>Ga0181529_10000572_pt1 | contig 52976 bp, 41 predicted proteins | sample PEATcosm2014_Bin_36_FD_119763 | JGI IMG/M metagenome (GOLD analysis project Ga0181529, IMG submission 119763) | Peatland microbial communities from MTU Mesocosm Facility, Houghton, MI, USA - PEATcosm2014_Bin10_30_metaG | ecosystem: Environmental > Terrestrial > Soil > Wetlands > Peat | place...
GGATGCAAGTTTGAAAAACGTAAACTCAAAGCACCTACGGCAGGTTAAAGGCGTCCGCCGATGCTACGATTCAGTCCTCTTCCGAAAAAACGAGCGGCATTGGGTTGCCAACCTGCCCCACATAAGAAACACGCCCTACTGCGACCAGGGCGGCACAATCCCGTTCATCCGCGCATAAGCAACCAGTTGCCCCATGTGTTCGTTGGCATGCACGATGATCCGCAGGTACATGCCGTCCACTTCCGCGTCCCTGCCGAGGATCTTCACCTTGCGATGCAGGTCGGCGGGCTTCACCCCGGCATGGGCGGTTTTCACGGCCTCCAGCGACCGCTTCAACCAGCCGATCGCTTCGGCCTTGGCAGTGACGGTCTTCTCCATGTCGGCCGACTTCAGATCGTCCGGCATCTTCGGACCGGTCACACTCAGCAGGTAGAAGTTCGCCATGGCGATGTGCATGAAGACTTCGCTTACCGAGCGCACTCCCGGTGCCGGCCGCCACGCGAACTTCTCCGCCGGAATGGCCTCGGCCAATGCAACGAGTTGCCGCGACACGTGAGCCCACTCGCCGTCGTAGCCCTGCCAGAGCCCTTCGTCGAGCGCACTCTGCGCATGCAAGCCGGCGGCGCTCAGCGTCGCGGCCAGTAAGATGGTTTTCATTTCCCAATCTTACCTCCCCGGATTGCCGCGGGCGGAGAGAAATTTGGCAAGGATCTTGCCATGGACTTTTGTAGGTCTTTATTTTTCAATTACTTACGGAATCGCTCGTGGCAGGGTCGCCTGCCAGGCGCGTCAGGAAACGGCTGGTGGAGACAGTATCGTGAGCTGGTGGCCGGCGGCAGCGAGCGCCTCGATCGTGCGCTCGAGATCCTTCTCCTGCACCAGCACGTAATCGGTGTCGTAAGTCGAGAGCGCGAAGAGGCTGACGCCGGCCTCGGCCAGGGGGTGGGCGAGCGAGGCCAGGATGCCGGTGAGGGCGAAATCCAAAACGCCCTCCACCTGGAACACGCGCCAACCGGTCACCGACTTCGTACCTTCGGGAACTGCGGACTCGGGGCACACCACCGACAGCTCGGTAGCCGTGCGCGTGATCGAGGTAAGCGGCCCGGCGGTGGCCCATGCCGGAAACTCGCCGGCGGGCGCCAGGCGGCAGATCGCCAGCCGGTGATCGAGCAGGTGCAGATTCAGACGCACCTGTCCATCCTCGCAGAATTCGCAAAGAAAATCCGCGCCGCCGGTTGTTTTTTGTGGGGCAGGATGGCATCCTGCGGCCGAGTGGTACTCGGCCTGCCGACCAGCGTGCAAATGCCGCCCTGGCGGGTTGACAACCCGCCGCACATAAGACGGGCCCGCCACCGCTTAGTGGTAGCTCGACCCGGCCCTCACTTTGCCCTTGAACATGCTGTAGACCACCACGGTATAGCCGATGGCGATGGCCATGCCGATGCCCCACCACAGTAAGCCAATGGATAGCGAAGCGGCGCCCGCCGCGGCCTTGCCGATGGTGATGCTGTTCGCCGGGTCCGCGGACGAAGGCAGCAGCGCGGGATAGAGCGCCACCGCCGCCCCGGCCAGCGTCGCCCCAATATACAGGCAGGACGAAAGGAACGCGTTGCGCTCCCCTCCGCTGCGCGTGAAATACGCCATCCCCGCCAGCCCGGCGGCCACCAGCGCGGGGATGGCCCACGCCACCGGCGCGCTGCGGTAGTTGTCCAGCAGGCTCGGCCGCACCAGCACGGTGGCCGCCAGCGCGATTCCCGACAGCCCCACCAGCGCCGGCCACAGGCGCTTGACCAAGGTTCGCAAGCGGGCATTCAACTCGCCTTCGGTCTTCAAAATAAGATACAACGCGCCGTGCATTCCGACCGCCGCCAGGGCCACCACGGCGCACAGTATGGTGTACCAGTCGAGAATGCCGGGGTTCGCGCCGGGACGGAAATCGGTCCACAGCGCGGCGAAGAAATAGTGATCGGGACCGAGCGCCACGCCGCGCAGCACGTTGCCCAGGGCGGCGCCGAAAAAGACGATCAGCAGGATGCTGGCAAGCGAAAAGGCGCCGTCGAAAAAAGCGCACCACAGCGGATCCGCCAGGTGCGTGCGGAATTCGATTCCGATGGCGCGAAACACCATCAGCCAGAGCACGATATTCAGGGCCAGGTAGAAGCCGCTGAAACTGGATGCGTACACCAGCGGGAAGGCGTAGAACAGCGTTCCGCCGGCGGCCAGCAGCCAGACTTCGTTGCCGTCCCACACCGGACCGATGGCTTCCAGCACCAGGCGCCGTTCGCCGTCGGTGCGCGCGGCGATGAGGTGCAAGGCGCCCGCTCCCAGGTCGAAACCGTCGAGCACCACATAGCCCACCAGCATCAGGGCGACCAGCGAAAACCAGATGGTTCCCATGGTTATGCCTCGCCTCCCGAGAGTGTCGCCGGGGCGCGTCCCGGCCGGCCAGCGTCTTCCGGACCCTGCCGAATCTGGCGCGCCAGCAGGAACATCACAAAGATGGAAAGCAGCGCGTACATCCCCATGAACCCCAGCAGCGTGAAGAGCGTGTTGGCGGCCGAGACGTTGGCGGAGAAGCCCTGCTCGGTGCGCAGCAGGCCATAGACCAGCCACGGCTGGCGCCCCACTTCGGCCGTCAGCCAGCCGGCCGTATTGGCGATATAGGGGAACGGGAAGGCCAGCATCAGAATCCACAGCATCCAGCGCGCGCCGAACAACGCACGCTTCCACAGCAGCAGCGCGGCCGCCGCCATGATCGCCACAAATAGCGTTCCCAGCCCCGCCATGACGTGATAAGAGAAGTACAGCAGCGGAACATTGGTGGGCCAGTCCTGGGGCGGAAACTGGTCCAGGCCCTTCACTTCGGCGCTGGTGGTGCCGTAGATCAGGAAGCTCAGGGCTTTGTTGACCACGATGGGGTTGTCGATGGTCTTCTTCTCCATGTCCGGCTGGCCCAGGATCACCATGGGCGCGCCCGCCGTGGAATGGAACAGCGCCTCCATGGCCGCGGTGGTCGCCGGCTGGTGAGCGGCCATGTACTTGCCGTGCATGTCGCCCGACGGGAAGATCTGGAACAGACTGGCGGCGATCCCTGCAATCACCCCGACGCGTACGAAGATGCGGCCGGCCTCGGCGTGCCGGTTCGCCAGCAGATAAAACGCACCCACCGCGGCCATTACGAAGGCGCCCGTGACCACCGCCCCGCTCATGGTGTGGACATATTGAATGAGCGTCCAGGGATTCGCCAGCACGCCCCAGAAACTGGTCACCTGGAACGATCCGTCGGCCAGGCGCTGGTAAGCCACCGGATGCTGCATCCAGCCATCGGCCGCCACGATGAAGAATCCGGAGAGCCACGATCCCACGAAAACCAGAAATGCGGCCCACCAGTGGCCTTTCGGGCCGAGGCGCTTCTCGCCGAACAGAAACAGCCCGAGGAATGCCGATTCGAGAAAGAACGAGAAGACCCCTTCCATGGCCACAGGTTGGGCGATGACGCCGCCGGTGAGCTGCGAGAATCGCGACCAGTTGGTGCCGAATTGGAATTCCATGGGAATGCCGGTGACCACGCCGGCGAGGAAGTTGATGCCGAAGATGCGGGTCCAGAAGCGCGCCGCCCGGTGATAGCTCGGGTTCCCGGTCCGCAGCCCCAGCGTCTTGAGGATGACGATGAGCGGGGCCAGCCCCATGGTGAGCTGCGGAAAGATGTAGTGGTAGGTGACGGTGAAGGCGAAATGAAGCCGATGGAGAAACAGCGCGTCGTTCATGACTGTGTCCCTCCATTCTACGTTGCCGCGGCCGGAGGGAGCGGGCGGGCCCGAATGGCCTCAGCCGCGCCGGCATCGTCTCCCGAATCGCACCCCGGCCACCCTTGCGGCCAGACAACCGACGCCCACTGTGAGAAGGGGCGTAGCCAACCATATCAGGATCTGAATTTTGAGACCGATTGACGGAAACACTGGAAACCTCCGCGCGACGCTTGCGATTCGCTCCAACTTTCTTATCGGCCCATCGATGTTTTCGAACAGTGGAGCCCTAAACCAAATCGCTACGACTGCCGATAAGAGACATGTGGAGAGGCTGGGGATGAAGAACTGGAAAATCGGAACGCGCATTACGTTCGGCCTGGCGGCAGTCACCGCGGTCGCCCTGGCGCTGGGCATCTTCGCCCTGGTCCTGGTCGGCTCCATCGAAAAGAGCTCCGGGGAGATTACCGGCATCGCCATGCCGGAGCTTTACCAGGTGGCGCAGATTCAGAACAGTACACAGAAGACGTTCGCCATGCTGTTGACGTCGGCCTACTCCAAAGACCGTCCGGAGATTGCCCGGCTTGAGACGGAGATCCGCAATGCCCGGGCGAAAAATAGCACCGCCATGGCCGAATATGAGAAGTCCATCCGGACCACCAAGGGCCGGGAACTGTTCGAATCCATGCAGGCGGCGCGCGCGGACTACTCGGTTGCCGTGGAAAGCTTATTGCAATTGAAACGCGCCGCAAAAGATGGGGAAGCCATTGCCCTGCTGGATGGCCAGCTTAGGCCGGCCAACGGCAAATACGTGGCGGCGATGTCCGACCTGATGGCCCATAGAAAGGCCTTCTCCGACGAGGAAAGCCAGGCGATTGAGCATGCCGTCGGTTCCACGCGCACGGGCATACGCATCGGCCTCGCGGTCTCGCTGCTCTTGGGCGGGCTCGTCACCTGGGTGATGGTGCGCGGCATCACGCGGCCTCTCGCCGTGGCTGGAAGTCTCATCGGCAGCGTATCGCTGGGCGATCTCAGCGCCCACGCGGAGGCAGCGTCCAAAGACGAATTTGGACAGATGATCGAAGCCATGAACCGAATGGTGGAGAATCTGAGATCGGCTGCCAATGTGGCGCTGAAGATCTCCGATGGCGACCTGTCCGTCGATCCCAAGGCTCTCTCCGAAAAGGACACCCTCGGTCTGGCGCTGGTCCATATGGTCCAGAACCTGAAAGGCGCCGCGTATGTCGCCGGCAGGATCGCCGAAGGCGACCTGACCGTACAGGCCAAAGCACTTTCGGAAAGGGACGTTCTGGGGCAAGCTCTCGTTCGCATGGTCGAGAACCTCAGCGCCGCCGTCCAGGTGGCCGTCGCCATCTCCGAAGGCGACCTCTCCGTCAAGCCCAAGGTCATTTCGGAAAAGGATTCGCTCGGCCAGGCCCTGGTGCGCATGGTGGAGAATCTCAATGGCGCGGCACATGTCGCCGGGAAGATCGCGGAAGGCGACCTGACGGTGCGGGCCCGGGCGCTTTCCGAAAAGGACGCTCTCGGCCAAGCCCTGGTGCGGATGCTGGAAAACCTTCGCAATACGGTACAAGACGTTACCGCCGCCGCCAACAACGTCGCTGGGGGAAGCCAGGAGATGAGTTCCACCGCCCAGCAACTCTCGCAGGGAGCTTCCGAGCAGTCGGCCGCCGCCGAGGAGAGCACTTCCTCGATGGAGCAAATGGCCGCCAGCGTCCAGCAGAACGCCGACAACGCCCGGCAGACCGACAAAATCGCGACAAAAGCCGCGGAGGATGCCAGGTCGGGTGGCGAAGCGGTGGCACGCACCGTCCGAGCCATGAAAGAAGTCGCCGAGAAGATCAATATTATCGAAGAAATCGCTCGTAAGACCGACCTTCTGGCCCTGAACGCCGCCGTAGAAGCGGCGCGCGCCGGCGAACACGGCAAAGGCTTCGCCGTGGTGGCTTCGGAGGTGCGTAAGCTTGCCGAGCGCAGCCAGATGGCCGCGGGCGAGATCAGCCGCCTCACTATCGACGGCGTCCAAACCGCCGAAGGAGCCGGCCAACTGCTGGAGAAACTGGTACCCGACATTCGGAAAACCGCCGAACTGGTACGCGAAATCGCCGGAGCCAGCGCCGAACAAAGCACCGGCGCCAGCCAGGTGAACAAGGCGATTCAGCAACTCGACCAGGTGATCCAGCAGAACTCGGCGGCGTCGGAGGAAATGGCGTCCACCGCCGAAGAACTCTCCAGCCAAGCCGAAGTTCTTCAATCCACCATCGCGTTCTTCAAGGTAGACGCGGGCCAGAGGGTTCAGGCGCCAACCACCCGCAAGACGGCCCATAACCGCCCCAAGCCAACGGGTACGAAGCCGGCCGATCCGCACTCGTCGGCTGCCGCTCTGGCGCAGATTCAGCGCGCCGTCAAATCCGCTGGACCCACTATTGAACTGGACGCCGACAATGGCGTCGGCGATTTCCACGACCAGGACTTCACGGCGTATTAGCCCAACGTCTTGCCTGTCTCGGGAGGGCTAGGCTTGCTCCGTTTGGTCAGTTCGATCACCCACACGATCAGCGCGCCGGTCGCCGTCAGGATTCCGAATCCAAGCAGCTTCCGTTCGTCGATCGGCACTACTGCGAGCATCGTCGCCACCGAAGCCGCCAATAGGCAGACACCGGCCTTCCACGACCGCTTGACCGAAAGCAGCGCGACCCCCGGCAGAAATAGGTCCCCGAAACGCGGCGGCGGTTTCCGCGCGAACATCCACCAGGCCGCCGCGGCTACCAGCGCGGCAGCGCCGTAAGCGAGAGCAAATTGAACGGCCGTACGGCCTCGCGGACTCATTACGGTCAGGGTATCAACCTTTCCACGCTTCCGCCCGCCGGCATCTTCGAACTGGGGAACCTACTCCAACTTGAAAACCGCGATGCGGCCGCGGTTGCCCACCGCCCAGCCCGCACGGCTCGAGACAAAGGCCAGCGCATTGTACGACCCGGTGTCGAAGTTCTTCCACGTGGCGCCGCCGTCCCACGATATGTCCGACCCCGACGTGCCCGCGGCCACCCAGATCTTCCGGTCGGGCACCCACGCCACCGCCGACCGGAATCCCGCAGGATGGCCGGGCGGCGCGCTCCACGTCAGGCCGCCGTCCGCAGTCGCGGCGATATTGCGGCCGTCTTCCTTGTCTTTGGAATAGTCGCCGCCCACCGCGATGCCGTGCTTCGGGTCGGAGAACGCCACCGAGAAGATACCCGCCGACGGGCCGTCGTTGCGCATCGCCGTGGCCGCCACGGTCCAGGTGCGGCCGCGGTCGGCGGAGTGGAACACGCGCGCGGCAACCGATGTCCCCAGCCACACTTCGCTCGCTCCCCGGACCGCCAGCGATGTGTTACTCGCGGCGAACGCGCCCTCCCCGCCGATGGCCGGCGGCATGCCCTGCCGCTGCCAGTGCTCGCCCGCGTCGTCGGTGGTGTAGACGACCATCCGCCCGTCCACCGGGTCGCCGGCCAGTATCCCATGACGCGCGTCCCAGAACGCCAGGCCGTCGAAGAAACCCTTGGCATCGGGATTGGTCAGCAGCAACTTCCAGTTGGCGCCGCCGTCGGTCGTCTTATAGACGCGCGATTGTTCGCCGTCGCCGGCGCTCATGGCGATGGCCGTGCGGGCGTCGAAGGCGCGAATCGCGCGGAAGTCCAGCGTCTCCGCCCCAGGCACCTTGCCCGCGCGCCAGGTGGCGCCGCCATCCACCGTGATCAGCACCGTCCCGCGAGTTCCGCTGGCCCAGACCACGCTGGCATCGACCGCGCTGACGCCGCGCAGCGAAGCCGTAGTGCCGCTGGATTGCGGCATCCACGATTGGGCCAGCGCCAGCGGAGCCGCGAGATATAGGAATGGGAGATTCATGGGATTCTCGTCCATTGTGGCACGCCGGGCGAGCCGGTTTGCCGGGCGCCCCGGCTACGCACAGCCCCTGCGGCCGTGAGCGTATAATGTCCGCATGTCGCTTTCGGAGGGAAAACTGAGGCGGATGAAAGCCCTCGCCGACCCGCGCGGAGTCATCGCCGCCGTGGCTATGGATCAGCGGGGCAGCCTGCAAAGGTCGCTGGCGGCCGCTCGCGGTGTGAGCGTCCACGAAGTCACTCCCGCCATGATGCGCGAATTCAAAGTGGCCGTCACCAAGGCCCTGTCGCCACACTCGAGCGCCATCCTGCTCGATCCGGAATTCGGCCTGGAAGCCGGCGGCGCGCGCAGTTCCAATGCCGGCCTGCTGCTGGCCTATGAGTCCAGCGGATACGACAACACCCAGCCCGGCCGCCTCCCCGACCTGCTGCCGCGCGTCTCCGTGAAGCGCATCGTGGACTGGGGCGCCGACGCCGTCAAAGTGTTGATCTACTACACTCCCGCCGAGATCTCCGCTATCAACGACGTGAAGCACGCCTTCGTCGAGCGCATCGGCGCCGAATGCCAGACCTACGAGATTCCGTTCTTCCTGGAATTCGTCGGCTACGATCCCCAAGGCGGCGACGAGAAAGGCTTCGAATTCGCCAAAGCCAAACCGCAGGTGGTAAAGCGGAGCATCGAGGAGTTTTCCAAGCCGCACTACCGGGTGGACATACTCAAGGTGGAGGTGCCCGTCAATCTCGAGTATGTGGAAGGCTCCAGCGCGTTCAAGGGGCAGAAGGTCTACACCCGGCGGGAGGCGCTGGCGCATTTCCGCGAAGCTTCGGCCGTGGCCGGCAAGCCGTTCATTTACCTCAGCGCCGGTGTGGGCAACGCGCAGTTCACCGAGTCGCTCAAGATGGCGGCCGAAGCCGGCGCGGAGTACTCGGGCGTGTTGTGCGGCCGCGCCACCTGGAAGGAAGGCATCCCGGTGTACGGCAAGCACGGTATCAAGGGGCTGGAGGAGTGGCTGCAGCGCGACGGGGTGAAGAATATCGACGCCGTGAACGATGCGCTTCAGTCGGCTGTGCCGTGGTACGTCGGGATGGGACTGCCGGCGCCGGAGTGAGAAGCGAATGCGGCAGAGGGTTGGACTGAAACTTGATGCGTCGAGCCGAGCAAGCTAATCTTATGACAGGGGGCTTGAAAGAATGGCTCAGTTCACCGAGGCTGTCTACGCAAACGGTGTCCTCAAACCCACGGAGGCGCTTGTGCTGCGCGAGGCCCAGCGTGTGCGGCTGATAGTCGAGGCAATCGACGATGACGCTGGTCGGGGAGACAGAGCGGCAGCCCTGCGGCGCCTCCTCATGGGGATTGAGGGGATGAAGTTCTTCTCACGTGAACGTTTGCCCTCGCGGGACGAACTTCATGATCGCCCTTGATACCAACGTTCTCATCTACGCCTGCGACAAAGCCGATCTGAATCGACCGCAAGTCGCCATCGATCTCGTGTCAAACGCGGGAGATGGCGTATTGCTATGGCAGGTCGCGTGTGAGTTCGTAGCAGCGTCCAGAAAGCTGAGATTTCAGGGCTTTACGATGGCCGATGCGTGGGAACGCCTGGCGGATTACCTGGACCTTTTTCCACTCATCCTGCCAGCGGCAGGAGCGTTGGAACGCGCCCGAATTCTCCATGCGGAAGACAGGTGGTCGTTCTGGGACGCGATGATCGTGGCCTCCTGGCTGGAATGCGGCGTTACGCGCCTCTACTCGGAGGACTTGCCGGGCCGCGCCGTTCGCTGGCCGCTTGAGATTGTGAACCCCTTCCTGCAACCAGGCTGATGTTGCAGGCGCGAATTCGCACGGGGAATCCCGACGACGGGTGCGGGTTTCCTGAAAGGGCTGGCGGTGTCGCTGTAGCGCGACGGCGTAAACGGCGCGATCCAGGCGGCCGCACCGTGATCGGCCAAAATGGGACTGCCGGCGCCGGAGTAAGCGGAGAGTCCGGTAGAGGGGTGGACTGGGACGGCGGTCGGAATACGTTATCCCCTTTTCGTTCGACACTGATTCCCCTTTAGGGTAAGAGCCCGCCGTTGACCTGTGAACGTTGCAAGGCGAACCCTTCATTGCCCGCGCGGTTGTCTTTTGAATTACAATGCCAGAATTCAACTAGGATGAGAACATGAAAAACTCGGGCGCTAGCCAAGGCCAGCCGGCATCGGAGCTCATCTCGAAAAGAATCGCCGAACTCGTGGACTGGCGCGGGGAAACCCTCGGCAGAATGCGCCGACTAATCAAGGAAGCAGCCCCGGACGTCGTCGAGGAGTGGAAATGGAGGGGCACTCCGGTTTGGTCGCACGACGGCATCATCTGCACTGGCGAATCCTACAAAAATGTCGTGAAGCTTACCTTCGCCAAGGGCGCATCGCTGAAGGACCCGGCGCATCTCTTCAACTCGAGTCTCGACGGAATCGTACGCCGCGCGATCGATATCCACGAAGGAGAAGAAGTTGGCGAGTCCGCCTTCAAGGCCCTCATTCGCCAAGCGGCCGCTCTCAACAGTTCCGGCAAGTCGAAACCTCCGAAGAAAGCGAAGTCCCGAGAATTCCGCCCGTGAACGGGTCCGGCATCGGGGTGGCGGAGGCGTCGTTCCACCCGGGACCGTAGCCGCGCGGATATAATCCGCAACGGGAATCGCCCGGCCACGTTTTGTTCGATGCGCTACGAGTTCCTCCGCTCCACCAGCCGCTGCAGATACCCGCACACCATTTCTCCTATCGCCAACGCCCATGCATCCACTTCCGACTTCGAGCGAGCCTCCTCGGAGACTCTCTTTCCAACTACCGACATAGTGGTCATGACGACCGCGGTAGCAAAGGCGCACTCGCTGGCGGGAACTCCGGGCAGTGCCTCATGGATGAATGTGAGTGCCCGGCGCCTGACGGCCTTTACGTGATTACGCACTTCCGGCGCATTACGATAGAGCGGTGCGGCGTCTCCCAGCGCCGTACGCAACGAAGCCTCTTCCCACTCGGACCGGAAGAACACCTTCGCCATGGTGCGCAGTCGGTCCGGCGCCGGCTCACCCGAATTGGCGAGGATTCTCTCCAGCAGCGCGCCGGTCCGGTCCCATTCGTCGGTCTGAAGCCGAAACAGTATTGCCTCCTTATTCGGAAAGTACTGATAAAGCGACCCTATGCTGACGCCTGCTTGTTCAGCCACGCGCGCCGTCGTAAACTTCCGAGCGCCATCGCGTGCCAAAACGCGACCTGCCGCTTCCAGAATGTCGCCGACGAGGCGTACTGAGCGAACCTGTTGAGGCCGCTTTCTCACAGAGATGACAGGGGTTTGCCGAACCTTCATGGGTCCCTCTTCTGAATGCGAATGGTCAAATGCGATGAATCATTCGTATTCTATAGGAGAGCGCACTGGCGCGCAATTGTGAAACGGGAATCCAAATGACTACTCTTACTACTCCACCTCTCCCAATGCTTCTAGCGCGGCTATTTGCCGACGCACAGGCGACGGACGCCGCACTTGACCGGACCCTGGCGGGGCTCTCGGATGCGGAGCGCGCAACGGTTATGACGAGTTCCGACTATCGGGGGTTATATTCTCGCATGAAGGACTTTCACCTCGCCGTTTCGCGCGAAACCGGCAGATTGCTGTATATGCTTGTGCGCGCAACCGGAGCGCGGGCCATCGTCGAATTCGGAACTTCCTTTGGCATTTCGACGCTTCATCTGGCTGCCGCCCTCAAAGACAACGGGGGTGGCCGCCTCATCGGCACTGAGTTCGAGCCCAATAAAGTCGTGCACGCTCGAGAGAATATAGCCGCCGCAGGCTTCGCCGGGATGGTCGAGATCCGCGAAGGCGACGCGTTACGGACTCTTGCAGACGACCTGCCGGATGCGATCGATTTCGTCCTTCTCGACGGGGCGAAGGCGCTCTACCCGGGCATTCTCTCGCTGGTCGAATCACGCTTGCACGCGGGCTCGCTCATCGTCGCCGATAACGCAGACTACTGCCCGGAATATCTCGTCCAGGTTCGTTCACCCACTAGCGGATATCTCAGCGTCTCTCTTGCGGGCGATGTAGAGTTGTCCATGAAACTCAACGCCTCCGAAGCCGTGCGGTGACCGCGGCAAAGCTCGCTGGTACGCCATTGAGGCCGGGTGGGGACAGGGAGTGCCCCGCTGAGCGTTTTCAGCCGGCATCAGTCCCAACCTACTGTACCGGGCGGACGCTGGCGCTCTCGACTTTCCCATCCGGCGCAAGCCAAATTCGATACTCCAGCGAACCTTTCTCAAATTTGACCTGGTAAATGTCGGGACCGGCGGGGCCCACTCCCTTGAATGTCACCGACTGTATCGCCCCGAGCTGGGTGATGGTCGTCTGAAGCCGAGGCAGTTGCTGGCGGGTGGCGGCGGCCAGGCCGGAGCTCATCGTGTCGTAGTCGGGTTTGCCAAGCCGCAGATCCTCAATCAACTTGCGCAACGCGGCCTCGCTGCCTGGCGCGGCGGTCTGGTCCTTGACCCTCTTCGCGACCGCCGCGGCAGCGTCCGCCAGCCGTTTTGCCTCGGCGTCGTCCAGCCGCCTGGCCGTTACGTCCCTACCATTCTGGTGTAGCGTGAGTTGGCTGGCCGGTCCCTGGCCGTCGTCCTTGGGGAACTCGATCTGGGCGTCGGCCACTTTCAGGAAAAACCGGGTCTCCGATTCCGCAAAGATCGGTACGGCGGGCTGAGTGCCTAACTGGCTGACCAGTCGATTGCCTTCTATCGCGATCAGCATAGCGGGGCCCTGCGCCAGTTGGTATGCGCCCACATAGCGGCTCAGCACTTTGGGATCGACCGCGATCTCCTTCCGCTCGCTCTGCAGCGTCACGGTCTCGCCGCAGGCCAGCGCGGCGAGTTTCGTCGAGATCTCCGTGGGCGCCTGACCGTTCACGTTCCCCAGCACCACCACCGTGAGCTTGTCTTCGGGATAGTACGTAAGCTGCGTATTGAAGCCTTCAATGCTGCCGCCGTGTTCGATCGCTCTCCGCCCGCCGGCCGTGTGAACCTGTAACCCGAAGGCGTAATCGTTCTTGAACGGCGTGGTCATCTTTTCGAGCGACGCCGCCCGCAGCAGCTTGCCGCCGAATAGACCTTGCTCCCACTTCAACAGGTCCTCGGTAGTGGAGTAGAGCGCTCCCGCGCCTTGCGGGACGCTCATGTGGACGAAACCGGCATTTTCGAATCCGTCCTTGCCGTACACATACCCGGACGCCCGATGGGGGATGACGGCGGAGTTGGAATCGTAGCCGGAGTCCTTCATGCCCAAGGGAGTGAAAATGTTGTCGCGGACGAATTTCTCGTACTTGTCCCCGGTTATCTTCTCGATCAGGTAAGTTAGTAGCACATATCCCGAATTGCTGTAACTCCCCTTTTCGCCGGGCTCGAACTCGAGCGGCTTGTCGCGGAAACGCGCCACCAGTTCCGCCGGCGTGGTGGCGAATGGTTCGAGCTTCGCATAGTCGGAAAAGCCGGTGAAACTCGGGATGCCCGAGGTGTGAGTGAGGACGTGAAAGATGGTGATCTTGTCCCAGGCCGCGGGAGCGTCCGGCATATATTTCTTCACCGGATCGCCGACTTTCAGCTTTCCGCGTTCTTCGAGCAGCAGGATGGAAGCCGCCGTAAACTGCTTGGTCACGGACCCCAGGCGGAATTTGGTACTCGGCGAGTTGGGAACGTCCCACTCCAGGTTGGCGGAGCCATAGCCTTTACTGAAGAGCACCTGGCTGCCGCGCGCCACCAGGGCCGCGCCCATGAACTGGTGATCGGCAACATAGGATTGAACGATTTGGTCCATCCGGGCGGCATCCTGGGCCAGGCAAGAACCCGCCAGAAGAACGAAGAGCGAGAATCGCGCGCACATGGATCTTGTATATCGCGTTTCCGGGGTTAGGGACAAGTGCCGATTGCCGCGCCGGAACGCCAAACCTGGGGACTGACGAAACTGTCCCAAGGCGCGCAGCCACGTTCGAAAAAACAGTGTGTTGCTCTACGCCGCGCGGACAGTTCCGTCTGTCCCCAGGTTTTCGCCCCGCGGGCCGGCAGCAAGTCTGACGGCAAGTGCTACGTCGGCCGGGGCACGTGGACCTGAGCCAGCGCCAGCAGCACCACTCCGCCGGCGAATAGCAGCATCATCAGTGTCGCCGTGATCTTCACCCGCATATCGCCCTCGCGGAGTTCCTTCCACGCCAGCACGCCCCACAAAGCGGCCACCAGAGGCCCGGCCTGGCCCAGGAAATAGACCAGCGTCCGGCTCTGCCGGAAGAGATCCGACGTCTGCAGCGTCACCCACATCGCCAGCATCCCCGAACACAGGACTGCCCCGGCCAGCATCCCCTTGAAGTGCGTCTTGAGTCCGGCCTTGGCATAGTCGCCGATCTCCGCAGGTTCGCCTTCCACCGGGAGATTGACGAAGAAAATGCTGAACACGAACGTCGAGAAGAACAATCCCAGCATGAAGAGCACTGCCAGAGTGAAGGGTCCCATTCCGAGTTCACTTTCGCGCGCCTTATCGACCAGCGGCAGGTACGCTGCCAACACAAGCCCGCTCACGATGGCCAGAACTACGCCCTTCATGGACCAGGGCCGCCGCGTGCTCTTGGCCTTTCCCGCCCGGGCCAGAACCTCGTGCCGCAGCACGCTCAGCATATTGCAGCCGATAGCGTTCACGACAATGGCCAGGATCAGCAACGTGCAACCGCCCAGCAGCAGCGTGGAATTGCCGGCCGCCCCACCCATCATGTTGACGAACGTCGAAAAGGTCAGGGCCGTCGCGAACGCCACCGGGAAGGCCACCGTCATCCCCGAGACCGAGACCGACGACAGCAATAGCATGTTGCCAAGGTTGAAAATAATGCCGGCCAGGACGCCGAATAGCCACTGCTTCTTCCCGGAATGGTCCAGGTCGTCCATGAAGGAGAACCCGTCGTAACCGAGATTGCCGAAGGTGAACGCGAAGATCACCGCCAGTACCACCGCGCCCAAAGCCAAATCGAAGTAAAAAAGCTCATACCGGAATTTACCGGCGAACTTATACGCGCTCGCCCACGAACCAAGGCAAAGCAAGCCAAGGATCAATAAAAGCAAAGCCGCCCCGAAGGTCTGTGGCAGAATCATATCGATTATTACCGGATACGTGAGGTTACAATGCGGCGCCCAACGGGGTCAACCGTGCCCGGCCGAAGGGCGCTCAAAGGTACTACCGCGGCGCCTGCCAGCGGCGGATTCTCCGGCGCCGCCAGCCGCGGAGGCTGCCCCGGAGTTTGCCGCACGCGCCACGCCGCCGGGTGTTCGGAGCATTCCGGCAGCGCCGCGCCTGCGTAGTAGTTCAGTCCATATTGCCAATTTCGATTCACATGGTCCATGCAGAGTTCGCCAACGTGCGGGGCCACTTGCCACCACAGCGCCCGCGGCGAGGGCATGCGTTCCAGCGCCGGCACGGCGGTGACCTTCACGTAGATCGCGCCGGCGGCCACTCCGGCCGCCAGGCAAGCCGCCGCCGCCATCCGCCGCCCGCGAGATTCCAGGAACCACACCGCTGCGGCGACTCCCGCCGGCGCCAACCACGTGACGTCAAATGTCGGCCGCACGGCCCGCGACAATCCCATTTCCAGCGCGCTCGCCGCCAGTGGCGCGGCAATGGGGAACGCCACCAGCAACAGGGCGCAAGCCGCCAGCCATGGCCGCGCGTTCGCCAACTCGTCCAACCCCAGGGCCATCAGCACCGCGGCCGCCGGCACCAGCGGCAGGATGTACGCCGGCAGTTTGTTCGCCGCCAGAGAAAAGAACACCAGGCCCCAGATCACCCACGCCAGCAGAAACACTTTGCGTGGATCGCGAACCGCAGCGCGCCGGGCGGATAGTGCCAGGAGCGGCGCCCACGGAACCAGCGCACCGAACAGCACGGGCAGATAAAACCACCAGGGTTGCCCGTGCAACAAGGTCTCGCTGGACGTAAAACGCTGCAGGTTATGACGGATCAGGAATACCTTGAGAAACACATCTCCATTCTTCAGATAACACAGGAGATACCAAGGAGCCGAAATGACCAGAAACGGCCCCAGGACGCGCCCCCGGACAAGGTCCCGTAGATGCCGTCCGCGCAGGAGCACGGGCAACGCCAGCACCATCGCCAGCGGTCCCTTCGCCAATACGGCCAGCCCCAGCAGGGCGGCGGACATCGGTAAGGCTCGGGTGTCGCCTCTCGCCATCCACGGCAGAGCCAGCAGCATGGCGGCGCCGAGTGTGGCGGCCAACGGCAGGTCGGCGACCCCCGCCTGGCCCAGGCCTTGCCATCCCACCGATGTGCCCAGAATCAGCACTCCCAACCACGCCACGCGGCGATTGTACTCGCGGTTCAGGATCCACCAGAAGAGCGCCAGGAATCCCACCGCCAGCAGCGCCACCGGCAATCGGGGCGCCAGGTCCGGTCCGATTCCCATACGGAACGCGGCGCCGGTCATCCAGTAGAGCAGCGCCGGCTTCTCGAACCAGGGCTCACCCCACAGGCGCGGCGTAATCCAGTCTCCCGAGCGCGCCATTTCCCGCCCGACCGAGGCGTAGCGCGGTTCGTCGGGCCCGAGCACACCCGTGGCCCCGAGCTGGTAGAAGTACAAAACATACACCAGCGGCAGCGTGAGCCACACCCAACGTGGGATTTTCAACGACATTTCTCCTATTATAGAAGCCAGTGCTGTTTGACATCGCGAGTCTTCCCACCGCGGAGAATTCCGCCATCCAGCTTCATCCCGCCGACAACATCGCCGTGGCGCGCGTCCCCATCGCCGCGGGCGCCGCTCTGGCCGCCGGTGGCGTGCGCCTGGTAGCGCGGGATTCCATCGCCGCGGGGCACAAGATCGCCATCGAATCCATTCAAGCCGGGCAGACCGTGCGGCGCTACGGTCAATCCATCGGACGCGCGCGCGAACTCATCCAGCCGGGCAGCCATGTTCACACGCATAACCTGGTCTTCGAGCAGTTGGACCGCGAATACGAGTTTCCGTGCGGCGACATTCCCCTGCCGGAGCGCCGCGATTCCCCCACATTTCTCGGCTACGTGCGCGAGGACGGCCGCGTGGGAACGCGCAACTACATCGCCGTGGTGGCGGCCAGCAATTGCGCCGCGCATACCGCCGAAGCAGTGGCCGCGAGCTACTCGGGCGAAGCGCTGCCGCCCAATGTGGATGGCGTGGTCGCCTTCCCTCACGGCGATGGCTGCGGACATGCCGCCGGCCCCGATATCGACCAGCTCCGCCGTACGCTGGGCGGCGTTCTGGCGCATCCCAACGTTTCGGCGGCCGTGATTCTGGGACTGGGCTGCGAAGGCAACCAGATCGAGCACTACCTGGGCTCTGGTGTACAGGCGAGTTCGCGGCTGGCTGGAGTGACGCTGCAATCGAGCGGCGGGACCCGTGGCGCGGTCGAGGCGGCGCGCCGCGAAATCGCCGGCTTCCTGGACCGGGCCTCGGCCGAACGGCGCGTCGCGGCGCCGGTTTCCCGCATCGTACTGGGTCTCAATTGCGGCGGATCGGATTCGTTCTCAGGGATCACCGCCAACCCGGCGCTGGGATACTGTTCGGACCTGCTGGCCGAACTGGGGGCCACCACGGCGCTTGGCGAAACGCCCGAAGTTTGGGGCGCCGAGCACCTGCTGGTGAAGCGCGCTCGTAATCGGCAAGTGGCTGAGAAATTATTGACTTGCATACGGGATTACAAGCGATACCTGAACCGTTTTGAGAGCGGCTTCGACGACAATCCCAGCCCCGGCAATAAAGAAGGTGGGTTGAGCAACATTCTGGAGAAATCGCTGGGCGCGGTAGCCAAAGGGGGCACGTCCACGCTGGTCGAGGTCTACCGGTACGCCGAGCGCGTGACGGCTCCGGGCTTTGTCTTCATGGACACGCCGGGGTACGACCCGGTGTCGCTGAGCGGCCTGGCTGCGGGCGGCTGCAACCTGATCGCCTTCACCACGGGACGCGGCAGCGCTATCGGGTTCCCCACGGTTCCCGTGATCAAGATTGCGAGCAACACTGGGACCTACCGCGGCATGATGGAGAACATGGACGTGAACGCGGGAGCGATCGGCGACGGCGAGAAATCCGTACAGCAGGTCGGCCGCGAGATTTTCGATCTGGTTCTGGAAGTGGCTTCCGGCCAGCGTACCTGTGCCGAACGGTTGGGCCACCGGGAATTCGTACCATGGCGCATCGGCCCGGTGATGTAGGTGGCACACGCACTCGTGCGCCACGTGACGGAAACCAAAGACCCGCGCGCGCCGTTCCAGTACAATAGGAAAATTATGTCTGGAACCTTGTCGGTCATCACCCTCGCCGGTGCGCTGTGGCTTGGATCGAGCGCCGTTGCGCAGACTCCGGCTACTTCTAAGCCTCCTGTAACCAATAAGAAATCGGCTCTCGATAAAGCGGTACTTGAGGCCTGGGTCCGTCACCTATTGGTGCTGGACGCGCCGCGCATCACGGTGACCATTTCCGATCCCAAGCCCGCCCCCATGCAGGGATTCGTCGAGGAGACCGTACGCGCATCGCTGGGCGACCGCTCCCAGGAATGGGCCTTCTACATTTCTACCGACGGAACCAAAGTTCTGCAAGGCAACGTGTGGGACATCGCCCTCAACCCCTTCAAGAAGGACCTCGACCGGCTGAAGACATCCTTCCAGCCGAGCATGGGAACGCCTGGCGCTCCGGTGGTCCTGGTGGAGTTCAGCGATTTCCAGTGCCCGTACTGCAAGGAAGAGGCAACCATGCTGCGGCAGAACCTGCTATCCGCCTATCCCAAACAGGTGCGATTGTATTACAAGGAGTATCCGCTGGTATCGATCCACCCTTGGGCGAAACCGGCCGCTATCGCCGGCCGCTGCGTTTTCCAGCAGGCCGCCGGCACTTTCTGGGATTATCACGATTGGATCTACGCCCATCAGGCCGAGATCACCCCGGAAAACCTCAAGGAAAAGGTGATGGATTGGGCCAAAACGGCAAAGGATATCGATACTTCGCAGCTCGGCTCCTGCATCGACACCAAGGCCACCGAGGCCGCCATCGACAAGAATATCGAGGAGGCACAGGCCATGGAAATCGGCGGCACTCCAACCCTCTTCGTGAACGGCCGGCGCATCCCCAACCTGGTGGACTGGCCCACGCTGCGCAACTATATCGATTACGAAATCGAATACCAGAAGACCGCCAAGAACGCCGGCGAGGATTGCGGCTGCGATCTCACGCTGGAGGTTCCCGGAGCTCCATCATCGACGCCCGTCTTGCCACTGCAGAAGAAGAATTAGGTGCGTGATAAAACCGGCCCGGCCGGCGGCACTTCCGTCAGGAGAGTAAGACGAGGATGGCAGCGGACATTTTCACATTGAAGGGACGGCTCGCGCTGGTGACCGGGTCGTCCATGGGGATCGGTTATGCGCTGGCCGCCGGGTTGGCGCGAGCGGGTGCGCGCATCGTGCTCAATGGACGCGACCGGCGCCGGCTGAGCGAGGCGGCGGCGGCGCTCGGCACTGAAGGATTATCGGTCCACTGTTCCGCCTTCGATGTGACACAGGGCGAGGAGGTCCGCGCGGCCGTCGCCAAGATCGAAACGGAGATCGGCGAGATCGACATTCTGATCAACAACGCGGGGATCCAACGCCGTATGCCGCTCGAGGAGTTTCCGGAGGAAACCTGGCACGAGGTGATCGGCACGAACCTCGACAGTGTCTTCCTCGTGTCGCAGGCGGTGGTTCGACATATGATTCCGCGCGGACGGGGAAGTATTGTCAACATCTGTTCGGTGCAGAGCGAACTCGGCCGGCCCGGTATCGCGCCTTATACGGCTTCGAAGGGTGCGGTGAAGATGCTGACAAAGGGCATGGCGATCGATTGGGGCAAGCACGGCATCCGCGTCAACGGTCTTGGGCCGGGCTATTTCAAGACGCCTCTGAACGCGGCCCTGGTTGCCGATGAGAAGTTCTCGACGTGGCTCACCACGCGTACGCCGCTGGGGCGCTGGGGCGAGGTTGACGAACTTGTTGGCGCCGCCGTGTTCCTCGCCTCCGATGCCGCAAGCTTCGTAACCGGGCATGTGCTGTATGTGGATGGCGGAGTGACGGCGCAGTTGTAACACCATACGGGACGCCGGACGCACCTCTCGACGGCCTTGGGCCTCTTCATTGTTCATCCGTAGCCATTGATGCTCATCGGCTTTTTTCAGGCACAGCCGGAGAGCGTTTAAACAGGCTATGCTCGACAGAGCGGCGTATGATTCGGCAGCAAAACACCCCGGCGATTCTGATGTGCGGCTTGGCCGCGATGTTGGCGACGCCCCCGGCGGACGCTCAGAACGCCATCGAAATCCTTAGCCGGACGGCTGAAACCTACCGGAATATCCGGACGTGGGACATCCAGCAGACCGTCGTAGTAGAGACTCCCGGCGCTCCCGCGTCGCGCACCGAGCGGCGGGAGCGGTATGCCGCTGTCGAGGGTAAACACCGTTGGGAACAAGACGCGCGGATGAGCGTCGCCGACGGCAAGTATGAGTGGACTTACTCAAGCCTGACGAACCGGTATTCCCGGCGCGTGCAGGAGCCGGTGGGCGGAGGGCCGCTGCCCATGGGGTACTGGATTCCCGACGCGGAGAAAGTGAAGCGCGCGCGGCTGGTGCGCGAGGACAGCGTCACCGTTGACGGGCTTGCCGTGGCAAGTTACGTGGTGGAAATCGAGCATGACTTCGCGGACCGCACGCCGGAGACGCTGTGGATCGATAAGAGCCGCTATCTGGTGCTCAAGCGCGAGCGTCGCACGCCGCCGCTGTATATCATGCAACGCATCTGGACGACGACGCTGTCCAAGGTCAGCATCAACGAACCCGTGCCCGATGCGGTGTTCGAGTTTGTGCCTCCGCCGGGAGCGAAGTTGGAGGAGCCGCCCAGTCCGGCGCCAAAGACAGCACCGCCGGCTAAGTCAAAACGGAAGAAGAAGTAGGCTCAATGCCCGGTCTGAAATGACGACGGCCCACCGCTGCCTTAAGGAAGCGGTGGGCCGGCGAGAACCTTCTTGACGATCGATTAATACCTGGCGGCCATCTCGGCCAGCGGGATGGGTGCGTAGTCTTTGGCGTGACCGGCCTGGCCGAATTGCACCATGCGCTGCGCTACCACCTTCTTCATGGCTTCGCGAGCCGGCTTCAGGTAGCTGCGTGGATCGAATTCCTCGGGCTTCTCGATGAACACCTTGCGGATGGCGCCGGTGATGGCCAGACGGTTGTCGGTATCGACATTGATCTTGCGGACGCCGTTCTTGATTCCCAGTTGGATCTCTTCGACCGGCACGCCCCACGTGGGCTTCAGCTTGCCGCCGTATTGATTGATGATGTCCTGCAGTTCCTTGGGGACGCTGGAGGAGCCGTGCATTACCAGGTGGGTCTTGGGCAGAAGATTGTGGATCTCGATGAGCCGTGCCATCTTCAGGGTTTCGCCGGTGGGCTTGCTGCTGAATTTATACGCTCCGTGCGAGGTGCCGATGGCGATGGCCAGGGCGTCCAGGCCGGTAGCTTTCACGAAATCCGCAGCCTGGGCGGGGTCGGTGAGGTGGCTGAGGCCATCGAGGCCCGCGCCGTGTCCGTCTTCAATGCCGCCGAGGCAGCCGATCTCGCCTTCCACCGTGATCCCTTTGGCGTGGGCCATCGCCACCACCTGGCGCGTGGCATCCACGTTGTACTCGAACGAAGAGGGCGTCTTGCCGTCCGGCAGCAGGGAGCCGTCCATCATGACGCTGGTGAAACCCATCTCAATGGCGCTCTTGCAAGTCTCGACGCTATTGCCGTGGTCGAGATGAAGCACCGTGGGGATTTCCGGATACAGTTCCACGGCGGCGAGCATCAGATGATACAGGAACTTGTCCTGCGAATAGGCGCGCGCGCCCCGGCTGGCCTGGATGATCACGGGCGACTGCGTCTCGCGAGCGGCCTCCATGATCGACTGAATCTGTTCCATATTGTTGACGTTGAATGCGCCAACACCATATCCGCCCTTGGACGCTTCGTCCAGGACCTGCCGCATCGAGCAAAGTGGCATAACGAAAAGACTCTCCTTATTGTCTGTGGAAGATTACTTCCGGGTCCGAAACTTCAACCTAACATGATTGCGCGAAACGCAGCAAGACGCGGTACCTTAGTGACAAATGGCACTCCATCCACTTGCAGGACAGGCGCCCACATCCGCCATGCTGGTCGATGTGGCCAGACTCCTCACCGAATATTACACTTTGAAACCCGACACGGCGGAAGCCGCCCAGCGCGTCAGCTTCGGGACTTCGGGACACCGCGGTTCGTCGGCGCTCTCCTCCTTCAACGAGGACCATATCCTGGCCATCGCTCAGGCCATCTGCGAATACCGCGGCGAAATGCACACCGATGGCCCGCTATTCCTGGCCAAGGACACGCACGCGCTCTCGGAACCGGCCTTCGCCACGGCGCTGGAAGTGCTGGCGGCCAACGGCGTCGAGACGATGGTGGATCGGGACCTGGGATACACGCCCACGCCGGCGCTCTCGCACGCCATTCTCCGTTACAACCGCGGACGGCAGGCGGGGCTGGCCGACGGGATTGTGATCACCCCCTCGCACAATCCACCCGAAGACGGCGGCTTCAAGTACAACCCGCCCTCCGGTGGGCCGGCCGACACCACGGCGACGAAGTGGATCGAAAACCGCGCCAACGCGCTGCTGGGCGCGGGCTTGAACGGAGTGCGGCGCGTGGCCTATGTTCGGGCGCTGGCCGGTGCGCATCGGCACGATTACATTTCGAATTATGTGGGCGACCTGGGCGCGGTGGTGGACCTGGAGGCCGTGCGCTCCTCGGGGCTCAAGCTGTGCGCCGACGCACTCGGTGGCGCCGGAGTCGCCTACTGGGGCCGCATCGCCGAAAAGTACGGACTGAATCTCACCGTGGCCCACGCGGACGTGGACCCGACGTTCCGCTTCATGCGCCTCGATTGGGACGGCAAGATCCGCATGGATTGCTCGTCGCCCTACGCCATGGCCGGCCTGATCGAGTGGAAGGACCGCTTCGACGTGGCATTCGCCTGCGACACGGATCACGACCGGCACGGCGTGGTTACCGGCAGCGCCGGGTTGCTGAATCCGAACCACTACCTGTCGGCGGCCATCTCGTATCTGTTCGCCAACCGGCCGGGCTGGAGCGCGCAGGCCGGAGTTGGCAAGACAATGGTTTCCAGCAGCATGATCGACCGGGTGACGGCGGAGTTGGGCCGCAAGCTGGTGGAGGTCCCGGTGGGGTTCAAGTGGTTTGTGGACGGGCTACTTTCCGGCGCGCTGGGATTTGGCGGCGAAGAGAGCGCGGGCGCCAGTTTCCTGCGGCGCGATGGGACGGTCTGGACCACCGATAAGGACGGCATCATTATGGGGCTGCTGGCGGCCGAGATGACGGCGCGCACCGGCAAGGACCCGGGGGAGATCTACCGCGCGCTCACCGGCCGGTTCGGCGCGCCGGTCTACCAGCGCATCGACGCCCCGGCAACTCCCGAGCAGAAGGCGAAACTACTGGCGCTTTCGCCCGAGCAGGTGCCGCCCGGCGATCTGGCGGGCGACCCGATCGAGTCCATCGCGACCAAGGCGCCGTCCAATGGAGCGCCGCTGGGAGGGCTCAAGGCGTCCACGCGCCGGGGATGGTTCGCAGCGCGGCCTTCGGGCACCGAGAACGTCTACAAGATCTACGCCGAAAGCTTCGAGGGCGAGGAGCATCTGCGGCGGATTCAAGAGGAAGCACAGCGGCTGATCGGCAAGGTGTTGGGTGGGTGAGTCGGCATGTTACCTTTTGAAGGTGACCCTGAAGACGATTGCGGCTTTTGCGATAGCGGTGGCGGCGGCGTCCGCCCAAAGCTGGGAGATTGGTGCGGCGGCGGGCAGCGGCAGCTACCATGATGGAACGGTCACGGCGGCGTCGGGCCAGGCGCAGGCCGGGATGGGCGGTGCGATTGCGCCGGGCATAGTGGTCTGCGACAACATGTACGAGCACGTTTCCGGCGAGTTCCGCTACCTCTACCAGGGCGGCCAACCGTTTGTCTCGCTGGGCAGCGTGAAGGGCACCATGGCCGGCAAGTCGCACACCTTCGTGTACGACGCGCTGATCCACGTGCGGCGGCGCGACAGCCGGATCCGCCCCTATTTCGCTATCGGAGCCGGGGTGAAGGGCTACCTGGCGCCCGGGCCGGCGCCCAGTCCCGAGCCGCTTCTCAAGATCGCCGCACTGGTGGCGAAGAATCAGTGGACGCTGGTGGGGAGCGTGGGCGGCGGCGTCAAGGTGATGGTTCAGAAGCACATTGTGCTGCGCTTCGACATCCGCGATTACCTGACGCAGTTCCCGAAGCAGCAGATCGTGCCGGCCTCGGGAGCGACGGCGTCCAGCCTGCTGCAACAGATCACGCCCATGGCCGGCGTGAGTTTGGTATTTTAGCTTCTTCTCCACGACGCCATAATGCGCGGCAGGCGGTCGGCCTGGGAGATCCTCGAACGTGCGCGAGCCGGGCAGTTCAGCTTAGAGGTGGCCAATTCTCGACGGCTCCCTTCGGGGGGTTCCCGCGGCGCGGTCTTAGCTCTTTCGTGCCGTCAATCCACCCTCACGGTTCGATCACCAGCAGCAGATCCTTCGCCTCCACCTGCCCGCCCGGCTGCACCAGCAGTTCTTTCACCTTGCCCCCCACCGGCGCGTAGACCGTGCTCTGCATCTTCATCGCCTCCATCACCAGCAAGCGGTCGCCTTTCTTCAGCGTTTGGCCCAGTTCCACCGCCACGATGGACACCACCCCGGGAATCGGCGCGCCAATCTCGCCCGGCAGCGTCGGGTCGGCCTTGCGCCGCGCCTTCTCCTTCACCTCCAGCGTGCGGTCGCGCACAGAAACCTCGCGCGGCTGGCCGTTCAGCTCGAAGAATACCGTGCGCGTGCCGTCCGGATGCGGTTCGCCCACCGTCAGGAACTTGATCACCAGCGCCTTGCCCGCCTCCAGTTCCACCGCGATGTCCCCGCCGCGCTCCATGCCGTAGTAGAACTGCGGCGTCGGAAGCACCTCGACGTCGCCATACGACTGCCGCGCCTTGGCGAATTTCAGGAACACTTCCGGGTACATCAGGTAACTCAGCACCTCGTCGTACTCCGGGTGCCTGCCGATCTTCTTCTCCATCGCGGCGGCGGTTTCTTCCAGGTCAACCTTCGGAAGGTTGGCGCCCGGCCGGCCGCGCACCGGCTTCGCGCCGCGCAGAATGGTCTCCTGCAGTTTCTTCGGCCAGCCGCCATCGGGTTCGCCCAGCGAGCCCATGAACATGTCGATCACCGAGGCCGGCAGCGTCAGCGTATGATCCGGCGTCAGGCGCGCGAATTGCTCCATGGTCATGTTGTGGTTCACCAGGAAAATCGCCATGTCGCCCACCACCTTACTGGAGGGCGTGACTTTCACGATGTCGCCGAACGCCATGTTGACGTCGGCGTACGTGCGCGCCAGTTCGTGCCAGCGCGTCCCCAGCCCCATCGATTCCGCCTGCTCCTTGAAGTTGGTGTACTGCCCGCCCGGCATCTCGTGCAGATAGACCTCCGCCGTTCCGCTCTTCGGGCCGGTATCGAACGGGGCGTAGAACTCGCGCACCACCTCCCAATAGTTGGCGTACTCGTTCAGCGCGTCCATCGACAGCCCCGTGGCGCGCCTGGTATTGGCCAGCGCCGCCACCATCGAGTTCAGATTGGGCTGGCTGGTCTGCCCGCTCATCGACGCCACCGCCCCGTCGGCCACATGCACGCCGGCCTCGCACGCCTTCAGCACGCTGGCGGCGTTGATCCCGCTGGTATCGTGCGTATGAAAGTGAATCGGAATGCCGACTTCGCGGCGCAGCGCCTTCACCAGCTTCTCGGCGGCGTACGGCTTGCACAAACCCGCCATATCCTTGATGGCCAGAACGTGCGCGCCCATGCGCTCCAGCTCCTTGGCCATCTTCACGTAATACTCCAGCGGGTACTTATCGCGCCGCGCGTCGAGGATGTCGCCGGTATAGCAGATGGCCGCCTCGCACACGCTGCGCGTGCGCCGCACCGCCTCCATCGACGCCTTCATATTAGGAAGCCAGTTGAGCGAATCGAAAATGCGGAAGATGTCGATGCCCTGCGCCGACGCTTCGTCGATGAACGCCGCCACCACGTTGTCCGGGTAGGCCGTGTAGCCCACCGCGTTGGACGCGCGCAGCAGCATCTGGAAACAGATGTTGGGGATGGCCTGGCGCAACAGGCGCAGCCGCAGGAACGGGTCCTCGTGCAGGAACCGCATGGTCACATCGAAGGTCGCGCCGCCCCACATTTCCAGGCTGTAGAGAGGGTGCAGCCGGTGCGACACGAAGTTGGCGATCCCCAGCATGTCGTAGGTGCGAACGCGCGTGGCCAGCAGCGATTGGTGGGCGTCGCGAAACGTCGTGTCGGTCAGCAGCAGGCCTTTCTGGTGCAGCGTCCAGTCGGCGAAGCCTTCCGGGCCCAGGCGTTGCAAAAGCTGGCGAGTGCCCTCGGGCGGCGCCGAAACATCGTGGCGCGGCAGCGGAGCCGGCGTCATGCGATGCGGACGCGGCTTGCCGGCCACCGTGGGATTGCCGTTGACAATCACGTCGGCCAGGTAGCTCAACAGCCGCGTGGCGCGGTCGCGGCGAGGGGCGAAGCGGAACAGCGCGGGCGTCTCTTCAATCCAGCGCGTGGTCACCCTTCCCGCCTGGAAATCCGGGTGGTTGACCACGTTCTCCAGAAATGGAATGTTGGTCTTCACACCGCGCACACGGAACTCGCGCAGGCACCGGTCCATGCGCTGGGCGGCATGCAGGAACTCGCGGCCCCATGCCGTGGTCTTCACCAGCAGCGAATCGTAATACGGCGTGATCACCGCACCCGAGTATGCCGAACCGCCGTCCAGCCGGATGCCGAAACCCGCCGGAGAGCGATAGGTCGAAAGCCGCCCGTAATCCGGTACGAAGCCGTTCGACGGGTCCTCGGTGGTGATGCGGCATTGCAGCGCGTAGCCGTAAAGCGGAATCCGGTCCTGCGCCGGCAGGTCCATTTCCGGGCCGTGAAGCTCCAGCCCCTGCGCCACCTGGATCTGGCAGCGCACCAGGTCGATGCCCGTGACCATTTCGGTGACGGTGTGCTCCACCTGGATGCGCGGGTTCACCTCGATGAAGTACCACTCGCCGCTGTCGGCGTCCACCAGAAATTCCACCGTGCCGGCGTTGTAGTAACCGGCCGCGCGGGCCAGTGTGACCGCGGCCTGCAGAAGCGCCTCGCGGATGGCCGGGTCGAGCGCCACCGCGGGCGCCACTTCCACCACTTTCTGATGCCGCCGCTGCACCGAGCAATCGCGTTCGTAGAGATGCAGAATGTTGCCGTGGCGGTCGCCCAGAATCTGGACTTCGATGTGCCGCGCGCGCCGCACAAAACGCTCGATGAAGACCGCGTCGTTGCCGAATGCCGCCGCCGCTTCCCGCCGCGCTTCCTCCAGCAGACCCGCAAACTCGGCCGCGTGCTCCACCACGCGCATGCCGCGCCCACCGCCGCCGAATGCGGCCTTGACGATCAGCGGATAGCCGATCTCGCGCGCCACCTTCTCGGCCTGCCGCGCGGTGGTGACAGGCTGTTCCGTGCCCGGCACCACCGGAATGCCGGCCTGCTGTGCCAGGCGTCGCGCGGCGGTCTTATCGCCCAGCAAGTCCAGAAGCTGAGCCGAAGGTCCGATGAACGCGATCCCGGCGCGCTCGCAGGCCCGCGGGAGCGCGGGGTTCTCGGCCAGGAAGCCGTAGCCCGGATGGATGCCGTCCACGCCCTTCTCCTGCGCGATCTCGACAATGCCTTCGACATCGAGATAGGCCTCCACCGGTCCCTTGCCTTCGCCCACCAGGTAAGCCTCGTCGGCTTTGAAGCGATGCAACGCGAGCCGGTCTTCCTGCGAGTAAATGGCGACCGTGCGCAGCCCCAACTCATTGGCCGCGCGCAAAATTCGAATGGCGATCTCGCCACGATTCAGAGAAAGTAGTTTCTTCATGGACAGCAATGAGCATACCAATTCGGTGACACGCTACATAACCTCGGATCTCCGCCTCCGAATTCCGAGGTTATGTAGCCTGATGGCCCTGGGCCGGCGGCCCGCGAAAGCAAATGAAAATCCGGGTCCGCCGACCGCTCCCTCAGAAAGCGTGGAAGACTCCCCGCACGGGAATGAGACGGAAGCCCGTGGCGTGCGCACTCGTGCGCGCCGCATCCCGACTCATCGGGATGCTCGGCGAACACCCGCGGTTTCCAAGGCGTTCCGCCGGGCATCGCCAAGAGTGGCGACGCGGCACGCACGAGTGCGCACGCCACGACGGCACCCCGATTCGCTCACCGCTTCTCAGGGAGCGGTTGCAGGCGAGTGTATTTTCGACCCTGTCACCGAATTAGCGGCTACACTGGTCGGGAGCTTCCGTGAAACCCTACGTCATTCTGACCAATCGAAAGCGGGCCATCGTCGCGCTGGTTCATACCGTGGTGTTCCTGGGCGTGGCGTTCTCGGGGTTCGTCACGGCGGTACGGCGATTGCAGGCGGCGTCGCCGGTGTGGTCCTGGGTACTGGCCGGAGTCTATCTTCTGGTGACGGCGGCATTGCTGTCGCTGATGCTGGTGTCGCGGAAGGCCGTGGAGCGGCTGTACTTCGGGCTGTGCGCCACCAGCGCCGGTTTCGGCTTGCTACGGCAAATTGCCGGAGATCCGCCGCTGCACCCGGCGGTGTATGTGCGGGTGGCGATGCTCGGGTGCGCGGTGCTGGTGGTAAGCCGGATTCTGCGGACCCACCGCTCCCCGGCCGACGGGGCTACGCCACGAGCACAGTCTTGATATTGACGAACTCGCGGATTCCGTAAGTGCTCAGCTCGCGGCCATAACCCGACCGCTTGATGCCGCCGAAGGGCAGACGCGGATCCGAGGCCACCGAGCCGTTGATGAAGACCATGCCGGCCTCGATCTCATCGATGAATCTCTCCTGCTCGGCGGAATCGGAGGTCCAGGCGCTGGCGCCCAGGCCGAAATCGGTGTCGTTGGCAAGGCGGATAGCGTCTTCGAGGCTTTCGATGCGGAAGATCGCGGCGACCGGTCCGAAGAGTTCCTGCCGGTAGGCCGGCGAGCCCACGGGGATATCCGCCAGGACGGTGGGCACGTAGAAATTGCCGGGACCGTCGAGACGCCGTCCACCGGTCAGCAACCGCGCTCCCATCTCCACCGAACCGCGCACCTGCGCGTCGAGATCCTGCAAGATGGCGGGCGTGGCCAGCGGCCCCACCTGCGTGGTTTCGTCCAGCGGATCGCCCACGCGAAGCGCTTCCATGGCGGCCACGAAGCGCCGCTCGAACTCGCCCGAAATCCTGTTGTGCACGAGGATCCGCTTGGCGGCGATGCAGGATTGTCCGTTATTCACAGTCCGCGCTTCCACCGCGGTTTTCACGGCGTGGTCCAGGTCGGCGCTGGGCATGACGATGAACGGGTCGCTGCCGCCCAGTTCGAGGACGGTCTTTTTGATCTGCCATCCGGCCTGGCTGGCCACTTCGGCGCCCGCCTGCTCGCTACCGGTCAGGGAGACGGCCTTGACGCGCGGGTCGTCGATGACCGCCGGGACCTGGTCGGAGGAGATCAGCAGGGTCTGAAATACGTTGGCCGGAAAGCCGGCGCGGCGTATGATGTCCTCGATCGCCAGGGCGCATTGGGGGACATTGGAGGCATGCTTGAGCAGTCCGACATTGCCCGCCATGAGGGCCGGCGCGGCAAACCGGAAGACCTGCCAGAAGGGAAAGTTCCAGGGCATCACGCCCAGTACCGGACCGATGGGCTGGTAACGCAGGAAGGTGCGTCCGGGGAATCCATCGATGCGCTCGTCGGCCAGCAGTTGCTCGCCGTGCTCCACGTAAAAGCGGCAGGCGAGGGCGCATTTGTTGGCCTCGGAGCGGGCGCTGCCGATGGGCTTGCCCATTTCGAGGGTCATGATATGGCCCAGGCGGTCCCTCTCGTTTTCCAGGATATCGGCCGCCCGGTTGAGCCAGCGGGCGCGGTCGAGGAACGAGGTTTTGCGATAGCGGAGGTACGCTTCCTGCGACCGGGCGAGCTTATCTTCCACCTGCTGGTCGGTGAGGGCCTGGAAGACGCGCAACGTTTCGCCGTTTGCGGGATTGACGGAAGCGATCATGCCCTCATTGTACTGGCGCGACGGTCCGGAGTCATGGCGATTCGAGGCGGCCCTCGAAAAATCCCGCTAACGTTTTCGTTCTTCGGGCGTATAATTCAGGTAACCGACACATATCGGTTACCTGAAGGAGGCACGGTGAGCAAGCCGACATCGCTAGTGCAGGGTACCCTATATTTGCTGATCCTGAAGATTCTCGACCTGGAACCCCGGACCGGCTGGGCCATCTCCCAGCGGCTGCGCCAGATGTCCAACGAAACCCTGCAAGCCAGTCACGGATCGCTTTACCCGGCGCTTCACAAGCTGGAACACGAAGGTTGGGTTTCGGGCGAATGGCGGGAATCCGCGGGTGGACGCCCCACCAAGGTCTATTCGCTCACCCGCGCCGGCCGCCGCCAGCTTCTGCTGGAAGCGGCCAATTGGACGAAGTTGTCGTCGGCCATCAACGGCATCCTGGAATCCGTATAAGCAGGGAGGCGAACCTATGCGCTGGATCCACAAATTGCACCTGATGCTCCGCGCCGCCTGGCGCCGTCCGCAAGTGGAGCGGGAGATGGAGGCCGAACTGGCCGCCCATCTGGAAAGCGAGACCCGCGATCTCATCGACCGCGGCGTGCCAGCCGGCGAAGCCCGCCACCGCGCCGCCGCCACCATGGGCCGCCTGGATCTCATTAAAGAGGAATGCCGGGACGCGCGCGGCCTCGCAGCCTGGGAAAACCTCAAGCGGGACGCCGCTTTCGGGCTGCGCGTACTGCTCAAAAACCGGGGCTTCTCGTCGATGGCGTTGCTTACCATGGCCCTGGGCATCGGTTCCACCACCGCCGTGTTCAGCGTGGTCGATGGGGTGCTCATCCGCCCGCTGCCGTTCGCCGATCCGGGCCGCTTGTTCTATGCCAACGATGTCGCGGTGCGCGGGCACTTCGACGTTCTGCGCGCCAACGGCCGGCTGGCCGATTACGCGGCCCACCTGGGCATGGGCGCCTTCAATACGCGCGGCCGCGACTGGCCGGAGCGGGTGGAAGGCAGCCGGGTATCCGCCAACTTCTTCCGCGTATTGGGAGTTGCACCGCTCATCGGCCGGGACTTCGCAGACGGCGCCGAACGGCCCGGCGCGGCGCGCACCGTGGTGCTCAGCCACGCCTTCTGGTTGCAGCGCTACGGCGGCCGGCGCGAGGCGCTCGGCCAACAGTTGGTGCTGGACGAGGTGCCCTTCGAAATCGCCGGGGTGATGCCGGCCGGCTTCCAGTACCCGGCGCCCGAAGTCAAATTCTGGATTCCCATGCGGCTGGACCCGCGCGCCATCGGCGATTACTGGGGCATCAATGGCGTCTCCACGTTCGCCCGCCTACGCGCCGGCGTCGCGCCCCAGGCCGCGCGCGCCGAACTCCGTTCCTGGACGCCGCGGGTGCGTGCGATGTTCCCCTGGCGCATGCCGGACGCCTGGGGTACGGACGTGAACCTGACCGAAATGCGCGAACAGATGGTGGCCGGCGTGAAAGTGAGGAGCCTGCTGCTGCTGGGCGTGGTGGCGCTGGTTCTGCTCATCGCCATCGTCAATGTGGCGAATCTCACGATCGGCCAAGCCGCCGCGCGCCAGGCCGAGCTCACCCTGCGTGTTTCTCTGGGCGCTACGCCCGGCCGGATAGCGCGGCAACTGCTGACTGAGTCGGTGCTGCTCGCCGCGGCCGGGGGAATCCTGGGAACCCTCCTGGCTTTCGGCCAACTGGCGCTGCTCAAACATTGGCTGCCGGCCGGCACGCCGCGTCTCTCCGAGGTCTCGATCGACGGCCGCGTTCTGTTCTTCGCCGCCGCGGTTTCGCTCGGCAGCGGCCTGCTGTTCGGTCTGCTGCCCGCCTGGCGCGCGCGGTCCCAGCGGTCGCTGGTTCCCACCGACGGCGGGCGCTCCGGCATGGGCCGTAGCGGCGCGCGAACCGGAGCGGCACTGGTGATGTCGGAAGCGGCCTTCGCCACCATCCTGCTGGTGGGCGCCGGTCTGCTGTTGCACAGCTTGTGGAGCATGCTTCATGTCGATCCCGGATTCCGCGCGGAGTCCGTGGTTACCGCCGAACTTAGCCCCGGACGCGCCGTCTCGGCGTCCCTGGACAAGACTGTGGCGCTCTTCCAGCAGGTTCGCGGCAGGCTGGCCGCCTACCCGGGCGTGCAGAACGTGGCCGCCATGAATCTGCTCCCGCTGACTCCCGAAATCTCCGCCATCACGGTGGCGATCGAGGACCATCCGCGTCCGCCGCAGGCTCCCCAATACACCGTCTGGACCACGGCCGTCACCCCCGAGCATCTCGACACGCTGGGGATTCGCCTGCTGCAGGGGCGTGGGTTCACGGAGGGCGACCGCGAGGGCGCGCCGCCGGTGGTGCTCATTTCCAAGTCCACCGCACGGCGCTATTGGCCCGATGGGAATCCTCTCGGAAAGCGAATTCGCCCGGTCTGGAAGGGAGAATGGCAAACCATTGTGGGCGTGGTTAACGACGTGCGGAACTACAGCATCTCGGGGCTTCCCGATTGGATGGACGGCGAAATCTACGTCCCGCTGTCCCAGGCCGTGTTGATGCCGCGGACGATTTCCCTGATCGCGCGGGTAGACGGCGCGCCGGCCGCCTTTGAAAAGGCGCTGCCGCGCCTCATCCAGGAAGTCTGCGCCACGTGTGCCGTGGACAAGATTGCGCGCATGGAAACGGTGGTCTCGGGAGCCGTCGCCGCTCCGCGCTCACTGGCGTGGTTGGTGGGGGGCTTTGCGCTGCTGGCGCTGGGACTGGCCGCCGCCGGAGTGTACGGCGTAGTCAGTCACGGAGTTCTGCGCCGCACGCGTGAAATCGGCGTGCGCCTGGCATTGGGCGCAAGCCTCCGCAGCGTGGCCTGGCTGGTAGCCGGTTCCAGCCTGCGATCCCTGCTGGCCGGCTCGCTCGCCGGGCTGGGCGTGGCGTGGGTGCTGGTGCGCGGGATACGGACGCTGCTCTTCGGAGTGGACAGCCACGATCTCGTGAGCTTCGCACTTCCACCGATTGTCCTGACTTGCATCGCCCTGCTTGCCAGCCTGCTGCCCATGTTCCGGGCTGCCAGGATCGACCCGGCGCGATCGCTGCGCGAGGGATGAACCGGTCTCCGCCGGATGCCAACTGTAGGTGAAACCAATCGCCGAAAAATGAAATCTCACTTCGGTAAGAGGGACAGCACGCCTTTGCTGGGATTGGGGATGACGTGCGCGGCAATCAGGCGTCCGAGGCCTTCGACTTTGGCCTGGCCGGCGTCGATGGCGGCGCGAACCGCGGCGACATCTCCCTTGATCAGCACGGTGATGTATCCGCCGCCCAGTTTTTCCCGGGCCAGCACCTCCACGGAGGCGGTTTTCAACGCCGTGTCGATGGCCTCGAAGACGGCGGTGAAACCCTGGGTTTCGATGAGACCCACGGCAAAATTGGATTGATCGCTCATATCGCTCTCCGGTATTTGAACGGTTGCCTGTTCGATGAGGGGACTGAAATCCGGCTGGGCCTGGTAAGCCGCCGGGGAAAGCACCGATGGGCCTGGAATGACGTGCGCGAGCACCTCGGTGTGCATGGAGCGGGCGGTCTCTTCGGCGCCGCGCGCGGCGGATTCGATATCCCCGAGCGGCCCGCAGAGCTTCAGACAGACGCCCGGGCTGTCGTTGAGCTCGGCCTGTAGCAGGCGCACTCCGGCGCACTTCTCCATGGCGTCGAGCACCACCATGGCGGGCGACCAGCCGCCAATCTCGATGAAGGCCAGGGCTCCGTTCAGATGGCGCCCCGCCTTTCCAGTTCGCGCATGACTTCGAATACCACCTGCTCCACCTTGTCGGCGCCCATCTGCCGGATGCGCGGGGCGCAGCCCGACGCGGGGCGGTCCACCAGTTCGAAATCGGCCAGGATGCATTGCAGGACCGACGTGAGGGCGGTGCGATCGGAGTGCTGGGCGCTGGTTTGCGGCTGGCGGCTGAAGCCAAAACGGAAGCCGCGCAGTTCGGCCGCGGCGCGGAAGCCGTCGGGAAACTCGAACGGGTTGAGCATGGCGTCGAACAGTTCGAGAATGCGGTACTGCCATTGCATCGCCTCGGCGTAGCTGCCGGCGCGCGTGAGGTCGTACATGCGGCGGGTCACTTCGGGCACCACGTTACTGGAAGCATGCGTGCCGCCGTCGCATCCGATCATCAACATGGGGACCAGCACGGCCTCCCACCCGGTGAGAAAGGAAAAATCGGGGCGTAGAGGCCGAACCGCCGCCATCATCCGCATCATGAAAGCTACGTCGCCGGAGGAATCCTTGATACCGATGACGCGGGGAAACTCGGCCGCCAAGCGGTGGATGGTGGGGACGTCGATGGGGCTGGCGAACATCGGAATGTTGTACAGCGTGAGGTCGATGGGCGAGTGGCGGGCGATTTCGGCGAAGTAGGCGTACACCGATTCGGGAGTCAGCTTGTAATAGAACGGCGCCACGATGGCAACGGCGCGGGCGCCCATGCCGGCATACGCCTCGCAAGCGGCCAGCGTCTCCCGGACGTTGGCCTCGGCGGCGCCGGCGAGAATGGGAACGCGGCCGCCCGTCTGATCGGCCACGATCTGCACGATGCGGCGGCGCTCTTCCGGCGTGAAACGGGTGAACTCTCCAGTGGAACCGTTGGGGTAGAGACCATGTACGCCGCGGTCGATCAACCAGGAAACGAAACGGCGCAATTCCGGTTCGTTGATCCGGCCCCGCTCGTCGAGGGGCACCAGGAGCGGCGTGAAGATGCCTTCGAGCTTGGTCAATCCACAAGGATACACGTTTGGCGGCGTGCCTCGCATTATGCGGCCGGCGTTTCGGTTTTGTTCAGAGAATTTCAAGCGTGGCCGACCGCACATCGCCTGGTGGTGTAGGCTGGTGCGAAGCCGGTCCGGGACGGCTCTTTGTAGGGCCGCGCGCGATGTTAGAGTGACAGCTTCGGTTAATTTGAACGAACCCCAATGAGAACCTCAATATCCACACTCCTTCGGTCCGCCGGGCGCGCGGCCGACTTTTGGCGGCGATTGGTTCCCGTCTGTATCGGCGCGGCGGCGCTGGTCTGGTTCTTGGTGCGTGTCATCCCCAAACCCAGCCGCGCGAGCTATCCCTGCCAGCGGGCGGCTTTTCCCGTGGCATCCACTTTCGTCGTCTGGCTGGTGGGCGTGCTCTCGATTAGGGCCCTGACGCATCGGCTGGGAGGAGCGTTCTCGCGGAACCGCGCGGCCGCGGTGTGGGGGATGGTTTCGCTGCTGGCGGTAACGGGTTGGACGGTGGCTTCGTTCGTTCATCCGGGATTGGCGGCGGATAGCGCGAAGGTTTCGGACTTCAACTTCGTTCCCGCTAAAGCCAACGACCCGGTGGGAGTGGCCCGAGGCATCAACCCAGGCAGGGTAGTGTGGGCTCGCGATCCCCTGGCCAGCAGGTGGACCGGCCACATGAAGCAGAATTCGGACCAGTGGTGGCTGGACCAGAACACCGACCAGGCGGCGGTCGATGCCATGCTGGCCGCTACTCTGACCAAGCTCACGGGCGCGGCCAACGGCGAACTGGCATGGCAGGCGCTGTTCCAGTATTACAACAACCATTCGCGGCAGTTGGCCAATCGAGGTTATCAACCGGGCGAGGTGGTGGCGGTGAAGATCAACATGAACAACGCCACCGGTAGCGCGAAGGTGGATAACTTCATCGATTCATCTCCGCAGATGGTGCTGGCCATGGTGCGGCAACTGGTCAACCAGGCGCACGTGCGGCAGCAGGACATCGTTATTTACGACGTGAAGCGATACATGATGCCGTACACCTTGACCAAGGTCTGGAGCGAATTCAGAGATGTGCGCTTTCTGCAAACGGGTCCGGCCAAGGATAACCAGCCGAAGCATCCGGTCTATGGCGATTACAGCCGCCTGGAGTCGCCCGAGTGGGTGGAGGGAATCGCTTACTCCAACGGGAAGTACAAAGACGCCAAACTGATAGCCCGGCAGATCTACGATGCGACTTACCTGGTGAACATGGCGCTACTGAAGGCGCATTCTTATCCATATAACGACGTCGACGGCGGCGATAGCGGGCAGACTGCGCTCACGATGTGCGGCAAGAACCATTTCGGTTCCATCAAAGGCACCAGCGAACTGCACGCGGCGATTAATACCGATCAGGAAGGGGTGAAGAACGCCTATTCGCCGATGGTCGATCTGGCGGCTTCGCCCAACCTGGGCGCGAAGACTGTGCTGTTTGTGCTGGACGGACTGTATGCCGGGCGGAAGTGGCAATCCTATCCGCAGCACTTCCCCAACTTTCCGTTTAACAACCGCGCGATTCCGTATGAGAGTCCGGAATGGCCGGCCAGCGTGCTGGCCTCGATGGATGGGGTGGCGCTCGATTCGGTTGGGCTGGACATACTCTTCGCCCAGACCAAGAATAACAACGACGAGCAGGGGCGGCCGCGAATTCTGATCCGCGAGAATGCCGACGACTACCTGTTCGAGATGGCTCAACCTGGCAACTCTCCCTCCGGAACGGTCTATAAGCAGGGCGGCAAAGTCGTGGCGAGTTTGGGAGTTCACGAGCGGTGGGAGAACGATTCCACCATGCGCTATTCGCGCAATATCGACCCGGTCAAGGGTAAGGGGATCGAGTTAGTGTATCTGCCGCTGGGCGGCGCTAAGGACAAGGCCGCGGACTTAGCCTTCGCGGCCAGTTTGGCGAAACCGGCCCCACCGGCTCCCATGGCCCCGGCGACACTGCCGGGCGAAGGTTTGGCGCGGTACGACTTCTTCTATGCCGGCGAGGCGAAGGAAGAGCGGATGTTCATTGTGCGCAAGGGGCGGGTGGTCTGGTCTTACACGCATCCCGGCAAGGGCGAGATCAGCGACGCCGTGCGTCTGTCGAGCGGGAACATACTATTCGCTCACCAGTTTGGGCTGACGGAAATCACGGCGGATAAGAAGGTGGTGTGGAACCTCGATGCGCCGGCGGGAACGGAGATACATACCGCGCAGCCGATCGGCAAGGATCGCGTGATGTTCATCCGAAACGGCGATCCCGCCAAGTTATTTGTGATTAGCAAGGTCACGGGGAGTGTGGAGCGCGAATTCGCGCTTTCAGTCAATAATCCCAAGAGCGTACACGGGCAGTTTCGGCACGCGCGGTTGACCAGGGAAGGTACGGTGCTGGTGGCGCACATGGACGCCGGAAAGGTGTGCGAGTACGACGCCGACGGCAAGCAGGTGTGGTCGGTGGTCTCTCCGAATCCATGGTCCGCCGTTGAACTGGAGAACGGCAACGTGCTGATCGCGGGCGGCCGGAAATCCGTACGCGAGGTGAACCGGAAGGGCGAAACGGTATGGGAATTCACGGCTGCCGACACGCCCGAGTACAGGTTCTATTCCGTGCAATTGGCCACCCGGTTGCCGAACGGCAACACCATGGTCAACAGTTGGTTCAATCAGTGGGATGGAACGGCCGACCCGGCCAACGCTCCGGTACAGGCCATCGAAGTGACGCCCCAGAAGAAGGTAGTCTGGGCATTGCGCTCCTGGACGGCTCCGTCGGACCTGGGGCCTTCGACCGTCATTCAGTTACTCGATGAGAAAGACGTTCCGGAGCGGGTCAAATTCGGTAACATCCAATGAGCGAGATTCATCGAAGAGCGTTCCTGGGTTCGACGGTGAGCGCGGCCATGGCCGGTGCAATGGGGCCGGTGGACGCGCAGCCGGCGGCGGTTCCGATCGTGGATTGCCACATCCACCTATTCGATCAAACCCGGCCACAAGGGGCTCCGTATTCGGGAGGGCGGGGAAATACGGAACCGGCGCTGCCGGCGCGCTATCGCAAGCTGGCGTCGCCATTGGGGATCGTGGGCGCCATCGAGATCGAAGCCAGCCCGTGGATCGAAGACAACCTTTGGGTGCTCGAGGTCGAAGAGAAAGACCCCATGATGGTGGGCACTATCGGCAATCTTCAACCCGAGAAGCCGGAGTTTAAGGAATACCTGGACCGCTATCGCAAGAACAAGCTGTTTCTCGGCATTCGTTACGGCAATCTATGGGGTTACAACCTGGCGAGCCAGGTTACTAATCCAATCTTCATCGAAGGGCTTAAGCTGATGCAGCAGGCCGGCCTGGCGATGGACACGGCGAATCCGCGGCCCGAGCTGATCGAGGCAGTCATCCGTGTCAACGATGCGGTGCCGGGTCTGCGGATTATCGTCGATCACCTGCCGGCGATGATGACGCGGCTGGATGCCAATGCGAAGACGGCGGTGGAAGGGAACCTGCGCGAACTGGCTAAGCGGCCCACGGTTTACATCAAAGTTTCCGAAGTCATGCGCCTGGCCGATGGCAAGCCTTCGACCGATCCGGCCGTCTACAAGACTCTGCTCGATCGGCTCTTCGATACATTCGGCGAGGACAAACTGATCTTCGGAAGCGATTGGCCCAACGGACCGGCGGTGGACAACCTGCCGGCGATCGTCCGGATTGTGCGCGACTACTTTGACGCCAAGGGGCGGGCGGTGGCGGAAAAGTACTTCTGGAAGAATTCGTTGGCGGCGTATCGGTGGGAACGGAGAGACCCAAGCCAGCCGGTGGGGAAGCACGCGGAAGTGCGCGGACGGGGCGAGAGCACCATCTTTCGCGACGTTGCGGAACTGGCGAGAGCGCGGGTCTAAACCTGGGCGATCAGTTCGATGCCTTCCTTTGCGCCAAGATTGCGCGAGTACTTTCGGGCGGTGGCATTGTTCCAGTGCTCGTGCACTCCCAGACTGACCAGCGTGCCACCGGCATCGGGGCTGTAGACCGTTCCCGACGGAGGCTTCGCCGCCTGTGCGGCTTCGTGGAGGTAATTATCCGCGTTGCCGCGAACCTGGGTGGCACGGGGCTCGCTTCTGAGTATGTCCAACGCCACGGAGTCGATCGCCACCGGGTCCTGCGACATCAACATGCTGGAGGCCCAATGATCGTCGAAGGAGGCCCACTTAAAGACGCTGCCTTCGTTGTGCTCGGCGGTATATAGGCCATCGAGAACATAGAGCATGGTTTTGCCGCCCAGATGGCGGTGCCCTATCAGGTCCACCAGGGCGTTGTAAGAACCCATAGGCTGAGCCCGCATGACGCTGCCGTGAAGGACCATTGGGGACCAGCCGCCATTGTTTGGAAAGTGGATGGATCCGAAATGGTTCTTGGCGGTCAAGGTGACGCCGGCCATTCCGTGCGGCCGCAGGAGCGCCATGTTGATCATGTATCTCGCCTCGGTGACCTGCCGTGGAAGATAGCCGGTTGGCAACTCCGCCTTGGAGAATCGGACGGGGTTCGAGATGTCCGGGGCGGGGGACATGCGGTCGCCCAGGTGGTAGTCGGCGCCGACCAGAAACTTCACCGCCTGGAATTGCGGATTGGAATTCGCGCGGATCCGGTTGTGGATCGGTTGACCGACGTTACGAATGCCCGTGGCATCGTAGATCATGATGTCCTCGCCGCGGACGCCGGCCACTTCGATGAGTTCGGTAACCAGGGCTACCACGGCGTGAGGGCTGGGCAGGCCATTCTGGGGCGGCCGGGGAGGGCCTCCGCCCCGCGCGGCTCCGGAAGATGAGATGCCCCACTGCGGGGAGCGGTCCTGATTGCAATTGAGTTTGATGGCGATTCGCTCGCCCGGTCGGTATCCGGCACTGCCCAGCTTATGGTTGCCATTGAAACTCCGGAATAGCGCGTCCCATGCCTGCTTGCCGTTCTTGCTTCCAGTTAGAGTCTGGACCAGACGGGACGTCATGCTGTGGACCACTTTTTGATCGGTGTACGCGTCATCCCACCAGTGCCCGGTGGCGCCGTCCCAAGTGGTAGCGTTGGCGTCGCGTACCCAGACCACTCTGCCGGGGTAGATCCCCTGTCCGGAGCCGAGCGGATGGTTGGCCTCCTCGCTGGGCTTGAAGGCGTCGGCCGAAGCCATTCCTCCCCGTTGTTGCGCGATCGCCTGCCATGGCAGCACGAGGGGAACGTGAATCAGGCCGGCAGCCGGAGCTGCGGCGAGCGACCTCAAGAAGCACCTTCGATGCATGCGCCTTCTTCCTTTCCGAGTTCTCGACGAGGAGCTTGCCTGGCGGGACCGACGCGCCGGCAGGGCCCCGCGCCGGGATCGTCCGGCATCCCGGCGGAGTACAGCCCGTATTGTAACTGCATGGCGGGCGTTCGTAAATCAAACTGGAGTCGGCGTTTTGGAGGGACGCAGAGGGTTTCAAGGTATGGAGAAGATATCGGAAAACGCGCAAATGTCGGAACCGCGGGGGTTTCGTCTGGCGCAACGTTGGGCCGGCTCAGCACGGTTCTCCCATAATCCATATTTCGCAGATGTGCAATTGAAATAAGCGTTAGCGTCCGTGCGTCCGCCACTCTCCGTTTCGGAGTACGAAACACAAGCTCCGTCTCGGAAATCCTTTGGCTGGCGGCGCGACTTCTGTTATGGTTCAGCGGGTTCAGGAGGTTTCTCGCTATGTCGAATTGGCTACGTCGCCAAGTGTGCGTTTGGGCGGTGGCGGCTTGCGTGCCGCTGCTCGGCCAGGAATTTCGCGCTGGAATCAGCGGGATCGTCAAGGACGCTCAAGGTGCAGCGATACCGAAAGTGCCGGTGGAGGCAGTGAATATCGCGACCAACGATATCGCTCGCACCACGACCAATGAGGCTGGAGCCTATGCGTTCCCGGTGCTGCCGATCGGGACCTATCGGATTACGGCCGAGGCTCCGGGATTCAAGAAAGCCACGCGCAACAACCTGGAACTGCGCCTGGGCGATCAGGTGCAACAGGATTTCACGTTGGAGATTGGGGCGGCCACGCAGGAGATTACGGTATCGGCGGGAGCCGAGTTGCTACAGGAACTGGCTTCCGATAAGGGCCAGGTAGTGAGCGAAGAAAACGTGCACGACCTGCCTTCGGTGGCTCGCAATCCGTTCCTGATGGGCATAGAGGCGGCCGGCGTGCAGTTCGATATCGGCTCGAACCAGTTGAGCCGCTCGGCGCGGCCGTTCGACGCAGGAAACAACGTGGCGGAGGCCATGTCGATCAACGGTGGAATTGCGGGCGCCAGCGATCTCCTGTTGGACGGCATTCCCAACACGGGCGTGGAAACCGGTTCCGTCGCCACCAACCAGGCCTTCGTGCCGACTCCGGAAGCGGTGTCGGAGTTTAAGATGCAGAGCAGCAACTACGACGCCCAGTACGGGCGCACCAGCGGCGGCACCATGACGGTTAGCCTAAAGAACGGGACCAACCAGATTCATGGGGCACTCTACTGGTTGAACAAGAACACCGTCGATGAAGCCAATACGTTCGACCAGAACCGGTTGGGCAAGCCGCGTGCGGCGTTCAACGAGAACAACCCCGGTATGGAGTTCGACGGGCCGGTGGTGATTCCGCATTTTTACAACGGCAAGAACAAGACCTTCTTCATGTATTCGTACGAGATCTGGCGCGACGCCATCCCGGCGGCCACCACCTATACGGTGCCGGAGCCTGCCGCGCTGGCGGGGAACTTCAATACGACGCTGCAAAGCAACGGCAACCCCATCGCGGTGTACGATCCGAATACTACCACGCAAACGGGGACGAACACTTACACGCGGACGCCGTTTCCCAACGACACCATCCCGTCCAGTCGCTTCAACCCGGTGGGACTCGCTCTCACCAAATTCTATCCGGCTCCCAACGTGGGGGACCAGACCACCTATACCGGCCAGCAAAGCAACTTTACCATCACGCCCAATCAGCGGACCGACGCCTACGACGCTCACGTGATTCGCATCGACCATATAGTTAACAGCAAGGAACGGTTCTTCGCGCGCTTCGTTCGCGGCTTCCGCACCGAAGTGAACGGCACCTACGGCTTTCCGCGGGCGGCGGCGGCGGGGAGCGGCAACGGCTACACCGACGGGCGACTCAGCCAGGGCGGCAGCGCCGACCTCACCAGCGTGCTTTCGCCCTCCACAGTGCTGACCTCGCGCGTGGGGTACCTGCGGCACGACCTGTGGATCACGCTATACGCTAGCGGTTACGACCCCACCACGTTGGGTTTCCCCAAGGCGCTGGCCAATGTGCTGCCGCCCTACTTCCCCACCGTTTCACCCAGCGGCTACCAGAGCTTCGGGGCTTCGCGCAGCGGCGGAAATCAATTCACCGAAAGCGGCGACTGGTCCTGGGCGGAGATTGTGAACCGGACCATCCGCCGGCACAGTGTGAAGTTCGGCGGGGAATTTCGCGTGATGGAGACCAACGTCGATTCGCCCACCAGCAATTTCGGCAGCTACTCCTTCAGTGCCGGGTGGACGCAGCAAAACGCTACCAGTTCCAACGCCGCCTACGGCAATTCGATAGCGTCGATGCTGCTGGGCATGCCGTCGAGCGGTAGCGTCACCATCAATCCGGCGTACGCGTATGGCAATCACTATTACGGCTTTTTCGTGGAGGACGACTGGCGTGTCACCAACAAAGTAACCCTGAGTTATGGGCTGCGCTGGGACTATGAATCTCCGATTACGGAACGCAATAACCAGATGGACGGGCCATTCAATCTTACCGCCAATAGTCCTATTCAAGTGGCGGATCCGTTGCAGCCGGGCATGGCGCTGAAAGGCGGAATGACGTTCACCAACTCCGGCAACCGGATGCCCTACAATCGCGACTTGAATAACTTCCAGCCGCGCGTGGGTATCGCCTGGCACCCGGTTGAGAAGACCGTGATACGGGCGGGCTATGGTTTAAGCTACGTAGCCACCTTCACCGCGGCGCCCGGCAGTGGATTCGCCGGTTCGACGCCTTACAACGCCAGCAGCAACGCCAATGTCACCTTCTCCGGCAACTATCTCGACAATCCATATCCCACGGGAATCGTGATGCCCAGCGGAAGTTCGCTGGGAATGTCCACGTATTTGGGGAACTCCATTACTTTCGTAGATCCCAAGCGAGTGATTCCCAGGGTGCACCAGTTCTCCATCGGCGTGCAGCGCGAGTTGCCTTGGCGCTCGGTGCTGGAAGTTTCCTACGTGGGCAGCCGTAGCCAGGAACTCGCCGTTTCGCAAAACCTCGACGTAGTGAGCCAGGCGCAACTGCAGCAATACGGCGCCAATGCGTCGCCGAACTTGTCCGATACCTGCTCGGCGACATCGGCGCTGTGCCCGTATGCCAATCCGTTTTATGGCGTGATTCCTTCCAATGTCAGCCTGGGCAGCAGCACCAGCACCACGCGGCAGCAGTTACTTCTTCCCTATCCCCAGTTCACGGGGCTCACGGAGAGCAATCTGCCGGTAGGAAAGAGCTGGTACAACTCACTGCAGGTGCGCTGGGAAAAGCGGCTGACGCACGGCTTGAATGTGCTGGTGAGCTATACGCACGCGAAATGGCTGAACGGGACTTCCTATCTGAACTCCCAGGAGAGCATCACGCAGACGCCGGACCGCACGCTGGCCAGCCAGGACACGCCGAACCGCATCGTGATCAGCGGCAACTGGGCAATTCCGCTGTTCGCCCAAACGCGCGGGGTGGTGGCCGTGTTCTTGAAGGGCTGGCAGGCCAACGGCATCTTTATGCGCGAAGCGGGCTTCCCGCTGGCGGCGCCGAGCGGCTACTGGTCCACCGGGCTCAACCCCAAGTTGGACGGCGCCAACGAGACCAAGGCCTTCAATACATGCACGACACTGACCAGCGGCGCCGCGGAGAACTGCACCTTCAACGGCCAAACATTGCAGCCGGCCTTCATCCAACAGTATTCGAACACCTGGCGGACGCTGAGCGGCTACTTCCCGACCATTCGTTACAGCAAGGTGCCCAACGCGGACGTCTCCCTATTCAAGATGTTCAAGCTGCATGAGAGCTGGAATCTGCAATTCCGCGCGGAGATGTTCAACGCCGCCAATTCGCCGCAATTCGGCACTCCGAGCACGAGTCTGACTTCGACCTCGGCGGGCACCATAACTCTGACGCAGGTTAACGACCCGCGGAACCTTCAATTGTCGCTGCGACTGAGGTTCTAACCCATTCCCCTGGGTAACCGCCCCCTCGCGGCCGCCGTGCCGATGACGCGGCCGCGAGGGAATCGCGCTTCCCGCCCGTTTAACGCAAGGGCGTTTCGGGCTGCCGGCCCGCCCGCAATCGGTCCACGATTTGCCGTAACTGGGGATCGGGCTCGATCCGCAGGGCGGCTTCATACTCGCCAATCGCTTCTCGCAGCCGGCCCGGCATTCGCGCCAAGGTGTTTCCCAGATTGACGTGGGCTTCCAGAAAGTCGGGTGCGTTGCGCAGGGCCGCTCGATACTCGGCAATCGCCTCCGGTTGCCGGCCGGGTGCGCCTGCCAGGGCGTTTGCCAGATTGTAGTGAACTTCCGCTCGATCCGGCTGAATCCGCAGTGCCGCTCGATATTCGGCAATTGCCTCCGGCAAGCGGCCGGGCATGCGGGCCAGGACGACCGCGAGGGCGTTGTGCGCATCCGCGTTCTCCGGTCGAAGGCGCAGCGCGGCCTGGTACTCGGCAATCGCTTCGGGCATCCGGTCGGGCAGGGTCGCCAGGGCGTTCGCCAGGTTGAAGTGAACTGCCGCGAGATCGGGCCGAATCCGCAATGCCGTCCGGTATTCGTCGATCGCCTCGGGCAGCCGGCCGGGCATGCGTGCCAGGAGGCTCGCCAGGTTGTTGTGCGCTTCGGCGAAATCGGGCTCAATCTGCACCGCCGCCTGGTACTCGGCAATCGCCTCGGGCAGGCGGTCCGGCGTGCGCTCCAGTTCCAAGCCCAGATTATAGTGCGGCCGGGCGCTTCCGGGACAGACATTCGCGGCACTGGTCCAGAGGCTGCGGTCGTCCTGCCAGTCGAAGTTGCGGGCGTAGGTTCGCGCGGTGCACGCCACGCATACGAGTCCTAGTGCGGCCCAGGCAACTCGCGAAGCCGCGGGGCGCTTGAGCGGGAGCCGGCGGCCTAACAGATGAATGGCCGCAACGACGCAACCCGCCAAGCCCACCGACGGCAAATAGAGAAATCGCTCGGCCATAATGCTACCGATGACGACGACCAGGTTCGAAGTGGGCGATATCGCCACGAAAAAGAAGACCAGGAAGAAGAGTAAGGGCCGCCCCGTGCGGCGCCAGCGGACGGCCAGTAGGACGGCAAGAAGCACGGAGCCCAGGCAAACTACTAGTGCAATGACCGCCTTGACGTCCTCCCAATCCGACACGGTCCAGCCGAATAACGGTACCGCATTGTAGGAGTAATCCGCCGATAAGTGGGCCGGCCAAAGAAACAGGCCTAGAGACATGCCGACTACTTTGACGGCCGTAAGCCGCGCCGTCCAGAACCCGGCGCTTACCAGGGGATTCTCGATGAATTCGACGAGCATGCGGGTGTGCAAACCGCTGCGCAAGTAAAGATAGGCTGCGAAAGGCAGCGCCAGCGAGGCATAGGCGGCCGCCCGCCGGCGCCACGGCGCACGCTGGGACCGCGTCAAATCGTACAGCAGCATGATGCCGGGCAGGACAGCGGCGTTCTCCTTCGAAAAAAGTCCGACTGCCTGGGCCGTGGCCAGACCCGCCAGCCACGCCACTCTGCGCCGCCCGGAGGTGGAGGCGCCCCGGATGTGGCACAACAAGCCCGCCAACACGCCGAAGGCCGCCAGCAAGTCGGCTCGTCCTACGATGTTGGTGACTGCTTCGGTGAGCAGCGGATGCACTCCCCAGATGGCGGCCAGCGCCAAAGCCGGCGCGCTCTCTGCAAAAATCAATATGCCCAGCGCATACACTAACGCGACGTTGACTTCATGCAGAAAGAGATTGACCGCATGATAACCCGGCGGGCTGGGGCCATCGCCGAGAACCGCGTAATTCAGTAAGTAGGAGAAGGTAGTGAACGGTCGATACAATCCCGAGTTGGTTGCGCGCGCGGTGTTGCCGTACCAATATCCGCCGGTAAGAATGGACTGGATGTTGCGCGGCGCGGCCTCCCGGATGCGGGGATCCTCCCCAATCGCCGAAGCGTTGTCGAACACCAGGGCCGCCTGGAAGGAATTGGAATAGGCAATGAAGACCAAGCCCCAAAGCGCCAGCAGCCGCCACACGTGCCGCCGCCATATGGGGCGCGTTCGCTGGGCCAAGAGACCTTGCGCCGCGGCCGGATGGGGCGCTTCCGGAGGCTTCCGCCGCTTGTCGATCTTCGCCATTTACGGTGCCAGTATAGCTCCTGGCGGAAAATGGCCGTCTCAATTCGGCGACTGGGGATTCAATTGGACATGTCGGCGGGTATGCGGCACGCGTGAGAGCGTGCGCCTCAGGGCGGAGCCGGATGTTTCTGGGCGCCAAACGGCCGCGGATCCTCGATGGCCATTTTGTGGCGCCGTCCAAGATGGCGTAGCATGAGCTTTATGATCAACCGATGGCTATCCGCCGCGTGCTTTCTGGCGGCTTCGACCTGCGTAGCGCAGCCCGCCGGAACGTCCTTCAAATTCGATTTCGGTTCCGGCAAAGCCGCTCCGGGCTATGTCAAGGTGCTGCCGGACACCACTTACACCGACGAACTCGGCTATGGATTCGAACCCGGCCCCTCGCTGACCGCGCTCGGCCGTGGCATCACCGCCAGCAAGCCGCCCTTCTACTTCTCGGTGAAGGTTCCGGCCGAAGGCAATTATCGCGTCACGGTGGTGCTGGGCGATGCCGAAGGGGAGTCCGTGACCACGGTCAAAGCCGAGTTGCGCCGTCTGATGCTGGAGCGCGTGCGCACCGGGGCGGGGAAGTTCGAGACCCGGAGCTTCATCGTGAACGTGCGCCGGCCCGCGATCTCGACCGGCGGCGAGGTCCGCCTCAAGGATCGGGAGAAGACCACCGAATTGTGGGCCTGGGACGACAAACTCACCCTCGAGTTTACGGACACGCACCCCGCCGTGTGCACCGTCGAAATCGAGAAAGCCGACGCGCTTCCCACTATCTTCATAGCCGGCGATTCCACATCCACCGACCAGCCGGGCGAGCCGTTCAATAGTTGGGGGCAGATGCTGACGCGATTTTTCCAGCCGGAGATCGGGATCGCCAATCATGGAGAATCCGGTGAGTCGCTGCGATCGTTCATCGGCGAGCAGCGTCTGGCTAAGGTTATGAGCTTGATCCAGCCGGGCGACTACCTGTTCATTCAAATGGGCCACAACGATCAGAAGGAGAAAGGCGAAGGAGTGGGAGCCTTCACCACTTATAAGACGGCCCTCAAGCGTTTCGTCGCCGAAGCTCGCCAGCATGGGGCCACGCCGGTTTTGATCACGCCGATGAACCGGTTGACCTTCGGCGAGGACGGGCACATTACTAACAGTCTGGGAGACTATCCGGATGCCGTACGCCAGGCCGCACAGGAAGAGAAGGTCGCGCTCATCGATCTGAATGCCATGAGCGCGCCCTTCTACGAGGCGCTTGGCCCGGTGGAAGCCCACAGAGCGTTTGCCGGCAGCGACACCACGCACCATAGCGACTATGGCAGCTACGAACTGGCCAAGTGCATCGTGGAAGGAATCCGCCAGGCCAAACTTCCACTTACTAAGTATCTGGTGGACATGCCACATTTCGACCCCGCTCATCCGGACCCGGTGGACAAGTTCGACATCCCGGCCGAGCCGAATGCGCGTGCTGCGCGGCCGTACGGGCAGTAGGCGCCCGCTAGCGATACCGGCAGAGCTTGACCCGCTGGGTGCCACGGTCGGGCGCCGGGGGCCGTACGCCGCTGCCGACTGCCCCATGCCGAGGGCAGAGAAGCGACGAAGGACCTCGGAGCGTTGGGCTTCCGATTTCGGCAGAGAATTTGGCATAAGTGTCGGTCACCATATCCGAGCGTATTGAAACACTCGGAATTGCGTCACAGTGAGAAGCCCAACAATCCGCGACACCTTCGTCGCACACTCATCGGGTTGACCCCCAGTCCGGTTTCCTGCGGTAGAATGTAGGTTCAGGCGATGAGGCTGCCGGTCAAACGGACGGTTGGGGCGCACCAAGGAGCTTAGGCCGTATGGCATGACCCGTCGTGTGAACGGGCGGACAGCAGTGGACTCCGGAAACTGGAGAGACGGATTGGCTGTTCCGGGTCTCTTTGTGGGATGATCGAAGTGCAAGAAGCGCCGAAGGGCGGGAGTAATTCAGTGGTAGAATGCCAGCTTCCCAAGCTGGACGTCGCGGGTTCGAGTCCCGTCTCCCGCTCCATCTTTTCAATAACTTACAGCCAATCACGAAATCAGCCATTACTGCGTTTACTGCGTTAAGCTTCCCGAGCCCCGGCCAGAGCCACTGAAGCAACTCCCAGCCGGCCTTCGAAATCCCTCGCGTTGCCCTTGTTGCGAAAAGCCTCTAGCATCGAGCGCTCCCCGGCACTGTCACTGAATGACAGTGGCTTCCACCTTGCGAACCGCCGCCAGCCGATCTTCGAACGTGCTGACCGCGTATTCGTTCTCGTTGACGTCGACGGTGTTGCCCATTTGCGCCGAGCGCGTATGAGCGTCAACGCCGGCCTTCTTCGAATTCGTAGCGAAGGTTCGGCGCATCACCTGGAATGTCGCCCACTCCAGCTTGACCTTCCGCAACTTCGCGAGCATGCACCGCCGCCAGATGTTGTCCCGGCGGATCGGCGACTTGAACGTCTCCGATGGAAACAGCCACGTCTCCGGGCTGATGTCGCCAATGAGCCCAAGCCACTCGTGCAACAGCGCCGTGGTTGAATCCGACAGCGCCACCTGGCGTTCGGAGCGGCGTGTTTTGGGCACGTCGATATTGCCCTTATACAGCCGCCGGCGAACCCAAACCGAGTTGCCATCTACGTCGCCCATCTGAAGGCCGAGAATTTCGCCGGGCCGCATCCCTTCGTAGGTCGCGAACTGCACGATGAGCCGCTCTCGCATTTCGAGAGCACCCATGAGCGTACTGATCTGCTCCGGTGTGAGGATGCGCTTCTCCCCGGTCTTCTTGCAGTCCCGCGGAGTATAGAGCGATGTCGCCGGATTCCGGTCAACAACGCCTTCGCTGACGGCGAGCGCGAAGACTGAGCGTAGACGGAACCGCAACTGGTTCATGCCGCCCTTCGCTATCGACCTGGCTTTCTTGTTCAGGAACTTCTGCAGGTCCTCCCTTTCTATCTTGGTCATCAGCGTGGAACCCAAGCCTTTGACCAGATGAACTCGAACCCGGTTCTCTTCGGTCATCGCGGTCGACGCCTTCCATTTGCCTCGGAAGACCGGAAGGTACACCGACTCGATGAACCCCTTGAACGTCCAGACCGGCTTCTGTGGCCTGCCGACACCCTCGTTGATTGGCTGGAGGATAGCAGCAAGCATCGTCTCCGCCTCAGCACGGGAGAGCGCCGAGCAAAGCCCCAACTCCTTGGACTTCGGATCGCCATGCTCCCGCCATTGCGCGTACCAATACACTCTCCCTTCCCGTTTACGTGGCCGCAGAGAGCCACGCTGGAACCGCCTTCGACGCATTTGTTTCTCGCTTTCCTGCGCCTCCAGCGGCGATGACTGGCATAACTCCGATGCTACCATTGCGATTTGTTGGCTTCCATCCATTGATCGAGCCAGGAGCGGCGGATGAGCTTGCGGCGGCCCATGGCCAGATGCGTCAGCCTCGGCACTCCGGCAACCTTGCCGTTGATTACGTTCGATACATGGGTCTTCGAGCAGCGGAGGATCTGGGCCACCTCATGCAGGGTCAGAATCTCCCGGCGTTCAGCAACTTCAGGCATAAGGATTCCTCATACTGGACCGTCAATGAGCGGCCCGCATTGGCGCATATGGCGCCTCGAACAAGATGTCGCGGTTGACGCGGACGTTGAACTTGTAGCCGACCGGGATCTTGATGGTCGGCTGCACGTTTAGATTGCGCCGGGTGATCTGCGCGCCGAGTTGGGACATCTCCTGCCCGACTGCGGCGCTTGCGGTCTGGCCGGTACTCGGACTCGTGAGGACCGATTGCCGGCGGTTCTGGGAGATCTCGTAGGCCGCAGTGAACATGCTGGTGAGGACCGCGAAGCCGATCAGGCGCTTGTAGTGGTGATCGACCTGATACCGCAGCCCGGCGTTGCCGTGAGAATCGAGGCCCATCATGCCGTCGAGGTCGAGCGAGGAGCCGTCAGGGTAGATGACGCGGTTCCAGACGACCTGGACGCCGTCCTGGCCGTAGCCGACGTGCGAATCGTAGAGGCCGACCAGGCGCGAGCCTTGCGGGATCAGCAGGTAGCGACCAGTGGCAGTGTCATAGACGTTGGACATGACGAGAGCCTTCAGTTCGCCCGGTAGATCGGAGTTGATGGCCTGCTCCAGCACGGCCGGGATTTCCCAGCCCGCTTTGATTTCGAATTGCGAAAGCGGGGCGGTGCGGGTCGAACGCAGATAGTCGCCGGTCGGCGGCGTGCGGTTGCTCGCAAGGAACGTGTCTTTGCGCGACTGCATGTTCTGCTCGTCGTACTCGGAAGGCTGCCGACCGCCGTTCTGCGGTTGGCCTCCGGCTATGGAGTTCACAAGCGAGGCGAGGTTGGGCGTTGAATCGGCTGTTGGCCGCACCGTTGGGCCGGCGACATCCGGGGTCCAACCGGAAACGCTGTTTTGCCGGGCGGAGGTCGGAGCCATGCGGGCCTGTTGCTCGCGAGCGTAGGCGGCGGTGCGCTCCTGCTCTTCGGCCGACGGCGTCCGTGGGGCTTCGTACTGCGTCATCGCGGGTTGCGGCGGGTATTGCCGAACCACAACGGGCGTTGCGGCTGGAGGCGGCGTCGTGTTGGTCGAGGCCTTCACGTCCTCAGGCGCGACCAGGTCAGGCGAGGCAGGGGCTGCAGGCCGAGAGAGCGGCACGCTGCCCGAGGGAATGTCCTTAGCGACTTCCGAGCCCGCCAACGTGGCTGGGGTTACACTCTTGTTCGCCAGATCGGCCGCCTTGGCCTGCTGTATCTGCTGACGGCGGTAGCCACCGAAGGCGAACGCGCCGAGGATGAGCACCGTAATGACAAGAGCCAACGCACCCGCCCGCTTGCTTACCCGTATCGGATTTGGTGGCTTTGGATTCAATTCGAGCCCGGAGGGCGATTCAATGGGTTTACTTTCGCTCACGGGCAATCTCCACTTTCTGGGCCTTCTTGCCGGCGCCGAGAATGAGCTGTGCGTGGTCGAAGAGGCGGTCTGCGATGTAGAGCTGATCCTTCACGCGATAGTTCAGCATTTCGCTCTTCCCGTCCGCACCGACGACAACCAGGGCGGGCGCCTCACGGTTCTGCACGCCCGCAGGCATCTGAATGTAGGTCTTCGCGCCATCGTCGAAGACGCGCACGGGGCGGAGGTTCTCATCCCCGCCTTTGAGCGAGTAGTCGAAGCAGAGGTTCCCGACGGCAATGGCGGCTGGCGTGAGCTGGCTGTTGCGGTCGGCGGCCTTCTGTTCCTCGCGTTGCTGAGCCAGGTGCTCGCGCCACTTCCGATCGTCGCCGTCAGGGTACGCGAATGCAACGCGCGCCACGTATTCTTCGGGCTTCGAGATGAGTCGCAGGTAGTAGGCGCGGCGGTCCGTGGTGATGAGCAAGTTGGTATCGAGGCCAGACGACTGCGGCTTTAACACGATCACGGAGGTTAGGTCATCGGCTTTACCGTAAGTGGCCGGCGCAAGGTTCCAGCGGACTGAATCGCCGATCTGTGGTTCGCCCATCAGTTTCTCGCCGGGCTGGAGTTCGATGATGCAGACGCGCAGTGGTGCGCACACCACGGTAGGAAGCCCCGCGCCGTAAGAGTACAGGACCTTTCCGTCCGGGCCGGCGGCGGGTGGATTCTTCGAGGTCATCCACTGTGCGCTCACGCGTACGGCTTCTTCGGCCGTCGGGGTGAGCGGTACGTCCGCCTTCACCTCAGGCGGCTTCTCCGTGGCGCGGACAATTGCTGCGCGCTTAGCAGGCGGCGGGGTTGGCGTGGCTGGCTGCGCCCCTTCCAGAACGCGAACCTGCTCGCCGAAGTCGTATTTGTCGAGGATCGAGTCTGACGGCTGGTCTTTGGGCTTGGTCTGTGCCACCGCCAGGCCGGCCAGCGCAAGAGTTCCGATGATGAATCGATAATGTCGCATAGTTATGTCTCCCGTTCTCAAAGCACTCTGGTCCAACTGGCGTTCGTCACGTAGACGCCCAGCGGATTCACGCGCGCTAGGCGCTCATCGCTCGGCGGGCTGACGGCAATGGTGAAGGCGCCCTTCCAGCGCTCCGCCGTTTTGACTGTCCCGTAGAGATCGCGCGTGGTCTCGATCCACTCGACTTCGACGGTACGGTCACTGGTCGGCAGAACCGACTTCACATCGACGCTGGTGGTCTCGGTCTGCGCGCGCTTCTGTGGCGGATCGTTGCGGTAGAACTCGGTGACGAACGGTTGCGCCTGACTACCGTTCGCGATGTGGGCGTAGACGCGATCAATCGAGCGCCGCTGCGCGATGCCGTCGGTTGTGACGGTCCGGAGGTCTTCGACCCAACTCAGCACCGTCGCACGCTTCAGGCGGTCATCAGCGCTGGAGGCCTGTTCGGCGACGCCCGTGGCAACCGGCCGCCCGAGCGAGTCGATGGCGACGACGAAGGGAATCGATGGCAACGACGAAAGGTATGATCCGGGAGCGGCTGGCCAGGAACGCCATGCCAGCCACGGCGGCGAGCGCCACGAGCGAACTTGTGAGCGCGATCAGCCGCCAGTTTCGGGCGCGAGTAATCAGGTCGCCGTATCTCTCATCCCATTCGCGGCGGGCGGCCAGATAAGGATTGTACGGCTTCGAATCGGGTACGGGTGTGGCTTGTGAAACGTCGGCAGAACTCAAGTTCGTTTCCTCCTATTCGTGGTGATCGAGATTCATGCGCGGCGGCGGCGTGTGCGGAGCCGCATCGGATGGGATTGAGCCGCCTAGGCGACGCCCCATGTTCTTGAGGCTTCGCGCGGCGTCCATCACCGGCGCTACCGAGCTTTGGCTGGGCGGATCGGGCTGGCTTGCGGCACCAACTCCGCTTCCGCCGCTGGCGGAAGACGGAGGCGGCACGCTCGCA
>Ga0181529_10000575_pt1 | contig 52852 bp, 46 predicted proteins | sample PEATcosm2014_Bin_36_FD_119763 | JGI IMG/M metagenome (GOLD analysis project Ga0181529, IMG submission 119763) | Peatland microbial communities from MTU Mesocosm Facility, Houghton, MI, USA - PEATcosm2014_Bin10_30_metaG | ecosystem: Environmental > Terrestrial > Soil > Wetlands > Peat | place...
GAGCATGACCAACCAAGGATAGTTGGTTGCAACGCAGGTGCAACAGCAATGAACAATTACATGGTAGCCGCCGGCGAAGTTACGCCGCTGTCGTGACAAGAGACGGCTTGGGCTGCGGAGTTGTTGGCGTGGGTGCTGCTTGGATTGCCATTGCTGGCCGAGGGCGCGCTCTTCATTTCCTTGAGCAACTTCACCAATCGGGCAAAGCCCTGTTCACGGGCGGTTTTGTTGCCGGGGACGGTGTTACCGGGATCCTCGCCGGCGCGCATGAAGCCGTGGCCGGCGGCATCGTAGGTGACGGGTTCGAAGGTTTTGCCCGCGGCCTTCATTGCCGCAACAGTAGCGGGGAGGGTGGCTCCGATGCGCGCGTCGTTGCCGGCGTAGAAGCCATAGACCGGAGCGGCGATCGCGGATACATCTGTAGGGCCAGGGCCGTAGAAGACAAAGGCGGCGGAGAGGTCTTTGCTATGAGTTGCGAATGCGAAGGATTTGCCTCCACCCCAGCAAAAGCCGACGGTGGCGATCTTGCCGTTGGCGGCAGGCAGATGCTTGCCGTAGTCGGCCGCGGCGTCCAGATCGGCGGTGACAACGTCCGGATCGAGGGCGGAGACAGCCTTCACGGTTGCGTCCTGGCTGGCAAACTCACTGGAACCGCCGCCATTGGGGCCGAAGCCGGAGAGCAGGTCAGGAGCGATGACGATGAAGCCCTGCGCGGCCAACTCGTCAGTCATCTCTTTGGCCCAGTCGCTGAGGCCGAAGATTTCATGGATGAGGATCACGACCGGGGCTTTGGCGCTGACCTCCGGGTAGGCGACGTAGGCCTGAACGGTGCGGCTGCCGTGCTTCAGAGCGACGTATTCGCGGTGGCGGGGCGAGGCTTCAAGACGGGCTTTGGCCCAGTCCTGAGCCTGAAGGGTTGCGGCGGCCAGCGAGAGTAGAACGCCAGCGACGAGGGGAAGCACGCGGAGCGTCGATTTCATGGGGACAGTGTAGCCCCGCGATAGATCAGGCCGCAAGTCTTGTGTGATGAAGGCCAGGTGCCCCAAGTCTCAATTTTGAGACCTGGGAACCACGAACCTTATGCGAGCGGAAAGCGAGCGATTGGCCCCACCGCAGGTGGTTACGCCATCGCCTCGCGGCTCATCGGCTCAAACTTCAATTGGTTGGTGGCGCGGTCCACGCCGATGCGGACGTGCGCGCCGTGGAGGATTTCGCCGTTGAGGATTTTGATGGCCAGCGGATCCTGAATCATGCGCTGCAGGGCGCGCTTCAGCGGACGTGCGCCGTAAGCCGCGTCGGAGCCGGCAGCAAGAATCAGTTGACGCGCCGGTTCGGTCAGTTCGAGCGAAATCTGGCGGTCTTCGAGCAGCTTGCTGACTTCGTTCAGCCGCAATTCGAGAATCTGGCTCATCTGCGCCGCACCCAGCGGACGGAAGATCACGATATCGTCGACGCGGTTGAGGAATTCCGGGCGGAAGTGCTCACGCAGGACGCGCATCACCGACTCGCGCGCCATGTCGAAATCGTGCTCGGTCTTGAGCGTGTCGCCGATCAGAAGAGTTGCGCCCAGATTGGAGGTCATGATGAGTACCGTGTTCTTGAAGTCCACGGTGCGGCCTTTGGCGTCGGTCAGACGGCCGTCGTCCATGATTTGCAGCAGAATGTTGAAGACATCGGGATGGGCCTTTTCGATTTCGTCGAAGAGGATGACCGCGTAGGGGCGGCGGCGGACGGCCTCAGTCAACTGGCCGCCTTCGTCGTAGCCGACATAGCCCGGAGGCGCTCCAATCAGACGCGCCACGGCATGCTTCTCCATGTACTCGCTCATGTCGATGCGAATCATGGACTGCTCATCGTCGAACATGAACTCGGCCAGCGCGCGGGCGGTCTCGGTTTTGCCGACGCCGGTGGGGCCGAGAAAGATGAACGAACCGATCGGCCGCTTGGGATCGCTCAAGCCGGCGCGGGAACGGCGAATTGCATTGGCCACGATGGTCAGCGCCGCATCCTGGCCGATGACCCGCTCGCGCAGCCTCTGCTCCATCTGGACCAGCTTCTTGACTTCGCCTTCGAGCATCCGCGAGACGGGAATTCCGGTCCACTTGCTGACGATGCCGGCGATGTCTTCCTCGTCGACCTCGTCCTTCAACATGCGCGCGACGCCGGAGTTGCCGTCCTGCGCGGCGCTCAACTTTTTCAGCTCGGTTTCCAGCTTCGGCAGTTCGCCGTACTGAATCTGCGCGGCGCGGTCGAGCTGGCCCTTGCGGGTCTGCTCCTCGGCTTCGAAACGCAACGCCTCAATCTTTTTCTTGACCTCGCTGATGCGGCTGCTGGCCTCGCGCTCCTTCGTCCAGCGGGCACGCAGCGCGGTGATCTCCTCGCTCAGCGCGGCCACTTCGCGCTCCACTTCATTGCGGCGCTCGACGCTGTTCGCGTCGGTCTCGCGCTTGAGGGCGGCGCGCTCAATCTCCAGCGAGGTTCGGGCGCGCTCGCGTTGATCGATCTCCGTGGGAACCGAGCCTTTCTGAATGGCCAGCGAGGCGGCGGCCTCATCAACCAGGTCAATGGCCTTGTCGGGCAGGAAGCGGTCGCTGATATATCGATGAGAAAGCGTGGCCGCGGCCACAATCGCCGCGTCCTTGATGCGCACGTTGTGGTGGGCCTCGTAGCGCTCCTTGAGGCCGCGCAGAATGGCGATGGTGTCTTCGACGTTGGGTTCGCCGATGTACACAATCTGGAAGCGGCGCTCGAGGGCCTTGTCCTTCTCGATGTACTTGCGGTACTCGTTCAGCGTGGTTGCGCCGATGGCCCGCAATTCGCCGCGCGCGAGGGCCGGCTTGAGCATGTTGCTGGCGTCGATGGCGCCCTCGGCCGCGCCCGCGCCGACCAGCGTGTGCAGCTCGTCGATGAAGAGAATGATTTCACCATTTGCTTCTTCGATTTCCTTGAGCACCGCTTTGAGACGATCCTCGAATTCACCGCGATACTTGGCGCCGGCCAGCATCGAGCCCAGGTCAAGCGAGATCACGCGCTTGTCGCGCAGGCTCTCGGGCACGTCGCCAGAGACGATGCGGCGGGCGAGACCCTCGACGATGGCTGTTTTGCCGACGCCGGGTTCGCCGATCAGCACCGGGTTGTTTTTGGTGCGGCGGCTGAGGACCTGAATGACGCGGCGAATCTCCTCGTCGCGGCCGATGACCGGATCGAGCTTGCCGCGACGGGCCAGCTCGGTCAGATCCTTGGCGTATTTTTCCAGGGCCTGAAACTTGCCTTCGGGGTTCTGATCGGTGACGCGCTGCGAGCCACGGACCGCGGTCAGCGCTTTCAGAATTGCATCGTGGGTTGCGCCCAGAGCGACCAGCGCCTCGCGCGCGGCATCATTTTTCTGGTGCGCCGCGCCCAACAAGAGGTGCTCCGTGGAGACGTACTCGTCCTTGAAGTTCTGCGCCTCGCGGAAGGCCTGGTCGAGTACCTTATTGAGCGCCTGGCTGATGCCGGGCTGCGTGGCCGCGCCGGCTACTCGAGGCAGTTTCTCCTCGATCTGGTGCAGGTCGTGCTCCAGCCGTTCGGTGGGAACGCCGATTTTTTCGAGGACCGCGGGGATCACGCCTTCGCGGTCCTCAATGAGCGCCAGCAACAGATGCACCGGCTGGACTTCGGGGTTGCCAAGTTCGGTGGCCCGCGCTCCAGCCTGCTCCATTGCCTGCTGCGACTTGACCGTCAACTTCTCCCAACGAATAGCCATGGTTTTCCAGTTCCCAGTTCTCAGTTCTCAGCGTCAGGCTTGGATTCTGACAACTGGAGATTGACAACTGTTGTTACGCCGCCACTTTGATTTCGATCTGCTTGGGCTGGGCCTCCGGCTTCTTCTTCAGCTCCAGCTTGAGCACACCCGCATTGTAGCTGGCTCCGACGTTCTCTGTATCGACCGTGGAGGGCAGCGTGAAGGCGCGATAGAAGCTGCCGTAGCGCCGCTCGATGCGATGGAAGTTCTGCTCCTTCTCCTCGGCCTCGAACTTGCGCTCGCCCTTGACGGTCAGCGTGTGGTTCTCGATGCGCACGTCCAGGTCCTTCTGGTCGATGCCCGGAACCTCAAGCTTGAGGACCACCTTCTCCGGGTCCTCATAGATATCGACCGGTGGCACAAAATTGGCCGCTGCCAGCGGATCGTTTTCGCCGCTCATATTGTTGAAGAGCGAGTTGATGCGATTCTGCAGAGTAACGACATCCCGAAACGGGTCCCAACGAGTGATTGCCATTTGAGTATACCTCCTGATGTTTTGGATGTGGGGCCGGAGGATGAGTCCGAGCCGCTCACATAATCTGATACAAATATAGCACAACATGTTCAGATAATGTGCGTGATTTACGCTCATATTTGCAATATTTTTATCTATCTTTATTTTCAATTGCTTACGCTGGCTTGGCCGTCGGATTTACTTCTGAATAACCGTGATTATTTCTACTTTTGTTGAAAATACCGACTTGAGTTGCGGATTATGGTGGAACTATCATCGCGCCCCTCCGGGGCACACCTCCTGAATGGACCGCGTTCCCCGGGTTGCACTTCGCTCCACCCAGGGCTACTATCACCCACTCCCTCCGGGAGTGGCGGACAACCGTCAAGCAGCACCCCTGCTAAGAAGGCCGATTTATAGATCTGTGGCTTTCTAGTTGCCCTCTACAATAGATACAGATGCTTCATTTCTCTAGCCTTCCCTCATTCATTGACTGGCACTGGCTTTGGCTCGCCGTGGCGGCGTTTCTGGCTGGGGTGCTGAATGCGGTGGCCGGCGGCGGCTCGTTTTTGTCCTTTCCGGCGATGCTGGGGATGAAGATGCTGCCTATCCAGGCCAACGCCACCAACTCGGTGGCCGTATGGCCGGGCCAACTGACCTCAGTGGCCGCCTACCGCGAGGACATTCTCAAGAATCTGCGGCTGGCTCTGCTGATGAGCGCGGCGGGGTTTACGGGCGGCACGGCCGGGGCACTGGTGCTGATCCGCACGCCGCAGATGACTTTTTTGCATCTGGTGCCCTGGCTGCTGCTGGGGGCGGCATTGATCTTTGCGGTGAGCGGCCCGGTTTCACGCTGGCTGGAAGCGCGCAAGACTGTACCTGGCAAGCCGTCGCGGGGGCTGCCAGTGTTTCTGGCGACCGTGGCGGTCTGCTTTTATATCGGCTACTTCGGCGCAGGGGCGGGATTTTTGCTAATCACGGCTCTCTCGCTCTTTGGCCACCAAGATTTGCACGAGATAAACGCTCTGAAGGTAGCGGCCACCACCTCGGCAAACGGCATTGCTTGCATTATTTTTGCTGTGAGCGGGCAGATCATCTGGCGCTTCTGCCTGGTGGCGATGATCTCTTGCGCGATCGGAGGCTACGCCTCGGCGCGGCTGGCGAAGCGCGTGCCGCAAGCGGTGCTGCGCGGGCTGGTGGTGGCGATCGGGCTGAGCATGGCGGCGTGGTTCTTCTGGAAGCAGTAGTCTGTTCTCAGTTCTCAGTTCTAAGTTTGAGCTTCCTTCGCCGACAACTGCACCCTGACGACTAAAATGGACCTATGAGCCATGAAGGCATTCGCTTTGTACCCAAGGAAGACGAGGCTCGCGAGAGCGAAGAGGCTCGTTCGCTGCCGCGCATCAGCATCACCCCGGAGAAGGTGCGGGTGCTGCTGACCGAGGGCAAAGGCATGGAGATTGATTGGGTGGACGGCCACCGCAGCGCCTGGAGCTTTTCCTGGCTGCGCGAGGCCTGCCCCTGCGCCACCTGCGTCGAGGAGCGCAAGCGGGAAGGCCGCAAAGCCGGCCAGCCCAAAGCCAAGCCGGCCGCCGTGCTGCCGATGTACACTCCGCCCGCCAAACCGGCGAGCGCCCATGCCGTGGGCCGCTACGCCATTCAGTTCAACTGGCAAGACGGCCACTCCGGCGGGATCTATTCATGGGATTACCTGCGGCGGACTTGCCAGTGCAGAGAGTGCACGTTTGCTGCCGCGGAAACTCCGGGCGCGCCGAACTAGAACGCGCCTCTGCAAGGCGCATATCGATTGCGTGATGAATTTCGAATTTCATCCTGAAGCTATCGAAGCCTGGATGAAATTCACGAATCCATAGACCGCTTCAAATCCAGACCGGCTGACCGCGTTCCGGATGAATTATTTACAGCGTTTGATTCGCTTTCGGCGATGCCGCATCCAGGGTTTCGGCGGCCATTCCTTTACTTCCCGGCCGCTCAGATTCAAAGTGGTTCGATGCTATCTGATTGTCTATGCTTCCTTTGAACAAAACTGGTTGAGATCTGGACAATCTCAATCTTTGGCGAAAAACTTGTGAGGACTGGTTTTCTATTTAGCTGGTTAGCACCCGCTTCGCGGGAGTTGGCAGGTTAGCGAGTTAGCGGGTTCATTGCTGGCGTAATTTGCAAGAGCAAGTGGGGCTGCTCCTGAACAATATCCTCTTCAGGTAGTAGCCGTTGTGTCTTGCTGATTAAGCTGCGGCTCAGATGCGCATGGGCATAAGGACGTAGCGGTACTTGTACTCGGCGTCGGGGTCTTCGGGGCGCATCTGGCCGGCGGACTGGGAGTCTTTAAACTCCAGGCGGACCTCGCCCTCGTTGTTGAGCGCTTTGAGGAAGTCGAGGATGTAGACGGAGTTGAAGCCGACTGCGATGGGATCGCTGGAGTAGGGCGTGTCAATGGTGTCTTCGCTCTCGCCGGACTCGGTGGAGCTGGAGCTGATTTTGAGTTCGTTGCTCTCCAGCCGGATGCGGATGGCGCCGGAGCGCTCGTCGGCGAATTGGGCGACGCGCTGGATGGCCGAGGCAAGTTCGCTAGCGCTGACGACTGCAAATTTGTTGTTGTCACGCGGCATGACGGCTTCGAAGTTGGGGAACTGGCCGGAGAGCTTACGGGTACTCAGCGTGCGATGGCCGACGCGGAAGAAGAGGGTGTGCTCGTCATCGGAGAACTCGACCTTTTCAGCCTCAGTGTATGTGAGCAACTGTTGCAGCTCCTGGAGGGCTTTGCGGGGAATAAGGATGCGCTTCTCGCCGCTGATGCCTTCGAGAATCTCATTGGGCTTTTCGACGTAAGCGAGACGATGGCCGTCGGTGGCAACCATGGCCAGCGACTCGGCCTTAATGACAAGCAGTGCGCCGTTGAGTGTGTAGCGCGACTCTTCGTTTGAGATAGCAAAAATGGTGCGATTGATGAGTGTCTTGAGGGCTATTGTGGAGATGCCGGTGGACGGAACGGCGGGGAATTCGGGAACCTGCGGGTAGTTGGCGCGAGCCATGCCGACCATTTTGGTGTTGGAGCGGCCGGAGCGGATCTGGACCCAGTGGTTGTCGAGGAGCTTGATGGAGATGTCGCCATCGGGAAACAGCTTGACGTAGTCGTAAAGTTTGCGGGCGGGGATGGTGCAGGCTCCGGGCTTCTTAACTTTTGCAGCGGCGCTGGTACGAATCGCCTGGTCGAGGTCGGTGGCGGTGATGTTGAGGCGGTCGCCATCGGCTTCGATGAGGAAGTTGGAGAGAATGGGAATGGTGGTTTTGCGCTCGACGACGCTTTGTGTGGCGGTGAGCTCCTTGACCAGATCCTGACGGGTTACGGTAATCTCCATCGCTGCTCCTGATGCGGCCGGCTTCTCAACTTCTTCATTTTCCACGTTCGACATGAACTCACCCTTGACTTGCGGCTACCGAAGAAACCGATTGAAGCAGATTCCGCGCTGGCCACACTGTACAACAAGTAGCCACCTGACGGAAACGGTTTTCTCTTCTTCCTCTTGATTGTATTCACCTTTGCTCAGTTATGGAGGTGGAAAAGAGGGGTACTTCTCTGGATTCCCGGGATTGGTTGTTCCGGGGTGGAGCGATTGGGGTAGAGGGGAGGGTTCAGCGCAGGATGATGGGAAGGTTTGCAGGTGGACGATGCCGTGCGATAGGGGTTAGGAAAACGTATAGGAGATAAAGAAATAAGACAGTAGTACCCGTCGTTCAGGCAGGAAAAGTGGAAATGTTGCTGAAATGGCTGGAAGAGATAGGGTTGGCAGGCGGGTGAGTTTTCTAAATCGTGGCTGTGGAATTCAGGGTAATTGGAAAACAGGGTGGGTAGAGGTGTTGAGTGGCCCCTGTTTCCCACGACTTCCACAGGAGACGTAAAAAGGGCTGTGCAAAGCGAATGGTTTGTGTGAAAAGCGGGTCCAGAGATGTGTAGGGCAATGGGTTGCAGAGGACAGGCTATGCACAAAGACGGGAGCGAAGGCTCGTGCTGTGCTATACGTATTACGGGCACGGCGCTGCAACTGCTGCTGCGCGCTGAGTCAATTACCCACGACATAGGATGAGGCTCTTATACTTATCTTTCCATGTCTTATCTAGCAGCCATCGATCAGTTGAACGCCATGACGCCGGAGCTGTATACGCGGCCTGGAGCAGCGCGGCGGAAGTTTTCACTGGACGAGGTTCGCACGCTGCTAGCGGCACTGGGCGATCCGCAGCGGCGCGTTCGGTCAGTGCTGATTGCCGGGACCAACGGCAAAGGCTCGACGGCGTCCACACTGGCGTCGATTTTGAACGTTTCAGGGGTGCGTACCGGACTCTACACTTCGCCGCATCTGGCGCGGGTGAACGAGCGCATACGCATCGGCAGGGAACAGATAGGCGACGAGGCCTTTGCCCGCCTTTTTTTTCACGTGATGGATGCGGCGCAATTGCTGGTACGGGAGGGCAGGCTGCCGCAGCTTCCCAGCTTTTTTGAGATTCTAACGGCGCAGGCGCTACTGTACTTTGCCGAGCAGGAGGTGGAGCTGATGGTGCTGGAGGTGGGGATGGGGGGGCGGCTGGACGCGACCAACGCCGTCGATCCGCTGCTGTCGATCATTACCGACATATCGCTGGACCATACAGAATGGCTGGGCTCGACAATTACCGCCATCACGCGGGAGAAGGCCGGGATTCTGCGACGGAGCGGGACACTGATCACTTTGCCGCAGTATCCGGAGGCGAACCAGGCGCTGGGAGAGGCGGCGGCGGCGCTGAATGTGCGCGTGTTGAACGCAGCGGAGTATATGCCGCCTATCGGCGCGAGTACGGCTGGCTCCTATTCTGTGGAGGCGCTCGGCGCGGTGATCGAGGTGGATTCTCCACTGATCGGCGCGCATCAAAAGCGCAATGTGGCGCTGGCTATTGCTGCGGCTGTGGAGCTAGCAATGGCGCACGGATTTCCCATTCTTCCGGCGGCTATCGCCGAAGGAATTCGGCAGACGCACTGGCCGGGGCGGCTGGAACACTTTGAGGCGAGGGGCGTGGAATGGATTCTGGATGTGGCGCACAACCCGGCGGGAGCCTGGGCGCTGCGTGCTGGGCTCTCCGAGTTACTGAGTGAAAAGCGCTCGCGAAGGTTGATTTTCAGTTGCCTGCGCGATAAGCCGGTGGGCGAGATGGCGCAGATTCTCTTTCCACTTTTTGAGCAGGTAATCTTTGTGCCCATCCACTCCGCCCGGGCGGCCGCGATGGAGGAATTAGAGGCTGCGGGAAGGGCAACGGTGACGCCGGCAGTGAGCGCCGGATCGGTTCGAGAGGCTCTTCTATTGGCCGAGGAGTGTGGCCAGGGCGGGGTGGTAGTCGTCTCCGGATCGGTTTACCTGGTGGGCGAGGCGCGGTCGCAACTGCTGGGTGAGGGAGACATCGGATGAGAGTGCGTCCCAATCCGCTGCCATGGATCTATAGCTGGCGGTCGAATCTGCTTCATGTGCCGCTGATGACGGTGATTACGGTAGCGTGCGGAAGCCTCTCACTGCTGGTTTCGCTGGTGGACAAGAAGGGCAACGCGCAGCACCGGATCGCGCGGATCTGGGCACGGGGCTGCGTATGGGCCTCCGGGTCAAAACTGAGGGTGGTGGGGGCTGAGAACCTACACAAGCACCAGATGGCCGTCTATACCTCGAACCATACGTCGTACATGGATACGCCCGTCATCTTTGCCGCGCTGCCCTTCCAGTTTCGCATTCTTGCGAGGACAGTATTATGGCCTATCCCATTCATAGGATGGTACTTAAATCGATCAGGACAGATTCCTATCGACACCAATAACCCGCGCGCCACTCTCTCCAGCCTGGGCGCGGGAGTCAGGGCGCTTCGCTCCGGCATGGCGCTGTTTGTTTTTCCGGAGGGCGGGCGGACTACGGACGGCGAACTGCGTCCGTTTCTTTCTGGCGCGGCCTACCTGGCCATTCGCGCACAAGTTCCTCTGGTACCGATGGCATTGAGTGGAGTCTACGAACTACTGCCGATTCACACACGCCACTTTTATCCCGGAGAGTTGACGCTGACAATCGGCGAGCCGATTCAGACCGCCGGAATGACCGTACGGCAGACCGATAAGCTGACGGTGCAACTGCGAACGGCGATTGAAAGCCTTTGTCCGACGCGGGGCGCGGAGGGATTGCGACCGGCGGGGGTTGAGGCTCAAGGTACAAAGGTTTGATTCTTGGTTCCATGCCCTCTATCGCATGTGGTGCTGGTGTGATTACACTGTTTGCTGCCATGTGCGTACATATCGCAATTCCCGAGCCCACCGGCAGCGATCCGGGATACAATCAGCGGTCGCTACCGGCTTATCTTGTCGCCCTGCGTTCTGCCGGGGCAATGCCGATTCTTGTTCCACTTCACGAACGTCAAGACCGCGTCGCACGGTTGCTTGCGGGGGTGCAAGGAATCTTGCTGCCGGGCAGCAGATTCGATGTTGACCCACAAAGATATGGCGAGGATCCAATTCCTGAGTGCGGCGAGGCGGACCCTGCCCGCACCGCCGTGGACGAACTTCTGCTACAAGATGCCTTCAGTTTGCACAAACCAGTTCTGGCTATCTGTCACGGCGCACAGAGCCTGAACGTGTGGCTGAATGGTTCGCTGGTGCAGGATTTGCAGACCGCTGTCAATCACCGGCCTGGGCGAGATGTAATCGAGGCTCATCCGGTACGGATTGCGCCCGGATCGCGGCTGGCGGGGCTGGTTCCGCACAGTTATACGGCTGATCCCGAAGTTAACTCCAGCCACCACCAGGCGATTCGTGTTCCGGGCGATGGCCTGCTTGTGAGTGCAGTGTCCACGGAGGATGGCGGAGTGGAGGCGGTGGAACTGGACTCGCGCGAACATTTTGTCCTGGGAGTGCAGTGGCATCCCGAGAGGACGTATACGCAAAGCGCATTTTCACGCGCCATCTTCGCTGCATTCGTGCAGGCGGCGGTGATCTGGCAGCCGCGGAGAATTCAGGAATCGGTGGCGCTGGCGTGAGCGAGGGATTGCATGCAATAGGCGCACGTCTCAATACACTCCTTGCGGAAGTAGGCCTGGCCCCGCTGGATGTCGTGCTTGCTGGACGCTTTGAGGAGTATCTTTCGCTTCTTCTTCGCTGGAATGCGCGTGTGAATCTGACAGCGATTCGCGATGAGGAAGGGATTCTGCGCCGCCATTTTGTTGAATCGATTGCCTGTGCCCGTGCGCTGACTGGCGGAATCGCAACGCTGCTGGACTTCGGCTCCGGCGCGGGCTTCCCGGGGATTCCGATTGCGCTCTGCCGTCCGGAGATTGCCGTGACACTGGCCGAGTCGCAGGGCAAGAAGGCGGCGTTTCTGAGAGAAGCGGTACGGGTGCTGGGCGTTGCCGCAACGGTCCATTCCGGACGGGCTGAAGAGCTTCATAAAGCCTTTGATTGCATCACTATGCGGGCGGTAGACAAGAGGGGAGTTGCCGTCGAGTCGGCGGCGCAGTTGGTTCGGCCTGGGGGCTTGCTGGCGCTGATGACCACGAGCAAGGAGAGGGAAGCGCTCAAGGCAGCGGCAGGAGCTGAGTTTGCCTGGCGGGAGCTGGTTCCGCTTCCCGGCGGCGAGGACCGGCTGCTAGCGCTGGGAGAGCGCGTGATCAGTTTGCCAGTTTGATGAGGGCCAGCTTGCGAATCGCCGCCAGATCCTTTGACAACTTGACTGTAAGGCGCAGGCCTGTCCCCTCCGGGTAACGCGGCGCTTCATCAATCAGTTTGAGTGTGCTTTTCGAGAGATTGGATTGTCGCGCCGCAACAACCGCCTTGTCGCCGAAGATAAACGCAACGCGGAAGCAGCCAGAGCAGGGAGAGAGATAAATGATGTTTCTCTTCTTGACTTTTAGTCGGAGTGACCAACCGGCTTTGGGCGAATATGACTTCCACTCCTGGTCGACGACCTTCTGCTCCGCTAACCAATCTATCAATTCCTTCCACACAGCAGCCGTTGGACCCAGGACAGCGATCACATCTTCGGTCGTGGGTTGGGTAGTTTTGCCTATGAAAGCGTTCGAATTTTCCATCTTACTCCTTTCATTGCCTGAATATAGATTAAATTGTCAACGGCGGGAGAACCCGGCGCAGGATTTCGGCCTGCTCGGGAGGCTCGTAGAAGGGATGGTTGCGGTAGACACTGGCCCCGGCCTCCATGTACGCGTCAAAGATTTCCAGGGTTCGTTGGGCGGCGACATCCCGGACTCTACGGACGTGAGCCTGCGTGAACTCGAGTTTGGCCGAGTTCACAAAGCCAGCCTGGATGAAGGAGCGGGTTTTGCGAGCGCATTTGCAGTCGTTTTCCGGATTGACGAGGCTGCAATTGTCGCGCAGATACTCGAAGAGATCGCGGCGCGCGCGGGAGAGAATCTGGCGAAAGTTGGCGGGAGAGACCTCGGCGATCTCGGCGCCCACCTGATCGCTGACCTGAAAGATTTCACCGAGAATAAAGACAAGGCGCTGGCGACCGTCCAGGCAAAGCAACGTGCCAATCATGCAATTGTTCTTGGTTTCTTCGATGAGGATTTCGATCGGCACAGGCACGGTGCGCGGGTCGGGTAGGTCGAGATCGGGAACCTGGCGTAGCCCGGCGGAGGCTACGGTAAAGGAGCAGATGGCATCGGCGGCGGCCCACTTGGGCTTCTTGACGCTTAACAGGTGGTTGACGGCGATGCGATACAGCCAGGTACGGAACTTCGCCTCACCCCGGAACTCCGGCAGAGTTTTGATGGTCTTGAGCAGGATTTCCTGGGTGGCATCCTCGGCGTCGGCGCGGCGATGGAGCATACGGAGGGATAGATTGAAGAGCCAGGGAAGATGGCGTGAGAGAAGAAGTTCGAGTTGATCGCGGCCGCCGGCCTTTGCGCCGGCTAAAAATTCTTGGTCCGGATCGCCGGGGGAGTTCTCAAGGAAGGGGTTTTGTAGTGCTTCGGGAGTGGTTTGCATGAAAAGCCTCCTACAGTTAGGACAATCTGGATAGGGCTGTGTGACAGTTGCCGTAAATTCTTTTGAGAATGGCTGGGATGAATTGTAATTGGAATGGGTAGAAGTAGGCGGGAGGCTTGTTCCACGTGAAACATATCGAAAAGCAAGCCAATGGAAATAGTTTTACGTGAAACACAGAGGCGTTTGCCTAAAAGGGCGAGGATTCAGGATAGGGATTCCGGAAACTGCTGCGGAATCGGGGCTGAAACAGGAAAGATTTCCACCGAAAGCCCCTTATGCTATCCGGTCACCACGAGGCACGCAACCCGCCACGAAAGTCTTGCTCTGCTAGAATATGCCGCATTATTGCCCTGCCCCACCACAGGTGGTTTCCACAGTTAGGCGCAGTTCTCCACAGCATTAGCTCCTAACCGCGGAATGGCTCTTGCCTTTACTCTTAAAATCCATGGGCAAGATACTCGGCATTGTCAACCAAAAGGGCGGAGTCGGCAAAACCACTACCGCGATCAATTTGGCCGCCTGCCTCGCTCTGGAAGGCCTCCAGGTTCTTTTGGTGGACTGCGACCCGCAGGCGAACTGCTCTTCTGGGCTCGGATTTCAGCGGGACGACAACCGTCATTCAGTGTATGACGTGCTGATGGGCGAGGCTCCGGCGGAGCAGGTGATTCTGCCCACGGAGATCGATCTGCTGTCGCTGCTGCCCGGTTCGAAGAACCTGACGGGAGCGAATATCGAGCTGGCTGGAGCCGAGGACCGCGCGATTCGTTTGCGCAGGGCTCTGGATCCGATTCAAGAGAGTTACGATCTGGTGATTCTGGATTGCCCGCCGGCTCTTGACCTGCTTACCCTCAACGTTCTAGTCGCCGCCGACACGCTGATTGTGCCGATGCAGGCAGAATACTTTGCTCTGGAGGGGATCTCAGAGCTGATTTCGACGCTGGAACGGGTGCGCGCGGCTTACAATCCGACGCTGACTATTGAAGGCGTGCTGCTGACGATGTACGACGACCGCACCAACCTGGCCCAGCAGGTGACCCAAACCTTGCGCGAGTACTTCAAGGAGCGGCTCTTCTGCACGGTAATTCCGCGCAACGTGCGGCTGGCCGAGGCGCCCAGTCACGGCAAGCCGGTGGCTCTTTACGATGCGCGCTCGCGGGGAACCGAGGCCTACTTCGAGCTGGCCGGGGAGTTTCTGGCGCGCAACGCGATCGAGCTTCCGGCCCGGAAGGGGCGCATCGCCGGTGAGCCGGAGGTAGTGGCTCGTGTTTTACCTCGTTCCTGACGGCTGCTTGAATGCAGTCGTCGTAACCGTAAGTACTTTAACCACAAAGATTTGAAATGCCCCGAGTATTTTCCTGGATAAAGGATTCTGAATTATGACAAACGCCGCACCCGACATGAAACGCCGCGCCCTGGGCAAAGGACTGGACTCCCTGCTGCCTCGCGTGCAAGTCCCCCCAACTTCCTATGTTGTTGAAAATGAAGGGGGCAAGCCGCTGGAGATTCCACTCGATCAGCTGGATCGCAATCCCTTCCAGACCCGCTCACATACGAACGAGGAGCAGATGGCGGAACTGGCAGCATCGATCAAGGCGAACGGGGTGGTGCAGCCGGTGCTGGTGCGCCCGCTGGCCAATGGGCGCTTTCAGCTGATTGCCGGAGAGCGGCGCTGGCGGGCCTCGGAGCTTGCCGGAAAGGCTACAATTCCGGCCATTCTGCGGCAGGTCTCCGATGAGCAGGCGATGGAGATCACCATCGTCGAAAACCTTCAACGCGCCGATCTAAACGCGATGGAACAGGCGCGCGCCTTCGAACGGCTAGCGCGCGAGTTCCATATGACGCAAGAGCAGATGGCGGTGCGCACCGGCAAGGACCGCGCAACGGTTGCTAACTTCTTGCGTTTATTGAAGTTACCTGCATCTGTGCAGGCGCGGGTGGAGGCCGGGGAGCTGAGCTTTGGGCACGCGCGGACGCTGCTGTCCTTCGAGCATGCGGAGGAGATGGAGAAGGCGGCGCAACGGATTGTAGCACTTTCACTTTCTGTTCGCCAGACAGAGAGCTATGTGCAGAGCCTTATCCGTCCCGATCGCGCCGGTAAGAAGGAGGCCAAGCCCGAGCCTCCCATCGACCCGAATGTTCGCGCGGTCCAGGAGCGATTACAGCGTGCCCTCGGACTGAAGGTCCACATCGAAGACCACGACGGCCGCGGTAAAGTCATCATTGAATACGCGCGGCTGGAGGATTTTGATCTACTGCTGGAGCAGTTGGCCGCAGAGTGAGGCGAGAAAACCGGGAACCTGCGCGATCAACAAGTTCTTGTTGCAGTCCAGCATTCCCTCAGTGGCTAAAGACAGGTCCTTTATCATCAATGGCTTACGGCACAGCTGAAGCCATGCCCTAATACATAGCCTGGCTTCCATTGAGTTTTTCCGCAGCCGTAAAGTCGTGCCCTTTCAAAACATCGACTAAAGCCTGGCTTCCTTAACACCAGGCGCTGATGGTCATAAAGCGATGGGTTGGCTGGTAGTGGGCGATGAGTTGGGCGGCGGCGGCTATAGACGGGGCGCGATTGGCGGCTGGGTCCGCGTGGCTTCCGTCGTGTAGGACGATATTGGCGGCATGACCCTGGCGGTGCAGACGGTCGATTTTGTGAGTTAGCTGGCTGGCGATGGCATCGGCCGAAGGGTTCTTCCAGTCGGAGGTCATTGCGTTCCACAAGACAGGAACAAGACCTAAGCGGCGGGCGATGCGCAGCACCTCGGGACGGCGTGCGCCGTAGGGGGGACGAAAGTAGCGCGGGGGCGCGCCGGCGATCTGGGCTAGAATTTGATGGGTGCGGGAGAGTTCCTCGTCGATGCGTCGGGCTGAAGAGAGCGCCAGGTTGGGATGGCTCCAGGAGTGGTTACCGATGAGGTGCCCGGCGGCGATGATCTGGCGGACGAGCGTGGGCATGGACTGGGCGCGGCTGCCGACGAGAAAGAATGTCGCACGTACGTCGTGGCTGGCCAGAAGATCCAGCAGGTGCGGCGTCCAGACTGGATTGGGGCCGTCGTCGAAGGTGAGCGCCAGTTCGTCGGGGCGCGGCGGCGCGATCAGCGTGGGGCCGAAGAGCTGCGAGGTTGGCCACATAGCCGCATAGGCGCAGTCACCCGCAACCAGGCCGAGACCGGCTGCCGCACTGAGCCCGACGGAGATTTCTGTGGCCGTTGGGGAGAACATTCTGTCTTTCAGTGTGCAGTGTTGGAGGCATGAACGGCAAGAAATCCTTATATTTTTGCCGGGGCAATTCGTAGAGGTTCTGATAAATGCAGCCAGTTAGCCTCGCTTCGCGAGGTTAGCAAGTTAGCGAGTTAGCCGCCTTCGGCGACAGACCCCCGCTCTCGGCGACAGAGTTCAAAGTCCCAGATTCCTTGCATTTGTAATTCAGTCCACCGTCAGCGCAGGAATTTGGAGGCTCACACTGTGTGTGGGCTTGCCATGCAGCGTATACTACGGTTGGTCGGGCTGCATCCTGGGTGTTCGGAGCGGCACTGGAGAGCTTATGAGCGTTAATAATTTTCCCGGCGGCGCGGATGGCGCGCCCCACGGCGCTTTGAATGCAAGCACTTCCTTTCTAAAAGTTACGATGCCCGCACTGACCGAGATGAAGCGGCAGGGCAAGGCTATCTGCGCGTTAACGGCGTACGACTACTCAAGTGCGCGGCTGGCGGACGAGGCTGGGATTGATCTGATCCTGGTGGGCGACTCGCTGGCGATGGTGGTTCTGGGCCATGATAATACTCTCGCCGTGAACGTGGACGAGATGCTGCACCACACGCGGGCTGTGCGACGGGGTGTGCGACGGGCGCTGCTGGTGGCCGATATGCCCTTTGGCAGCTATCACGGCACGGTGGACGAAGGAGTGGCCAATGCGATTCGCTTTGTGAAAGAGGCGGGCGCGGAGGCGGTGAAGATCGAAGGGGCGCGAGTTGAGCTGGTGCGCGCCCTCATTGAGGCTGAAATCCCCGTAGTGGGCCACCTGGGACTGACGCCGCAGAGCTTACACCGCATGGGCGGCTATCGGGTGCAGGCGCGTACCGCCGATGCCGTACTGAAGCTGCGGGCCGATGCTCAGGCGCTGGCCGAGGCGGGAGCGGGGGCGCTGGTGTTGGAAGGAGTTCCACGCGAGGTGGCCGCGGCGATTACCGCCGAGCTTCCAATTCCTACAATCGGCATCGGCGCAGGGCCGGATTGCGACGGGCAGATCCTGGTTTTTCATGATCTGGTGGGCCTGACTTTTGCTCCGGCGGCCAAATTTGTACGCCGCTATGCGGATGCCGGGGCGGTGATTCGGTCGGCCATCGAAGAGTATCACGAAGACGTGGAACGGCGGGCATTTCCCAGCGACGAAGAGAGCTACCACTTGCCGGAGCCGGAGCGCCGGGCGCTGGAAGTGACTGAAAAGACAGGGACGCTGAAAAAGGATTGATGGAGATTCTGCGCACAATCGCCGAATTGCGCCAGTGGTCGCGGGAAGAGCGCAACGACGGCGGGAACACCATCGGCCTGGTGCCCACCATGGGCGCGCTGCATGCCGGACACGCTTCGCTGATTCGTGCCGCCTGCGCTTCGGTGGGTTACGTGGCAGTGAGCATCTTCGTGAACCCGACACAGTTTGGGCCGAACGAGGATTATGCGCGCTACCCGCGCACGTTTGAGGCAGATTGCGCTCTGGCCAAGGCCGAGGGCGCAGACGTGGTTTTTGCTCCGAATGTCGAAGAGCTTTATCCCAACGGCGCGGCGACCTTTGTTGAGGTTGAGGGGCTGAGCGAGCGTTTGGACGGCGCCTCGCGGCCAGGGCACTTTCGCGGCGTGGCGACGGTGGTGGCCAAGCTGCTGATCGCGTCGGAGGCGGATCGCACCTTCTTCGGGCAAAAGGATGCAGCGCAGGTGGCCGTGCTCCGGCGCATGGTGTCCGACCTGCGGCTCGCCACAGAGATCGTCGTCTGCCCCATCGTCCGCGAACCGGACGGGCTGGCGCTCAGCTCGCGGAACATTTATCTCAGCCAAACAGAACGTAATCAGGCACTTGCGCTTAGCCGGGCGGTTCGGCAGGTAGAGACGCTTGTTGCTGGGGGCGAACGGCGAGCCGAGGCGCTCGTCGCTGCCGCACGGCAGACCTTTGCGGCCGAGGCCGATGTGCGGGTGGATTATATCGAGCTGGTGAATTGGGCAACGCTGGAGCCGGTGGAGATGGCTGCGCCGGGAAGCCTTTTTGCCGCGGCCGCCTGGGTGGGGGCTACGCGTCTGATCGATAACGCGATTCTCGCCTGACGCCGATTCGCGAGCATTTTTCTTGACAATGCCGTCCTCCCTGGGAAAGAGTGCTAAGATACGACTCACTTTCCCCAAGGAGGTTCTTCGATGCATCATCTGCACTTCAATCACCTGGCTGTGCTGGTATCCGCGTTCTATCAGTGGATTCTGGGCGCGCTCTGGTATTCGCTGTTCTTCGCCAAGCCGTGGATGGCGCTGACCGGCCACGTTGCCGGCTCGCGGCCCAAGGGCGCCGTCGTGGGTATGATCTCGTCGTTCGTCGGCGGGTTGATCCTGTCGTTTATGCTGGCGCACGTAGTGCTTTGGTCTGGCGCGACGACCATTGGCAGTGGCGCTTTTATCGGGTTCATCTGCTGGCTGGGCTTCATCGCTGCGCCGCTCTTCTCGGAGACGATCTACGAGCAGCGTCCCTGGAAACTGTTCGCTATCAATACGGGCTACTGGCTGGCGGCGCTGTTGGGCAGCGGCTGTCTGCTGGCGGTCTGGCATTGAGATTTGCTGACCGATTTGCCGCTACAATTGAGGCATGAGCAAACAAGTCATCGCAACCGACGATGCTCCAGCCGCGATCGGGCCTTATTCTCAGGGCGTGCGTGTGGGGCACCTTGTTTTCACAGCCGGGCAGGTGGGCGTCGACCCGGTGACCCAGCTGGTGGTCGCGGGCGGGATCACGGAACAGACGACACGCGCTTTCGAAAACCTGAGGGCTATCCTCGAAGCGGGGGGATCTAGCCTGGCGCAGGTGGTCAAAGCCACGGTGTTTCTGAAAAACATGAATGATTTTGCCGCCATGAACGCGGTCTATGCCAGCTATTTTGAGCAGGAGGACGCGCCGTTGCCCGCGCGCAGCACCGTCGAAGTCGCCCGCCTGCCGAAGGATGTGCTGGTGGAGATTGAACTGGTGGCTGAGGTCTGAGGACGAAGTTCATGCCGCTTTTTCCCGAGCCGCGAGCATCTCATGGACGGTATGTCCAGGAGGTTTGCATGAGCGAGGGGCCGGAGAAGGTTGTGCGGAATGAGGCGGAGTGGCGCGCACTGCTCACGCCGGAGCAGTACAGCATCTTGCGCGAAAAGGCCACCGAGCGGCCCTTCACCGGCGCGCTGACTGAGAACCACGAGACAGGGAACTATCACTGCGCGGGCTGCGGGGTGTTGCTGTTTCTGAGCGGGGCCAAATTCGACTCCGGCTGCGGTTGGCCCAGCTTTCTGCTGCCTGCCGACGCGAAGGCCGTTGCCGAGCACGAGGACCGGAGCCTGGGAATGCGCCGCGTCGAGGTTACCTGCGCCTGCTGCGGCGGCCATCTGGGCCACGTCTTTCCCGACGGACCGCGTCCCACCGGCCTGCGCTACTGCATCAACTCCGCTTCTCTCACCTTCGAACGTGCCGGGTAAGGCGAGCGGGGGCCTTGCTTCACTCTCTATAAACGAAGCTGGTTGAAGGTGAGGTCTTCCCCATACGTTCGTCATACTCACGAAGACTGTTTATCCATTTCGCAGGTTAGCCACCGCTTCGCGGTGATAGCGAGTTCGCGAGTTAGCGGGGTCATTGCTGGCGTAACTTGCAGCAGCGAATCGAGCTGCTCTTTAGAGACTGGACAGATTGAAATCCAGGTTTTCCACCCTTGCGCCAGGAATAAAGCCCGAGGGTGGGGCACGCAACATTAGTTGAAGAGAAATGTCTATTTCGGAGATCGTGTCAAAGAGACCTGGGCGCAGAATCTGGTTTAAGTGATTGAAATAACAGTGGATAAGCATACTATCTTGGATTGCATGGAATTCTGTATCGATTCGATATGCTAAGAACATTCAACGAGAAACAGAGCGACAGGGGAGAGAAGACGAGGCTTCCTGATTATATTCGGACAACTTCCGCGGATTCGCAAGCGTGGGGAGAGACTGAGAGCACTTTGAGAGAGCGAGAGGGTGTTTTGGCCTTAGCGAAGGGCCGCACAGGGAAGAGGCGCAAGCGGCTAAAGGCGGAATGGCTCTGGGGGAACAAACTCTTGAAGCGATTCGGGCATTCTCCGAGTTGAGGCGGAGCAGCGAGGGGCTGAGCAAGACGGCTTCCTCAGAAAAAAGAAGAAGCCGCAGTTCTTCGCGGCGACCGATGGACCAATTCGGCGAAAGCAGGGGGCAAATCCAGAGAGGAATTGCCCCCTTTCCCTTTCTACGGAGTCGTGAGTCAGACCGTGGAATGGCGGGACGGGATTGGCGGACAAATGGAGCAGGCACGAGAGATGCATCCGGTGGTGAGGAAACCACATGGAAGAGTGGCTCAGAAGATCGTTGTCAACCGCGGCAAAGCAAGTATGAACGCGGCGGCAGACAAGGCCCTGGAGCTGAACAGCGTGAAGATAGCGAATACGTTGCTGATGAGCACATTCGGCGGAAACGTAACCAGCGCAAAACTGCTGTTTGCCCTTGCAGATGGGCAAATCGATTGCGAAGACGAAGTCGTAGTGCAGCGTTATGTGAGCCTTGCAGAGCGGCTGACGGCAGAACCGGAGTGCAGCGCCGAGGAGATCGACGCAGCGACGGAGTAGCTTGGAACGATGTGAGCCGGAGAGTTGATGATCCGGTCCGACTGAATTGCATCCAAGAGAACAAATGCAGGCGCCTCAATTCCACACCTGACGAACAGGGCGGATTGAGGGTCGTGGTATCCCACCCTTGGCGCAAAAACAAGAACGCGCCAAGGATGGGGCTCCCAACGAGTCAGTAAGTCAGCGAGTGATCGCTGAAGACAAGTCTTTGCAGGGATGACGGCAGAGAGGGAAGGTCTCTTTGCGGTGCTCCCGGGAAGAAAGAAGAGAGACGGATGAAGCTCACGAATCACGAGTGGTTACGCGCCGGCGAATGGCTGGGACTGTTGTCGATTGTGATGGGTCTGACGGGCATGGGGATGGGGAGCGCAGCTCATGCGCAGGCGGTCAGCACAACGACGGTTCAGGGAACGGTTTATCTGGCGAATGGTCAGCCAGGCGCGGGGACGCTGGTGTTGAGCTGGCCGTCGTTCACAACGGCGAGCGGCCAGCTGGTGGCGGCCGACAGTACGACGGTAACGATTGCGCCAGATGGATTTGTGAGCGTGAATCTAGCTCCGAACCTGGGGGCGACGCCGGCGGGGCAGTATTACACAGCGGTTTACTACCTGAGCGACGGGACGACGAGTACGCAGTACTGGGTGGTTCCGACGGGTGCGCAGGCGACGCTGGGGCAGGTACAGTCGCAGTTGATGCCGGCGGCGCAGGCGGTGCAGACGGTAAGCAAGGCGTATGTGGATCAGGCGATCGCGAGTCTTGCGGGCGGCATACTGACGGTCACGGGCGCAACGATGACCGGGCCGCTGACCTTGTGCTGCGATCCGACACAGCCGCTACAGGCGGCGGACAAGCATTATGTGGATGAAAATGTGGGGTTAAATCTGCCGCTAACCGGGGGGACCCTGACGGGGCCGCTGACGAGTGTGAAGTTAGGGGCTCTGTATCAGGTGGACCAATTTTCCGGGGCGGATTTTGGAGCCAAGCTAGGCGCGTGCCTGAGCGGACTGAGCCAGACGCAAGGCGGGACGTGCGATGCGCGGAATTTTTCCGGGACACTGTCGATGGGATCGAACCTGACAATATCGACGGGGAATGCCACCGTGCAACTGCCTTGCGCCACGATTTCAACGGGCAACCAAATTATTGTGACGGCGGGAACGAGGAATGTATCGCTGCGCGGGTGCGCATTGCGCGGCGCGAGCACGGCGAGCGGGAGCCAGGGCGGCACGGTTTTTCTGTACTCCGGGACCGGGGCGATGGTGCAGGTGGGCGACCCGACTTATGTGGCGGATACAATGGGCTTCCACCTGGACAATGCGGTCATCAATACTACCTCCGCGGCGAGCGCGACGGCGCAGGGATTCCTGGCATACCGGACGCAGGAGCTGGACCTGGAAAGCCTGTATTTTCTGGGTAACTCGAACCAGACGGGCATGACGCTGGATGGGACTGGGAATTACACGGGGGGATCGTTTTACGACGACGAATTCACAGGATTCCAGACGGCGGTGAATGCGATCGGGCACCAGATTTCGAATCCCGCAACGACCGATTGGCTGAACGCAAGCACGTTTATGCGGCTGCACATTGATTGCCCGACGAGCGGGGGAAGCCCGATCAGCGGGAGTTATGGCATCAACTTACAACAGGGTGATGGAAACACGATCACCGGAGGGGACATAGAGGGATGCTCGACAGCATTGCACCTGGGAGCGAACGCGCAGAACAACACAATCGTTGGGCTACGGAACGAAAACTCGACCAACCAAGTTGTGGCGGACGCGGGCAGCGCATACAACAACTGGATGACGGGCGGCACAATGTTCACGGGGGCATTGACTGACAACGGCACGCGCAACAGCTTTCTCGATACATTTCACAGGAGTTTCAACGGCTTAAATGGTGATTGGTACGGGAGCCAGAAGGATGCCACAGTCACCAACCACTATCGCATTGGCATAGGGGCGGGCAATGAGCGCGGATTGCTAAACCGCTATCAAACCGACTACGGCTACCGCTGGACGATGGGCTTGAGCGACGCGACGGCAGGGGAGCAGTTTTACGAAATTCTGGATGAATTGAACAATGTGTACCGCGTATCGATAGGTCAGTATAACAACGGACAGTCGAGCACAAACAACCAGACGGTTATTAATTCGGCAGGGACCGGAGCAGTGGTTTTGAATGGGTCGAATAACTCGGGGACCGGCGGGGTGGTAATCGGGTCAGGCGGAGCGAGCGAGACAACAGTGGCGACGATCAACAACGCCGGGAACGCGCAGTTCAACGGGACACTGCAGGTGGGCGGGACGTCCACATTCATCGGCACGCCGACTGTAAAGAACCAGGCGGATGCGGAGATTGACGCAACGCTGTGGGCGGGATTGACGGCTAGTCAGAAGGAATCCTTCATCTACAAGGACTGGAACGGCAACAGTCAGTGGTATATGGAGAAGGACGCGAGCAACAACTGGGAGTTGAATTCAGCAACCGGCGGATTGGACAGCTTCAAGGCTTACCAAAGCACCAACAGCGGCGACACCTACATCGATGCGTCCAACAGCTCGGGCACGGTGCGTATCAACTATGAGACGGGGGCGGGGACGGCCTTCAACATCTACGGCGGCGGCAGCAGCAGCTTATATGCGAGCTTTACGGGCACAACCTCAATCAAGTTTCCGGGACTGGCTGCGAGCAGCGGCCATAATTGCCTGCAGATCGATAACTCCGGGTATATCACCAATACGAGTACAGCCTGCGGCACCGGCGGCGGCAACGGAACGGTCAACGCGGGGACCAGCGGGCAGATAGCCTATTACAGCGCAGCCGGCACGACACTGTCAGGCATTTCCACAGTTCCGGTCACGGCGGGCGGAACGGGCGCAGCCACGGCAGCGGGCGCGCTGACGAATCTGGGGGCGGTTTCAACTGCAACCACGGTCAACGGCCATGCATTAGGCAGCAATGTAACCGTTTCCGCTTCGGATTTGACAACCGGCACGTTGCCTCACGCACAAATACCGTCGCTTGTGAACGGCGACATTCCGAACAATGCGGCAAATACTACCGGCAACGCGGCGACCGCAACCAACTTAGCTACACAGGTTACAGGCTTGCTCAACGGCAATGGCGCATCAGCACCGGGAACTGCTACCAGTCACAACGAAAGCCTCCCAGCGAATTGCAGCGCGGCAAGTGGCAGCGGCACGGCCTATACCTGCTCCACATCGCCTGTCTTTACACCGGCAGCGGGTGACCACATTCAATTCAGGGCGGACGTTGCTAATACCGGAACGGCCACGCTCGCGGTGAACGGCGCGTCCGCGGCAAGCATCAAGAAGTGGGGAGCGAGCAGCGGGCTGACGGCCAACGATTTGCTGGAGGGACATTGGATCAGCGCCACCTTTGACGGCGCTAACTGGCAGCTTGAAGGGCAGCTTGGCAATGCCAACGCCACGCAGATCAATAGCGTCTCACTTTCGGGATTAGCAACAGGAATTCTGAAGAATACTAACTCGACAGGCGTTCCAACAATTGCAGTAGCGGGCACGGACTATATAATTCCGAGCGGAAGCATCACGGGCAACGCGGCCACAGCCACCAACGTGCCCTATAGCGGGCTAACTGGCATCGTGCCCACCTGGAATCAAAATACCACCGGAACAGCGGTCAATGTGACGGGGACAGTGCTGGTGGGGAACGGTGGCACGGGCGCAACCACAGCAGCGGGAGCGATGGCGAATCTACTGCCGGGGGTCACGTCGAACGGAGCAAATGGCGTCGTCGTAGCGGGAAACGCACAACTAAACGGAACGCTGCAAGTGAGTGGGGTCTCGACTTTTAGCGGCACGCCGACGGTAGAGAACCAGGCGGACGCGGAAATTGATGCAACATTGTGGGCGGGATTGACGACCAGTCAGAAGGAATCCTTAATTTTCAAGGACTGGAACGGCAATAGCCAATGGTACATGTTGAAGGATGCGAACAATAACTGGGCGCTCAACTCGGCAACCGGCGGACTGGACAGCTTCAAGGCATACCAGAGCACCAACAGCGGTGACACTTACATCGATGCCTCCAACAGTTCCGGCACAGTGCGTATCAACTATGAGACGGGGGCGGGGACGGCCTTCAACATCTACGGAGGCGGCAGCAGCAGCCTATATGCGAGCTTTACGGGCACAACCTCAATCAAGTTTCCGGGACTGGCTGCGAGCAGCGGCCATAATTGCCTGCAAATCGATAACTCCGGGTATATCACCAATACGGGCGCAGCCTGTGGCACCGGAAGCAGCAACGGAACAGTCAACGCGGGGACCAGCGGGCAAATAGCCTATTACAGCGGCACGGGCACGGCCATATCGGGAACAAATACGATATCAATCGCAGCAGGAGGAACCGGTGCTTCCTCCGCGTCAGGGGCGTTGGCGAACCTGGGCGGCGCGTCTATCACTGGCGCGGCGTTTACAGGACCTGTGAGTGCGCCGAGTGTGATTGCAAGTACCGTAGCGGCTGGCGCTACGGCGCCTAGTGGATTTGTCGGCGGTGCGTTGAATGACCTAATACTTACAACTGGCCCATGGATTGACCCTCGTGCATACGGTAATAATCTCCAGGCTGCTTGCAATGCCGCTATAGCTTCGGGATCAGGAGAAGTGCGCATCAACTCTACGGTAACCGTATCATCCACCGTTGTGTGCGGTTATGTAGCAACAGGAAGTCAACAAATAGCACCAACGATTCATATCGCCAATGGCGGCCAAATCCTATGCTCAATGACCAACAATACTGATTGCATCGACGCATTTGCCGTGAATTGCGATGGGGGTGCTCCTGGAGGCGTTCCCGGTGGAGCAGTACCCTACGCTTCAATATTCTTAACTCCAACGGCAGTGGTGCGGAATGTTGTCGGTCCTGTAGATCAGACCGGACTTCAGGAGTCGATAGGCGTGGATGGTTGTACAATCTCTGCAAATGCGGGCGGCGGTGCGATAGTTACCCACGCTGTTGTTGATTTAAGTGAGACTTTCAACACGAGTACATTTACAAATAGCACAGTGGAGCAGTGGTCATCTGGCACGCCGGGGAGCTACACGCCGGGAGTTGTTATTTCCGTTGTGCCGGGTGGCGTAAACAACGGCATAGGAGCCTTTCTTCTCAAGAATCTTTACCTTGACGCGGCGAATACTCCTACTGAGTATGATGCGGGTGTCGTCATAGATGGCACACAGAATTCTTCTTTGCATATGAATGAAATCACGCTTGAGCAGGTGAAAGTAGAAGGCACCACTATTCCGGGACTGAAAGTAACCTCTGGATTGAGCGGCCAGATTTGGGGTCTGCACGTAACAGACTCCCATTTCACCGGGACGAATCCGAACATTGAACTCGACGGCGCAACTGATTCCATTTTTGACAACCTTGACTGTGTCGGACCAAATGGCATGACCTGTGTTCACATGGGAGATGCAACCAACGAAACAAATTCTGGAAACGAATTTCGGCACATTCGCTCCCACAATGGCGTTAGTAACAGTATAGGTTGTTTTATTCAGGATGATAGTGCATCGGGTTCGTGTAGCCTTGCATTACCGGGAAATTATGAGCAGACTTGGGGATTGCCTGATACAACGACTGGTGGCGCAGACATTAACCAGAATCCTCTATCTGTTCCACTGGTGAATGTTAAGTCTTCAACCGGATTTCAGGTGAACGGCACCCCAATCAGCAGCGCCAATCTGAGCGATGGGCCTTCCGCCTCAGCAGCCTCGAACTTTAGCGGGAATCTGGTGACGGGCGCAAGCGGGAGCAGGGCGCTCTCTGACAGCGGCATCTCGGCGTCGAAAGCGGTTTTAAACACCGGCTGCGGATCAACTCAGTCAAGATGCCTTTATCTGGCGGGTCTACAAAGTCCAACAACAACCAGCACCAATCCCGTAACATTGACAGGATCGACCTACACGCTTCCCGCTAACACACTGACAGGCAGTGGGTGCCTGGATATTCTGTTCTCTGCGTCGCATTCTACAGGGACGACAACCTCCACTGTGTCACTCTACGTAGGTAGTCAGGCTGTCTCAGGAATAAGTACCACTGCTACAGGCCACTTAGTAATCAGAGCAACCTATTGCAACACAACAGGAACTGGTGCGGGGGGTCAAACATCCCTGTCAGAAGCCTCTTATCTTAGCGGATCGCTTAGCCCTACATTCCAGAGTTTTAGCCAAGCGTCAACGAGTGCGCTTGCCATCAGTTTGCAAGTTGCTGATGCTACAAGCACTGACGCATGGAAACTGGAGACGATGAAGGTGCAGCTAGAGCAGTAACGCGTTAGATAGGCGTTACGTTGCCTAAAACTTCGAAGAAAAAGTAAGTAAAGTCCAATATCTGGACAGGAGACAATATGTCCGAAATTCCTCTGACGAAAGTGTGCGTATTTGTGGCGAAGAGAAGCCTCTCTCCGAATACTATTTGGGCAAGAATGGAAGACCTCCCAGTCCACGATGCAAGATTTGATATCGCACGCCGGAGTTCACTCTTCATGAACAAAACTGGTTGAGTTTCGGGGTGTCCCACCCTTTCGCCAGAAAAACGAGACGCAGGTCCTTCGACTTCTTTGCGCTACGCACAGAATGACAGGGGCACGGAGCTATTGTGACTTGTTCATTTCTGGCCGTTAGAGGCAAGTGCGTTTTGGGTGCGGGATGAGAGATTTGTAGAGTAAGTTCCTATCGGGCCGGATCCATCGTTTTGCTCATCCGGATGAAATGGGGGATCCGTGGCGGAAAGAACGGAAGGATGCGCGGCTGCCGCGCAGGAATGGATTTTTTGCCCGGAGGCGCTGAACCGGGAGGAACTGGAGCGGTACGGGAGGATTCTGGATCAGCGTCCGGTGAGCCTGCACGGAAAGAGCGTGGGGATGGCGCTGGCCGCGCAGCTTCTGCAGGTGAGGATGCGCGAGGGCAAGACGGCGCTGCTGAAGGCGAATGCGGCGCAGCGGGCCTTCGAGCGGTGGCGGGGCGAGCGGAATATCGTGCTGAAGGCGCGGCAGATGGGGCTGACGACCTGGTCGGCGGCGCGATTTTTTCTGAAGACGATCACGCATCCGGGGACGCTGACGCTGGAGGTTGCGCATACGCAGGAGTCGGCTGAGGAGATTTTCAGAATTGTGCACCGGTTTCTGGACTGTTTGCCGGAGAATCTGCGCGAAGGGACCTTGCGGACCTCGCGGGCGAATGTGCGGCAGATTGTCTTTCCGGAGATCGATGCGCAGTACCGGGTGGTCTCGGCGGGAGACCGGAATGCGGGGCGGGGATTGACGGTGCAGAATCTGCACTGCTCAGAGCTGGCGCGCTGGCCGGGAGAGCCGGCGGAGACGCTGGCGGGGCTGCGGGCATCGCTGGCGCCGGGGGCGGAACTGATTCTGGAGTCGACTCCGGACGGGGTGGGTGGATGCTTCCACGAGGAGTGGCAAAAGGCCGGCGAAACGGGGATGGTGCGGCATTTTTTCCCCTGGTGGATGGAGCGGCGGTATCGAGCCAAAGCGGTGGATGCAGGCAGCCTGACGGACGATGAGCGAGATCTGATGGCGCGGAAACGCCTGAATCTGGAGCAGATAGGCTATCGGCGGCAGATGCGGGCGGATTTTCGCGGGATGGCGCGGCAGGAGTACGCCGAGGATGAAGAGAGCTGCTTTCTGGCCAGCGGGAATTCGGTCTTTGAACTCGATGCGATTGAGGCGCGCCTGGCGACGATGGCGCCTCCGGTAGAAGTACGGCGGAATGGGGAGTTGGAGATTTGGCTGCCGCCGCTGAAGGGCAAGGAGTACCTGGTGGCGGTGGACCCGGCCGGCGGCGGGAGCGAGGGCGACTATTCGGCGGCGCAGGTGCTGGAGATGGAGACGGGGTTGCAGTGCGCGGAGTTTGCCGGGCATGTGGGCGGGTGGGAGCTGGCGCGGCTGGTGACGGCGCTGGCAGCAGAGTATAACCGGGCCTGGCTGGTGGTGGAGAGAAACAACCACGGCAGTGGAGTGTTGGCGCTGATCGAGACGGCGTGCGGCTACGGGAAGGTCTACCGGCAGGGCGGGCAGGCGGGCTGGCTGACGACTACGATGAGCCGGCCGGCGGCTTTGGGGCGTCTGGATGCGGGGTTTGTGGAGCAGCCGGAGCGCTTTCAGAGCCGGCGGTTGCTGGCCGAGTGCCGGAGCTTTGTGCGCCTACCAAATGGCGGGAGCGGGGCGCGGCCGGGAACGCATGACGACCGGGTGATGGCAATGGCGATCGGGCTGGGGGCGCGGGCGGAGCTGCTGGGAAAGGCGAGCCGCTAGCTTCTAGCTTCTGGCTTTCAGCTGTTGACCAATGTGATGCCGGTTGAGGTTGGCAGTATCCCACCCTTTTCGCAACGTACGCGAAAAGGATGGGGCACGGAGCATTTGTGGCGCATCCTGAGAATCATTCATTGCGAAAGGAGCAAAGTTCAGGCTTGGAGCTAAAGGCTAGAAGCTAAGAGCTGTTTTTCCGGGTATGAGCGCTTAGAATTCGATAGAGGCTGAAAGCGAGTCGGGGGAACGGAGTTGGCGGTTCTGGCGGTGCAGCAGATCCGGCGGATGCGGGGCGGCGCGCAGGGGCAGTTGATGCTGGGCGCGGACGGACACGTGTACGTTGTGAAGTTCCAGAACAACCCTCAGCATACACGGGTGCTGGCCAACGAGTTTCTGGCCTCCAGGCTGGCGGCGGCAGTGGGGCTGACGGCTGCGGAGACGGAGCTGGTGGAGGTCTCCGACTGGCTGGTGGAGAATACGCCGGAGCTGGAGATGGACCTGGGCAAGACGCGAGTGCGCTGCTCGGCGGGGTTGCAGTTCGGGTCGCGGTTCGTGGGCGGGCTGATGCCCGGACAGGTGGTGGATTTCCTGCCTGAAGAGCAGATGACCGAGGTGAGGAACCTGGACGAGTTCGCCGGGATCCTGGCGCTAGACAAGTGGACCGGCAATGCGAATGGCCGGCAGGCGGTCTTTCAGCGCAAGCAGCGGGAACGGCGCTACCGGGCGGTCTTCATCGACTTTGGGTACTGCTTTCACGCCGGAGAGTGGAAGTTTGAAGATGCGCCGCTACGCGGGGTCTATTACCGCAATGATGTGTACCGGGAGATCCGAGGATGGGAGTCCTTTGAGCCCTGGCTGACACGGCTGGAGACGCTGTCGGCGGAGACAGTGTGGGCGGCGGCCAACGAGGTTCCGCCGGAGTGGTACGGCGGCGACCTGAGTGAGATGGAAACGCTGGTGGAACGGCTGCTCCTGCGGCGCGGCCGGATCCGGGAGCTGATAACGGGCTTCGGGAAGTCGGGGAGAGAGCCATTTCCGAAATGGGTGGGGATGGGAAAGAATTTGGGTGGTGAGGATTGGAAAGAGACGCGGTGGGGGAATAACATCATGGGGAGAGTGAATTGAAGTAGCTTTCAGCTATCAGCTTTCAGTCTTGGAATTGGACAACATCGGCAAGCTGAGGGCTGATAGCTGAGAGCTGAGAGCTAACATCAATGAGTAGCCACAACCAGCGGCGAGCGTGCGATTTTCAACTGCTCCGGTATGTGCCGGATGCGGTGCGGAACGAGTATGTGCATATCGGGGTGATCCTGCGTGAACAGGGCGGTCCCTCATCGAACAGTCCGGCGGCGGGCGGGCCTGAGCCTCCCTTGGTCCGGTTTACCCGCGACTGGCGGCGGGTGCGCTGCCTGGACCCGGAGGCCGACACCGCGCTGCTGGAGGGGATGGAGAGCGAGCTGCAGAGGCGCTTCGCGGCCGAGCCGGAGGGGAATCTGCTGCGGCTGCTGAATGAATCTCTCTCGCTGAGCGTGCAACTGACCGAGGCCAAGGCTTATCTGGCGGAGAGCCTTCCGGCGGGGATGGAAGAGCTGATGCGGCTGTATGTGGAGCCGCCGGCGCGCGAAAGAATCCCGCGGTTGAGCGGACGCGCTGCGATTCAGGCGAAGATGCGGACGGAGTTCGAACGGGCCGGGGTGTGGGAGCTGCTGCGGAAGCGGATCGCGGCCTCGGAGTACACCCGGCCGGGAGATCCGCTGCGGATTGATGTTGGTTATCGGCCGAATGGGATGATCCGCATGTTTCACGCGGTGAGCCTGGAGCCGGGCGTGGAGATGGCCAAGGTGCTGGCCTTTTCGGCTGCGGGATTGCGGGCCGGAGTGGAGCGGGTGGAAAGGGCCAGCCTGGAGCTGACTGCCGTGATTGAGCCGGCGGCGCGGCTGGGAGCGAGCGACGAGGAGCCGGAACGGCTGGAGATGTACCGGTTTGGCGTGGAGACGATGGAAGAGCACCAGATCCGGGTGCTGACGACCTCGGACCTGGGGCGTGTGGCGGAGACGGCGCGGCGGGAGCTGCGGGTGTGACGACAGAGATCAGGGGTCAGAGATCTGGGATCAGTTTCTTTCCCGCGACTTCTAGCTTTGAGTTACTGATATTTAATCAAACGACGTGTTGAAGAATTGCAGATAATTTATTGACTTTGCGATAGAGTTGATTTTGTTGAGCGGCAAAAGAAGTATGAGATAGTTAGCGGATCACTGACAACGAACCACTGATCACTGATTACTGATCCCTGATCTCTGGCAACGATGAGGCATGGCTCTTTCCGGAGCCGTGCCTTTTTGTTTTTGGGCGGCGAAGAAGGAAGGTGCGCGTGAAGGTAGGAGAACAGTTGCGGGAGATCTGGCGGCAGGCGACGGGCAGCGGCCGCGAGCCGGCCGGCGCGGGCGGGTTGGAGGCGCGGGCGGAGGCGGAGCGCAGAACGCTGGCGCTGCCTTCGATTTTGAGTCCGGTCCAGTTTCCGGGCCAACTGCTTCCCAAGCCGACGCCGATGAATCTGCGCCGGTTTGCGGAGACGCCGGTTGTTCGCCGGGCGATCAACGTGATCAAGGACCGCATTGCGGCGATGGACTGGCAGGTGCGGGTGCGGCGCGGAGTGAAGACGGGCGAACTGGCCTTTGCGGAGCGCAAGCTGCGGGCGCTGCGCAGGACGCTGGAAGAGCCGAATGCCGCAGACAGTTTTCGCACCCTGATTGAACAGGTGATCGAGGACGCGCTGACCGGCGGGTACGGGGCCATCGAGATGGAGCCGACCGGAGACGGGGAGCGGCCGGCGATGCTGTGGGCGGTGGATGGAGCGTCGATCCGCATTAATCCCAGGTGGGATGGGCAGCCGGAGTCGCCGCGGTATGCGCAGACGCTGTCGGGGCAACTGGAATCGAGCGCGATCGATCTGCGCGACGACCAGTTGATGTACGTGCGGATGAATCCGCGCAGCTTTACGCCCTTCGGGCTGGGACCGCTGGAAGTGGCCTTTGAGACAGTGAATCAATTTCTGAGCGCGCACCGGTTCGCGGGCAAACTGGCGGCCAATACGGTGGCGCAGTATGCGCTGTGGCTGAACGAGGCGACGCCCACGCAGCATGACCGGCTGATCCGCTGGTGGCAGGACGAGATCGAGGGAACGGGGCGGGTGCCGTTGATTTCTACCGAGCAGAAGCCGGAGGTGCTGCGCTTTGCTCAGGGGACGGATGCGGATATGCGGCTGGCCTGGCAGGAGTTTCTGATCCGCATGGTGGCCAACGCCTTTGGGCTTCCGCCGCTGATGCTGGGTCTGGAGGCGGATGTCAACCAGTCGACGGCCACGGAGATGACCGATGAGGCCTTCCGCGGTGCGATCTCGCCGCTGGCGATGCTGCTGGCCGGGCACATTACCCGCGATCTCTTCGACAAGTGCATTGGCTGGCGGGAGTTTGAGTTTGTCTTCAACGAACTGAACGCGCGGGACGAGGAAACAGAACTGGCGGTGCAGGTGCAACTGCTGCAGGCCGGTGTGTTAACGGTGAACGAGGTGCGGGCGATGCGTGGACTAGGACCGCTGGGGCAGGATGGAGCGGTGCAGTTGACGGGCGAAGCGGCGGGGGAGCAGACAGGGTAACGGAATTCAGCCCGGCCGCTCAGCGAACAAGAGCGTTGGCCGGGCAAGCGAAAGCAGATGGGCGGAGAGCGCATGCGATTGGAAGCGATGGCAGTAAGTATTCCCCATGTGGATGGCCACCCGAACCGGGTGGCGTTCGAGGGGGTATTGGCGATGGTGAATGCAGCCAGCGACAAGGCGCCGGCGGGGGCGCGCGGACACAGAGTAATGCTGATGCGCGAGGCCGCGGAGAAGGCGCTGCCCTCGCTGCTGGGCATGGCAGTGGATTACCGGCCGGGATGGGACGGCCACGACGCGCGGCGCAAGATCGGGTTGCTGACCGAGGCGGATATTGTCGGGCAGAGGCTGGTGGTTCGCGGATACCTGTATGCGCGGGACTTTCCGGAAGTAGCAGGGGCAATTCTGGCGCAGTCGCCCGAATCGATGGGCATGAGCTATGAGTTGGCCGACGCGCGGGTAGAAGATATGCGGGCCGAGGTGTGGAAGCTGACCCGCGTGACTTTTACCGGAGCGGCAATCCTGCTTCGGGAGAAGGCGGCCTACCGGGCCACGAGCTTCCGCATGGCGAGTTAGCGGAACGGCATGCAGGCAAATCAGAAGGTAGCAGAGAGGCTTCGCAATGCGAAGCCTCTTTTGTTAGCAAATCAGCGCGGTTAGTACGAGGCAAACAGTCAACAGAAAGGAGTGGCATGGAAAAGGAAGAGAGAGAGATTGTGGAGCGGCTGGAGGCCGCAATGACCCTGCTGGAACGGACGCTGGGCTTGCTTGAGGAGCGGCAAGGCGCCTTGAGCGGCGAAGTGGAGAGGATTTCGGCGACCGTCGAGCAGAGCCGGCGGGAGGCGGAACTGGCGGAAAAGCTGGTCGTGGCCGAACGGGAACTGGCGGATTTGAAGGCCGGGGCCGCGCAGAATGTGTTGAGCCCGCTGCGCAGGACGCTGCCCTCGACAACCAGCGAGATGCTGGCCAAGCACGGAATCGGCGAGGGCCCGGTGGACGTGCGGACCCTGGACGCGGCACTTGCCGGGTTGAGCCTGGAGCAGCGCATCGCGGTCAAGAGCCAACTGCTGCGGGCGGGCGCGATCGCGTAAAGGCAGCTTTCAACTTCTAGCTACTAGCTTCTAGCTAAAAGCTGGGGAGACTCGGTCAGGATGATTGCAACAGACCGGGACAAGCGGCGAGAAATCAATTCGGGAGCCAAGAAAAACCCGGAGAATACTCTGCCGGAAACATATGAAACCACTGCTCAGATAGAAAAGCTGACAGCTAGAAGCTAGTAGCTGGAAGCTTTTCTTCGAGCAACCACAGGCCCCATGGAGGGGGCGGAAAGAGCCTATGAACGCAACCTTTGCAGACATTCACGCGGCAGCAGATTATATCGGGCCTGGCGCCATCGAAGTTCCGTTGTATCAGACCGAGATTTTCGACATCTGCCGGCGTTCGAGCCCCTTCGGGCAGCGCATCAAGCAGGTACCGGCGACCGGGCATCCGTCGCGGTTCTTCGAGGAGACGGCGATCCCGAATCCGGGAACGTCGGGCTTCGTCAACCCACGCAGCATCGTGCCGGTGGTGGTAAGCCCGACGCGGGTGGAGCGGAGCGTTCCGCTGAAGGCGATCGTTTCGCAGATCAACTACAACCTTTTCGACATCGAGTTGGGCGACCAGCAGAAGCAGTTCGCCTATCTCCAGGCCAAAGACCTGGTGGACACGGTGACCGGCGTGATGGTCACGCACGACGTGGCTCTTTGGAACGGCAACGACACCAGCCTGGCCACGCCGACGACCACGCAGTACATGGGCGCGATCGGACAGATTCAGGCGGGCATTGCGGCAAACATCGCCGCAAGCATTGCCGGCAATACGGTTACCATCGGCACGACGGCTTCGATCGTAAACGGGCTCAAGACGGCAGTGGCGAACATGGTGGCCAGCAACGGCTATCATGTGCGGCCCACGGCTATCTACGCCAACCCGGTGCTGCTGGACCTGATAGACCAGGAAATGAAGACGGAGTTCAACGTGGTGCTGAATACCGACAACATTACGGGTGGAGTCCGGGTGAAGATGCTTTCGACGCAGGCGGGCGATCTGCCGCTGATTCCGGATTGGAGCCTGGGCTACACGGGCACGCCGGGTTCGGGTACGGCGGTTTTGCCGGCCTATATCGTGACCGAGGATCTGATCGAGTACCACTGGCTGGGCGATCCGACGCCGCGCATCTTCCAACTGGGGCTGCCAAATTCGCTGGCTTACCAGTATGTCGCGGTCAAGTTCGGCGCCCTCGTGGTCAAGGGCGCCAATTACGCGCATTACCAGGTGCTGGTGGACCGGTAGAAAAAATAGGGAGTAGGGAATAGGGAATAGGGAATAGAAACCCAGAGCAGGACCAATCAGTCTTGCATTCTGTTTTGTGTCCCTGCCTCCTACTCCCTACTTCCTGTTCCCTATTCCCTGCTTTTTTGAAAGGAAATGGTATGGCATATCTGCAGCCAGTGGATTACCCGAATTATGGATTGCCGGCCGGCACGACAGCGGACTGGATTACGGCCGCGACGGCATTGATCAACAGCTACTGCCGACGGCCGGACCTGAACGTAATCCAGTACACGGAGCGGCTGCGGCTGGTGAGCGGGGCGCAGACGGTGAACCTGAGTTACTTGCCGCTGACGCCGCTGGGAACGGCCACAACGCCGATCGTCAGCATCGAAGGACGCTACACGAGACCGCGGCGTGGAGAAATACCGAACGAGGCGTTGTTCGAGATTGCGCTGGCGTTCTCTTTGCCTGGACAGTGGACGGCGATTGATCCTAACTCCGTGGACTTTGACCCCAACACCGGAGAACTGACACTGCCGTGGAATGTGCTGGGGCTTCCTTACAACGAGGTAGCAGTCACTTATACGGCGGGGCTGGCGACGATCGGCGATGACGTGAAGACGGCGTGCGCGCAGATTGTGCGCAATGCGCAGTCGACGCCCGCGCTGAACGCGAGCAAGACCAAGATCGACACGATGCAGATGCAGTATTTTTCGAGTTCGCTGGTGGACGAAACAGTGCAAGCCTGGCTGCGCCCCTACATTGCGAACAGGCTGGGGTGAGCAATGAGCGATACGGCGGCGCGCAACCCAGTGGGAGCGCCGCGGATGCTGGCCGATGCCCTGCTGCGAAGCGTGGCGGGAACGACGGCCCTTCTGCGGGTGACGGGCACGAATACAGATACCAGCCAGTCTGAGGTGGGGCTGGTGGCAACGACCTTTGCCGAAGTGGTGGTGAGCCCGGTCGTGATGCGCAAGCTGCGGCCGAGCTGGCAGGAGCATGGCGAGTCAAAGTGGGAGCTGCTGGTTTCGGCGACCGGGGTGCAGCAGCAGGTGAATGCGCTGGACCTCGTTTCAGCCCAGTCTCTCTTTGCAATGACTCTGGCGGTTACAGTGGCGGGCCAGGATTACCTGATTGAGTCAATCGCCGCCAACGAAGCCTTCGGCCAGGTATATCTCTACCGGCTGCTGTTGCGGGAAGCGCGTCAGCAGGCGGTGTAAGAAGCTACCAGCTTCCAGCTAACAGCAGGGAACGAGGAGTTGTACTTCATGCAGAATGCGAAAGACTCGTTTTATATGGCGCTGCGCACGCGTTTGGCGGCGATCAATCCGGAGCGAACGATCCTGCTGCGTAACGCTGTGCGTCCGGGGATTATGGTGGAGGAGGCGGAGGCCCCTTTCAGTCAACTTCCCAGTGATGTGTTTGTTCTGCGCTGGCTGAATCTGGGCGTTGATTTGGATCTCGGTTCCACAATGGTGGCCGAGCAATGCGAGATGATCTATCAGACCTGCGGAACGCAAAGCTTCGGCGGGCTGGACCGCGGCCGGTCCTTAAGTGAAATGGATGAGGAACTGGCGGCGATCGTGCAGCCTTTCTATACTCCCAAACTCAATTACACGACAACGCCGCCGGCAGCGATGCTGACAAAAGTGTTTTGGGATGAGCCGGAGTTTGGGCCGATCGCGATCCAGCGGGATCAGCTAAGCCGTTCCGCAAAAGTGATGGTTTACAGCTATCAGGAGCAGGGGGAGTAAATGGCGACGACTTGGTATTCGGCTCCCGCTCCGGTGGCGCGGCGGGTTCGCGGTTATTTTGCGCCTATAAACCGGGCGGCGCAGACGCCAGTTCTCTTTGATCCGTCGGAGCAGGGCGGTTTCAGCCTGGACGCGCCGCGAGCTCCGTGGATCTGCCTGGGCTGGATTCAAGAGTTTACACGCAAGCCGGGGAGTAAGACCGCCGCTGTTTTGACGGGCATTCCGGCTAGCACGCTGGAGCAGGTGCGCGAGACTCTTGAGGCGCAGGTGAGCTTCGAGTTTCTAAGCTGGACAAAGCTGACCATGGCTCTTGCCACGGGCTCACAGCACATGAATCTTCTGGCTCCTGCAAGTGGCGCAGCTCCGGCTGCGGATGGCGCACAGGCGGCTACTGCGGTAACGACACTGAGCGGATCGACTGCGACATTCGTAGCATTGGCCTCGACCGACGCCGCGACATTCTCGCCCGGTTCGATCATCGCGCTGGACGCGGATTACACGGGGCAGACCGGCTATGTGGGCACGCCGGTATCGGGAGCGTATGTGCGGCAAGCGCTGACCGATGTCGACTACATCCGGCGCGTGACCTTCAACGTAACATTTGTATCGCAAGTAAGTTCGGCTGGGCTAACGCTTGCCGGTCCTTTGCCGGGCGGCGCGCCGGCGGCCGGATCCAAGTTACAGGCGGTCGCAGGATTTGTGGATCGCGAAGGCGGCTGTTTTTATCAGGAGTGGTCGGCGCTGTTTGTCATGGAAGGCAGCCAGGGAGAGCGGATCTTCTTCCATTATCCACGCTTGCAGACCATGGCGAGCGCGCAAGAAGCTGCATTGCCGCTGGACGGCAAGAATACGAGCGGGCTGGCGCGGGTCTTGCTCAAGGGCCAGTTTTTGGCGCTGCCCGTGACCGATCCACTAGATGGGGAACGGATTGTCTGTTACCGGAGCTTCATACCCGCGACGAACGCACTGGTATAAGCGAGTAGCGAGTCAACGATTCCCACCTTAGCCGCAAAGAACGCGGCGAAGGTGGGGCACCCGGCGAGTCAGCGGGGCAGAGAGTCACGATGAAGATAACGATCAACGGGCAAGACTACACGGCCGCGCTCGATGCAGTGCGGCCTCTGACGATCGAGCGCAAGCTGAACGAACCCTCCTTATGCCAGCTGTGGCTAAGCCTGCCAACCAATGGCAGCCTGGCGATGCCCTTGCGCAATCAGTTTCTGGCGGTAATGGGGGACGATGAAACCTATTACTTTACGGGTTACATTGCGGTAACTCCGCTACCGGAATATGCAGGCCTGGCGATAGAAGGACCGCGCTACCGGATTGCTATCCAGGCTCTGAGCGACGAATTGCTTCTAGACCAGAACCTGATGTCACCCAGCACTGGCGCAGCGGGTGAAAACGCCGGAACGCTGATGACGAGGCTTGTGACTCGCACTGGAGTTACCGCGCTATCGACGCAAGGGCTCTTACTGAGCGCGCCAGTAAGCTATTTTGCTACCGATCCGGGTTCGTCGTGGAGCATAAGCGCCGGGCAGGTGGCAAGCATGACGCGGGCTGCGTATCGAGCGGTCAATGGGGCGCTCACAGTTTCTTCGGTGCTAAGCGTCGTGCATCCGCTGAACGAGACGGATGGCAGCCTGAATCTGGCAAACCTGGGATTCACGGCCAGCGTCAAGCGCGCCCTGGCAAACGATGTGACTGTTTGCGGCGAGCATGAGCCGGTTGCTTATGTGAGCGAATACTTTCTGGGGGACGGAGTTACAACACAGTTTTTTCTGGCGGCAGACCCATATTTTCCCGCTTCATCCCACACCACTATCATCAGCGAGCTTTTCAATGAGTCCCAAATCAACCAGGCAGTGTGGGGAATTTCCGCCGCTGCGGGCTATCTCCAGTTAGGCGCAGGCGGGCTGGCGATGGAAGGCGGCAATGGACTCGACGGGGAAACGCTGTTGGCCTGGTTGAACACTGTGGAGTTAGGCGGAACCCTGCTGCTGGAGGCTGTGGGTGTCACTCTTTCTACCGGCAGCACCGGCATCCTGGCCGGCTTCTTCGTTGAGATGGACAGGCAAGCCGGGTGCATTGCGGGCTTTCAGGCAACTGCGCAGCCAGGCACCGGGGCTGTCTCACTGCAACCGATGATTCAAGGAAGCCCGGTGGGAACGGCTTATGCGATCAATCCATCCTATCAATACACGCTGCGCGTCCGAGTGCATTGCGCGGAGAGCGAGCGGGGACTGGCAGTTTATAGCTCCTACGGAGATAGCGGCCAGATTACTTATGGCGGAGCATGGAACACTGCTGCGGGAAACGTGCAAATGGAGATCCAGCAGTTTGTCAACGGAGTGGGCGGAATGCCAGTAACACTCTATGATGGCGCAATCGCCAGCCTTACCGGAACTTGCAATGTGGTGGCTGTCAGCAGCATCAACATGATAGGAACCATGCGCGCGATTCATTTGACGAATCTCGGCTCGGGCTGGGTGGTGAGTACGCCGCCGAGCGGCTCTCCCTATACCCGGCGGGTTGGCACGACGGCCGAGGCCGCCGAGTGCCACCTGGAGCGCACCGGTAAGCTGGTGTTTTACACCGGGTACGCGCCAGTGGCAGGCGAGCAGATCGCGGTGAGTTATCGGACGGTCGGCAGAGCCGTGGGGCGATCGGTAAACACCGCCAGCCAGCAGGCGTTTGCACTGGCCGGAATGCCCGCCGAGGCCGCGTGGATCGGCTCGGTGACCAGTCCCCCTACGCGCAGTTCCGCGGATTGCCGCAATGCGGCCTTGACCATCGAGCAGGCTTCGGCCGGCGTGAGCGCGCTGTGGAGCGGCACATACAAGGGAAGCAGGATGAGCTTCGCCGCCGATGTATGGCCGGGCGATGCGCTCCTGCTCAACGCGCCTTCCCTTTTTTTGAACGCTCAGGTAGTGGTGCGGACCGTCACGGTGAGTTATCGCGCAAGTTATCCCGACCTGGTGGAGTATGCTATCGCCTTTGCCAATGACTGGGCCGACGATCTGGCTATCAAGACCAGCGCGACGGTGCCTGCCGATGCGTGGCTGCCGGCGCCCATCGCTCCTACCGTTCTTGCCAACCTCAACACGCTCACGGTGACGGCGCTGAATGGAAGCACGGTATCGATCAATGCCGGCGTGACGCCGCCCACGGGCGGAGGATTCGAGATTCGGCTGCGGGACTTTGCCTTTATGCCCGGCGAAGACCCGGAGCTGGTGATGCGCGCGACTCTGCCGAATATGACTTTCTCGCGCATCTCCGCCGCCGACCGGTTCTATATCCGGATGTATGACGGCTCGACGCCGCCGAATTACTCGGAGTTTTCAACGGCATTGTTCATCAACCTGCCGCTGGGGTCGTGATGAAAGCTCTGAACAAGTCGAGGCTTTGAAAGGGCACGGCTTTAGCCGTGCCGCAAGACGAGAAGAATCAAGTCGGGCTTTAGCCCCTGAGGAAATGTCGGCGGATGCGAATGATGAATGAATTCGAAGCGCAGGTGCTGAGCGACTTGAGCGTGCTGAAGACGCAGATGACCAATCTCACGGGCGACGGCAACGGCGGACGGCTGGCCGATCTGGAGCGGCGCATGGAGCGGCATGAGCAGAACTGGCAACGCGCCAAGGGCTTTCTGGCCGCGGTCAGCGTGGTCTTCGCGGTGGTCGAAGTGGCCGTGACGGCGATCTTACGGCATTGAGCGCAGCAAGCCTCTTCTGCACGAGCGCGGGCTTTCGTATAATGAACCCCATGAGCGATCAAACCTTGGTAGGCGTTGTGATGGGCAGCAAGAGCGACTATGAGGTGCTCTCGGCTGTCATCGAGATTCTGCGCGCGCTGGAGATTCCCTGCGAGGCGCGGGTGTTGAGCGCGCATCGCACCCCGGATCAACTCTTCGAATACGTGGCCTCGGCGCGCGGGCGCGGGCTGCGGGTGCTGATTGCCGGGGCCGGCGGCGCGGCACACCTGGCTGGCGTGATGGCGGCAAAGACGCTGCTTCCTGTGCTGGCGGTACCGATTGCGGCCACTCCGCTCAACGGCCTGGACTCGCTGCTTTCCATGGTGCAGATGCCCAAGGGGATTCCGGTCGCCACGCTAGCTATCGGCAAGCCCGGAGCGGCCAATGCCGCACTCTTTGCCGCCGAGATTCTGGCTTTGAATGACGCGGCGCTCTACGAACGGCTGGCCGCCTGGCGTGCTGCGCGCGCGCAAGAGGTTCTCGCTCAAGAGCTTCCGCTCTAGATCCTCAGGAGATTGCACCCTGGGCAGAATGCAATCCCGAGATTATTAATCTGTTTCGGCTGAACCGCTGCGCTGCTCCTTTCGTATCTTAATCTTGATAAACTCCACATCGAGAGGATTCCTGGTGGAAGCCACAGCCTCGCAGACCATACCACTAAACAGCCCCAAATCCGCGCTGCCCTGGCTGCTCGGTTCGGGGTTTGCAGTTCTTCTCATCGCTCTCGTCAAAATCGCCATCCATCTCTACACCGGTCGGCGCTACGGCTACTTCGTCGATGAGCTTTACTATCTCGACTGCGCTCGCCATCTTGCCTGGGGTTACGTCGATCAGCCGCCGCTGGTTGCCGTCGCGGCCTGGTTTGAGCGCACCTTCTTTGGCGATTCGCTGCTGGCCATCCGCATTCTCCCCATCCTCTCCGGCGCGGCGCGCATAGTCTTTACCGCATACATCGCGCGTTCGCTTGGCGGCGGACGCATCGCGCAAATCACGAGCGCGCTTTGCATCCTTCTTGCCCCAGGTTTTCTCGGAGTCGATCACTTCCTCAGTATGAACAGCTTCGAGCCGCTTTTCTGGATGGGCTGCGCGTGGCTCATCATCCTCATGATCAAGACCGGCGATACGCGCCTTTGGCTTTGGTTTGGCGTCGTCTCCGGCTTCGGTCTTCTGAACAAGTACTCGATGGGTCTTTACGCTCTCGCCCTCCTCGCGGGATTGCTGCTTACCAGCCAGCGCCGTCTCTTCTGGTCGAAGTGGTTTCTGATCGGCGGCGCTGTAGCTTTCGTCATCTTTCTTCCCAATCTCCTCTGGAACATCCACTATCATTTCCCGTTCCTCGAGTTGCAACAGAACATCAAGCATTCCGGTCGGGACGTGGCCCTTACGCCACTTCGCTTTCTCATTCAAGAGAACTCGGCCATGCTGCCGCTCAGCCTTCCCATCTGGCTCGGCGGCCTCTGGTTCTACTTCTTCCGCGCGGAGGCCAGGCCCTTTCGCTTTCTCGGCTGGGCCTGGTTGATAACGGCCGTTGTCTTCATTGCGGTCAGCCCGCGCATCTATTACCTTTTCCCCGCTTTCCCCGTGCTCTTTGCCGGAGGCGCGGTTTTCTGGGAGCGCTTCTGGATCAACCGGCCTCGCCTTCTCTGGCTGCACTGGTCTTATATCGGGCTGATGATCGCGATGGGCATCATGCTCGCTCCCCTTGTCATTCCCGTCTTATCCGCCGAAAACTGCATCCGATATATTCAAATCACGCACCAGATGCCGCCGGCTATCGAAAACCACAAGCTTGGCCCCTTGCCCCAGCTCATAGCCGACCAGTTCGGCTGGCCCGAGATGGCCGCTGACGTTGCCTCGGTCTACAACAGCCTTCCCGCCGAAGTCCGCCCGCGCACCGCCATCTTCGCCCAAAGCTATGGTCAGGCCGGGGCGATCGACTTCTACGGCCCGCGCTACGGACTGCCGCAAGCCATCAGCGGCCACCAGAGTTTCTTCCTCTGGGGTCCGCGCGGCTACACGGGTGAAAGCATGATTGTTCTTGGCGACCGCCGCGAGCGGCTCGAAGAGATATTTACTTCGGTACGCTGGATGGGGCGTCACGAAAATCCCTACGCCATGCCCTACAACAACCTGGACATCTACTACTGCCAGGGATTGAAGCAGCCGCTCACCGAACTATGGCCGAAGATTAAGAAGTGGGATTGATTTTGTGCGCGGACACTACGGGCTGCGCGGGCGCAGGAAGTGCTGGAATCGAAGCTGCCGGAGTGATTCACACCCTCCCCAAGCCGTAAATCCGAACATGGACCACGGCAAAGCGCGATCTTAAAAATTGTCTAGGACGGATTTGGTGGGATCCTTTGGGCACACTCGCACTTGGATTTGAATTCCGATTGAGTCAGACTTCCGTACATCTCGGTCCCTGCCAACAAAATAGGGATCTCGATATACCCCTCTAAATGAGTTGCCGTCTACGGAGTATTTATAACGATATTCTCCATAGTCGCACCCCCAATTTGGATGCTTATAGTGGTAGCTGGTTATCTTGCCGAAATAGTTGGGCCAATTGCTGGTTCCGCCTCTTCGGACGAAATTCACAATCGTCCGAAAGAAAAACCCGATAAAAGTCAAAATACCAGTGCCGTACATTTGATAAAGAGTTTATCAGATATCCGGTAGTATTACTCGATGTTCTTTTCCCACCGCTTGGGCCGGCGGTTCTGCTGCAGGATCTTCTTGCGCAGGCGCAGCGACTTGGGAGTTACCTCGACCATCTCATCCTCGGCGATAAACTCGATAGCCTGCTCTAAATTGAGGCTCCGATAGGGCACCAGGCGGATGGCCTCGTCGGCGCTGGAGGCGCGCATGTTGGTCATGTGCTTTTCGCGGACAACGTTCACGTCGAGGTCCTTGTCGCGCGAGTGCTCGCCGACGATCATGCCCTCGTAGACCTCAACGCCCGCTCCCACAAACAACATTCCGCGCTCCTGCAGGCCGTTGAGCGAATAGGTGGTGGTCAGTCCCTGGCGGTCGGAGACCAAGGCGCCGGTGGGCCGCTGCGGAATCTCGCCCTGATAGGGGATGTAGCCGTCGAAGAGCGCATTCATCACAATCGTCCCGCGGGTCTCGGTGAGCATCTCCGAGCGCAGGCCGATCAGGCCGCGGCTGGGCACGCGAAACTCCATGCGCACGCGCCCCGAGCCGTGATTGTGCATCTTGGTCATCTCGCCCTTGCGGGGCCCCAGCTTCTCGATCACCGTGCCGGTATAGGCGTCGGGCACGTCGATGGTCAGATGCTCGACCGGCTCCATCTTCACGCCGTCCACCACCCTGGTGACAATCTCCGGGCGGCCGGCGGAGAGCTCGAAGCCCTCACGGCGCATCATTTCGATCAAAATCGCCAGTTGCAGTTCGCCGCGGCCCAGCACCTTGAAGGCATCCGGCGAGCCGGTCTCCTCGACGCGGATGCTGACGTTGGTCAGCAGCTCTTTTTCCAGGCGTTCGCGCAGGTTGCGGCTGGTCACGTACTGGCCCTCGCGCCCGGCGAACGGTGAGTTGTTCACGCTGAATTGAATCGCGATGGTCGGCTCGTCGATCACGATCAGCGGCAGCGGCGAGGGGTTCTCGACGCTGGTAATCGTCTCGCCAATGGTGATGCCCTCGACGCCGGCCACGGCCACAATGTCGCCCATCGCGGTTTCAGTGGTTTCGATGCGCTTGAGGCCGCTGAAAGTAAACAATTTAGTTATGCGCGTCTTCATCAGCGAGCTGTCGCGCTTGGAGATCGTTACATCGTCGCCGGCGTGCAGCGTGCCCTGAAAGACGCGGCAGATGGCGATGCGGCCAAAATAATCCGAATAATCGAGATTGGTGACCAGAATCTGCAAAGTACCGTCGGCGTCGCCGGTAGCGGGCGGAATCGTCGACACAATTGCCTCGAAGAGCGGCTGCAGATTCACGCCGGGCGTAGCCGGATCGAGGGTCGCCTGTCCCGCCTTGGCCACCGCGTAGAGCACCGGGAAGTCCAGTTGCGTCTCGTCGGCGTCGAGATCGATGAAGAGATCGTAGATCTCGTTCAAGACTTCCTGGGGGCGCGCGTCCGGGCGGTCGATCTTGTTGATCACCACGATGGGCTTGAGTTTGGCTTCCAGCGCTTTCGCCAGCACATAGCGCGTCTGCGGGAGCGGCCCCTCGGCCGCGTCAACAAGAAGCATGACGCCGTCCACCATCTTCAGCGCACGCTCCACCTCGCCGCCAAAATCGGCGTGTCCCGGCGTGTCCACAATGTTGATCTTGCCGCCCTCAAAGACGATCGCGGTGTTCTTGGCCAGGATGGTGATGCCCCGCTCCCGCTCCAGTTCGTTCGAGTCCATCACCCGGTCGGCCACCTGCTCGTTGGCGCGGAAGGTACCGGACTGGCGCAGCATGGCGTCCACGAGGGTTGTCTTGCCATGGTCAACATGGGCAATGATGGCGATATTGCGTATCGTCTGGGTCACGGGGGAGTTTTTCCTTCTTTTGGTTCGGCCGGTGAGGCCATGAGGTTGGGGGACGGAAACAGAGAACAGAGATCAGAGAACAGAGATCAGAGAACAGAAAGCCCTGATGGCGCTCTCAACTTAGCGAAAATCGCCGCACACTGCGGCACCTTCCATTGTATCAGCAACCTGAATTACAGCCTCTTCAGCTCCGTTTCGACCCGGCAGCCGTTGCAGTTGCTGTATTTCAGGCTCCCGCCGAGCTGGTGCGCCAGGCTGGCGGCCAGCTTCAGCCCCATCGAGGGGCAGGCGGCGGCGTCGAAGTGCTCGGGCAGGCCGGCGCCATCATCGCTGACCGCCATGCGGACGACGCCGTCCTCGCGATGCATCGAAATCTCGACCGTCCCTTTGCGGCCGTCGGGAAAGCCGTGCTTGAAGCAGTTGGAGATCAGCTCATTGGCCAGCAATCCGAAGGGGATGGCTTTATCCAGCGAGAGGGGAATCTCCTCGGTGTCCAGGCGCAGTTGAATCTGCCCCGGCGGCGCCGAGTTCGACGCTACAACCCCCTTGAACAGGTCGTGGAGATAGTCGGAAAGCGAGAGGCTGCCCACGTCTTTCGTCCGGTAAAGCCGCTCATGCACCAGGGTCATCGCGTGGACGCGCTGAATCGTGTTTTCGGTAACTGTGCGCGCCTCGCCGGGAGGCAGCAGCCGGCTACTCATCCGCAGCAGGCTTTGCACCACTTGCAGGTTGTTCTTCACGCGATGATGGATTTCGCCGAGAAGTACCTCTTTTTCCTTGAGCGCGGCCTCCATTTGCTGTTCGTGCTCGTGTTGCGCGGTCACATCATGAAGTGTGAGGACAATCATCGGCTGGGCGACCGCGTGCGTCTTGAGCTGCGCCGCGCGGGCCTCCACCCAGGCAATCGAGCCATCCTTGTGGCAGCAGCGCAAGATAGCCGCCTGGTGAGAGTTCGCCCCCAGGTTGGCAAAGATGGTCAGCAAATGTTCCCGGTCCTCCGGGACGACGATCTCCATCCATGAGCGCCCCGCCAGCTCATCTGACTCCCTGCCCAGCAGCGTGCGGCAGACGGGCGAGACATACACCAGCTTACCCTCGCCGCTGTAAACCGCCACCAGGTCCGACGAGTGCTCGACGATGGTGCTCATCAGCGCGCTGGTCTCATCGAGCCGGCCTTTCAGGCGGCCCAGCCGCGCCACTCGCTCCAGAACCAGCGGCAACTCATTCCAAAAGCCTTCCGTCTTCTTCACGTAGTCGGCAAAGCCCCGCCGCAAGGCCTCAATGATCACGCTCTCATCGCTTACAGCGGTGACAAAGACAACCGGAATCTCGGGAACGCGCGCCTGCGCCGCATCGGCTACCGGCCAGGGATCGCCGTCGGGAAGATGATAGTCCAGCAGCAGCGCCAGGTAATCACCGGCGCCATCGCCGGACAGAGCTTTCACTCCGGTCTCGACGCCGCTGGCAATTTCCACTGAATAGCCGGAACGCTCCAGCGCCCGCCGCATCAACTCGGCTGCGCCGGGGTCGTCCTCTACCAGTAAAATCCTCTGGGATGAATGAGTTGCCGGGATGGGCATGCTGCTCATGACGCGGACTCCGCTACGGCCCCGGGACCGTTTTCCGGCAGCCGGATGATCTGGAGAAAGAGTCCCAGCCGCCTGATGGCTTCAATGAATTGTATGGGATCGACAGGTTTGGTGATGTACACCGAGCAGCCCAGCTCATAGCACAGGGCCACCTCGCGCGGATCGTCGGTGGTGCTGAGCATGATAATCGGCGTCTTGCAGGTTGCCGGATCGGCCTTGATCTGGCGCAGCACCTCCACGCCGTTGATGGCGCCGGGCATATTAATGTCAAGCAGGATCAGAGGGTTCGCGCCCTTGCGCCCGGCATACTCGCCGCGCCGAAATATATAATCGAGAGCCCGCGCTCCATCGCTGATCGCGATCAGCGGATTGCCCAGCGCGATGCGGCTCAGGTTGCGGCGCACCAGTTCGACGTGCCCCTCGTCGTCATCCACAATAAGGATGGTAAAGACGGATTCATACGCTTTCACGATCGGTTGCCCCCTGGGTGAATCTCGACGTTAAAACAGGAATTGCGGGCAAGGAAAAATGGAAGGCAGCTCCCTGGCCTTCCTGGCTCTCCGCCCATATTTTACCTCCATGCCGCTCCACAATGCGATGCGCAATCGCCAGCCCCATCCCTTCCCCTACCGCCTGCCGGGGATGAAAGCGCTGAAAGACCTGAAAGAGCTTGGTCTTGCCGTACTCCGGAATCCCCAGGCCGTTATCACGCACCCAGTAGTGGACCACCCCTTTTTCCACCTGGCCGCCCACCTCGATCTTGAGCGAGCGATCCGGACTCCGGTACTTGATGCAGTTGCCGATCAGGTTGGAAAAGACCTGGCCCAGGGCCGTCGCATCGGCGGTCACGGAAGGCAACTCGTCCACCTCGACCTCGGCTCCGGCCTCGATGATCGCCTGCTGGTAGGTCGCCACCGCGTTGGTCGCCAGATCCCAGACATTCACCCGCGTCAGTTGATAGACCTGGCGTCCCTGGCGCGAGAGGCGCAGCAGCGCATCAATCAACCGCTCGAACTTGTCCGCGGAGGCGGAGATGTAACGCAAGGCCCCGCCCATCTCATCGTTCAGGATTGGCTCGACGCCGGGCCAGCAGAACTCCCAATTCGGGCAGGCCTGGATGACCTCTTTGAGGCGCTTGCCGCTCTCCTCCAGTTCGCGCACAAACCCCTGCACATTCACCAGCGGCGCGCGCAAATCATGGGAAACAATATAGACAAAGGCCTCGACCTCCTGATTTTTGCGCTGCAACTCTTCCACCGTAATCTCCAGCTCACGGGTTCTCTCCACAACCCGGATTTCGAGATCGGCAGCCATCTTCGCCAGCGACTCCTCCAGTTGCTTTTGCTTGGTCATGTCGCGCGCTACGCGGATGTAGCCGGTCAGCTTGCCCACCTCATCCCGAACCGCTGTGAGCGCCCCGCTGGCCCAGAAGAGCGACCCATCCCGGCGCACGCGCCAACTCTCGGTCGTGCAGTGGCCGGTGCGCGCTGCCTCCTCCATCTCCAGCCGCGGCGCGCCGGTTTCGATCTCCGCCGGAGTGAAGACCATGGAGTACTCGCACCCCAGCGCCTCTTCCGTGTTGTATCCAAGCACATTCCGCGCGCCGTCGCTCCAACTGTCGATCCGTCCCTCCGCATCCAGAGTGAAGATCACATAGTCGGCCACGCTTCCGACGATGAACCGGTAGCGCTCCAGTTGGGCATTGCGGCTGTGCAACGCCTCTTCAGCGGCTTTTTGCGCGGTCAAATCCCGCGTCACCTTGGCAAAGCCGCGCAGCTCGCCCCTGGCGTCGCGAACGGCGGTCAAGGTGATGAGCGCCCAGAATTTTGTGCCATCCTTGCGCACGCGCCAGGCTTCCGTTTCGTAGCGTCCCAGGCGCGCCGCCGTCGCCAATTCATCCGTCGGCAAGCCCGCTTCCGCATCCTCGGGCGGGAAGAAAATCGAGTAATTCCGCCCCAGGATCTCTTCGGCCTTGTACCCTTTGCTGCGCTCCGCCCCCACGTTCCAGGTAACCACCCGGCCCTCATGGTCGAGCATATAGATGGCGTAGTCGGTCACGCTCTCCACCAGTAGGCGGAACCAGTTTTCGCTCTCCAGCAGTGCCAGGTTGGATTCTCGCAGTGATTGGTTAGCCTCCCGCAAGTCCTGGCGTGACTCTTTCAATTTCTGGTCTGATTCCCGCGTGTCCTGGCTCGCAGCCCGCAAGTTCTGGCCGGTTTCTCGCATATCCTGGCCAGATTCACGTAAATTCTGGCTGGTCTCTCGGGCATCTTGGCCGGTCTCTCGCGTGTCCTGACCAGATTCATGTAAATCTTGGCTGGTCTCTCGGGCATCCTGGACGGATTCCCGCAAATCCTGGGCGAACTGCTCCCGGCGAGAGATTTCCTGCAACGGAGCAGCCACGACTGGAAGCTGCCCGGCAGTGATGGGATCAACTGGTTGCGGATCCTCGACGAAAGACATCCATGCCCCCAGGGTTCAGATTCTTGCGTAGCGCGGCTATCCATGGATCCAGGCGAACCCAGCGTCAGGGCGGCGCAAGCTGCTCAGAGACAACAATATCGCCCTAAGAGATTGATGAATGAGCAACTTTATACAGAAAGGATTGGGAATATCAGATGGAGTTCCAACGACGAACATCGAGGCCACGCGGCCTGAATCGGAACACTCCGCGATAAGCCTCCGCCTCCGGACGCTCCACCCTCGCAGTATTCTTGTTTTCGTGGCGGAGCGTGCCCTGAGCACAGTCGAAGGGGTGGGAGAGCACACCTCGAAGCAGCAGACTTAGAGCCTATCCGCGAATTGTGGCGCCGATCTCCAGACCGGCTGTACTGGCGGCTACCATGCCGCCAGGTGCGATGGGTGCAGGTCTGGAAACCTGCACGACAGCCGCTCTGGAGAGCGGCGCTACAAAATTAGCAATTTTTGGATAAGCTCTTAATTCACAGAGCGCGGCCGCGCGGTGCCCAGAAACGTGCCCCCTTGCAGCAGCGTATGCATCAGGTCTTTGGCGATGCGCGGGTCCGGGTCCATGCTGAGCCCGGTCAGCGAACGGCCCACCAGGCTATCGGCCGGCACACCCGACTCGCGCTGCAGCGCCTGGTTCACGCGCACTATACGGCCGTCTCCATCCAACTGCACCATGGCGGTGGGCGACTGATCGAAGGAGTGCGCCTCATCAAGCGTCTCTTCGATGGCCTGGGACAGCATGCGCAGGGCGGCATCGCGCACAGTGACCACAAAACCCTTGCGCGGACCGGAGATGCCGGCCAGCGGCGTCAAGCTGAGATCCACCCGCACCAAACCGCCGTCCGGCTGCCGCAGGGTCCAGCCAAACTCCTCCACCGAAATTGCGTCTTCGCTATTGCTGAGCAGGTCCGCGGCGCGTTGATTACAGTCGTTCAGCTTCAAGACCTCATGCAGCGTCCGGCCTTTGGCCTTGGCCAGCGTCCAGCCGGCCAGCACCTCGGCGGCGGCGTTCATAAACTCGACCCGGCCCTCGGAGGAGACCATCAGCACACCCTCGCGCATTCCGCTCATGGTGGCGGCCAGTTTGCGGTGCGCTGCCTCCTGGCGCGCGTCCACCTTGGCCTTGTGCAGCGCCACTTGCAGCGTGGCTTTCAGTTCGCCGCTCTGGAAAGGCTTCGTCAGGTAACCGTAGGGCATCTCCCGCGCCGCCCGCGCAATCGTGGTTTCGTCGCTGTAAGAGGTCAGAAAGACAACCGGAACCTGGTAGGCGGCGCGCAGCAGGCCGGCCGTCTGAATCCCATCCACGCTGCCCACGATGCGCACGTCCATCAGCGTCAGGTCGGGCCGGTGAACCCCGGCGGCCACCAGCGCTTCGTCGGCGCTCTCCGCCACGCCCAGCACCTCGCACCCCAGCATCTCCAGCTCCTGTTTCAGGTCCAGAGCCACAATGGGTTCGTCCTCGACAATCAGCACTTTGCCTCTCATGCTGTTTTCTCCTTCGGAATCTCCACTTGCAGGGGCTTCCAATCGCCCTCCAATGACGCCGCGATCACGCGATCATGTATTGGCTATCGTCTGGACAGGGCCGGAGCATTAGCAGAAAAAACAACACGGCAAAATCCCCATGTCATTAAAGTTTTTCAACAAAGTAGTCCGGACGGAAAGGAGGATAGCGTCCCGAATGCGCATCCCGAGTGCGATTCGCGGTAAGATGGGTTTCGCATCCCTTTTACCTTGTCCATGAGCCGTCAAGCGAAGTATCGACCCGCAAAGCCGCACCCCCGCCGCCTGCTCCTGGCATGCGTGGTGGCGTTTGCCGTCTTGCTGCTGCTTTTGCGGCTGCTGGCCTTTGTCCACGGGAGGCACTGAGCGCGGCCTGACCGCCGGAATGGAATTCTGCCAATGAAATTGTTTAGCTTCGATGCGGTTGAATCCCCGGAGGCGCGCGTGCTGATCCTGGGAACGCTGCCCAGCGTGAAGTCACTCGCCGCGGGCGAATACTATGCCTACCCCAGAAATTGTTTTTGGTGGATCATGGGAGAGCTCACCGGCGCCACGCTCGATCTGTCCTACGTGGATCGATTGGAAAAGCTGCGCAAGAGCGGCATCGCCTTATGGGATGTCTGCCGCGCGGCCGAGCGCGCCGGAAGCAGCGATGCGGAGATTCGGATGGAGACCGTCGAGCCAAACGATTTCCGCGCATTTTTCGGCGCACATCCGCGCATTGAACTCATCTGCTTCAACGGGCAGCCAGCGGAGAAGTTGTTTCGCCGCAAGGCATCGCCGCAGCTTGTTGACCTTCGACCAATTCCTTATCGGGTGCTGGATTCCACCAGTCCCGCCTGTGCGCGCATCACGCGGGAGCAAAAATTATTACGCTGGCGCGAGGCAATTTCGCCGTTTATTGGCCCAACTATATGACATTTTTTCGTTTTCGAGGGGCTGTTAAGGCAGAAAAATGGGCAAAATATCTCACATCGCGGGAAAACTGCCAGGGATATTATTGTAACTCTCTGATTCTATGCCTGATAAATGATCTGCATAGGTCAGAGAATAAATAGAGGGGGTGGGTGGTACCTCTCAGGGGTCAGAGATCAGAAAAACTATGGTTGGGATTCGTGGTCTCTCATCTCCGAGAATCCGGAGATGGGGGACTCAACTTTGCGGGTCGGACATCGGCCACCCGCCGACTCAAGCAATATCGATGTGGAGCCGCAACGGCTGGCGATTTGCTATGGCAGCCCGCCGCGGTTCCACTGTTCCGCTTCGGCACACTGTCTTCACCTACCACAGAAGTAAGATTTTGATTTTCATAAAGGTAAAGGTCAAGGAGCGGTCAAAGCAGGAATACGCACTCGCCGACCAGATGAAAAGCCTAAAAGCGGATCAGGGACGGGAGGGGATGCAAGCCTTCATTCATCCCCAATGGGACCGCTCTTAGCGCGGATACCGGATATCGCGGCAGACGTGTACGCGGCCCTGCGTTGAAGGCTGGAAGCCAGGCTGCCCAAGCGGCGCCGGACGCCTGTGGCAGAAGCCAGATTAGCGCGACATCCTATGTGCGGCTCTACTCGTAGATCGACGGAGCCTCGGAGTACAATGACTACACCTATACGGCAAAGTGAGACCGCCGGTTAAGAATCCTAGGATCTAATACGTGACCACGAATGCCGGCAATACACTGTTTACCTATAGTACAAAGGGTGTTTGTGTGAATCGATTTGCGGGGCTAATCTTCGTTCTTCTCCTTTTTGTGATTGCTCTTTCAATCGGGGCATGTGGCGGTGGAAGCCAGGGAGACGGGAAGACAAGCCAGAACCCCACTACGCCCACGGTGACCGTGACTCCAGCGTCCGGCAGCATTACGACCGCGCAGTCGCTCGCCGTGA
>Ga0181529_10000576_pt1 | contig 52824 bp, 49 predicted proteins | sample PEATcosm2014_Bin_36_FD_119763 | JGI IMG/M metagenome (GOLD analysis project Ga0181529, IMG submission 119763) | Peatland microbial communities from MTU Mesocosm Facility, Houghton, MI, USA - PEATcosm2014_Bin10_30_metaG | ecosystem: Environmental > Terrestrial > Soil > Wetlands > Peat | place...
CGGTGATGGTGACCTCGGCGGCCAGCTCCGGCTGCTTGCAGATTTCAACCAGCGTGTGGTGCTTGCGGATGTCGCGGTACTCCTGCATATAGCGGCCGGCCTGGCGGAGAAACCAGACGGGCGTGCGGTCAACGGGCTGGCGCAGGCAGGCGCGGAGGAAGCGGCTGCCGGCGAGGAAATCTCCGGAAAGGTACTTGGCGACGTCCGAGTGCGGTTTGGAGGTATGCATACAGATTTGATTCTAGTGCCGTGACGCTTCGATAAGGAAATTGGGCATGAACGAACGCGGGCGAGGACGCCCGCATTACAGCCGGTCTGGAGACCGGCGCTACATTCAAGTCGGCTTTTGCTCGCGCACGATTTCGCGATAACAGGCTTCCGTCTCATCGATCGTTTTGCTCAACAGAAATCTGCGATTGGCGGTACGGGCTGCCTCTTCACCGAGGCGGTGGCGGAGCGCAGGATCGTTCACCAGCAGTTGGATTCCCTTGGCAAGCGCGCTTGCATCCCGCGCCGGAAAGACGATCCCGTCAAAGCCGTTGGTGACAATTTCAGGGATTCCACCGGAGTCAGAAACCAGTGGAGCTTTGCCCGCGAACATTCCCTCGACGATGGAGAGGCCGAAGGGTTCGCGGTGCGATGGCTGGAGAATCACGTCAGAGGCTCTCAGCAGGGCGGGAACATTGGCCTGAAAGCCGCAAAAGACGACCCTTTCGCCGAGGCCGTAACGAGCAACCAGCGCTTGCAGCTTCTTTTTGTCTTTGCCTTCACCGGCGATCAGGCACTTGTAATTCAACGTGCGCGGAAGCAGGCGCAGCGCCTCGATCAGGTCATAGTGGCCCTTCGATTTTGTGATCCGTGCAACCAGGCTGAAGACAACTTCCTCGCCCACGCCGAAGCGTTCACGGAGGCGCGCGGCCTCTTCGGCACTTGCCTTTTCGATCAGCGCCGGATCAACGCCGTTATGGATGACCCGCACCTGCTGCTCGGTGACGCCAAATCTTTCCATCAAGCCGCGCTGGATAAAGGCGCTGACCGCAATCATGCGGTGAAGAAATCGGCCATGCAGGAATTTGAAGGGAGCGTGGTGCCAGATGTCGTGAACGGTGATGACGTAAGGGACGCCGGTGCGGCGAAAGATTGCCTCGGCAAAGTAGCCGCCGGTGCGGTGATGCGCGTGGACAATATCGATCTGATGCCGGTTGATGATCTCTATCAGTTGCCGATAAGCCGTTAGTTTGTCCAGCGGATTCAGGCTTTGAAAGGGCAGCCTGTACTCAGCCGTCACGCCCTGTGGAGTATTCTCCTCGCCGAATGGCCCGCTGGCCGCAACGAAGGTTATTTGATGGCCGCGCAGGCTCATCTCCTTCATCAGTTGCAGCGCATGAGTCTCAGCGCCTCCCGCTCTTCCGCCGCACCAAACGTGGGTGAAGAGGACGAGAATCTTCAGGTTGGCGGAGTTGGAGGGAGATTGCATACAGGGATGATTCTAGTGCTTAAGCCTTATCAATTGGTAGCGAATCCGAGATAGGCGCGGGCGAGGACGCCCTCGCGACAGCCGGCCAGGAGGCCAGCGCTACAGTTTTGATTTCATGATCGAATCATTGCTGGCAGACCTTATTGTGCGCCGTGGGCAGAGTTAAAAACGTAATGCTCTCTGGGGGCAGGTTAAGGACGCCGCCTTTGACAGATTGACCATGGATCGACGGCAGAGTACCGTCCGGCTCAGCCCGCAGCCCAGTTCCGTTCAGCTTAACTTTATCGCTGGCGAGATCAGATGCGGTCAAAGTAAATTGCTCTCCAGAGACGGGAATCGTCAAGCTCTGCACGTTTTGGGTATCGGCGTTGAGCGCCAGCAGGGTGACACCGCCTTTGGAGTCCTTCATACACTGAGCGTAGATTCTGAGGCTCTGGCCTTTGGGCGAGCCGGGATCAAGTACAACCGTCCCCATGGTTCGCTTCCACAGCACCGCTGCCCAATAGTTGGGCTTGGGCTCCAAGTTGGCTTCATTGATGAGGCTGTAGTCGCTGGCTGCGAGCGTGTTGTGCATGACCACTTGCACGCCCTTTTGGGCGAGCGATCCCAACTGATTGAGGAAGCGGAAGCTGTCGGCAAACTGACCGGCGAAGCGGTCGCCGCCGCAGGCCGCCTGGGCAGTTTCCGTCAGCCAGATCGGCTTGCCGGCAAGATAGCGGTCGCGGAGCGAAGCATAATATGCCTCCACGGTATCCGTGCGGTCGAGCCACTCGGCAGAGAGTGCCTGATCGATCTTTGTACTCCCCATGCAACGCTGCGAGACTGCCCCATAGAAATGGTAGGAGAAAGCGTCATAGGCCGGTCCGGTAGCCTTCATCAGATCTTCAGTCGGCAGCAGCTTCATCTTGATTCCGGCGGGCAGCAGCGAGACTCCCTCGCCAGTGCCGCCTGGCCCAAGAAAGAGTGTGCTGGGCGACTCGGCGCGCAGAAAGGCGCTGAAGGCCTTGATGTCTTTGGCATAGGTCTCAGCGTCATATCCCTGCGGCGCACCGCCCTGGACGGGAATGGTTGGCTCATTCATGAACTCCGTTGCGGCAATGCTTGCACCGAGGCTCTTGGTGTAACGATAGAGTTCCTGCGCCTGAGCCGGTATCCAGACGCCATCGGCGCCTCTTGCGCCGGGACTGATGGCCACTGAAGTGACAATCTTCGCATCCACCGCACTGGAAAAATCGACGACGCCCTTCCACTGCGCGCGGGTCAGCACGCTCTTGAAGCCGGTGGGCGGCTGTTGCAGGGCGGGATCGTCATTGTTTTGAAAGTAGGTGCTGTTCTGCCATGTTCCGCTGACACGGATGTAGGCTGGTTCAAGAGCAACGGCCAGCTTCCGCAGGCGCGCATTGCTCAGATCAATCGGCGAGCGGTACTGAAAAAGCCCCGGATCGAGGCCAACTTCCTGACTGACCTGTGGGGAAGCAGCGGCCTTCGATGCATCCTTATAAGGCTTCCAGAAGCGTCCACCTGTCACTTCAACCATCTCAACATTGTAAGAAAGATAGCGGGAATCCACCGTGCCGAGCTTGGGCATTTTGGATGGAATGACCTTTACGGCTGTACTTTGCTGTGCCCAGATGCACCCAGCAGATGCAACCAAAACGCCAAGAGCCATCGCTTTACAGATTAAGTTGATACGCATCCTTGATTCCATCCGGTTTCTCCTCTTCCAACTTTGGTTTCGATCCGTCAACGCTCAAAAGCATTCTACGCCCGCGGGTGCATTGGCGGGCAGATCTCGCTGGAGCGAGGCGGGTAAGATGGAAGGAATGGAGCAAGAACAGTCTAATTCGAGAAGCGAACTTAGAGCGCTGCTGGCGCTAGCGGTTCCCGTGGTGCTGAGCGAACTGGGCTGGACGGCGCAGGGGATTGTGGACACCATCATGGTGGGCAGGCTGGGGCCGGCGGCAATCGGCGCGGTGGCGCTCGGCAACGCCGTCTACTTTACGCCGGTGCTGTTTTGCTTTGGGTTGCTGCTGGGGCTGGATACGCTGGTGGCGCAGGCTTACGGGCGCCAAGATCACGACGACTGTCATCGCTGGCTGGCGCAGGGCATTTATTTGGTTTTTATTCTGACCGTGCCGCTGATGCTGCTTCTGTTTGCGGCCAGCTTTGGCTTTGCTCCCTTCGGCATTACGCGGGATGTGGGTCTTCCGGCGGCTTCTTACCTGCGCATCCTTACCTGGGGAACGCTGCCGCTGGTTTTTTATGGTGCTACACGCCGCTATCTTCAGGGCGTGGGTCAGGTGCGAATCGTCACCGTAACTATCGTGGCCGGCAACCTGCTGAACTGGTTCGGCAACTGGGTTCTGATCTACGGCAAGCTTGGCTTTCCGGCGCTGGGTGTGAACGGCTCGGCGCTTTCGACGGTGATCGCGCGCATCTTCATTGCACTGGCTTTGATCGGTGCGGCGTGGCGTTATGAGCGCAGGCGCGGCCATCCGCTCTTCCATCATTGGGCGGGGCCGAGTTTGGCGCGGCTGCGGAAGCTGGCCGGTTTGGGATTGCCGGCGGGCGGGCAAGTGTTACTTGAAGTGGGCGCATGGAATACGGTGACGCTCTTTGCTGGCAAGCTGTCGGCGGTGGCGCTGGCGGCGCATACCGTCGTATTCAATTATGCCAGTCTCAGCTTCATGGTTCCGCTGGGGATTGGATCGGCCGCGGCGGTGAGCGTGGGCCACGCGGTGGGAGCGGATGACGGCGCGCGGGCGCGGCGGGCGGGATGGCTGGCCCTCGGGCTGGGCACCAGCTTCATGTTGCTGGCGGCGGCGGTTTATCTGGGCCTTCCCAAGCCTTTGGTAGCGCTTTATACTCGCAATCCTGAAGTGATGGCGCTGGCGAGCAAGCTGCTTTTGATCGTCGCGGCCTTCCAAGTCTTTGATGGTATTCAGACGGTCTCTACCGGCGCGTTGCGCGGGCTGGGCGAGACACGCGCGTCGATGCTGGCCAATCTTGTGGGCTACTGGGTGCTGGGTTTGCCGCTGGGGCTGACGCTCTGCTTTGTGCTTGGCTGGGGAGTCTACGGGCTATGGGTTGGGCTGACACTGGCACTGATTGTGATTGCGTCTACGCTCTTGCTGCGCTGGAAGCGGGATTCCGAGCGACTGATGGGGGCACGATAATGCCACTGGCGCAACTGCAAGGCCTGGGAGCGTTGGGCCGCACCATAGTCCCCGAAACTGATACCATCAATAACCGATGAGCAAACAAGGGAATCCACACGATCCAAATGAACCGGCGGCGCTGGTGCGCACCGAGGCGGCGGCGCTCGAGGCACTGGCCGAGCGGCTGGAAGGACCGATGGCCGCGTCCTTTGACCGGGCAGTCGAACTGATTCTGCGCTGCGGCGAGGAGCGGGGGCGCGTGGTGGTCACCGGCATGGGTAAGAGCGGAATCATCGCGCAGAAGATCGCCGCCACGCTCAGCTCCACCGGCTCGCCGGCGCTGTTCCTGCATCCGGCCGAGGCTGTGCATGGCGACCTGGGCGTGCTGATGGCGGGCGACGTAGTGGTGGCACTGTCAGCCAGCGGCGAGACGGAAGAGATTCTGCGCCTGCTCGCCATCCTGAAGCGCAAGGGCGATGCGCTGGTCAGCTTTTGCTGCCGGATGGATTCGACGCTGGCCGAGGCGAGCGATGTGGCGTTGGATTGTTGCGTGGAGCGCGAGGCCTGCGGGCTGAATCTGGCGCCGACGGCCTCGACCACCGCGATGCTGGCGCTCGGCGACGCGCTGGCCATTGCGGTGAGCCTGCGCAAAGGCTTCCGGGCGGAGGATTTCGCCGAACTGCATCCGGGCGGCAAGCTGGGTAAGCGGCTGGCCAGGGTGCGCGACTTGATGCACGCGGGCGACGAGGTTCCGAAGGTTGCAATCGCCACGCCGATGACCGACGTGATCTACGAGATGTCCTCGAAAAAGCTGGGCCTGACGACGGTGCAGGAGGCTGGACGGCTGCGGGGCGTCATCAGCGACGGTGACCTGCGGCGGCTGCTGGAGCGCGAAGGCGGCGCGGCGCTCGGCAGGACAGCCGGCGAGGCGATGAACGCGCATCCGCGAACGATTGCCGCCGATGAGCTGGCGGCCACGGCACTGGCGATCCTGGAAGAGCGGAAGATTACCTCGCTGGTGGTGGTTAACGCGGCGGGAAGCGTCGAAGGAGTGCTGCATCTGCATGATCTTTGGGGCGTGGAGTTGATTTAGAGGCAGGGGTCAGTGGTCAGGGATCAGGGAACAGAAAAACACGCCAGTTGAGGTTCGTGGATTCCCAGATTCCAAAAGCGGGAACTGGTATACCCAATCGTTTTAGGAAGGTCGGGCCAAGGCTACCTGTCCGCTCCTAGATATAATCAGAATGCCCCTTGGATTTAATTGGCAGCGGTCATGAACCAGTGCTTGTGTGGAAATTCGATTACCGGCGACACCACACTGTGCCTTCGGTGTATTGCGCTCCAGGAACTCGGGCTTAAATCAAACGCGACTGAAGCTGATATTAGGGAAGCGTACCTTTTGTACGTGAAGGCTTGGCACCCAGATCGTTTTCCGGGCGACGAAAAATCAAAAAGTGCTGCGCAGGAAAAGCTAAAGGCTATAAATTTTGCGTATAGCTACCTTAACTATTTATCCGCGAACACACAAGAGTCCGCCCAGAGGAACCAGACGACAGCGGGGAAAACTCCGCAAGCACAGCAACCTTCTTCATGGTCAAAAAGCAGTGGCCATACTTCACGAAAATCTACCTGGTTAAACAGTCTGTTATCAAAGTTCCCAGCGACGCGCCGCTGGGGATATCTGTTCTATTTGATCCCCTTGATTCTATTGGTAGTGGGAGTATTCAACTCGTCCACTTCAAATCGAGGTCCATCATCAACAACTTCAATAGAGACGACTTCTCCAGCCGTTCCACTACAGAATAACGCAGGCGGAAACATAAATCGACCATCGAGCAGTCTTACTCCGGTGACAATTGATCAAAATGATGTCGATTTGATACCGACAGTCCGCATCCGAAACGGCACAGAACTTAGCAAACAGAGGCGTCTCGATGGACTCGGCGGGTTAACTGTTGAAAATGGCACAGGATACGATGCCGTTGTCCTTTTGGTCGAACTGAACACAGGGAGAACTATTCGAAACTTTTATGTTACAACAGGAGACTCGTTCACCGAGCCTCGGATCGCTCCCGGCGTCTATACCATCTACTTCGTAACTGGAGCCTACTGGAACCAGGAATTGAAAACGTTCAATTCTAATGCGAACTACAGTCAATTCGGAAGGAATGTTGAGTTCGCTGAAAAGCCAAATGAAGTTACAGGAAAAATAGAATATAGCAACTATAAAATTACTCTTCAGCCGGTTATTGACGGAAACGCAACAATCTACTCGTCAAACAAAGACACCTTCAATAAGCTGATGAATGACGCGAGCACGAATTAAGAAGGTGGCTTCTCCCCTATTTTTTGATGTGCTACTCTTTTTAATGCCTGTCCAAGATATCTGGATAGGGGGAGGATGTCTGAAATGCTTCAAACCGAACATGGAAATTTTCGATTCAAAGTAAAGGAAGGCCTGCCCGACCCATATAGTGTATGGATCGATGCAGAACCGCAGTCAAGGGACGGAAAACTGCCGGGCGGAATCGCAGGATTGGGATTTACGCTCTACACCGATGACCTTGAGGAAGCAGAGAAAATCGCTGATTTTCTCAACGAGAAAGTCCGTCAGGTTTTTATTGTGACAAACTTGTTGTCAGGGGCAGATTAGTCAGATGGCCCATCACCCGACACGCCATTGCAATGGGCGAAACTCCTCGATGCGTGCGAAGACGGCCAACCGTCCGTCTACAATCAGTAGAGATGTCTGACACGCTTTATTTGAGTCTGTGGTATCCGAATCTGCGCCTGGCCGGGCTGGCTGAGAAGCTGACGGCGGTGCTTGGCAGCTTTGCCGCGCATGGCGGCGAGGCGCGCGTCTACTCGGCAACGGTCTGGCCGATTAGCTGGAACGAGTCGCCGGTCTTTCAACAGGTGTATGGGAGGCGGGTTGGGGCGGGGGCTGATGGAGCCGCAGCGCTGGGCGCGGAGCCGCGTTTGGCTGTCCAAGAGGCGCTGGAGCTTTTGCATGAGGATTACGCCTACGAGTTTCAGATTGGGTGGAGCTTGTGGGAGTTGGAGGATGCAGGTCCTTCGACTGCGCTGCGCTCCGCTCAGGATGACAGAGTACATAAAAACGCAGGTCCTTCGACTGCGTTGAGTGCAAAGAACGCGCTCAACTCCGCTCAGGATGACAGTCTAATCAATGAGGATGACAGAGCATTGGTTGGATTGGATGCGCGCTGGGCGCGGACGCCTCGGCTGGTGCGGGTGACGGGCTTTGGGCCGCTCTTTGACGACGGAGCTTACGAGGCCGACGGACACATCCGCGTCGAATTCGGCTCCGATGCGCCGTTTCTGGAAGAGGATTTGGAGCTGGATTCAGTAGCGGCGCGCCACGTGGAAGAGAATGTGCGGCAGTTGGTTGAGTTCACCGCCGCAGTCGAGAAGGCTTCGGGAGCCACGGCGCGCCTGTTGTGGAGCGAATTGGGCGAGAGTCTTGCGGAACGGCTGGCTGCGCGGCTGAGGGGAGCGAACTGAGCGTGCGACTGACGATAGAAAGAATGAGGACTCTGGTACTGGTGGCGGGCGGGCTGCTGCTCTTGTCGCTGGTAATTTTTCTGGCCGTGGGACGATGGAAGAATCCATTCAATCGTACCGATGTGCCGAGGAAGCTGGGCATTGACATCCAATCAGATTCCGGAGGTGTCACGTACACGGAGGCACACGGCGGGCACACGCTGTTCAAGATTCACGCTTCGAAAGTGGTGCAGTTGAAGAAGGGCAACGCGCTGCTGCATGACGTGAAGATTGAGCTTTACGGCGCGGACGGCAGCCGCGTGGACCGCATTGAGGGCGCGGAGTTTGAGTACGACCAAAAAGCGGGCACGGCGATTGCTGCCGGGCTGGTGGAAATTACGCTGATGCGTCCGGGGGTAGCGCCGGCGATTGCTCCCAAGGCAACGACGGGGCAAGTGGTGGGCGAAAAACGGAGGGATGCTCCGATAGGCGAATTGGCCGAGGCGGCGTCACGGGGCGAGATTCACATCAAGGCCAAGGGGCTGATCTTCAACCAGAAGAGCGGAGTAGCCACCACGAGCGAGCATGTGGATTTTTCCATGGTGCAGGGTGTAGGCAGTTCGATGGGCGCGACCTACGACTCTCAGCAGGGGTTGCTGGTGCTGGACCGGGCAGTTGAGTTGACCACTGAGCGCAGCGGAAAGACGGTGATGATTCACGCGCAGCACGCGGAGTTCGAACGTACAAGCGATCTCTGCCAGATGCGTGCAGCGGAGGTAGAGTTTCAAGGCGGGCAGGCGACCGCCGTCGATGCGAAGATTCTCTTCCGCGAAGATGGATCGGCGGTTCGGCTGGATGCGACCCAAGGCTTCACGCTGACCTCAGCGACCGGCTCGCATGTGGCTGCGCCCACCGGACAGATGGATTTCAATGAACAGAATCAGCCTCGGCACGGGCATCTGGTGGGCGGCGTGACGATGGATTCGGCGAGCGAGAGAGCGGGTGGGCAGCGGCAGTTGCACGGGACGGCGCCCACGGCTGAGCTGGAGTTCGCAGGGAAGGGTCAATTGCGCCATGTTCACCTGGAAACCGGCGTGGTGATGGAAAGCGATGAGCGGAGTTCGCAGGCCGGCAAGCCACTGCGCGTCAGCCGTCATTGGCGCTCGCCCATTGCGGATGTGGATTTCAGTGATTCCGGCCACAAGCAGATTGAGCCCAAGTCGGTGCATGGAACGGGCGGCGTGGTGGTCACCAGCGAAAGCCGGCTTGCCGGAGGAGCGGTTTCGCCTTCACGGCTTGCGGCCGACGATATGACAGGAGATTTTGGACCGGGCTCAACGTTGACGATGATGCATGGGGTTGGACACGCGATCATCGAAGAGACCACGGCCACAGGAGCGCAGCAGACCTCGACAGGTGATCGGCTGGAAGCAAAATTCGACGCGCTTTCCGTTCCAGTAGACGCGTCGGGAGCCAAGCAAAGGCAGGACAGCTCAGCGCAGGTTCAGTCAGCTGAGCTTGAAGGACACGTAGTGTTGACGCAGACGCCGGTAGCCAAGCCGGGGGCGCCACCGCCTGCGACACTGCGGGCGACGGCTGGTCGTGCCGACTACCAGGGGCAGGGGGAGTGGCTGCGCCTGACCTTGTCGCCGCGCGTAGAGAACGGCGCACTGCAATTAACAGCCGACAAGGTGGATGTGTCACGGGTCTCTGGCGATGCCTTTGCGCACGGCAATGTAAAGGCAAGCTGGCTCAACACGAAGCCGGAGACAAAAAGCGGGCAGATGAGAGGGCCCGCAGGGGGCATGGTTATGGATGGGCAGGGTCCTGCGCACATTGTTGCCTCTGAAGCGCAGTTGCATCAGGCGACGAATGAAGCAACCTTTCGAGGGCAGGCGCGCCTTTGGCAGCAAGCCAACTCGGTGACCGCGCCGATCATCATACTCAACCGGGCACTGCAGACGATGACCGCACAAACCACCAATGCGGCGGATCCGGTGCGGGCAGTGCTTGTGAGCGCGGGCGGGACAAAACCAGGGCAGAATATAGCCAAGCCTGGCCAGCCATCAGTGATTCGTATGCGCGGGGGCGATCTGTGGTACTCCGACGTGGAGCGCAAGGCAGTGATGCGCGCGGGCGTTTTGGGCAATGTTCTGGCGGAGACAGGATTGGCGAACTCGACATCGGATGTGGTTGAAGTGTTTCTGTTGCCGGCGGGAAAGGCAAATGGGCAGGCCGCGCCAGGTCAGGCGCAGTTGGATCACCTGACGGCGCGGGGTCACGTCGTACTGATGAGCGAAGGACGGCGCGGCACAGGCGAGCAACTTGTTTACAACGGTGCTACCGGCGAGTATGTGCTGACCGGTACCGCATCCGCGCCACCGAAGATGGCCGACCCGGTACGAGGGACAGTGACCGGCGAAGTTTTGATCTTCCGCGGGCGCGATGACAGTGTCCGCGTTGAATCGGCAGGCATCGGACAGAAGACGGTTACGGAAACTACCGCGCCCAAGTGAAGTTGAGCGCGATAAATTACACCCCGCAGAGACTGACTTCCAGCCCCAGCGCATGGAACATCGCAGCCTTAGCCGCCAGTGCTCGATCGGCTTCTTCCGCGCTCTCTGCGTAGGCGACGTTTACGTGGTTCGATGGATGGCGCGCCATGAACTGATTCTGATCCACGCCGTGCAGCACCACATGCATGACCGGCCATTGCGGCGTAACTTCGGCCCAGCGGCGATTGGTCTCCGCCGCCGGCAGAGCGATGGCCGTGGCGCGTCCCAGATCAACCTTCAGGCTTCCCTTTTCGACAAAGACGCGGCTCCAGACAATCTCGCCCGGTTTGCAAACGCCTTTGATTGTGCCGCCGCCGAGGCGGAAGTACATGGAAGGCTGGCGCTCACTGACCGCGCCTTTGTATCCGCCCACCAGATGCGAGGCCGGCACCGCGCCGGAGATTTGAAAGAGCCAGACAAACTCATCGAAGCCGTCGGCGGTGTAGCGCTCGCCCCAGCGCACGTCATGCAGCGTTGTCGCCGAGTCCAGGCCCATCGCCGTCCAAACACGATTGGTGACCACTGCGTCCACGCCCACGCACTCGTCCACCTCGTTGAAGTGCGGCAGCGGACGGCCGGCATAGAGTTCGCGCCCATCGCGCCCAAAGACCGGCGGACGGTCCACGTTGTTGAAGAGGCCTTCGGCCAGATCGGAGGCGGGAACCAAATCTTTCAAGCCCTGCTGATACTGAATGCCGATGGCGTCGCAGCCGAACTCGTCGGCGATGCGCATGGCGGCGATATACATTTTGCACTGACCGAGAATCTGCGCGTCGGTCAACTCGGTTGCTTCATCCTTGCCGGTCAGGAAGCGCATTCCGCGCCCATCCAGCCAATCGCGCACCTGCTGCGCATCCTCGTCAGACACTTCGCGGATTGCCGCATAGAGCGCGGACTGGCTCAGCCTCTCTTTGAAGATGCCGGCGGGGTTCATCAGCGCGTCTTCGACAATGGCGTTCGCCATGCCCATGCAGCCCTCGTCAAAAACGCCGAGCAGCGCCTTCTTGCCGCGCAGCTCTTTGGACAGCGCCACGCCCAGCGCCAGCTCGGCCTTTCCCACTTTGGCCGGATCGAAGGCATGAACGTGCGAGGTGTCGTGGGCAAAGCTCTTGTTCTTGATCCACGCACGCAGGCCGCGCTTGAAGAGCGGATCGGTAAAGTCCTTGCTCCATAAAGTGGTGAACGGCACGCCGGCCTTGATGAGGCAGCCATTCAAATTCAACATACCCACCAGGCCCGGCCACTGACCGCTCCAGTTGGCCACGGTGAGGGTTGGCCCGCGATGCGAGAGCAGCCCAGCCAATACATGAGCGCTGTACTGCCAAACCGACTCGGCCACCACAATCGGCGCGTCGGGATCAATCTGCTCAAAGACCTTCATACCCATGCGCTGCGAGTGAATGAAGCCATGCTTCAGCACGGGATCAACCGGGTGAGCGCGGCGCAGCGTGACGCCCTCTTCGCGGAAGGCGGCGGCCAGTTGCGCTTCCATGGCCGCCTGCGCGGGCCAGCATACCTCATTGGCCGACTGGCGCAGGTCGCCACTGGCAACCAACAGGACCTCATTCGGCGCTACCGGGGTGGGAGATGAAAGTTCAGGAATTGCGTATGCAGCCATGGTGTTGTCCTCGATCATTTCCGGGCTTTCGCCCAATTCATATTTAAGATTCCAAAAGCACAGACTCCAGATTCCGCCCGAGCTTGACCAGAGATTGATACCGTGCAAAAGCCTGCTCCGTCGCCGCCGATGGCACAGGTTGGTAGTGGTGCAACTCGACCGATTGCCGCAAAGCTTCCTGGGCCTCCGACAAGCTCTTCAAGTGGCCAGTTGCCAATGCTTGCAAGCTCGCGTTGCCCAGTGCTGAAGCTTCGACTGGTCCTGCAATCACCGGCCGTCCGCAAGCATCTGCGGTCATCTGGCAAAGAAATTGATTGAGGCTGCCGCCGCCCACCACGCGAATCGTGCTGAGCGAGCGCCCGGTAATGCGCTCCAGTTCTTCCACTACATCGCGATAGGCAAAGCTAAGGCTATCGAAGACGCAGCGGGCAAACTCGCCTTTCGATTGCGGAACCGGCTGGCCGCTCGTTGCGCAAAATTGCGCCACTGCGGCGCGCATATCCGCAGGCGCCAGGAAGGCGCTGGCCGAGGGATCAATCAAGGAGCGAAAGGCCGGCGCAAGACTGGCTGCTTCTTCCAGATCGACCCAGGCGCAGGGGCTGCCTGCCGCCTCCCAAAGGCGAACACACTCCTGCAGAATCCACAGGCCAGTCATGTTCTTCAGCAACCGGACCCGGCCGTCCGCCGCGCCTTCGTTAGTGAAGCCACTGCGGAAGGCCGCATCACTCAGATTGGGCTCATTCACAATCACGCCCATCAAGCTCCAGGTTCCGCTGCTCAGAAAGATGCTGGCGTCGTCCAAGCCAGGAATCGCTGCCACTGCGCTAGCCGTGTCGTGCGAGGCAACGGCAATGCAGGGAACGCCGCTGGCTAGGCCGCATTCCGATCGCACGCTGGATTGCAACTCTCCCAGCATGGTCCCCGGCTGCACAATCTGCTGAAAGATGCAGTCGGGCAGCTCAAGCCGTTGAATAACCTCGCGCGACCATTGGCGCGCACGAAGATCAAAGATCTCCGTCGTCGAAGCATTGGTGTACTCCGCGCGCTTCTCACCGCAGAGCAGATACTGGATGAAATCCGGAATCATCAGAAGTGAGCGGGCGTGCATCAGTCCCCGATCATTCGCAATATTCATCGCAGCCAGTTGAAAAACTGTGTTGATCTCCATCGTCTGCGCGCCGGTTGCGCGGAAGAGATCATGCCCGCTCATCTTCGATTGCACGGCCGCGGGCACGCCGCTGGTGCGGCTGTCGCGATAATGATGAGGATTGCCAAGAAGGCGGTCCCGCTCATCGAGTAGGCAAAAATCAACACCCCAGGAATCAACGCCGATTCCAGCCGGTAGTTTGTTGCGTCCCGTGCAACATCGTCGAATGCCGTTCTGAATTTCACTCCAGATGCGCAGCACATCCCAGTGGAGATCAGCGCCGATGCGAACGCCCGCATTGGCGAAGCGATGCGCCTCGTTGAGCGAAAATCGCTCTCCGTTCCAGGCACAATCCATCACTCGGCCACTTGCGGCGCCCAGGTCCACGGCCAGAAAACTGAGATTCGCATGCATGCAGTTCTACCAGACGATCCAGCGGTTCAACTCCGGCAGAGCCAGCCTGTCAACTGCTGCTCCAGTTCGGTTGAATCCCTGAACAATTCTACAGCTTTAACCTAAACTTTAACGTTATTGAGCCGGTAATGCAATCATTAAGCCACCATTTCTGTGCAAATTGTTTTCCCGGCGAGGCAGCTTAAGAGGCGATCCGCTGCCCAAATCGCGCTCGTAGATTTCGCCATAGTTGCCCATTGTCGCAATCACGCGCACAACCCAGTCATTGTCTAGACCCAGCGTGGCGCCAACCTCGTGCGAACCGCCAAGCAAAAACCTCAACTTTGGATCGCCGTTCGCGCTGGCCCGCCTGGCTTCCACATTGGCTCGCGTCACACGGCTTTCCTCTGCCGCCACCAGCGCCTCCATCGCCCACATCACAATCGCCGCCCACTGCGGATCACCGTCGCGCACCGCAGGCGCCAGCGGTTCATGCGAGATGCGCTCAGGTAGCAGGCGTGTCGGATGTCCATGCTGCTGAAGCGCCACGCGCGTCTCGGCCAGCCGCGTCGATTCGCCAGACAGAGCACCGCAGTTGCCGGTCGAGAAAGCCGCCTGCATCTCGCCTTCCTCCTGAAATGGAAATGGAATAAAATCCAGATGCTCGCGGGCAAACCAGGCGCGCACGCTCTCTTCAACGTGGGTTTCGGCCAGAAAGCAGATCTTCTTGCCGCTCAACTGCCGTACATGAACAGCAGGACTTCCGGCAGGCGCAAGAAATCCGATTCCGTCCCAAAGCACCGGACGTGTGAAGCGCAGATTTGTCCCTGCCGAGTGCGTAAAGTCATCCGGCAGCGTGGCCACCAACTCCACTTCGCCGCTCTTGAGCGCGAGCATTGCTGTTTGATCGTCGGGAAAGCGCGTAACACTCAACCGAGCATCTTTTCCCAGCACGGCCACAGCCACGGCGCGGCAGAGATCTGTGTCGAATGCCTCGCGATTGCCGTAATCATCGGAGTTCGTGTACTCAGCTTCTTCGCTATCCATGCCGCAGCGCAACACGCCCGCTGCGCGCGCGCGAGCCAGCGTTGTTTGACCAGCACACGCAATACCGGAGACGAAAAACGATGCCAGCGCAACGGAGCAAACGAATCTTCGCATTACGGTGTCCATCCGCCCGCTGCAGGAATCCCAGGCGTCGTGTCGGGCCGTGGGTTGAAGTCCGCAGGGACGGGATTGGGAAGCGCCCAGTCCGTCGGTGTGGTTTCCAGCCGTTTACATCCTTCGCCGTTGGCGTGCGGAAAATGCATAATCTCAGCCTCAGGAATGGTTGCATACTCGGCGCTCAGCGGCGCGCGCTTGCCTTGAAGACGCAGCGTGTCGAAGGCTGAGCTCATGTCGCCCACGCCCTCCACGTTATCGTCCGCCGGGCCCAGATTCGGTTGCCCGAATTTCTCCGCGCCTATCTGCCGCGCGCGCAGTTCATCCGGCAGATCGGCAAGTGGAATCAGATTGAAGAGCTCATCGACAAATTTGATGATCGAACTGTGCTCCGAAGGCACGTGCGATACACCATGCGCCACCGAGTAAGGCGAAATCACAATCGCCGGGATACGCGGTCCCTGCTCCAACGGCAGCCCATTTGCATCGTGCGAACGCACGCGCGGCTGCGCATGGTCGTACAGCCCGTCCGACTCATCGTAGGTAATAATGATCGCGCTCTGACTCCAATAGGGGCTGGCCGCAATGGCGTTGACCTCCTCGGCGAGCAGCCCTTCGCTGATCTGCGTATCCGAGTAGCCGGGATGATCGTCGTTGCCGCTGAAGACCTCGGCCAGCTTATAGTTCGGATCCTGCGGCTTCCATCCGCGAATGTTTCCGTAGCCGCCGCGCACATAAAACACGCCGCTATCCGGCAACTGCTTCTTCGCTACCGCATCAAAGAACTCGCTGAGTCCATGCAGATGCGTGCTAGCTTGCGGATTGTTAGCCACATAGCCGAAGTACTGCGGCGCATTGTGATGCGCCACGTAACCCTCATGCGATGCCTTCCACGAGGGGTCGTTGATCTCATGGTCATAACCCTGCTGAAACCACCCCCAGTTGACCGCTTCAACGCCGTGGCCCGCGATCTTCTCGATGTCGTTCTGCACGTCGGGCAGATCAAAATCAAAATCATAATCAGCCGCCGTCGTCTCCTTGATCGCGCTGCCCATGAACGAGAGCGGCAGGCTGGCAAAGGTCAGATTCTTTGAGATGCTCTTCCCCGGTGGCACGGCCTGTGGCTGATGCAGCTTATCTGTCGCGTCCAACACCGATCCCCAATAGGGCGCGGGATCGCTGACCATCGGCACCACTGCTTCCCTGCCCCGTCCGCCCATCGAGGCCAGTTCTGGATGCAGCATCCACTGCGTCTCACCGCCCTGACCGCTGATCATGGCAATCGCATTCGGCGTCGAGGGCCCAATGATGGTATCCATGAAATGATCGAAAAGTGTAAAGCGATCCGCATAGCGCCAGAGAAAGGGTGCGGTGTCGCAATCCACATGGGCCATCACCAGCTCGCCGAATTGCTTGCGCTCAAGCGTCGGAGCCTTCGACGGCTGGCCATTCACCATGGTCACACCCTCTTCGGAAAGTGCATACTCCGAGTTCTGCGCCACGCCATTCGAGTCCAGCGCCAGCTTGCGCGCAATTGCTGTATGCGAGTGATTCACGCTGGCAATATCTGCCGGGTAGAGCGGCACCGTTTTGCCCTTGGTGTCGACAATCGTCGCCGGAATGCGGAAGGGCGTAATGATCCCCAGGCTTCCATCGGTGTTCACTAGCAGTTGCGTAAATCCTGGCGGGTCAATGTTGCCGTTGGGTCCATCCGGCCCTGCATAGAGCCCGTCCGCTCCTGGATAGCTCCCAAAGTAAAAGTCAAAGGAACGGTTTTCCTGAAAGAGCACAAAGACGTACTTGACCTTCTCGCGGATCAGCCGCAGCTTTTCTTCGCGCGAGACGGCGGGCTCGGCAGCCGGGTCAATGATCTGCGCGCTCACTGCGGCGCTCGATCTGGGCGCTATCGTCACCTCTGGCACGGCCTTCTGTTGCGCCGCGCCAACCCCAAAGCTCACGCCGCTGAGCGCCAACAGCACAGCCAAACTTTCAATGCAGTTCCTCTTTCGCATATCCCTAACCTATGCTGTCCAACCCGGTACAGGCAACACCAAATCCGGTGCGCCAAGCTCAGTCACGAAAAATTAATTTAAATGGCGCAAGCCGACTTCAATTCAGCCCGGCTTCAGAAATCGCTCTTGAATGCCGTAGGCTGATCCAGAGCAAAAACTGCGGTTCAACCGTCTATACTCGTAGTGGAAGTACGGCCAGTTCCCCTTGTGTTCAATGGATGAGAGGTGAAGAGATGAAGGCAGATCAATCAGCTCTAAAGGGCCGCAAGCCGGAGCGGGGCGTGTCGCTCGCAGAGTTGATCGTGGCTGTGACCATTCTGCTCATTCTGGCCTCCGCAGCCACTCCCATCACCCTGATGGAGGTGAAGCGCGAGAGAGAGCGAGAACTGCATCGCGACCTTTGGGAGATGCGCACAGCCATAGACCACTATAAGGACACTGCCGATCAAGGCAAGATTCAGATCAAGGTAGATAGCCATGGGTATCCTCCAGACTTGGAGACTCTGGTCAACGGCATAGAAGTACAAACCAAGAAGGTAAGGTTTCTGCGTCGTATTCCGGTGGATCCAATGACCGGCAAGCCAGAATGGGGTTTGCGTTCCATGCAGGACGATCCCAAGACTGACTCATTCGGCGGACAAGACGTCTTTGATGTGTACTCGAAGTCAACCGGGACAGCGCTTGACGGAACAAAGTACTCCGATTGGTAGCGGGAACCGTTGCCATGATCTCGGTTTACGCATCGGACAGTAAGAATCTAAGATGGAAAGCGAACGAAGGAGTATCCATGGCGCAGAATTCTCGCAGAACATTTTTGAAGGCCGCGTCGGTCACCGCCGCCGCGCTGGCCGTTTCGAAGACCATTCCGGCCTGGGCCGCCGGCTTAACCAGTCCGGTACGCCTCTGGTCCTCCTATCGCGATCTGCGCTATAAAGAGTCCGCGCCGCTTCAGTGGAAGCCGGCGACCGAAGTTGCACCTGACGCCATCGCTCTGGACCCTGGCGCCACTCGCCAAGAGATTCTGGGCTTCGGCGCGGCGCTCACCGATGCGGCCTGCTTTGTGCTGAGCCAGATACCACAGGCGCAGCGCAGCGCCCTCCTGCACGAACTTTTTGCGCCCGGCGAGATGGGCCTCAGCGTCTGCCGAACTTGCATCGGCTCCAGCGACTACTCGCGCAACGTCTACAGCTTCGACGAAAGTCCGGAACCCGATCCGGAGCTGAAGAACTTCTCCATCGATCACGACAAGGCTTACATTCTGCCCATGCTGCTGGAGGCGCGCCAGGCCAATCCGGAGCTCTTCCTCTTCTCCTCGCCCTGGTCTCCGCCGGGATGGATGAAGGCCAACCGCTCCATGCTCGGCGGGGCCATGCCCAAGCGCAGCTTTGCGCCCTACGCCCAGTACTTTCTCAAGTTCCTGCAGGGCTACAAAGACAACGGCGTGGCCATCAACGCGGTCACCGTGCAGAACGAAGTGGACACCAACCAGGACGGCAATATGCCCGCATGCCAGTGGGGCCAGGAGTACGAGACCGAGTTCGTGGAGCAGCATCTTGGCCCGGTGCTGCGCAAGGCCGGCATGCCCACCAAGATTTGGGTCATCGACCACAACTTCAACCTCTGGGGCCGCGCCATCGGCGAGCTGAGCACCGGCGCGTCCGAGTACATCGACGGCATCGCGTGGCACGGCTACCTTGGCACTCCGGAGGCCATGACCCGCGTCCATGACGCCTTCCCGCAGAAGAACGCCTACTGGACCGAAGGCGGGCCGGACATTACGGCTCCTGACTACCAGAACGACTTCGCCACTTGGGCTGATACCTTCAACGGAATCCTGCGCAACTGGGCGCGCTCCATCACGGCCTGGAATCTGGCGCTCGACGAGAAGGGCCATCCGAATATCGGCCCCTTCACCTGCGGCGGCGTCATCACGGTCGACAACGCGACCAAGGCGATCACGCGCAGCGGCCAATACTGGGCGCTGGCGCACTTCTCTCGCCACATCCGCCGCGGTGCCAAAGTCTTCCAGACCGACGGCGCGGGCGATCGGGCAGCCGATGCCAGCACCGGCACGCTCTCGCACGCCGGCTTCCGCAATCCAGACGGCAGTTCTGTGATTGTGCTGGCCAACCGCGGCCAGGAGAGGCGCGTGCAGTTACTGCTGGGCGCGCAGAGCCTTGAAGTTGGTTTGCCAGCCAATTCGGTGCATACGTTGCAGTGGGCGTAAATGCCTGTTGGAAAACTACTTTTTTCAAAGAGGAGAGTTGAAAGATAAGTTTCCTCCGGCTGATTTTATCGTTCGCACCACCTCTGTCGTGTTCAAATTGGAGGAGGTTGTTCCCGTCTGCGGCATCGACCTGGAGTGAATCACCCTGGAGGCTTCTTGAACCCGTACATTCAATCTGTTTTACTGGGCATTGTGGAAGGCTTGACCGAGTTTTTACCGGTCAGTTCAACGGCGCATCTGCGCATCACCGAAGCACTGATGCACATTCCGCTCGATGACGCGTACTGGAAGATGTATTCCATCGTGATTCAATTGGGCGCGATTCTGGCCCTGCTGTTGCTCTTCTTGAGCCGCATCGTCAACTTCATCCGCACCTTCCCCGAGGGCGAAAACCGCGACCGCAACTGGCTCAACCACCCCATCTCGCTTACGCTGATCGCCTTTGCCTTCACCTCTGCGCCTGCTCTGGCATTGCACAAGTGGAGCGAGAAGAACATGGGCAGTCTTAAAGTGATCGCCCTCGCACTGCTCATCGGTGGCATTGTGATGTGGATCGTTGATGTATGGAGCCAGACACATGAATCCAGCACCAACCATGTCGAGGAGATGACTCTTCCGCAAGCCATTTGGATTGGCCTCTGCCAGACGCTTTCGGCCATCTTTCCCGGAACCTCGCGCTCCATGTCCACCATCGCCGCCGGACAGATCGTTGGCTTGGACCGTCCTGCAGCTCTTGAATTCAGCTTCCTGCTCTCCATTCCTACCATGGTCGCTGCCACCATCTGGGATTTGAAGAAAGAGGTTTTTCCCAGCCATGGCGTCGCTGCACACGTAGTCATGACCGGCGATAACTGGATTGTGCTACTCATCGGCACGGCTGTCTCTTTCTTCGTGGCGCTGGGAGTGGTTGAGTGGTTCCTCTTCTGGGTTCGCAAGCACGGCTTTACTCTCTTCGCCATTTATCGCATCCTGCTAGGCGGGGCGCTGTTGATTTGGGGAACAAAGTATCTTGGGAATTAAAGAGAATCCGGCATGGTCCGGGAGGTCCACGCACTAGCCGGCTGGGAGGCCAGCGCTACAGATTCACTTTACCGAATGAACAAAGCTGGTCGTCAAGAAAAATGGCGGAGTAGCACAGAGAGCACAAGCGTCGTTCCCAGACCGGCAACCGAAAGCACCGTCTCCAGTACCGACCAGGTGGCTAGAGTCTCTTTCAATTCCAGTTTGAAGAAGGATTGAATCAGCCAGAAGCCTGGGTCGTTGACGTGCGAGAGCATGATGGAGCCGGTGCCTGTAGCCAGCACCAGCAGTTCAGGGCGCACTCCGGCGTGTGTGGCTAGCGGCGCCAGAACAGCTGACGCTACCGCCATGGCAACGGTCGCAGAACCGGTCGAAACGCGCACCACAGCGGCTATCAGCCATGCCAACAGAAGCGGTGGAACGGATGCGCCGAGAGCCATACCGACGGTAGCCTGCGCCGCGCCGGAGTCGCGCAGGATGCCGCTTAATCCACCCGCCGCGGCCAGAATCACCAGCACATTGGCGATGGGCTCGAAGGATTTGCCGGTCAGCTTGCGTAACAACTCCCGACCATGATGCTGTCCGGTTTGAATGTGGCCTCCAAGCATCATCAGCGCCACCAGAACAGCGATCAGCAGCGCCACGTCCGGCGTGCCGATGAAGGACAGAATCTGATTGGCAACGGTGCCCGGAGCAGTGAATACACCAGCCCAACTGCCCAGGAAGATCAGCGCCACCGGCAGCAAGATGGCCGCTGCCGCGAGCATGGGACCGGCGGGCGCGGGTGTCTCTTCCAGATCTTTCTCCATATCATTTTTCGCGGGAAGTCGTTGTATTTTAGGTACGTTTCCTTCTTCCGAGTTCTGTCCTTCAACACCAAAGATTGGAACCTCCATTTCAGTTATCTCTTGCCGCTTCTCCCAGCGGCGCAAGCTCAGCCAACTGAGGCCGGGGCCGGCCAGCGCGGCAGCGGGCAAGCCGACCACCAGCCCCCAGAGCATGGTACGGCCCAGATCCGCATGGTATTGGGTGACGGCTAGCATCGCGGCAGGATGGGGCGGCAGCGTGCAATGGACGATGGAAAGGCCGGCCAGCATGGGCATGGCGACCAGAATCGGCGGACGGTGGCTGCGTTCAGCGGCGGCGGCTACGATGGGCAGCAGTAGCACCAAACCAACCTCGAAGAAGACCGGCATTCCGACCAGGATGCCCAGCGCCAGCAGTGCCCAGGGCAAGCCTTTTGGACCGCAGCGCTCCACCAATGCCCTGCCCAGAGCTGTTGCGCCGCCGCTTGAGGCCAGCAACTGGCCCAGTACCGCGCCCAAGGCCAGAATGATGGCGATGTGGCCCATCAGATTGCCGACTCCGGCCGTGAAGGAGAGCGGAACCTGGTTGAGCGGCATCCCTGAAACCACACCCAAACCCAGCGCGGAGACAGCCAGCGCCAGCGCCGGATGCATCCGCAGTTTGGCAATCAGCAGCAGCAGGACCACCACCGTTGCGGCGGCGCAGGCCAGCAGGAAGGTGCTGCCAGGGAGAATTGTGTGTACAAGGCTCACCGCCAGATTATTCCACATGAGGGCGCGGGACTTCGCAACGAAGTTGAATTTGGAGTTTGAAATCACGCGAAGCGCCTCTTCCGGTACAATCTCAACCATGAAGCTAGGTGAATTGGCAACGAGGCTGGGAGCGGAACTGCGCGGAGACGCTGAGCTGGAAGTTAATGGAATCAAAGGGATTGAGGAGGCAGGACCGACGGAGATCACCTTCGTCGCCAATCCCAAGTACGCGAGTCTGGCGCGCAAGACGCAGGCGGCCGCCGTGCTGGTTGAGCCGGAGTTTCCGGAGATTGAAGCGGCGACACTGCGCGTCAAGGATCCCAAGCTGGCCTTTACGCGGGCGCTGGGCATCTTTTATCAACCGCCTGCTTACGCGCCGGGAGTTCATCCGACGGCAGTGATTGATCCGACGGCCGAGATTGGCGCGGGCGCGCATATCGGCGCTTATGTTGTGATTGGCCCGCTGGTCAAACTGGGCGCGCATGCTACGCTGCTGCCGCACGTGGTGCTGTATCCGGGCGTCGAGATAGGCTGCCGCTTTTTTGCTCACGCACACTCCGTGGTGCGGGAGTTCTGCATTCTGGGCGACGATGTGACGCTGGAGAACGGCGTCATCATTGGCGCGGACGGCTTCGGCTTTGCCAAAAACGAGCAGGGCCATTGGGAAAAGACTCCGCAGTCGGGGCCGGTGCGCATCGGCAACCGGGTGGACGTGCAGGCCAACGCCACCATCGACCGGGCCACAGTTGGCGAGACGCGGATCGGCGACGGAACAAAGATCGACAATCTCGTGCAGATCGGCCACGCATCGCACGTCGGCGAGAACACTCTGATCTGCGCGCAGACCGGACTGGCCGGTTCGTCCATCATTGGCAATAACGTGATTCTCACTGGCCAGACAGGAGTGGCCGGCCACTGCACGGTGGGCGACGGCGTCATCCTGACCGCGCAATCGGCGGTCTCGCACGACATTTTGCCCGGCAAAGTCATCTCCGGCTCTCCCGGTTTTGACAATCGCGTCTGGCTGCGCGCCGTCACCCTTTTTCAGCGCCTGCCGGAGTTGGCCAAGCGGCTGGACCGGGTGGAGAAGAAGCTGGCCGCGCATCTTCCATCCGAAGGAACAGACGGGACAGAGAAATGAAGATTTCAGCCAGAATATTTTCGGTTGCATTGCTTGCTCTCGCCGCCTGCCACTCCTATCACATTGAAACTACGGTGCAAAACCGCACAGGCGGCGCAATCCAATTGCTGGAAGTGGATTATCCCAGCGCCAGCTTCGGCGCCGACAGCCTGGCCTCAGGCGCGCTTCTGCCCTATCGCATTCAGGTGCGCGGCAGCGGTTTGCTCAAGGTGCAATATACCGGCAGTGACGGCCAGCAAATGCAGATTGAAGGCCCAACTCTCTCCGAACGCCAGGAGGGCCGGATCGAGATTGTGCTGCTGCCCGGAGGCAGGGCAGAATTCCATCCAACTCTGAGTCCCCAACCTTAGAAAAGAAGCAGGCGTGGACTAGGAGCACTGACCTACGGTTTGGGGTCCGGCAGGCCTTTTACAGCAGTGCGCAATGAATAAATACTTTTTAATGAACAAGACACGATTGATGCCAATCGATTTCCTGCAACAATTGTCTATTCCCTCTTCGATTTCTTCCGATAAACAGAGTTGTGAGGAGGATCATGCGCTCAAGCGCGGAATCCATCGATAGCCGGCCTCAACCTCCGTTTCTGCGGAGGCATGGTCATGAACTGCGCCTGACGAGCTGTTTCCTCGCAGTTGCGTTGGCCACGGAGGTCATTCGTTCCGTTTCCAGCTCCAGTTTGATCTGGATTGCAAATGGAGTTCTGCTGGCATTTCTTCTTCTGGCCGCTCGCCGGCGCTGGCCGTCGCTCTTCGCTGCCGGATTTGCCGCACAATTGTTGGCCAGCGCGCTCGCCGGACTATCTTGGCGGATCAATCTGCTGCTGAGTGTGTTGAATCTGCTCGAGGTTTTAGTGGCCGCACTGTTGTTGCGGGGGCGCTCGAATGGAGCTCCGCAGTTCACCAACCGCGGCTATATACTGCGCTTTGTCGCCTATGGCATCTTCATTGCTCCGTTAATTGCGGGCGTGCTGTACTGGATGATAACGATGCTTTGGCCGCGCATCTCGCCCGTGGCATCGCCCTTTGCCTGGATGGCCTCAGACAGTTTGGGCATGGCGATTTCAACGCCGATCTGCGTCGCTATTCTGCGGGGGGACTTCCGCAACACCCATTCGTTCAAGAGCCATTGGGTCTATCTTATTCTTCTTGCAGCACTTACAGTCTCAGCGTTTGCGCAGAGCAGGATTCCACTGGTTTTTCTTCTCTATCCGCTTCTGGCCATGATTCTGGTCCGTTTGGGGATGGGCTGGGCGGCCATCGCAACGCTTTATGTTTCGGTAATGGGTAGCTGGCTTACGCTGCGCGGCCAAGGACCTTTCGCAGCGGCGCATCTGCTCGCGCCAGAGCAATCCATTCTCATGTTACAAATCTTTATCAGTTCAGCGGTACTCCTTCTTTATTGCATTTTTGTTGTGCTGGAGCGGGAGCAATCCATTCTCCGCCAATTGGAAAAAATTGCCGCGCTGCACGCGCTGGTCAGCGAGAACTCCCGCGACGCGATCATTCTGGCCGATCTCAGCGGTCACCGCAGTTACGCCTCTTCAGCCGGGGAGCACCTTGGATGGAAGCCAGAAGATCTGCTGTCGCAGGGCGGCGTGGAGATGATCCATCCCGATGACCAGCAGAGAGCGCAGTCCATTGTCCGAGAATTAAATGCCGGGATTGAAAGCGCGATGATCGAGTGCCGCGTCAAGAAGCCAGATGGCGAATACATTTGGGTGGAAGCCAGTTTGCGGCTCGTGCGCGATTCAGAGACCGGGAATCCGTCGGGAATCCTCAACGTAGTGCGCGATGTCTCCGAGCGCAAGCTTGCCGAAAAGAAGCTTCAAGAGGCTTACAATGCCGTCGAGGCGCTGGCCATTACCGATGCGCTGACCGGTTTGGCCAATCGACGGCGCTTTGATCAGTACCTGACCATCGAATGGCGCCGCAGCATGCGGGAACAGTTGCCGCTTTCCTTGATCATGCTTGATGCTGACAAATTCAAGGCCTACAACGACACTTATGGACACCAGCGGGGCGACAACTGTCTGAAGCAGATTGCCGAAGCCTGCATGGATGTGGTTTCGCGTCCCGGCGACCTGATTGCGCGCTTCGGTGGCGAGGAGTTTGTGGTGGTCCTGCCGAATACCGAGCGCGCGGGAGCATTGCACGTGGCCAACGAAATCTGTGAGGCACTGCGCAGCCGCCGCCTGCCTCACAGCGGCAACGCGCCCGGCATCGTCACCATCTCCGCCGGCTGCGCCACGCTGATTCCCAAATTTGGCAAGCACGCTCCGGACCTGATTGAGATGGCCGACAAGGCGCTCTATAAAGCCAAGTTCAACGGACGCGATCGAGCCTGTGACGGAGCCGCAATTGATTCGGCCTTGGAGACCGAACAGCCGACGGTAGCCTGACTGGCTAGTGGAACACACTGGCGGAAACACCTGCTCTTAAATCCTGTAACGGCTTCCAGACTCATCGAAGTATTTACGGAAGCATAACTTTAACAAGACCGCATAAAACTATTGAGAAATAACCATATTACATACAGTAAATCGTTTCGCATTCGATCAAAAAATAACTCTGGTTCTCAAAATCGTGTACTCTGGTATCGCAATCATTCCAGAATTCGCAACCTTCCTCCAGGGGGATTCCATGAAACTTCGTGATCTATTTCTTTTATTGCTGCCTTGCACGGCAACTTATGCGCAAGTGACACTTCCCAAAATCCTTACCAGTCACATGGTGGTGCAGAGAGATCTGCCGGTCCACATCTGGGGAATGGCCACACCGGGACAAACTGTGCGCGTTAGCTTCCGCAGTGAAAGCCGCTCCACCCAGGCCGACGAGTTGGGGCGCTGGAGCGTTTATCTCACTCCAGGCGCGGCCGGTGGACCCTTTCACCTGACGGTCCAAGGCGAGCCAACCACCGGAAGCGTCGCGCCGGAATCTGTCCTCATGTTGAACGACGTGCTGGTGGGCGATGTGTGGCTGGCCTCGGGGCAATCCAACATGGAGTTCAGGATGCACCAGGCCAATACGGCTGCCGCTGATCTGCCGCACGCCGCCAATCCGAGAATTCGTCTGCTGCTCATCCAGACACATTCAGCAGAGTGGGCGCAAGACGAAGCTGCGACGGATGGATGGGCTGTTTCATCGCCGGAGACGGCCAAGGATTTTTCCGCCGTCGCCTGGTACTTTGCCCGCGAGATTGAGCAGCGCGAGCAGGTTCCCATCGGCATCATTGACTCCTCGTGGGGCGGAACCATGGCGGAGTCGTGGACGCGGTTGGCCGCGCTCGGCGAAGATGCTTCGTTAGCTCCGTACTTTTATGCGCAGGGAAGGATGGACGACCGCCAGGCCAGCGCGCTGCTCGAAGAAGCACGCCGTCAAAAGCTGCGCGATGCAGCCAAAGCCGCCGGCAAACCCGAGCCGAATTTCGGTTGGACGCCACCGCTGGTCAATTGGGCACCCAGCCAGATCTATAACGGCATGATCGCGCCATTGACCCGAATGCCTATCCGCGGGGTGATCTGGTATCAGGGCGAGAGCAACAGCATCCTCGAACGCCGTCCCGAACTCTATCACCGCCTCTTCCGCACGCTGATCGAAGACTGGCGCGACCAGTGGGGCGAAGGGGATTTCCCTTTTATCTTCACGCAAATCTCCAACTTCAAATCCAATCCATCCGAGGATTGGGCCACACTGCGCAATCAGCAGTTAAAGACCCTGGACGTGAGCAACACCGCCATGGCCGTGACCATCGACATTGGCGATCCGGACAACGTGCATCCCACCAACAAGCTGGATGTCGGCTTGCGCCTGGCGCGCGCGGCGCGGGCTATCAGCTACGGCGAGCAGATCGAGTTCTCTGGACCGCTCTTCCGTCAGGCGACGCCCGAAGGCAATCTTATCCGCGTCTGGTTCGACCACGCCAAGGGGCTATCAGCCAAGGGCGGCGAGTTGACCGGCTTCGAGGTTGCCGGAGCCGACGGCGTCTTCTCGCCCGCTACCGCCAAAATCGAAGGCTCGACTATCGTTGCGTCCAGCGCCGCAGTTCCTGAACCAATTCAGATTCGCTACGGCTGGGCCAACAGCCCACAGTGCAATCTGTTTAACGGCGACGGATTGCCCGCCTCGCCATTCACGTCGGTTCCATAACCAGGTTGTTGGCTGCCCCATCCATTTCGCTATTTTGCGAAATGGATGGGATTCGCGATGATTATTCTGCGGTAGCAGCCGGAGTCTCCGCGCGCACATAACGAATCACTTCAACCGTAGACGCGGCGACCAACCCTTCCTCGACCATGGAATCAAGAAATGGCGTCAGCCGGGCGATCCGCTCTTCGGTATCGATAATGCTCATCTGAATGGGCGCGTCTTTCGAGAAGCTCCAATGACTGGAGCGATGGATGCGTGTGCTGGGACCATATCCCTCGATGCCGCGAAAGACAACTGCTTCGGCAATTCCCAGTTCGACGCACTTGGCTAGGATCGCCTCATAAAGGGGCTTATCGTGCCAGCGGTCGGCTTCGCCAAAGTGGATGCGCAGCAAACGTGCCGTGAACTGTTCTTTCATGAGAGCCTCCACTTATTCCTGCGCGGGCTTGGGCGCATTGGTTTCCAGCGCGCGGTAAGCATACTTGATGATGTCTACATCGGAAAAGACCACCAGTCCCTCCGGCACCATCTGGTCGACGAGGGGCAGAAAGGCGCGCAGCTTTTCCGCCGTATCGACAGCCGAAAGCATCACCGAGCCATGATGAGTCGAGACCAGAGGCTTGTCCTTATGCAGGCGGCGGTGCGCACCGTAACCCAGAATGCCGCGATAAACTGTAACTCCCGCGATATCGTTGGCACGCATCGCCTCCACCAGCGCCTCGTGCAGCGGCTTGGACTTCCAGCGGTCTTCCTCACTAATAAAGATGCGCATCATCTGCGCCTTGCCTTCGATCTTGAGATGCGCGGGGGTGAGCGGCTGCTTGCTCTTTGTGAGCTGCGCCGGCTTGGCAACCGTGGTCTCCTGCATCTCGATCAGCCCCGTGCCTGCCAGTTCTTCCAACTTGCCCAGCAGCGCATCGACCTTCTCGCGACTCTCAATGAATTCGATTTTGATGGGCAGCCGGTCGGAGATCTCAATCAGGTGCGAGGCGTGCATATGATGATCCGCGCCAAAGCCGGCAACCCCTTTGAGAACCGTAGCTCCGGCCACGCCGCGATAAAAGAGAAAATCCAGAATGGTGGAGTAAAGCGGCGCTCCGTGATGCGTCGCTCCGTCGCTCAGGTAGATCGTCACTTTGACGGCTTGTCCAGGTTGCAGCATTTCATTCTCCGCAGTTCAGTCAGGATTTTACGCTCACGAAATGGCTTCGGCTAGCACCGCGCCGAGCCAGGTGGCCACCAGTCCAAGGATGAGGCTGCCCACCGCATACAGGCCGGCCATGGCGAAGGCTCCCGCGCGCAAGGTAGACAGCGTCTCCCATTCGTAAGTGGAAAATGTGCTGTACGCGCCGATGAAGCCAATCGGAATCAGGAATCGCCAGGCAGGGCTCAACCCCGCGCGCTTTCCCAAATAGGTCAGCGAAAAGCCGATAATGATACAGGCAGTTAGATTGATGACGAATGTGCCATAAGGAAAACGCGTCCCCATGCGGCCGGCGATCGTCGAACCAACCCAGTAGCGGGCAATCGAGCCAAGCGCGCCGCCCACGGCAATAAGCAGGTATTTTTGCAAAGCGATCTCCTCATTCAATCCTACTGGACTCGGGGATCGCGCCGGGAGAGAGCTCCTCAACAGGATACCCCTGTCAGGAGTCATCATCTGCCCAGCCAAAGGAAAGGACAGCGGTTAAGGGTGAACTCCTTCACCACAAACAACGCTTTCATTACACGCCGGGATGCTCCCGGCTGTCAATTTATATACGATGAAGGTCAATCTTGTTAAATTGTGTTGGGGGCGCGCATCGCGTCGATAGCAGCGGTCATATCTTTATCAAGAGTTTGCTGGGCTTCTGGCGATAGCTTGGCGGACAGGCTGGTTAAATAAAATACGTCGATGGCAGTCTCGCCTTCGGTGTCGATCAGAGCGACTTCGATATTGCATTGATGCGTGCTGAGAGTGAGAGCGATCTGGCGCAGCAGACCGGGCAGGTCTTGCGCGACGACTTGCAAGATGGTGGAGTGTGTGGAGGACTCGGAGTCGAACTCCAGGCGGGTGGGGACTTCGACCTTCAAGTTATTCGGATGGTTCAAGTGGCGGCGGGCTTCGAGCATCTGCTCGACCGGCACCTTGAGCGAAACAACGTCTTGCAGATAGTCTAGGAAACGATCTTTCTCGCTGGGGTTGAGTTCAAGGGTTCGGAAGATGTCCTGGAAGTGGAAGCTGTCCACGATGACCCCGGCTTCGTTGGAGAAAGCACCGGCCTTGACGATATTCATGCCCCAAGCTGCCAAGGCGCCGGCGACATCCGCGAAGAGGCGTGTGCGGTCACGGGTGATGACGGTAAGGTCATAAAGCTGGCGATGAGGGCGCAAGTCAAGTTGGACGGAGTCTTCGTCGAGCCTTGCGGCCATCTGAAAGTGGTTGCGAATCTGCTCCGGCAGGCGGGTTTGCAAATAGCGCTGTGGCAGGCCTTCGAGGAAGGTCTTGAGTGCCTCGTGCAGTGCGGTGGGAACCATCGAGCGGAGGCGATTGAGCAGCGTTGGGTCGATATTGGCGTGGTAACGCACTTCATCAACCGAGCGATCCATGAAATTTGCGGTGGCCATATAAAGCTGCCAGAGGTTTTCAGCCTTCCATGGCGTGAGCGCTTCGGGGTTGACGGCCTTGATGTCGGCAAAGGTCATGAGGGTGAGCATCTTGAGAATCTGCGGGCTGCCAACTTTTTCGGCAAAGCCGCGCACATTTTCATGGTCGAAGATGTCGCGGCGCAGGGCGTTGGACATCTCTAGATGGAGGCGGATGAGTTGAATGACAGCCTCTCGCTCTTCGCCGTCGAACTCAAGACGCGCGAGCAGGGCGTCGGCCAGTTCAATGCTGGGGCCAACATGCTCCTCATTCCGGCGTGCCTTGCCGGTGTCATGCAAGAGCAGGGTCAGTAGAAAGAGATCGAGGCGGTCGATCTCCGGCAGCAGTTGGGCCAAGCGCTGCTCGTATTCGTTGGCTGGCTGGCGCAGGCCGTGCACATTGTCGATCGTCAGGAAGGTGTGCTCGTCGACTGTGTAACGATGATAGCTATCACGGATGACCAGCGCATCGATACCATGGAACTCCGGAATGAGCATCTCCAAAATGCCAAGGGCGTGCATGGTGCGTAAAGCATGAGCTGCATGGGGTCCGAGCAGGACTTCGCGCAATGCATTCCACAGGTAAGGGCCTTCGGGAATGTGGATGGCGAGGGCGGGCAAGGCGTCGGTGATGCGGTCTTCCGCAGCCTGAGAGAGCGTGTAGCCATGTGTGGCCATAACCGCAAAGACGCGCAGAATTGCGCCTGTGTCATTGAATTGTGCGCCGGGAACGATGTCAATGCGGCCCTGATCCAGAAGGAAGTCGGTCCCGGCGATGGGCGTGCGGCGACGGCGAAACTGCTTGTAAAAGCTGACCGGGGCGGGCAGATGCTCCATCAGCAGCGCGGCGCGGCGATAGATGACGCGGGCGTGCCGAAAGTAAGTGCGCATCCAATACGCCGGATCGGCGGTGCCCCGGGTCTCCAAACCGATAGAGTTGGCGGCAGCCTCATCCTGCGATTGCCAGTCGAGGGTATTGTCGTCGCGACCGTGACGGAAGTGAAGAAAACATCGGGCGGCTGCCAGAAAGTCGAAGGCCGCCTCCGCGTCTCCGCGGGCGCTCTGGAAGACACCACCGCGGTGGCGGGGCCACTCCTTGGTCTCCTTTAGATGGAACAGGAGGGCGAACCATACGGCCAGGCTGAAGTCGCGTAATCCGCCGGGACAGTCCTTGAGGTTTGGCTCCAGGTGAAAGATGGTGTTGCCGAATTTGGCATGGCGGGCGCGTGCAATCTCGCCCAGTTTCTGCGTGATGGTGCTCCATTCGCTCAGGACCAAACCGGGCAGCACGGTTTGATGAAGCTGCTGGTAAAGCGGAAAGTGACCGGCGAGGAAGCGACGGTCGAGCGTAGCCAATGTGAATTCAAGATTGTCGGGATCAAAGCGTCCGGCTTCCTTGACGGTGCGTGAACAGGGACTGGCGCGCAAACCAATGTCCCACATCCCCTGAATGATAGCGCGAACGCCGTCCTTGGAACTGGCCTCGGTCTTGTCGTCAGCAAAGGCAAAGAGCACATCAACGTCGGAGTAGGGAAAGAGATCCTTGCGCCCGTAGCCGCCCAGCGCCAACAGAGCCATATTGGGAGCAGGCTGGCCTTGGAAAACGCGACGCCACATCTCAATCAATATTCGGTCCACAACGGCTGAGCGGCGGCGGATGGCAGCGGTGCCGTCACCGGTGCGCTCGCAGGTCTGGCGGACAAGCGCCATCTCCCGCGTATACTGCTCCCGAAGATCGTCAACCGCCAAAGCGACTGGATTCATGGCTACTCGTGTCTCGGTGTGTGTGGCTTGCCTGAGCAAGAAAGGATTGTTAACAGCATAAGCGAAAAAACAGAATTTGGGTATCTTTTGACCGGAGCGGTCCCGTTAATTGGGACAAAATGGCTGCAAGTCAAGCCTGAATCGCCCCAAATTATATTTCTATCCTGCTCAAGTACACTTTCCCATTTGCAATCGCCAACCAATAATTGGAGACTTCCCAAAATTTTTTGCAAGCGGCTTGTAATTCCGACAGAAACGGTCGTATACTGAATACGGACCTAAGAAGTCGGATATTGAATGCTCAAGCTGACCAAAAAAGCGGATTACGGATTGATGGCGCTCAAGTTCCTGGCCGAGCACCCGGAAAGGGTTGCGCTCAGCGCCAAGGACGTGGCCGATGCTTACGGGATTCCGGCCCAGTTGCTGGCCAAGATATTGCAACAGTTGACCAAGTCCGGTCTGCTCAAATCGCACGCCGGAATGAACGGCGGCTATGCGCTGGCACGAGAGGCGCGCTCGATCTCCGCTTACGAAGTGATTCTGGCCATCGACGGACCGTTTTTCATCACTTCGTGCACCAAAGGCAAGTTGGGCTGCGAACTGACCTCGAATTGCACGATCAAGGAGCCGCTGGCGCGGGTGAATGAGACGATTGCCGGGGTTTTGAAGAGCATCAGCATTCAGGATTTGGCCGAGCATGAGCAGCCGGCGGCGCGGGAACGCTTCGCGCGTGAGCTGGTTGCATTGAACGTTTGAAGAGCCGAGCTAGCGGAGTTGACGTCGTTAGAAACGCTGACTAACTCCGCTAACAACGCTAACACCGCTATCGAAGGATGGAGACCAAAATGAGCACAGTTGCCAGCCAAGTAGAAGTGCCGGTCGGCGTAAGCCTTCCGATTTATATGGACAACCACGCCACCACGCCTCTCGATCCGCGCGTGCTCGAGGCGATGCTGCCCTACTTCACCGAGAAATTTGGCAACGCGGCCAGCCGCAATCACAGCTTTGGCTGGGAGGCGGAGCAGGCTGTTGAAACGGCGCGCGAGCAGATTGCGCGGATTATCGGCGCCACGGCCAAGGAGATCATCTTCACCTCCGGCGCAACGGAGTCGAACAACCTGGCCATCAAGGGCATCGCCGAGATGTACCGCGAGCGAGGCAACCACATCATCACCCAGGTGACCGAGCACAAGGCGATTCTGGACACCTGCAAACGCCTGGAGAAGCATGGATATCGCGTCACCTATCTGCCGGTGAAGGCCGACGGACTGATTGACCTGGATGATCTGAAGCGGGCGATGGACGAAAAGACGATTCTGGTTTCGATCATGGCGGCCAACAACGAGATCGGCGTCTTGCAGCCCATCGCCGAGATCGGTCAGCTCTGTCATGAGCGCGGCGTCCTCTTCCACACCGACGCGGTGCAGGCGGTGGGCAAGGTGCCCATCGACGTGATTGCCGACAACATCGACGTGCTTTCGCTGAGCGCCCACAAGATTTATGGACCCAAGGGCGTAGGCGCGCTCTACGTGCGCCGGCGCAACCCGCGCGTGCAGATCGCGGCGCAAATCGACGGCGGCGGCCACGAGCGCGGAATGCGCTCCGGCACACTGAACGTTCCCGGCATCGTCGGCCTCGGCAAGGCCTGCGAGATTGCGCAGCAGGAGATGAGTGCGGAAGCCGCGCGGGAGACTGCATTGCGCGACCGGCTGAAAGACAAGCTCGAAGCCAATCTGGATTACGTTCATGTGAACGGTTCGATGCAGCACAGGCTTCCCGGCAATCTGAATATGAGCTTTGTGTACGTCGAGGGCGAATCCTTGCTGATGGGCATCAAGGATATTGCGGTATCGAGCGGCTCGGCCTGCACTTCAGCGACACTAGAACCGTCGTATGTGCTGAAGGCGCTAGGCCTCGGCGACGATGTGGCTCATAGCTCGATTCGTTTTGGGCTGGGCCGCTTCAATACCCAAGCCGAAGTGGATTACGTCGCCGACAAGGTGATCGAAGTCGTCCAGCACTTACGCAAGCTTTCTCCGCTTTATGAGATGGTGCAGGAAGGGATTGATCTGAGCAAGATTCAATGGGCGGCGCATTAGAAGCGAGTTCTCAGTTTTCAGTTCTCAGTTGTCAGCACGGATGGACCCGAGACAAACAACTGAGAACTGACAACTGACAACTGTTTTTCCGCGGCTTCCCCCGCAAAAGGAGCAACACATGGCATACAGCGAGAGAGTGATTGACCACTACAACAACCCGCGCAATGTGGGCCAACTGGACAAGGGATCGACGGAGGTTGGTACGGGTCTGGTGGGCGCGCCGGAGTGCGGCGACGTGATGCGCTTGCAGATTCGCGTCAACCCCGCGACTCAGGTCATCGAAGAAGCCAAGTTCAAAACCTTTGGCTGCGGCTCGGCAATTGCCAGCTCTTCGCTGGCGACAGAATGGATCAAAGGCCGAACGGTGGACGACGCGCTGGGCATCAAGAACACCGACATTGTCAAAGAGCTTTCGCTGCCGCCGGTGAAGATTCACTGTTCGGTGCTGGCCGAGGATGCGATTCGCGCGGCCATCGGCGACTGGAAGAAGAAGAACGGCGCGGCGCAGGCGGTTGAGGCCGAAGCAGTTGCCGTGGCGCAGTAACCACCTGCGGTGGGGCCAATCGCCTTCGGCATTTAATCGACTATCGTTGCCACGTTTTGTGATTGTGATGTTTTGAAAGGGCGCGACTTTAGTCGTGCCGCTGGAAGTATCAAAAGAGCGCGGGCTTTAGCCCCTGAGGGAAGTCGTTAGGATGCAGAGTCTGTTGATGAAGCGAGTCTGTTACACCGTAGCTTTTACGACTTTGTTGCTTCTGTTTGGAAATTTGATGGGGTATAGCCAGACTGTGTCGGTTTCCATTCCGGCTTTGCATCTCACCGAGAAAGAACGGATCACCGGATTTGAGATCCATTTAACGTCCGGCATGATTATGAGTTTGCCGAAAGTCCCTTATGGATGGAGTATTTCCCTAGACAATGATCCGTCATGGAATACAACCATCAGTGGATCGATTGTGGTAGGTGCTGCTGCTGTGGATTTAGATTTCTTTCACGACTTTTTGGTCGTTGAAGTCGAGGATAATTCGTCCGGGCATTTGCCTTTTGAATTGAATGGTGAAATCTTTATCAACGAAGATCTTGCGGATAAGAGACGAATCAAACTTGTGAATAAAGACTTCTCTGTCAAAGTAGTTGTTGACAAAAAGAGCGCAGTACAAAAAAAGAGGTAGACATTATGTCGAACATCGTAAGCATCGAATCACCACCAACGACGCCGGAAGCAATCGTGGCGCAGCCGCAGTTGGCCCCACCGCAGGTGGCGCCGCAACCGGGAATCGACCTCACCGAAAAGGCCGTCAAGCGCATCCGCATTGCAATGGCCAAGGAAGGCATCTCGCCGGAAGAGGGCGGCTTGCGTCTGGGTGTGATGGGCGGCGGCTGCTCGGGGCTTTCGTATTCGATCAAGTTCGACACGCAGCCTCGCGAACGCGACCGCATCTTTGAGTTCGATGGCGTGCGCGTCTTTGTCGATCCAAAATCCTTCGTCTATCTGCACGGCATGACGCTGGACTACGAAGAGACGCTGATGCGCCAGGGCTTCAACTTTATCAACCCCAACTCGACGCGCTCCTGCGGCTGCGGTTCATCGTTCTCTTAGCGGAGCGGCTGGCGGAAACCTTTGAAGGAACTCACATAGAATTTTGGGGAAAATGTCGCTTAGGTTAAGTCGAAAAGAGGAAAGCGAGTAAACCGGATGACGGAACGTTCAGCACCTTGGCCCTTCACCCAACGAAGCGCACTGTTGGCAATCGCGGTGGGCGGACTGATTGCCGGAACAATCGACCTACTGCAAGCCTGCATTCTCTTTGGATGGGATATTCCGCTGGCCATTGCCGGGGGTTTGTTGGGCGGACAGGTTACCGAACACGGGAACGCCGGTATTTATCTTCTTGGCGTTTGTCTGCACTTCCTGATTGCTCTCTCGGCGGCGGCGACTTACTATGCGGCGAGCCGGTGGCTATTCCTTTTGAAGCAGTACCCGCTGGTTTGCGGCCTGTTCTTTGGCGCGGCGGTTGAAGAGTTTATGAGATTCGTCGTTCTTCCGCTCTCCGCGCTTCATGCAAGAGGGCCTTATGAATTGCATGACCTGATTCAAGGTCTGCTGGTCCACATGGTCGTGATCGGATTGCCGGTCGCTTACAGCGTGCGGCGTTTTGGAAAGTAAATCAGGCGTCGGATCTTTTGTATTCATGTTTGTTCAGTATGGAGGTCTCGTGCCATTCCAGGCTGTAGCATGTGGGATGGAGAACTCTTGCATTGCCGGAGAATCGTAGAAAGTGATGCGGCAATAGGTGGAAAGATGAACAAAGCGGTTCGTAAAACGAGATTCGTTTGTCTCTTGTTAGCCATTCTTTTTATTTCATCGCTGGCGCGGGCGCAATGGGCGGAGATGGTCTCCGATAAAGATGCGGCGGCGCGCATTGCATGGTGGCGGGATGCCAAATTCGGCCTCTTCATGCACTGGGGCGTTTATTCGATTCCGGGGCGTGGCGAGTGGGTTCAATGGCAAGAGCAGATTCCAGTTGATGAGTATGCAAAGCTCGCCGCTCAGTTTCATCCCGACAAGTTTGATCCGCAGGCGTGGGCCGAAATAGCCAATGCTGCCGGCATGAAGTACACCGTGCTGACGGCGCGCCACCACGATGGATTTGCACTTTTTGATGATCCGCAAAGCACTTTCACGGCGATGAAATCCGCCGCGCATCATGATTTTGTAGCCGATTATGTAACTGCGGTGCGCAAGGCAGGGCTTCATGTCGGGCTGTATTACTCTCCGCTTGACTGGCGCTACCCCGGCTTCTTCTTTCCCGGCATCTACCGTCCCAGTGCCATTGAATTGCGGGCGCAATACCATCGCCAGTTGAATGAACTGGCCACGCATTACGGCAAGCTCGATATTCTCTGGTTCGACGGCGGCGGCGGCGATTGGCTGGGCTTCGGCGGAGTCCACTTCACCGGCAGTGGATGGGCCGCGCGTCCCAAGGAGCAGCGCTATACTGGCTCCTTCAGTTGGCAGGACGATGAAGCCGTCAACAATCTGAGAAAGTTGCAACCGTCGATCATCCTCAACGACCGCACGGATGCCGCGGCCGATTTTCGCTCACGAGAAGGCGACGGCGCGCTCGGTGATTTTGAAAGCCGCTATCCATGGGAGCTGTGCACGACCATTACAGACGGAGCATGGGGATACCAGCCGGACGCAAAGATCAAGCCTCTGGATTACCTCATCCGCCTATTGGTCTCCGCCGTGGGACGCGATGGAAATATGATTCTTAACGTCGGTCCCCGCCCTGATGGACAGATCGACCCGGCGCAGGCGGCGCGGCTGCGCCAGATCGGCGCATGGCTTCAGCAGAATGGCGCGAGCATCTATTCGACGCGCGGCGGTCCATATCTGCCCGGCGATTTCGGAGTTTCCACCTATCGCGGCAACAAAGTCTTTTTGCACATCCTCAACCCCGACGGCGCAACGCTCACTCTGCCCGCTCTTCCAGCCAAGATTCTCGGCTGCTCGTATCTCGGCGGCGGAGAAGCCTCCTGCAAGCAGAGCAAAGACGGAGTGGAGGTTGCGCTTGGTAAGCCTTCGGATGGGATTGACACCATCATAGAAATCACGCTTGAAAGCCCGGCTTCACAGATCAAGCCGATTCCCACTCCGGTCACGCCGAAGGCGGCAGCCGGACAGAAATAGGATTTTAGAGAATCTGGCAAAGTTCATTTTACTGAGTGAAAGCGCACGCCACTTCTCGAAGTTGTTTTGGAAAGATTGTACGAGTTCAACTATGTTCAAAGTTCTGGATTCCGCGGTTCCCGTTGCCTGTTGGTCGTGCTCCATCGGCCATAACGATTCCACGCTTTTTTGCCCGCATTGCAGCAAAATTCAGCCGCCTCCGGGCGGCGACTTTTTCTCGGTCTTTGGACTTGAACCGCGATTGAACCTCGATCTGCCAGCGCTGGAGCATGAGTTTCATCGCCTCAGCCGCAAGCTCCATCCTGACCGATTTGCTCGCGCCGAGGAGAACGAAAAAGAATGGAGTTTGGCGGACACGGCGTTGCTCAACGACGCCTACCGCACGCTGAAAGATCCGCTGCGCCGCACCGAATACCTGCTCAAGCTGCTGGGCGCAGTGGACCCTGAACTCAAAGATAAGAGCGTGCGTGTGCCCGTCGATCTGCTCGAAGAAGTCTTCGAGTTGAATATGCAGATCGAAGAGATGCGTGAGAATCGCAAGACTGGTGCTGAAGACGCGGCTTTGGAAGTGGCGCTGTCGCAGGCCAAAATGAAGACGGAAGCACTGCTGAGCGCGGTGGATGAAGACCTGCGCCAAGAGTGGCAAAGGTGGGACGAGGGCGACAATGCCGCACGCAGTTCCGCTCAGAAGAAAATGGTGGCCCTGCTCGACCGGCGGCGCTACTTGAGCAATCTGGTCCGCGATATAACGGAAACCCTGGGGGCATAGAAAGAAATTATGGCGCAAGGACGCGTAGTCGGCATTGATCTGGGAACCACCAACTCCCTGGTCGCAACCATGGAGGGTGATACGCCGTTTGTGATTCCCGGCGTGGACGGCTCGAACCTCGTACCGTCGGTGGTGGCGCTCGACCCGATTCCGCCTGACGGAGGCCGGCCCACCGTCACAGTGGGCAATACTGCGCGCCGCGCTCTGATCGAGACCCCGGAGCGCGTCATTTACTCTGTCAAACGGCTGATGGGCCGCGGCCTGGAAGAGGTTCAAGATGAGTTGAAGCTCTTTCCTTTTCATCTGGCCAAGGACGTGGAAGCGGGTGAAGTACCGCGCATTCAACTGGGCGAGATGCGTTTTACCCCACCGGAGATTTCGGCCTACATCTTGCGCCAGCTCAAGCGCAACGCCGAGCGCTTTTTCGGCGCACAGGTGACGCAGGTGGTCATCACCGTGCCGGCCTACTTCAACGATGCGCAGCGCCAGGCTACGAAAGATGCTGGGCGCATGGCTGGACTTGAGGTTTTGCGGCTGGTGAATGAACCGACCGCGGCGGCGCTGGCTTATGGTCTGGACCGCGCCAAGGTGGGCACGATAGCGGTCTTCGATCTGGGCGGCGGGACTTTTGATATATCCATCCTTAAGCTGAACGACGGCATCTTCGAGGTGCAATCGACCAACGGCGACACGCACCTGGGCGGCGACGACATTGATAACCTGCTGCTGTCCATTGCACTCAATGAGATTCATGCCGAGCATGGTGTCGATCTGCGGCTGCATCCGGGTGCGGTGCAGGCGGTGCGCAAGTCGGTCATCGAAGCCAAGATTCTGCTCTCCACCGAGCGTGTGGCGCAACTGAATATCGAGCTGCCCAATGGCGACAGCTATCAGCGCGAAATTCCCCGCGATGTCTTCGAGTTACTAATCGAGCCGGTACTCAAGCGCACCGAAGGCCCCTGCAAGCGGGCGCTGGCCGACGCTGGCCTTGCGCCGGAGCAGATCGACGAAGTGGTGCTGGTGGGCGGATCGACGCGTATCCCCGCCGTCCGCGAACTTGTAGACAAGCTCTTTCATTTAAGCCCGCGCGGCAAGAAGCCGCACACGGAACTCAATCCCGATGAAGTCGTTGCTCTCGGCGCGGCGGTGCAGGCTGACATTCTGGCCGGCGCCTCCAAGTCCACAGAAGAGATGCTGTTGCTGGATGTAACTCCTCTCTCGCTGGGCATCGAGGCCTTGGGCGGAACGGTGGCGCGCATCATTCAGCGCAACTCGACGATCCCCGCCTCAGCGACGGAGCATTTTACGACCGGCGTGGACGGCCAGACCAACGTCGCCATTCACGTCGTGCAAGGCGAGCGCGAACTGGCTGTTGATTGCCGATCATTGGCACGGTTCGACCTTAAAGGCATTCCGCCGATGTCCGCAGGACTGCCTCGCATTGAAGTGAAGTTTCTCATCGACGCCGACGGCATTCTGCACGTGACAGCGCGCGAGCAGCGTAGCGGTCAGGCCGCGCAGATTGAAGTGAAGCCGACGTATGGATTAACGGATGAGCAGGTCGAGAGCATGATCCTCGAATCCTTTGACAACGCCGAGGCTGACTTTGCCAAGCGGCTGCTGATCGAAGCGCGCAACGAGGCGGAGACGATTCTCTCCGCCGTCGAGCGCGCGCCGCAGAGTCCCGCATGGGCTTTGTTGCGCGGCGAGGAGCAGGCGGCAATCAACACCGCGCGCCAACAACTGGCACAAATCAAACAAGGCGAGGACGCCGCTGCAATTCGTGAAGCAACGCTTGCGCTCGATCAAGCCACGCGCCGCTTTGCCGAGCTGATGATGGAGGCCGCCGTCTCCAGCGCCCTGCGCGGCAAGACCATGAACGATGCCGGCGAGGAACTGGCCGAAGCCGTCAGCGCACCGCATGAATTTGCTCCGGCGGAGTTCAAGTAGCAATTTGGAGTAGTGATGATTGAGGGAATTGAGCCAATTGGCTACGTGCAAGCATTACGCAACCGTCCCCAGGATGATTATTGGGGAGAAGAAGAGTCGTGGATTGAGCTAACGGAGATGTTTTCCGCGGAAGCGCTCCAAGGCATTGAAGATTTCTCGCATATAGAAGTTGTCTTTCTCTTTCACAAGGTTGAAGCATCGAGGATTGTGACCGGCGCTCGCCATCCGCGCAATAATACCGAGTGGCCCGCGGTGGGCATCTTTGCGCAGCGCGGCAAGAACCGTCCCAATCGTATAGGGTGTACGATCTGCCGTGTTTTGGCCGTTGATGGTGTGCGGCTCAAGGTAGCGGAACTAGATGCCATCGACGGAACACCGGTCCTAGACATTAAGCCGGTGATGGTGGAATACCTACCGCGCCATGAGGTGCGGCAACCTGCATGGTCGCATGAAGTCATGAGACAGTACTGGCTGAAAAGTCAGGCCAGCAAGGACGGAAACCATGATTGAGACGAACAGTAGCAACATTCCCGCCGACAAGCTCGTCCGCGTCACCTTCCTCCCCGAAGGCCGCACGGTGGAGTTTGAATTTGGGACGCTGCCTTACGAGCGCCACGGCGAACCAATGTCCATCCTCGATGTCGCCGAGAATCATGATGTCTTTCTCGACCACGCCTGCGGCGGCGTCTGTGCCTGCTCCACTTGCCACGTGAAGATCAAATCCGGCGCAAGTGGCCTGACTGAAGCCGAAGACGATGAGCTGGACCGGCTCGACATGGCCGCCGATCAGCAATTGAACTCGCGCTTGGGATGCCAGGCCGTCATCACTCGCCCCGGCGAATACGTGGTCGAGATTCCAGAGTGGAATCGCAATTACGTCTCCGAGGGCAAGCCGCTCAATCTGGCGGAAGAAAAGTAAAGGAGAGCAGATGCCCCACGAGATTCACTGGACCGACGCCGAAGAGATCGGCATTCAACTCGAAGAAAAGTTCCCCGGACTTGACCCGCTCACCGTGCGCTTCACCGACCTGCACCGCTACGTGACCGAGTTGGAAGGCTTTGCCGACGATCCGGCAAAGTCGAATGAATCGCGGCTGGAGGCGATTCAGATGGCTTGGCATGAGGAGTATGAAGACGCGAAGAGATAAACTCCTCATGATCTCCTAGCGCCACTCCAACGCCTCCCGCTCGCTCCATTCAAACGAGCCTTCAAAGTGCTGAAATTCCTTCGGCTTGCCCGGAATCAAGTAGACGCTGAGCACGTCAAAGCGCACCGGCGGCTTCGTCTCCTGCGGTAGTTGGCGGACGTACCGCCGTGCCAGCCGTCGCAGCGTATTGCGTTTGTGCTCATCCACTGCGATCTCGGCCGGACTCATATCGTGGGCGGTACGCGTCTTCACCTCGAAGATGCAAAGCAGCGCGCCCTGCCAGGCGATCAAGTCAATATCGCCCGGCAGGTCGCCTGACGACCAGCGCCGCGCCACTACCACATATCCTTTACGACGCAGATAAAAGAAGGCTGCGTCCTCGCCATCCATGCCCGTGGCCAGATGAGCAGGACCGCTTTGACCCCCGTTTCTGCGTGCAATCCCAGTCAACCCAGCCAGCACCCGCTCCTCGCAATTGATCCGAAGCTGTTCCATCCATCCCATGGAAGACCATTTTCCACTCATTCTGCCCAACGTGCAAATTTCGATCATCTTGACGTCATTTCAGCCACTCGTTCTTGTGCTCGTGGTCATCACATCAGTACCCGATTATTGCCAAAGTGGAACGCTCCGATCCGCTTCCGGGAAGCTCGCGCAAGAGAAGGCGAGTTTATGTTCTTTTATGCCTCATGCCATGTTGAAATGAACAAGTCTGAGCGGTTGAGGAAGGAAGATCAATTATGTCTCACGGGATGTTCGGCGGTTTGTTTTCAAGCAGCAGCGCGCATTCGCAAACAGTTCCTGTAAGTTTATTGACGAACGCGGAGACGCACTCAAGAGAGGAGGAAGATCGCAACTTTAAATATGCGCTGGATGCACTGCCGGTCAACGCGATGTTCTGTGACCGCGATCTGATTCTGCGCTACCTCAACCGCTCATCGCTCAAAACCCTGCGTGCTCTGCAGCAGCATCTGCCGGTTGCGGTAGATCAGATTGTGGGCAAATCAATCCACATCTTTCACCGCAATGAGGAGAATATCGACCGTATATTGGGCAACAAACAGCATAAAGGACGGCATCAACTTCCGCACAAAGCGACGATCGCGTTAGGGCCGGTAAAGCTGGACCTTGAAGTTGAGGCCATGACGAATGAGCAGGGTGAGTTCATTGGCGCTTGTGTGGTTTGGGGCGTCAGTACGCAGGGCAAGTTGGAGGCGCTCCGAGCCGCGCAGGAGGCGCAGCGCACGGACATTGAGCACCTGAACGGCAACCTGCAGATGGTGGCCACGGCGACGCATGAGATTGAATCCAGCATTGCCGAGATTGCCCACAACGCGGTGGATGTTTCACAGGCTGCCGAGAAATCGCGCGTAGCCAGTGCCGAGAGCCGGACGGCCATTGAGAATCTCAGAGTATCGAGCAGCGGAGTGGCCAAAGTTGCGGGACTGATCGCCTCCATCGCCACCCAAACCAGCGTGCTGGCATTGAATGCGAACATCGAAGCTGCCCGGGCTGGTGCTCACGGCAAGGGCTTTGCCGTGGTGGCCAGCGAGGTGCGTAAGCTGGCCGAGCAAACCGCTTCAGCAACCTCCGAGATTCAGGCCAAGGTGACCTCGATCGGCGTGGATTTGAATACCGCGATGGAAGCCATCGGGCAAATCGCTGTGCAGACGGAAGAGCTTTCCGGGCTTTCGCAGCAAATGGCTTCAGCCGCCGAGGAACAGCATTTGGCGACGCAGGAGATGGCCCAGAATCTGGAACGCGCCGCGCATCGCACCTCGGAGATCGCCAATATGCGCATCGAGGACAAGGTTTTGTAACGCAAGCCGCCAGGGGGACAGACTGTCGCAGCACTGGGGAAGGGGCTGGCAGGCCGGAGTGAAACACACTCCAATCTGCCAGCCCCATTTTTTCGCTTGATTCTCTCCGTCGTTTATTGAATGCAAATCCTCTAACTCCGAAACCCGTATTGGGATTCCCAACTGTTAGGATGGACAGGGAGAGCTTCCATCATGGTCAAACTTCTGGTTCAATGGCTCTTGAGCGCCCTTGCCTTGCTGGCGGTTTCCAGTCTGGTCAATGGCTTTGAGGTAGATGGCCTGGCTTCGGCGCTGGCCGCTTCGCTGGTGATCGGCCTGCTCAACGCGACGGTCGGCTTCTTCCTCAAGATTGTTACTTTCCCTATCAGCATCCTCACACTGGGAATCTTTCTGCTGGTCATCAACGGCATGATGATTATGCTTGCGTCGGGCATTGTGCGCGGCTTTCATGTGCGCAGCTTTGGCGCGGCCTTCTGGGGCGCACTGGTGCTGGCGCTGCTTGGTATGCTGATCAGCGCTCTCACCAAGAACGCTTAGGCGATTTCAGGCGCTGGGAACAAATGCAACTCTGCCGGTGTCTATCAATACATGGACCTCAACCGCCTGAGATCGCTCCTTGCCGCGCCCCTGGCCAGCCTCTTCCTGATTCTGGCTTTTTGCACCTTCGAGTTGCAAAAGCCGCCATCGGTTGGAATGGTTCTTCCGTTAGCGAGGGTTCGGGAGATTCCAGGCTATAATTGCCCCGGCGTCGATAGAACTATCTATGCGCAATTGCACAAAGACGGTAGCTATTGGATCAATGAGACTCAAGTTCCTGCCAATGAATTGCGTCTCAGACTCGCGGAAATCTATGAGAATCGCCAGGAAAAAATCCTTCCTATCTCTTCCGATCCCGATGTTAGTTATGGAGAGTTTGCCAATTTCTATAGCAAAGTGGAATCCTCAACCAGTAATCTTCGTATTATATTGCGCACTCGCCAGTTGGATGCGCAGCTTGATTTGTGCTCTCCATCTGGTAGTTGTGGAATCGATTGGCCTGACCGCCAGTACACACCTTGCTTATATCGCCCCTCTCCCTTTCTCCGTCCAAATCTGACTCGTCATTAATTTGTTCTCGCCACCCAATTGCATCTGGATTGAGCTGAGTTGAGAATCAAGCGTCTACGAAGCACACCTGTTCATTCTTTCGTGATAAACAACCAACCTTGCTGCTTCCCTGCCCTGTTGCCGTTAAACTGGAGGTATGTTTACTGGAATTATTGAAGTGACGGGCACACTGGTTGGGTTGGAGAGCCGAGGCGGAGTGCGGCGCATTACTGTTGAGGCGCCCGGCTTGGCTGGACGGCTGCGCGAGGGAGATTCGCTGGGCGTCTCCGGCGTCTGTCTTACGGCTTTGGATGTCAATCCCACGCTCTTTCACGCCGATCTGGCCCAGGAGACACTAGACCGCACCTCACTGGGTGCCTTGGCTCCCGGAGCCAAGGTCAACCTGGAATTACCCACCGCGGCTGGCAGCCCATTGGGCGGCCACATTGTGCAGGGCCACGTGGACGGCTGCGGCATCCTGACTGCGCTCGAACCGGTCGTGCCTGAATCCAGTTCGCATTTCGACCGCCAGACAACCGACTGGACTCTCAAAGTGCGCGTGCCGGAGAAGGTGCGCCCGTGGATGGTGCACAAAGGCTCGGTGGCCGTCGAGGGCATCAGCCTGACCATCGCCGACTTTGACGGCGAGGTCATCTCGATTGCGATTCTTCCTCTCACCTATTGGCGGACCAATCTGCACACGCTGGCTGCGGGTGCCCCGGTCAACGTGGAGGCGGATGTGCTGGTCAAGCTGGCGCACGCTCAACTGCTGGCTGAAAAGAGACCCGCGCTGGAACTAACCGAGGAGTGGCTGGTGGCCAGCGGCTACTAAACACTTTGATTGCAGCGGGCTATACAGGGCTGGCAGACTCAAGCCCTCCTGAAATACCTTCGGCAGGCCAAGCCCGTTGGGAGTTCGCCTGCCGAAGGTGGAACAGGTATCGTTCGTTGAATTATCTGAAGAACTCAGAAAGAAGTCCCCAAATATAGTACACGGCGATGATCACCGTAACCACACCGACGGCCCAAATGGAGATTCGCAGCGTTGGTTCAATCTTGTTGACCTTGGCTACAATCGCCTCCTGGGCAGCCTTTTCTTGCTGAAAAGCTTCATCCAGGTAAATCTGATCATCTTCGTCGCGGGTCAAGCTGGTGCGATAGACAAATAGCGCGGTCGCGACCACAGCCGCTATTCCCCATAGAGTCAACATCACTGGAATGAACATCGTAATCCCCTCCCCATAAGGTTCATCAGCCCAGAAGGCAGGCGGGACCAAAATGCAGCGCAGTTCCGCTCAGCAAAAGAGCCATCTGGAGCATCATCATACCCCCGAAAGGGTATCAGTGTGGAGATATTTTTTGAAGGGTCCTTGGGAGTGCCAGAGTCGTTACCACGGCTGCGACTTTCCGCCCGCGATTGCATCCAATGGATCAGAACCGCATCAGGGCCTTGAATCCCTTTTCGCGGGGTTGTACAGTTAAGATTCCGGCAAGTATTCCACTTTTATTGGAGATTTCATGGCCACTGCAACCGTTACTCCCGTCCAGGAAGCCGTCAAGAAGGCTCCCCTCACCTTGTCCCCCACGGCCATCGCCAAGGTCCGCGAGATTATGGCCACACAGGATCCCCTGCCCGCAGGGCTGCGCATCGGCGTAGTCGGCGGCGGCTGCTCCGGCTTTCAATACTCAATGGCCTTTGAAAATCAGGCCGGCATGATGGACAAGGTCTTCAGCTTTGAGGATATCAAGGTCTTCGTCGATGCCACTTCGCTAATGTATCTCAACGGCTGCACCGTGGACTTTGTCGAAACCGTAGAGGCCGCCGGCTTCAAGTTTGACAACCCCAACGTTAAGAGCACCTGCGGCTGCGGCTCGTCGTTCAGCGCGTAGACATCGAAAGATCGTTCTTGACCAGTTTTGCGGCAAGGCCCGCTTCGTGGGTGGAAGCGGGCCTTGTTGTGTTCAATCGATCATTTTTAATCTTGACCAATATGGATTCTCAATTGGAGGTCGGTGTGGCCACTCCGGTCGCGCTTCCAGTGCCCGGCATGCCACCACTGGATGTCCCGCCAATACCCGGAGTTCCCCCTATGCCGGAAGTGCCTCCAAGACCGGGAACACCTCCGCCATTGGCGGGATTAATGCCCATCTGCTGCATCTGATCCACTTGCGGGTCGTAGACAAACTCCCATTCGTTGTAGTGAGACTTTGTCTTGTAGACCATGATGGATTGATTGGGACTGTTGGGCGAGAAACCGATAATGGCCGCTCCGCCAAAGGTCTGGCCGTTCTGGCCGGTGTCCGTTCCATTGGAGCTTCCACCTCCGGAATTAGGATTATTCGAGCCTGCCTGTGTCGAACCGGTCTGCGAGGCGGTGGTATCGGATTGGTTTGAAGCCGAGTTCCCAGCCGAATTCGATGACGGGTTGAAACCGTTGCTTTGAGCGCCGGGTCCAGTGCCGGCAATCGACGAGCCGGTTAGCGGCTGTCCAAAGAGGCCCATCGCCGTAGGAGCCTTGTTCTGTCCAAAGCGAACCGGCTTCCAATCTTCCTTGCCGGTGGTCGGATCGGCATACTTCTTGCGCAGGAAGCGGACGTTGTTGGTGGGCTTGATCAGCGCATCAACATTGGGCGGATAGGCGTGGAAGGTCTTGTAGTACATTTTGATTCCGCGTATGTACTGCTTGCCCCGGTTCATCGTCTCCAACTCGCGGTCGCGCTGGATCTGCTTGGAAATCTTGGGCAGCGCCACTGACAGCGAGAGCGTGAGCAACGCCACCAGAAAGATGACAGCAACCAGCATATAGCCCTGCTCGGAGGTCTTGGAACACCGGATTGAGCAGTAGGAATTCAAGCTAGTATCCTTGGTCTTTTGTTCTCGAAGGATCTGCGGCTGTTCTTCCATGAACTTCTGACTCCCTATGCTAGTTTCCCTGCAACTGCAACGTCTGCGTATTGTTGTAACCGAGGTCGGTGACCTGAACGCTGTTTGCCTGAATTACTCCCACTTTGTAGCGGTGGTCGATAATCTCGCCGTTACGGGCGGTAAAAATGTCGTCACCATGTATGAAAAACGCCTGCAAGGACTTGTCTTTAGTCTGGGTGTAGCCAAAGTACTTCAGATCGATGGGAGGCGCAACGGGTTTAACCGGGCCTGCTGGAGCAGCGCTCACCACGGGTTGGCCAAACTGACCAGGCCGGGCGCTGGCAACTAATTTTTCGATGAGAGGAGGCGCGGACTCGGCTGAAAAAATATTCCGGCCCGTTCCCAAGTACTCGATCCTCTCACTCCGGGCCAAAACCTCCAAATGCAATGCCGGGTCGGTGCCCTCGTTGGAGAGCTTCTGAGCCTCCTGACCTTCTGAAACACTTGCGTTGGCCACGCTCGCAACTGCAGATGAACTCCTGGAGGACGATTGAACAGTGGACTTTGACGCTGCAACAGATGGAGCGGGTGTGGAAGGGCTGCCAAAATAAATCTTGAGCTCATAGCTCCCAACCAGGACAATCGCCAAGACGAGGGCCGTCAGAAAATAAACCTGCTTCTTGTTCTCCGTTCCCTTCTGGAGGGCCATGGCTATTCACCCCCCTTTCCCTTGGAAGTGGCTGCTGTCGTTTCACCTGGCTCCGGCGTGAACGGCAATCCACTGGCCGCCGCGTCAAGTGGCTTCAACCAGGTCGAGACCTGTATACGCAGATTCACTGAGCCGCTTTGCTGGCCGGTCAGAGTCAACCCACGAATGACAAAGAAATTCTCGTCACGCTCCAAACCGTTCACAAAGCGCATGATTTGCGGATAATCACCGGAGATCCCTGCATCCATTGAGATTTCTGTCAACTCGGAGCCCGGCTTGCCCTGTGTGAACTTCACGCTGGTCAGGCGCACTGGTCCTTTCAGCGCCAGTTCGCCGATGCGTCGGTCAATCGAAGAGTAGTTTGGCGGGATGCGCTTCGCGTAAAAGGCGCTCATCTGTGCGCGGGACTCCTGGACGCGTTTGTCCAAGCCGCGCAACGGTGCGGTTCGCAAGTCGAGAGCCTTCAGTTGAACCTGCTTTTCACTCAAATCGCTGGTCGAGCTGTCGTTGGTCGCCCTCCAATCCAGCCCAAAACGGATGGAAAGAACCACCACGGCAACCAACAGCATGGCAAAGCCCGCGTAGTGCCAGGTCAACGGAGATCGTAGGCGCTTCGTGAAGGAGGAAGGATTGCCTTGGCTGCTCATCGCGGGCCCCCTGCATTCGGATTCGGAAGTGGACCGGAGTTCCCCGTCTGCCAAGGCGGCCGGGAACCGGAAGGCAGCGGGCTGCGCATTGCACCTGGCTTGAAAGGAACAGGTGCAGGTTGAGTCGCTGGGCGCATCGGAAGCGGTAATGGTTTGTGTGTGCTCGGCTCCGGATGCCCGACGGAGCCGAGCGCCGTCCTTTTCTGTTTCAGCTCGGTTAGGCGTTTCTCCGTTTCCGGCTCACTCGGCTTCGTGACCTCTTCCGGCATGGCCGAGTTATACTCGGCCTGAATCTCGAAGGTGAAGCGGTTGGAGGAGCTCACTGGCTCCAGTCGCTGGTTAGTGCTGCTGTTGGACTCCGTGCTCTCATCCACGATGTGCGGCATCAGGAAGTGCTTCGAGTGCTCCAGATTCTCAACCAGGTCATCCGCATGGTCGCGTGGTCCGACAACGCGCATCTTCATCGTGATATGCCCGGTTTTGGGGTCGCGGTTTGGATCAATGCTGGTCACCTGCACGCCGCCCGGAAGCACTGTCTCCAAATCTTCCATCGCCAGCGTCCAGGAAAAGGTCTTTTCGTCAAAAAGCTGGTTGAGTGCATCCTTCTGCTTCATAAACTGTGCGTTGGCCGGCTGGTGCATCATCACCTCATACCCCTGCCGCTCCAGGTTAATGGCGTCGATCTTGCGCTGCACGCGATCTTCTGTGGCGCGCGCCTCGCTGGCCTTCTGATCGATCGAGCGCAGGCCAAGCCCAAGCCCTATCGCAACCACAGCCAGCACGGCCATCGCAATGCGCAGCCGCTTCAGCGCCGGTCCAAGGTTGGCGTAAGGTCGTGTAGCGAGATTGAGTGTAATCCGCATCTTAGCTTGCCCCCGCCAGAGCGCCCACTACTCCGGCCAAGCTCATTAAATTGCCTAAAGGTGTCGCAGCGCCGGTCTCTGGCCGGGGCGCAAGATCGACCACGGCCAGCTCGGGATCGTCAATCCAGAAGCTAAAATCCTCCGCGGAGCTGTTGCCGCCCGCCCCAATGCCGGCATAGTACAAAAGCTTGGGCCGAACGCCTATTTTATCTTCATAGTATGCCGCAGCCACGGCGATTCCGCGCTGCACTTCAGCCAAACGCTGCTTTGGCTCTTCCGGAAGATCCAGCGTTCGATAGAGCAACAAATCCTGTCCTTGTGTAATCGATGTGGTCAACGCCAGTGCGCTCAAGTTGGCAGCCAGAATGGGATCGTCGGAATCAATCGCTCCCAGCGCAGCCAAACTCGTCGGCAGCACAGCACCCGGCTCGTAGCCAGCCATGTGTGCCACCGCCTCGTACTCAGCCAACACCGCGCCCGGCAGGACCGCTGCCAGAACCCTGCACTCGTTCTTGCTCTCCGTCAATACTTGATAGTTCAGACCGGCATGCTCCACTTCGAAGGGAACCATTTTGCGCAGCCGGAAGCGCAGTACCGGAAGCGCTTCGGCGGGCTTCGGTGGAAGCGAATCAAAGTCCAGCACAAAGACGCGCACCACCGTATCGGGAATCACAAGCGTCACCGAGCGCGACCGCGGGGCAACCTGCTCCAGTGCCGAGCGCATTGCGTTGGCAATGATCTCCGGCGCGCGCAGATTCTGCTCGCCGATGCCGGGAATCAACGCGCCTGCGGGCAAGGGCTCAAAGGCATAGATCGGCGGTTTGCCCGCGCCCGGCGTGGCGGCGGCCAGCACTCCCTGCGGCGACAGCTCCACCGCCGCAGGCGGGCGCGAGCCAAGCTGGGAGCCGAGTTTTGCTTTGCTAAGAATCGAATTCAATTTCTATCCTTGATTTCCTTGCTGCCGAGCTTTCAGCTATCAGCTATCAGCTTTCAGCCCTGCATCCCTCGTTCGTAAACCATCCACTGCTACAAAACATTTGAAACTCGCTTATCAACTTCGATGGCTGATAGCTGAAAGCTGACAGCTAAAAGCTATCTTGATGCCTCAATAAATGTAACCTTGTTGATCTCCTTGAGCGTGGTCAGCCCGCGCCGCACGCGGTCCAGCGCCGACTCGCGTAAAAAGCTCATGCCCTCTTTCTGCGCCAGCTTGCGCACCTCGGAGGTGGGTTTCTTTTCCAGAATCAGCTCGCGGATCGGGTCGGTCAAGTCCAGCAGCTCATGAATCGCCGTTCTTCCGCGATGGCCTGTTCCGCCGCACTCGATGCAGCCTTGCCCTTCGCGGAATTCAAAACCTCGCCACTCCGCCGGCACCAGGCCATAAGCCAGCAGCTCCTCGTCGCTATAGTGAATGGGGCGCGCGCAGTGTTCGCAGATGGTGCGCACCAACCTTTGCGCCAGAATGCAGTTCAGCGCCGAAACAAAGTTGTAGGCCTCGACACCCATGTTGAGAAAGCGCCCAATCACATCCACCACGTTGTTGGCGTGGACTGTGGTGAAGACCAGGTGCCCGGTCAGCGCCGAGTTGATGGCGATCTGCGCCGTCTCGTTATCGCGAATTTCGCCCACCAGAATCTTGTCCGGGTCATGGCGCAGAATCGAACGCAGCCCGCGCGCAAAGGTCAGGCCTTTTTTCTCGTTAACAGGAATCTGCGTAATGCCGCGAATCTGATATTCGACCGGGTCTTCGATCGTAATGATTTTGTCTTCTTCGCTCTTGATCTCATTCAGCGCAGCGTAGAGCGTGGTCGTTTTGCCGGAGCCGGTTGGCCCAGTTACCAGAACCATCCCGTACGGCTCGCGAATATAGCGGCGGAAGCGGCGCAGATCTTCATCCGCAAAGCCCACTACGTCGAGCGTAAGTTTATGGAACTTCTCGCTCATCGATTCTTTGTCCAGCACGCGGAGCACGGCGTTTTCGCCATGAATCGTGGGCATGATCGAGACGCGGAAGTCAATCAACCGCGTCTTGTAGCGCACGCGAAAGCGGCCGTCCTGCGGCACACGGCGCTCGGCGATGTCCAGCTCGCTCATAATCTTGATGCGGCTCAGAATTGTCGAGTGGTGCTCGCGCGCAATAGGCGCCATTGCCGCCTGCAAGACGCCGTCAATGCGGTACTTCACCACCACCGAGTCGTCATTGGTCTCGATGTGAATATCCGAGGCCCTCCGCTCCAACGCGGTAAAGATCGTTGTATCCACCAGGCGAATGATTGGGCTGATGTCCTCTTCCGAGGTCAGCTTCTCAATCGAGATATTTTCGTCCGCGTTCTCGTCGCCGGTCAGCACGTCAAAGGTCAGCCCTTCGCTGGCCTCATCCAGCACGCGCTGCGATTGTTCAGTCTTCTTCAGCAGATCGGTAATCTGCGAGAGCGTTGCCACGCGCGGCAAAATTCGGTGCGACAGCAACCCTGCAATCTCGTCCAAGATCATCAGCCGTGAAGGATCTGAGACCGCAATCACCAGTGCATCGCCCTGCTGCTCGATGGGCACAAAGTTGTAGCGGAACATCAGCTCCACAGGAACCGTGCGCAGCAAGTCGTGCTGAATCTTGAAGTTCTTCAGATCGACAAACTCGGCGTGATAGCGCTGGGCGAGCAACTCCGCCTGGGAGCGCTCCTCCTCAGAGCCCGGCAACGGACCCACGGCAGGCATGGAAAGCGGATGTGTCGCGTCAGCCATGGCTTACTGACCTCCTGTTGTCTGACCCAACGAGAAGATAGGCAGGTAAAGTGAAATGAGAATGAAAACCACCACCACACCCATCACGATCAGGATCGCCGGCTCAATCAGCGCCAGCGCCGCGGTCAGCGCCGTCGATACGTCCTCCTCGAAGAACTCCGAGACCGAGTTGAGCATCTGCGGCAACGCACCGGTCTGCTCGCCCACCGAAATCATCTCGCAGGAAAGATTGGGAAAGACCTTGGTCTGTATCAGCGCATCGGCCAGGCTTTTGCCCTCGCGCACCGTGGTAATCGAGTGCATCACCGCCAGCGAAACGCGCCTTGAATTGATCGAGCGAGCCGCCGTCTCCAGCGAAGGCACCAGCGACAGCCCGCCTGTCAGCAGCGTCGATAACGTGCGCGAAAACAGCGCCACCTGGTACTTCAGCCAGATATTGCCAAAGATCGGCAGCTTGATGCGGAAGCCGTCAATCGCGTCACGTCCGCGTTCGGTCTGCGCATAGCGATAGAGGCCAAAGCCCACCGCCGAAACCGCCAGGAGTATCCAGAGAAAATTCGAGTTGAGAAATGCGCCAAAATCCAGCAAATCTGTCGTCAATGCCGGCAGTTTTGAACCCATCTGATCATAAAGATCCTTGAATTTCGGCACCACTACCACGATCATGAAGATCACCAGCCCGATGACCAGTGCCAGTAGCACGCTGGGATAGATCAGAGAGGTAATCAGCTTTTTGCGAAAGGTGAGCGAAATGCGCTGGAAAGTCACGTAGCGCTCCAGCACCTCCTGCAAGTTGCCCGACCGTTCGCCGGCCATCAGCGTGGTGGTGTACATAATTGGAATGCCGCTCTGCGCTTCAAAGGCCGAGCTGAGCGAGTCGCCCGTCTTCACCCGTCCGGCCACATCGTACAACTGCGCGGCAAAATTC
>Ga0181529_10000577_pt1 | contig 52816 bp, 43 predicted proteins | sample PEATcosm2014_Bin_36_FD_119763 | JGI IMG/M metagenome (GOLD analysis project Ga0181529, IMG submission 119763) | Peatland microbial communities from MTU Mesocosm Facility, Houghton, MI, USA - PEATcosm2014_Bin10_30_metaG | ecosystem: Environmental > Terrestrial > Soil > Wetlands > Peat | place...
CAGCCTGAAGATGGACCTCTATCCCGACGAGGTTTACACTTTCACGCCCAAGGGGAAGGTGGTGGTGATCCCGGCCGACGGCACGCCGGTCGACTTTGCTTACACCATTCACACCGAAGTGGGCCACACCTGCGTGGGCGCCAAGGTGAACGGCCGCATGGCGCCCCTGCGTACCAAGCTGCGCACAGGCGACATCGTCGAAATTGTTACGCAAAAAGACCACAAGCCGAGCCGCGACTGGCTGACGTTTGTCAAAAGTCCCCGCGCCCGCAACAAGATCAAGCACTGGCTGAACGAAGACCATCGGCGGCGGGCTGTGGAGATCGGCCGCAAGCTGCTGGAGCGCGAGGCGCGCAAATTCAAGGTGCCGCAGAGCCAGATCAGCGACCAGGATCTGAGCCGTATCGCCAACGAGTACGGCGTGGCCACCGCCTCCGATCTGCTGGCCGCCCTGGGCCTGGGCAAGCACTCCGCCCGCCAAGTGCTCAGCAAGCTGGCGCCTGGCTCGACCAACCAGCCGGAGGCCGAGGCCACACCGGAGATCAAGCCCGGCACAGCCGAATCGGCCATGTCGGACGCGGTGCGCAAGCTGCATCTGACCGGCTCCGACTCGCTCCAGGTCGAGGGCCAGAACGACCTGCTCGTCTACCGGGCGCGCTGTTGCAACCCTATTCGCGGCGAAGAGATCGTCGGCTACGTCACCCGCGGCAAAGGCGTGGCGGTCCATGCGCGCGGCTGTCCCAACGTGCAGAACCTGCTCTACGAGAGCGACCGGCGCATCAATGTCGAGTGGTCCCGCGCAGCCGATCAGGCGGGTAAGCCGCAGCGCTATCCAGTCAAGTTCTCCGTCTCTTGCGACGATCGCGCCGGAATGCTGAAGGAGCTGATCGCGGTCCTCTCCGACGACAACTCCAACATCAGCGGCGTCGAAATACGCAAGGACGAGAACGGCGAAGCCGTTGTCGATCTGGTTGCCGAAGCCGAAGACATGCGCCACCTCAACCGCATGGTCCTGGGCCTGCGCCGCGTCCCCGGCGTGCGCGCCGTGCAGAGAACGCAAAAACTGTAAGAGACTGGCCGGCGCGAGGTCCGTCAACCGATGTAGCCATGGTGTATCCAGGCTGCACTCACATTCTGCGCGGATTTACCTCTTTTCACGCCGATGCCACTCATGGTCTAAATCGCTCAGACTTTAGCCGATTGCGGTGGAATGCTTGCTGTGTGCGCGAACTTGCGATTGGGGCGCGGAAGGCCGATCCGCCTCCGCCCGCTCGCCAACCTGATCAGTCTTGCCCCTGAACAGGCCGCATGAGAAAAGAGGCCATTTCGATGACCGAAGTACATAAGATGTCCTTTGATCCCGTCCGCTTTCTGGCAACCGAGGGGCCAGGACGCAGCATCCTCCACAACACGGCGAGGGAGGTTTTCTATACCCAGGGAGGCCCATCCGACTCTGTGTTTTATCTCCAGAGCGGCCGGGCGAAGCTCACTGTAGTCTCCAAAAGGGGCAAAGAGGCCACAGTGACGATGCTGGCCGCCGGAGATTTTTTTGGCGAAGAGTCCATGGCGGGCGTGAGCGAGCTGCGAACATCCTCGGCCACGGCCGTAACCCTCTGTACCGTGATGAAAATCGAGAAAGCCAGAATGCTGAAGGTCCTGCATGAGGAACACGCCTTCTCCGACTTTTTCATGCAGTTCATCCTGACGCGAGGCATCCGGACCCAGGCGGACCTCGTCGATCAGCTCTTCAACTCCAGCGAAAGGCGTCTGGCGCGGATTCTCTTGCTGATGGCGGAATTTGGCGGACCAGGCGAGCCGGAGCCGCTGCTTCCACCGGTAACCCAGGAGACTCTTGCCGAGATGGTCGGCACCACCCGGTCCCGCGTCAGCTTCTTCATGAATCGCTTCAGGAAACTTGGCTACATTGAATACAACGGCCGCATCCGGGTTCACACGTCGCTGCTCAACATGGTTCTGCGCGATACACTGCCGGAGGAGAACGCAATCAGGCCCGTATTGCTCGATCCCCCGCCCAGTCCGGCACGAACCGCCAAGCGGGCGCTGTTGGTGTGAACTGAATGTTTTGCCCATCCGCAAAATAGATCAACTTTTCCCGCGCGGTTTCGTCTAATCAGACTGATCGACCACTCGGTTTGCCGGATGAGCTGTTCGATCCCAAGATCGCCGGTTCTTCCCGCGGATCAGGTTTTCACGCGTAATGGGTTCAAAATGCACGGAAAGGGCCGGGAACTTCCCCTGTTCGGAGATTGTCCTCCGCTTTGTTCAGCGGAAGGAATGGCTGCCCTCAGCGAAGCGAAACCACCCATTATGATGGCTTTAGTGTCCAGATCGAGGCTGGATCGCCGGCGAGTGGTTGTTCCGGAATTCTTCGATTGCAACCCGCAACGATTTGTTTGGTCGGGGGATCTCCTCCGAAGGAAGGGTCCATGAAAACCACTATGCGCTCCATCAAGGCATTCCCCTCTAGTCTATTGGCCGGCGCCTTGCTCGGCTCGACGGCCTTGCTTTGCAGTTCAGGATTGACGGCTCAAAGTTTTACGCCCACCACGCGGGTTGTCGACAAGATCGACGAAAGCCAACTGGTAACGCTTAAGGGCAACACGCACCCGTATGCCAATGCGAAGAACGATCACGGCCGGGTGAGCCCGGACCTTCCCATGACCGACCTGATCCTGGTGCTGAGCCGCGATCCGGCGCAGCAGGCGGCCTTCGAGCAGTTTGTCGCCAGCCAGTACGACTCTTCCTCGCCCAATTTCCACCAATGGCTTACGCCGCAGCAAATCGGCGAGAACTTCGGTCCCTCGGAAACCGACATTGCGACCATCACCCACTGGCTGACAGGGCATGGCTTTACGGTGGATGAGATACCGAGCGACCATATGTCGATTCGTTTCAGCGGCAAGGCGTCGCAGGTGGAGAGCGCCTTTCACACCGAGATGCACAACCTGGAAGTGAAGGGCGTCGCGCACATCGGCAACATAAGCGACCCGCGGATTCCCGCCGCGCTTGCGCCGGCGGTGACCGGCGTCAAGGCGCTGCACAACTTCTTCCCGCGGCCTTTGCACCACATGGGCGTTCAGGTATCGCGGGATGCCGCAACGGGAAAGTGGAAGCGGAACGCGAGCACTTCAGGCGCTCGTCCGCTCTTCGGCATCAACGTGCCCGCCAGTAACGGGAACCAGGCTTATCAGGTTGAGGATGTGGCGCCTTACGACTTCGCCACCATCTATAACGTGCTTCCGCTGTGGAGCGCGGGCACCGACGGCACCGGGCAGACCATTGCCATCGCCGGAACCAGCAGCATCAACCTCGCTGATGTGAGTAACTTCCGCAACGAGTTCGGACTGCCGACCGCAAATACTTACAATACCCCCATTCTTCAGTCCGGCAACAGCCAGCCGCTCACCATGTGCACAACCATGAGTTCGACTGCATTCTGCACCATTGACGACCTGATTGAGAATTCGCTGGATGTGGAGTGGTCAGGTGCGATTGCCAAGAACGCTCAGATCATCCTTGTCTCCTCTTCGCAGGCTTCCATGTCGGACGATACGCTTTACGATTCGGAGAGTTACATCGTCCACAATCATACGGCTCCTATCATGAATGTGAGCTATGGAGTGTGCGAACTCTTCAACGGAACGGCTGGTAATGTCGAGTACTACAATCTCTGGCAGTCGGCTTACGCGGAGGGAATTGCGGTCTTTGTGGCGGCGGGCGATTCTGGTGCGGCAAGCTGTGATGACGGTTTGGACGCCCAGTATCAGGTTCCCTGGGTTGCCCAATATGGCCTTTCGGTCAGCGGGCTGGCCTCCACGCCCTACAACGTGGCTGTCGGCGGTACTGATTTCAACTGGTGTCCGTTGGTGACGCAATTCGATGGGAACGAATGCACGCCCGCACCCTACTGGAACTCGACGAACAGTTCCGTGAGCGCCGGACAGAGCAGCGCCAAAGGTTACATCCCCGAGCTTCCCTGGAACGACACCTGCACCAGTCCCCTGGCGCTGGGATTCCTGGGTGCCTTTGCGAATAGTGAGTATGGTGTTTCAGGCATCAGCAACGCAGAGGAAGCCTGCAATTTTGTTGTGGATTACGCTTATGGCTTCATCGGCGACATCTATGATGTCGACCCGGGCCTCCTCTACATTGTCGATACCGTGGGCGGAGGGGGCGGCGCCAGCAACTGCGTGGTCAATAATGGCAGCGATGTATCCAGTTGCGCCAGCAGCACCTCCACCGGCGCCACCACCAACCCCGACACCGGCGCCGCGCAGGTTTCGATCCCCCTGTATAACGACGGCTGGCCCAAGCCGATCTGGCAGACCGGAGTTTCCGGGATACCCAGCGACGGAGTGCGCGACATTCCGGACGTCAGCTTCTTCGCCTCCGACGGCTATCTGTCCAGCAGCGCCTATCTGATCTGCGTCTCCGAGGGTGGCTATTCCTGTACCTACGACACGAACACCGAGCCTACGGCAGAGGAGGTGGGTGGAACCTCAGTGGCAACCCCAGCGATGGCCGGCGTGATGGCGCTGATCAACCAGAAGACCGGCTCGATTCAGGGAAATCCCAATGCTGAACTCTACAAGCTGGCCTCCAAGCAGTCCTATTCGAATTGCAGCGCGGAGACAGCCACGACCAGCAACAACTGTTACTTCAATGACATTGATCAGGGCACGAACGCCATGGCCTGCGACTATGGATATTACGTGGGCATCTCTCCCAACTGCACACCTCCGGCCAATAAAGTGAGCGGTATTAACGACGAGGTTAGCATCCTCTTAGGCTATAGTGCGGGCGTGGGCTATGACCAGGCCACCGGGCTGGGATCGCTGAACGTGGCCAACGTGGTCAACAGCTTCGAGGGCATCGGCAATCATCCCGCTACACTGACGGTGACGCCGGCTTCCTACAGCATTACCGCAAACCAGACTCTCAATGTAACCATCTCGGTAGCCACTGCCTTCGCCGGCGGACCCACGCCGACCGGAACCGTAACGCTGGCCAGCGGCAGCTATAACTCCGGGCCACAGACGCTTTCAACCAGCGGCAGCTGCACCGCCGCCAGTTGCGTCATCGCCATTCCGGGCGACAGCCTGAATGCCGGAACCGCCGTCGTCCTTGCGGCCAGCTATAGCGGCGACTCGACGTACGCCATCCAGACCAACTCGGCAACCGTGACGGTGACCCAACTGCTTCCCAACATTCTGGTCTCGGCCGCAAGCACCTTGAACTCGAATTATTCCCTGCCGGTGACGGTCACATTGAGCGCTACGGGCACGGGCGGAACGCCGACCGGAACGGTGACGCTCTCGGCTCCCGGATACACATCCTCGGCGGTAACGCTCAATGCAAGCGGCGTCGCCTCATTCACCATTCCAGCCGATACCTTTACTGCCATCACGAGTGGAAGCATCACCTTGGTGGCTTCCTATAGCGGGGACGCATCCTACACTTCGGATACTGGCTCGGCGACGGTGGCCGTGACGTTTGTTCCCGTGCTGCTTCCGACGGTGACGGTGACACCGGCTTCAGGGTTTACAAATACGGTGGATTCCAATGCGCAGTATAGCGTAACGGCCACGGTGACCGGGGCCAGCACCTCGGAAACGTCGCCGACCGGGACGGTTACACTCTCCGGCGGAGGCCTTACGCCCACCTTGACGGGGACACTGACGGGCGGCAGCTTCGTCTTCACCATTCCTGCCAACAGCCTGAACTCCGGAATCGACACACTGACCGTGACTTACAACGGAGACCCCTTCTACTACCCGAACACGGGAACCGAGAACGTGACGGTAACCGAGTCCACTTTCAACCTGTCGGCGTCGGCGACGACTGCCATTACCACCCCTGGTGGGTCCGCCACATCGACGATCACAGCGACTGCGGTGGCTGGCTATACGGGAACCGCAACGCTGACAACCTGCACTCTGGCCGGCTATACCCCTGGAGATTCGTATCTGCCCACCTGCTCCTTCTCCGGCACAACGCTGACGATGGGCGGGACGGGAGCCATCGCCACGGTGTCGACGACGGCGGCTACCAGTGCGCTGGCCTATCCCAGGCTGCCCGGCAAGGGTAGAGGTTGGGAAGGCGCGGGCGGCGGCGCGGTGCTGGCCTTCCTGCTCTTCCTGGGGATTCCGGCGCGGCGGCGCGGTTGGCGGTCGTTGCTGGGCATCCTGGTGGTGATGGCGGCGCTGGGCAGCTTGTCCGCTTGCGGCGGTGGTTCGTCCAGTACAACCGGCGGGGGCACATCGGGAACGACGCCCGACACGTACACCTTTTTAGTGACCGCAACCGGAACTCCCTCGGTCGCCCCAGCACCCACTGCCACGTTTTCGGTGGTCGTGAATTAGTTCTTTCGGCAAGACAAACAGGATGGCCCTTCCTTCGGGAAGGGCCATCCTGTTCTTGCGGGCTTACCAGCAACGATGATTCTCAATTTTCGGCGCTGACCAGCCTGAGCGCCGCCGTTCCCTTGCGCGGAGGAAGGAAGCTCTCCGCGCGCCAGGCAATGGTGAGCGTTTCGCGGTCGAGCAGCTTGCGAATCTGCCCGCGGGCGTGATCGGACCACGGGCCGCCTTTGTCCAGCCGCGCGTAGGCCTGCCAGTGGCGCAGCGCCGCGCGCATCTCGCCCCGGCGCTCATGGGCCAACGCCAGGTTGTAATGGGCGTCGGCGTAACCGGGTGCCAGCGCGACCGCCCGCCCGTAAGCGGCAATCGACTCTTCCAGCCGCTGCAACTCGTCCAGTACATTGCCCAGGTCAAAGAACGCCAGCACGTAGTTGGGGTCGATTTCAGTGGCGCGGCGGTAAAACTGCTCGGCCCAGTCAAACTCGCGCAGATGGAAGTGAATCGTCCCCAGGTTGATCCAGGCTGGCGCGAAGTTCGGATCGCGCTCCATCATCTCCCGGTAAAGCTGGATAGCGCGGTTTTTTTCGCCCGCCTCTTCGGCCTGCACCGCCTCCAGAAACATCTCCTGTACGCCCGGCGGGCTCTCCACCGGCCGGCGCAGCAGCAACGGCTCGGACATCACCGAAGGCCCGAGGCCTGCTTCCAGCCGCTCGAAGTCGAAGAGCAACTGCCGGCGAATGGGGTCCACCATCGCGCCGCAATGCCGGAAGGCCAGCCTGGACCCGGTCCGAACCAGAGAGGCCTCCAGCAGCGGATTCGCCATGCCCGCCACCGCCTTCATCGCCACAATCGAATGCCGGATCGACGCCACCGGCACGGCTTCCTGGCGCAGCATGCGCAAGGTTCGCAACTGCCCCAGATCCTGAAAGCTGTAGCTCTGCTGCTGTGCGATGAGTTCGGCCCGCTCCCACCCCTGCAACTGGCGGGAACCAATCTGCAAAATCCGCAACACGTCCTGGCGGCTATAGCTGGTCACTTTTCAGTGCTCCCGTGTGCTTCCGGCAAAGCCTCGGAGCTCTAACTCAGGCCTTCGATCCCCTAACTTCCTGGATCCGGCTTCTGGAACAGCTCCTGAGAAACCGCTCTTGCTTGAATTATGTCAAGAGTATGCGTGGATAAGCAGACCCAAACTACCGCCGCAACAAAAAATAAGGTGGATAATTGGTGTCTATTTTGATTCCTTGTTTCCTGAAAGTCGCTAAAGTCGCTCATCCTGTGGAAAACCGAGGAGAAATGCATCCAATCAGATGAAAGCGGTAGGAAACCCAAAGATAAACGGAATGTACGGCTAATACCCATAATTCGATTCTGACGGGAGCAATCGGAGCGCACAGTATTCTGTGCGGCACAGGCTTACTCCACTTTCAGATTTTGAGAAAGAGCGCGAACTTCCCCGGTTACTTCTTCGACCTTACGGTTCTGCTCTCCTACACCGTGCAGAACCCATCATCGGCGACGCCAACTCGGCGCCTTAGCCTATTGAGCAATTCAGCACCCTGATTAACCTCCGAGGCTGTCAGAGCACAGCAAGAACATGTTCAGAGGTTAAATCACCTGAGACTTAACCCCCCGTGAAACCGTCCGGTAACAGGTGTAGCCTTGCGCTCCGGATGCTCCGCCGACGTATCGTGGAAGGCGTGACGATGGAGCAGTTGCAGCGGACTCCGCCGTCCGGGCAGATTCTACTTTTTTTTCTGGAGGAACCGGAAGATGAAACGCCTGGCATGGATTCTTGTAGTTCTGATGCTGGCTTCGCCCGCGTGGGCAGCCAAAAAACTCACCGTGCAACAACTCAAGGATCTGCTGATTTCGTTGCAGCAAGACAGGAAAACCGACGAAGAGGTAGCCGCCGAACTCAAACACGTTGAGTTGACCGAAGAGCTGACCCGCGATGCTATGAACAAAATCGTTGAATTTGCCTCAGGCAAACACTCCACTGAGCAGATCTACGTGCTGGAAGCGCGCAGCGCCACTCTGCCTCCCCCGGCCTCCGATTTGCCCGCCAACCCCGCCCCCGATGCCGCCGCGCAAAAAGTCATTCTGGATAAGGCGGTCGATTACACGACCAAATCCTATGCCCAATTGCCGCATTTGACCGCAACCAAAACCACTCTCCGCTTCCAGGACAACACGGAGGCTGTTGACCCCTGCTCGGGCATTGCCGGATGCGCAAAGGATGTAGTGACTTCCCCCGGGTTCTCCCAATGGGCCCCGTTTATCCATTTCATCAGTTCCACTGAAACGCCGGTCGTGAGCGAGCACGGCACGGAGATGATGCCGTCGAAAAAGGACAAGACTCCCTGGGGAGCGAACGGGATGATCGTATTCCTGGGTCCGGAGCCCAGCCTTGGCGCCATCCTCCAGGACGCGCAGGCTGCTGGGAGCATCCAATGGCTGCGCTGGCAACTGATCAATGGCAAGCGGGCCGCCGTCTTTTCCTTCAAGGTACCCATAACGAACTCCCGGCTCGCGGTGGATGTTTGTTGCTTCCCGACGAGCATCCAGACCGGGATCGCCAGGATCTACAATTCCATGGACGCGACCGTGGTCGCCGGGCAGGAAGCTGTAGGGGGTGGGGCAGGCGGCGTCACGGGCAACTTTCAGACGAACACCAGTTATGACCAGCAATTCAAGGCCACCGTGCCCTACCACGGCGAGATATTCGTCGATCTAAATACTGGAATCGTGGTCCGGCTCATCACCCAGGCTGAGTTCAAAGCCTCTGACGATGTCCAGCAGGAGGATCAACGCATTGACTACGGCCCGGTGATGATTGGCGCAAGTGCCTTGGTTCTTCCCGTCAAGACCATCCTCAACACCGTGGTGGCTCCCAATGGCGACACCGGCGCCGCCAGGTTCACCACCCGCCGCACCCTCTTCATCTCCGAGTACAAGAACTACCAGGCCGCACGCTAACTCGCAGGCAGTTTACCGACAGCGCGGCTGCTACCACCTTCAGCCGCCGCGCCTGAAGCGATTTTCCTTCCCGCGCAACCCGCCGCTTTGCTACTCTGGCCCTACCATGAAGCGCACGCCCTTTTTGCTCCTGACCGCCATTCTCCTCCTCGCCGCCGCACCGTCCGCCGCCGCCCAGACGTTTACACCCAAGTCCATCCAGTTCAACGGCGCGCCGGAGTACTCCAACCAGGAGTTGCTGGCAGCCGTGGGATACAAAAAGGACACGCCCATTGCCTATTCTGAAGTGAAGAGCCATTGCCAGAGGCTCCTCGACACGGGCCTATTTGAAGCCGCCAGCTTTACCTACAACGGGGTCAACCTGATCTTTACCCTGATTCCCTCCACGGTGCTTTACTCCGTGCGCCTGCAGAACCTGCCGCTCACGCCGGGCAAGGAGTTGGACGCCGCGCTTTACGACCGGCTACCGCTCTATCACGGCAAGGTGCCCTTCGACGGCGGGCTAACGGAGCAGGTGCGCCAGGCCCTGGAAGAGATGCTTGCCGCCAAGAGCATCCAGGCCACCATCGCCGCCACGCCTTACACCGATCCGAAGCTGGCGGAAGTCACTGCCATGAGCTACGCCATCACCGCGCCGCCGGTGAAGTTGGGCGAGATTCATCTGCAAGGCGTCTCGCCCGAGCTGGAAGCTAAAGTGAAACTCATCGCGGATCGCACCAAGAGGTCCGATTACGACACGGAAAATGCGGCGGCCAACATCGAACACGCATTTACTTTGTTTTACTCCGATGAAGGCTATCCTGCCGTCAAAGTTCATGCCGAGCGGCTGGGCGATCCAGTCGTGAGCGGCGCGGCCATTGAGATTCCCTTCAACGTAATCGTCGAGGAGGGCCGGCCTTACAAACTCGGTTCCATCCATCTGCCGTCCGGCGAGCCGCTGACCCTGGCGGAAATCAACAATACCGCTGGAGTCGTGTCGAATACGGTTGAGAAAATGTCCGCCAAGGACGGAGTCACTCTTCGAACCGCTCTGGCTTATGTCACCGGACAGTACAAATCCAAAGGCTACATGGAATGCGTTGTCACGCCGCATCCGCAGTACGATGAAGCGAACGGCGTCGTCAATTACGCCCTGGAGGTTCAGACGGGGCCGGTGTATACGATGGGCAAGCTGACCATTGAAAACGGGGCAGACGACCTGCGCGCCGCCATGCTGGCCGCCTGGAAGCTGCCCGAAGGCGCGGTCTTCAATGAAAGAGCGATTCAAACGTACTTTTATTCGCAGGGAAACACCCCGCTCGGACGCACCTTTGCCTCTGCCACCTGCCGCTTCAAGCTGACTCGAAATATCCTGACCCACACCGTCGATGTCGCGCTGCTGCTGGAAAAAAAGCACTGACGCCAGCTATCCTCATTCCATGCCCCACTCACTCGTCTTCGACCATATCTTTCTGTTGCCGCTTCCGATTCTGGAGAAGCTGCTCCGCCCGATGATCGTCTACCTGGCGCTGGTGCTGCTGCTGCGGCTCTTCGGCAAGCGCGAACTGGCCCAGCTCAACCCCTTCGACCTGGTGGTGCTGCTCTCACTCTCCAATACCGTGCAGAACGCCATCATCGGCGACGACAACTCTGTGACCGGCGGCCTGATCGGTGCCTTTAGTCTCCTGGCCATCAATTGGCTGGTGGTGCGCGTGCTCTTCCGCTCGCGCAAGCTCACCGGAGTGATCGAGGGCCGTGCGACGGTGCTGGTCACGAACGGCCAGATCGACCAGCGCGCTCTCCAGCGCGAGTCGCTCAGCCGCGAGGAGCTGCTCTCGGTCATTCACCGCCAGGGCTTCGAGGACTTCGACCAGGTTCGCCGCTGTGAACTGGAACCCAACGGCACGTTTTATGTCGAGGCCTACGACCCTTCCGCCGCCGACAAGCGCCATGCGGAATTGCTGGCCCGACTGGACGCGTTGAGCTGCGAGGTCGCTGCGATGCGTCCGCCTGCATTGAACCCAGAGGGTTAACAACTGAAGCTCAAGTCACGAAAGGTATGCACAATATTCCTGTTGCGGATATATCTGTTACGGATGTATACTCCTATCATGGCTACTGCAACCGCACCCGCCGCTCCGCTTACCCCGGCCGTCTTCGCCATTCTGCTCTCGCTTGCGGAAGGGGAAAAACACGGCTACCTCATCATGAAGGATGCCCGTGCCCCGCAGGGTGGCGGCCTTCGCATGGGCCCCGGAACCCTCTACGGTTCGCTGGAGCGCATGATGCGAGACGGGCTGGTCGAGGAGTCCGGCATCTCCGACGATGAGCGCCGCCGCTACTACCGCCTTACCAGCCAAGGCCACACCGTTCTGGCCGTCGAGTTGGAACGGCTGGATGCGGCCGTCTCCTCCGCGCGTTCCCACGGCCTGCTGGCCCATGGAGGCCATTCATGATGCCGGCCGCGCCCCATGACGAACGCCTTGAACGGATCTACGCGCAGGCCCTGCGTCTTTACCCCGTGCGCTTTCGCGCGGCTCACGGCGCTGCCATGCGCCAAACCTTCCGCGACGCCTTGCAGGATCGTTCGTTCTCCCGCCGCGCGCTGATCCCGATGGTTCTCCGCGACCTCGTCACTTCCCTTGCAAAGGAGCACTTCGCCATGCTGCGCGACACCTTTCTCCGCCCCGCTCTGCTCTTCAACGCCGTCGTGCTGGCCGCCATCTCCACCGTACTGGCCATAGCGCTCTATACCATTCCCCAGCAGGTGCTGCGCCAGGGCGCCAACGATCCCCAAATCCAGTTGGCGGGCGATCTGGCTGCTCGCCTCGAACAAGGAGTTGCGCCCACTGAGGCAGTCCCCGCTATAGCAGTGGACATCGCCCGCAGCCTTTCACCTTTTGTGATTGCCTACGACGATCAGGGCCGGCCGCTGGTTAGCCAGGCGCAACTGGATGGCAAGACGCCCGTCCCTCCTATCGGAGTCTTCAACTACGTCCGCCTGCACGGCGAGGAGCGCATCAGCTGGCAGCCTGTCCTCGGCCATGAGCACGGCGTCCGCATCGCCGCTGTCGTTCAGCGCGTCAATGGGCCACAACCAGGATTCGTTTTGGCCGGCCGCAATATGCGCGAGGTGGAAGCGCGCGAACAGCAGGTCGAGCAGATGGCCGGCCTCGCCTGGATCGCCATGCTTGGCTTGATCTTACTGGGAACTGTCGCCTTCGGGTGGTGTACTCGGCAGAAGCCGGCATAAGCGGCCAGCACCGGCCAGCAATTATTCCCACTCGATCGTTCCCGGCGGCTTCGAAGTAATGTCGTAGACGACGCGGTTGATGCCGCGGACCTCGTTCACGATGCGGCTGCTGATGCGCTTCAGCACATCGTAGGGCATAGGGGTCCAGTCGGCGGTCATGCCGTCCTCCGAGTGCACCGCCCGCACCGCCGCGGTATACGCATACGTCCGCTGGTCGCCCATCACCCCCACGCTCATCACCGGCAGCAGCACGGCAAAGCTCTGCCAGATCGACGAGTACAACCCCGCAGCCTTGATCTCCGCCACCACAATTTCGTCGGCCTCCTGCAACAGCGCAACCCGCTCAGGCGTCACCTCGCCCAGAATACGCACTGCCAGGCCGGGCCCCGGAAAAGGCTGGCGTCCCAGAATCTCCTCCGGCATCTGCAGGTCGCGCCCGATCCGCCGCACCTCATCCTTGAAGAGATCCCGCAGCGGCTCAATCAGCTTCAGCTTCATCCCCAGCGGCAGCCCGCCCACGTTGTGGTGGCTCTTGATGGTCTGGCTCGGCCCCTTCACACTAGACGACTCGATCACATCCGGATAAAGCGTGCCTTGCACCAGCCACTCCACTCCACCCGTCTCCTTGGCGATGCGCGTTGCCTCATCCTCAAAGACAGCGATAAACTCCGCGCCAATGCGCTTGCGTTTCGTCTCCGGATCGCTCACTCCCGCCAGTTGCGCCAGGAAGCGCGCGCTGGCGTCCACCGCGACGATCTTCAACCCCAGCCGGTCGCGCAGATTCTTCTGGACGTTGATGAATTCGTTCTTGCGCAGCACACCGTTGTTGACGAAGATGCACGTCAGTTGATCCCCGATCGCCCGGTACACCAGCACCGCCGCCACCGACGAATCCACCCCGCCGGAGAGTCCGCAGATTACGTGCCCCGCTCCCACCTTCTCGCGGATCGAGGCGACAGTCGTTTCAATAAAGTGCGCCGGAGTCCAGTCGCCGCGCGCGCCGCAGATAGCGAAGACGAAGTTCTTGATCAGTTGCGGTCCCAGCGGCGTGTGGTGCACTTCGGGATGAAACTGCACCGCCCAGATGCGGCGCTCCGCGCTTTCAAAGCCCGCCAGAGCATTGGCCGTAACCGCCGTGCGATGGAAGCCCTCCGGCAGCTTCGCCGCCTCGTCGCCGTGGCTCATCCACACCGCCAGCGTGGGTGGCAGCCCCTGAAACAGCGCCGACTCTGCGTCCTCAATTGCGACCTCCGCGTGCCCATACTCGCGCCGCGGCGCTCCCAGCACCTTACCGCCCAGGTGGTGCACGATGAAGTGCAGCCCATAGCAGATGCCCAGCACCGGCACGCCCAGTTCCAGCAGCTTCGGGTCGGCCGCTGGCGCGTCGGCATCATAGACCGACGAGGGCCCGCCGGAGAGCACAAGGCCCAGCGGCTTCAGCGCCAGAATTTCGGCGACAGGCGCGGTGCAGGGCAGCACCACGGAGAAGACATTCTGTTCGCGGATGCGCCGCGCAATCAGTTGCGTATACTGCGAACCAAAATCGAGGATGACAATAGTCTGGGTGTCCACGCTTCAAGTGTGGCAGGAGCGAGGGCAGAATGTAAAGACAGCTCTTTACAAATCCAAAAATGAGCTATGATTGAGTTGAGTTCGAGGAGAATGGCCATGAATGACACGAAAACAAGTCGGAAGACAGTTGCGACTGTGCCCAGGTCTGCAATTATGAAAAAGGGTAATGCGATCCTTACCAAATCTGATTTCAGTTCACAGCCTACCGCCATTGACATGAAGAGTGCGGTACAGGCTGCTTTCGCTTTTATTAAGGATATGTTCCCACAAGCGAAGGACATTCGGCTTGAAGAGGTCGAGCCGGGTTCGGTTGGCTGGACAGTAGTTATTTCTTTTTCAACAGGAGAACCTGGAACCCTCGCTCAGGTTATGGGTGGAGGGGCGCCTCGACTATTCAAAACAATAGCCGTGGATTCTACGAGTGGTCAGGCACAGTCTTTGAAGGTTTGGAAGCAATGAGTTCCCATCAAGAAATTCTGATCGACAAATATAAGAACAAGGGCATACTAATCGATGCAAATCTGGCACTTCTTTATCTGGTTGGGAGCTATGATCTGCGACTTGTCGGAGATGGAAAATACAAGAAGCTTTCCAAATATAATACGGAAGATTATCACCTTCTGATTAGGCTCAAAAATGTATTCAAGAAGGCTGTAACGACGCCCCATGTTCTAACAGAGGTAAGCAATCTCACAAACGATCTTCCGGAAAAAACAAAGTCTGCGTGTTTGAAGAACTTTTATGAGACCTTTGTTGAGATTGACGAACTCGTCGTACCTAGCATGGAGGCGGCCCAGATGCCAGAGTTTCATTTCCTTGGTCTGACCGATAGCGCTCTTGTACTCGTCTCCAGTTTATTCCTGATCGTTACTGACGATGCACGGCTCGTTCAAAAGATGAGTGAGTCCGGGATGGAAGCTCTGAACTTTAGCCACTTACGAAGGCATCTCCTATCCGCATAATATCAAGATGAATCCGCTATTCATCACTCGTAGCGATACCGTGCCTGCAAAAAGTCGATGCGCTCGGAGGTGATTCGCCAGGTGACATATCCAGGTCGAATCAGCAGGCCGTATCGCAAAGGCAAAGCCGGGTATGTTAAGAGGTATAACTGGATCTGGGTTGCAAACGAGAATAGCCTGTTTCTCTGACAACAGGGTTGACCGCTTCACGGCCCGCCGCAAATCGCAGAAACTGCAGAGCGGGGCTCTTGCGCGTCAGAACCCTTTGGCTGGAGTTCGGCGGAATGACACCTGCGTCTCCATCGGCACAGGCATACGATTTCGCTCCCCTGGCGAGAGCCGCCGCAGCCACTCCAACGGGAAACCCATTCGCGCTACAATCAAGTCAGTGTCGGGGCGTAGCGCAGCCTGGTAGCGCATCTGCTTTGGGAGCAGAGGGTCGGGGGTTCAAATCCCTCCGCCCCGACCAATAACCTCTGTATTTACTGAAGTCTCTATTCGCTTCAGAAAAGACCCCTTATGGAACCCTGTGGTTCTCTGGGGATTCCACAGCTACAGAATCGACTACAGATGAAGATTCCTAAGATCTTCGCGGACCTCTATACTCTTGATTCTTCGATAGTTCTGGAACAACGTTTCAGGAAGAACCATCGTTTCCAAGGCAGATGCGTTCCAATCATACTGAAGCTCTCCCAACCCAGTACAGAACAATCAGTCAGAATCAGCAAATCGCAAACAGGGCGAGCCACAACGACTGATCCTAGCTTTGATGAAATGGTTTAGATAGGCTCACTGTCTGCTTGTGCGGAACTTCCCACGCCGTATAGCTGTTGAAGAGAAACTCGCCGCCCAATACCAGCAGCCACACCCACAGCGCAAAGCGCAGCGGCCGGCGCGGAACGTATGTGCTGACCAGCGTACCAACAATAGATCCGGCGACGCCGCCAGCGATGAGGTGAATCAGCAACTCCGGGTTCGAAGCGTGCGAGAACCAATGCGCGCCGCTGCCGATCAGTGAAACGATAAAGCCGAAGGCGATGTCCGTGCCCACCACTTGCGCGGGCAGCAGCGGTGTCAGGCTGAGCAGCGCAGCCGAGCCCAGCGCGCCCGCGCCAGCCGACGAAAAGCCAACCTCCGTTCCCACCGGGAACATCAGCCACGAAAGTAGTGGAGTTCGGTCGCGCCTTTGCGTCATGGGATTCTGCGGACGAAAGGATACGAAGATCTGATAGGCAGCGGTGGTCACGAGTATCGTGCCCAGCAGCGCATTCATCAGGTTCTGCGATCCGGCGTTGACCAGATGCTTCAAGAAAAGCGAGCCGATGATAACGCCGGGGATGCCGCCCATCAGCATAAACCCCAGCGTCCGCCAGGCAACGTTGCGCCGCATGATTTGCGCAGGAACCAGAATCAGTTTGACTGCGGCCGCGAACATCAATCCGATGCCGACGGCAATCGGCGCGGGAACTCCGAGAAACAAAACCAGAACCGGCACGGTGACGGTGCCCGCGCCCACTCCGGTGAGCGCAATAAACAGCGCGATGATGAATCCTATGAGGTACTGCATTCTCTCCCTTTCGCGACTGGCAGCTCGCTTTACATCTTCGGCGCGGCTTCGATGTGAATGCCGCATTCAACCTTGCGGCCCGCCCAGCGTCCGGAGCGCGCATCGTTCGGATCCAGCGGAAGCGATGTACATGGCTCGCAACCGATGGAAGTGTAGCCGAGCTCATAAAGCGGCAGCAGCGGAATCGACAGCGATTCGCAGGCGTACCACACGTCGCGTGTCGTCCATGCGGCCAGCGGCGCCAGCTTGAGCACCTGCTTGCCGCCGGGCAGCGTGAAGAGTGCCGATTCCTCAAGATTTGTCCGGCTCTTGGCTTGCTCCCTGCGCAAGCCGGTAATCCACACGCGGTATTCGGCAACCGCCTTGAAGAGCGGCTCAACCTTGCGCAGCTTGCAGCACTGATCCGGCGCGGATTGATAGAGGAGTCCGTGCTCCGCCTCCTGCTCGGCTACGGTGTGCAGCGGCAGCAGGTTGATGAGATTCAATTGCCACTCGCTTGCTATGCGGTCGCGATATGTGTACGTTTCAGCGAAGTGATAGCCGGTGTCGAGAAAGAGAATCGGAATATGCGCATCGAAATCCAGCGCCAGCTTGGCGAGCAACACATCTTCCGCCTGAAAGCTGCACGTCAGGCACGCATCGTGATTGCCGGAGATTACACGCGCCAGAGCCGCGCGCACATCATCGAGCTTGGTTTTTACTTGCGCATTGATTTCAACTGTGCTCATCGCTTGCTTCCTTTCCGACTCTGTTGAATCAGCGGTTTTCTATATTACCCAGTCTGCGTTTCCTGACGATAAAAGAATGCCGCTTCGCGCCAGCAGTTCATTCACGGCTGCAATCGCTGTAACCGGTTCACTTGCGTTGAGGGTGATTTGCTCGCCATCAGCTTGCGCGGTGAGAGTCTCGCCCGCTGCCAGATTGACGATCAACGCGATCATTCCCGATAAAACCTTCGAGCGAATCAAGTGATCTACTAGGTTAGCGTTAATTCCAGATACGGTATCGACTTCAATGCGTGCGGTGATCGCGCCGCGAAGAAAAAGCGAGCGCTCGATGCGATCAATCAGCTCAACCGGTCCCGTCATTTCAAGAACGCCGCCGCGATGACCCCAACGCGCGGCTCTCTCCTCCGCTGTCACCGGGCCTGATGTAGAAGCAGCCGAGGTGGAGGCCGCTGTGATCATGCCTGCCGCAACAGTGCTGTTGGTTTCGGCGTCGATCAGAATGAATGCGCCGGTCGAACGATTTTCGCCGTACAGGTCGAGAGCGATCGGCCGCAGCAAATCAATGTTGACCACGCCGATGCCATTCATCTCCAGCGTATCGGCGGCTTCGTGCGCCAGCGTGCCGATGTTGGTGCGATGTTCCAGCGATGAAACAAATGCGGGCACCGTTTGGCTGGTATGCTTCAGCAGATAGCGGCGATTTCGCACAAGCGGGCGCGCATCCATCCAGACCAGCACTGCCTGAATCCGCCTGGCGACCGTTGCCTGCGCGTGTGTGGAAACGATCAGATCGCCGCGGCTGATGTCCAGCTCACGATCCAAAACCAGCGTGACCGATTGCGGTGCGATGGCCTCGGCAAGGTCTCCATCAATGGTTACGATGCGCGCGACTCGCGCGCTTCTGCCCGAGGGAAGCACGGTGATATTGTCGCCGGGGCGTACGGTTCCCGAAGCAACCTGGCCGGCGAATCCGCGGAAGGTATGATCGGGACGAAGAACGCGTTGCACGGGAAAGCGAAAGGGCGCTGTGCGCGTTTCAAGCGCCGAAGGCAGCGACTCCAGTAGCTCCAGCAGCGATGGTCCCGTGTACCACGGCATTGCATCGGAACGATGCACAATGTTGTCTCCTGCAAGCGCGCTGACCGGAACGAAGCGAACTTCAACGGGGCTGCCGGTATCGGCTGCGATCTGATTGAGGACGGTCGTGAAGTCCTGCTCGATGGCGCGGAAGGCCGCTTTGTCGTAGCCAATCAAATCCATTTTGTTGACCGCGACAATCACATGGCGCACGCGCAGCAGCGATGCGATATACGCGTGACGTCGCGACTGAATCAGAACGCCTTTGCTGGCGTCGATCAGCACCACCGCTGCATCGGCCGTCGATGCGCCGGTGGCCATGTTGCGCGTGTACTGCTCATGGCCCGGCGTATCCGCGATGATGAACTTGCGGCGCGGCGTAGAGAAGTAGCGATAGGCCACATCGATGGTGATGCCCTGCTCGCGCTCGGCGCGCAGGCCGTCGGTGAGCAACGCGAAATCTATCTGTCCAGGAGCGGTTGTTCCCTTCCCCTCGATGGAGCGCACCTGGTCTTCGTAGACCGACTGCGTGTCGTAGAGCAGGCGGCCGATGAGCGTGGACTTTCCATCGTCCACGCTTCCCGCGGTCGAAAAGCGCAGCAAATCTTTTTCGCGCTCTTCGGCGAGAAACTCGCTTACCGAGAATGGGAGTGCCGTGAGTGTCGCCATTTAGAAGTAGCCCTCCCGCTTCTTGATCTCCATCGAGCCTTCCTGGTCGTGATCGATCGCGCGGTTGGCGCGCTCCGAGGAGCGGAACTGTAACAGCTCAGCAATAATCTTGGGCAATGTATCGGCCTCCGACCGAATCGCGCCCGTGCATGGACTGCATCCCAGCGAACGCAATCGCGACTTGACCAGCCGCGGCTGCTCGCCGAGCCGCGCGACAAAAGCTTGTTCAATGGGAAGCAGCGCATCGCCGCGCACGTACATCGGCCTCTCCTTGGCGAAGTAAAGATCGACTACAGGAATCTTTTCTTCGTGGATATATTGCCAAACGTCCATCTCCGTCCAGTTGGAGAGCGGAAAGACGCGAATGCTTTCGCCGGGATGAACACGGGCGTTGTAGAGATTCCACAATTCGGGGCGCTGATTCTTCGGATCCCATTGCCCGGCCGAGTCGCGGAATGAATAGATGCGCTCCTTGGCGCGCGATTTTTCTTCATCGCGGCGCGCGCCGCCGAAGGCCGCGTCAAAGTTGTAGTGGCGTAGCGCATCCAGCAGCGCCTGCGTCTTCAGCAATCCGCAACAGCGCTTGGTGTCCAGCGCGATGGGATTCGTTCCTGCCGCAATCGCGGCTTCATTGCGCCAGACCAGCAGCTCCGCGCCCACGGAACGGGCCATCGCATCGCGGAAGGTGAGCATCTCCGCAAATTTGAAACCGGTGTCCACATGCAGAAGAGGAAACGGAATCGGTGCGGGATAGAAGGCCTTCTGCGCCAGCCGCAGCATGACGGAGGAATCCTTGCCGATCGAGTAGAGCATGACGGGCCGCTCGAATTCAGAAGCCACCTCGCGCAGAATGTGAATGCTCTCGGATTCAAGCAGTCGAAGATGGCTCAGGCGCTCAGAAGCCGATACGCTCGCGGACGGCGATGGAGGAGATAGGATTTCGGCAACCGGCATGCATAACCTCTTTCAGTAATTGAATCGCTGAAGGTCGATGCTGCGGGTCCGCACACCGGCTTTTCAGCGATGGGTGCGTCTTCTGATGAATTGCTGGAGGGGAATCAGAGACTAGAGCATACACCCATCGAAGATCATCGACAGGCAACAACAAAGCCGGCTTTGGGAGGCGCGAACCATGTGCAATTTCATAGTACCAATGATTTCGGACAAATGCAATCCAAATTGATTACTATTGAAGATGCGCCCAATGCGGAAGTCGATTCAAAACAAGTGTGGATGCGGGAACCGGGAAGATGCGCCTGGGAGCCACCTGTTACTCTCGTTGAACGATGACTTGGTGGCGATTCTACTAAAGGTGCAGGTAGCGATCCGCGCCATACACCAGAGAGAGTGTGAGCAGGGCGATGAAGAGCTCGCCGATGGCTCCGACAGCAAAGGGTTTCCATCCTTGTTTGCCAAGTTCGCGCAGGCTGGTGCGGAGACCGACTCCGGCGAAGGTCAACAAGAAGGCCCAGCGGGAGAGATTGGCCAGACTCGCCAATTGCGGCTTGGCAAAGAAGCCCAGCGTGGCCAGCAGCGAGATCAGGAGAAAACCCAAAATAAATTTAGGAAATTTGCTCCATAGAAATGCGGCTTTGTTGCCGACTGCATGCGCTTCACCGCGCGACGACCAGTAGAGCGCATAGCCGAGCACGATGAAACCGATGAGCGCATTGCGCGTGGTCTTGGCCAGCACGGCTACCTTGCCGGCGGCGTCGGAATAGAGAGCGCCGGCGGCGGTGGCCTCGGCCGTGTTGTCCACCGCCAAACCTGCCCACAGGCCATAAGCTTTGTCGCTCAGGTGCAGCGAGTGCCCGATGAGCGGGAAGGTGAAGAGCGAGATTGCGCCCAGGGCAAGGATGGCGGCGATGGCATAGGAAGCGTCTTCATCGTCTGCGTCAATGGCCGGTTTGGCGGCGATGATGGCTGAGACGCCGCAGATCGACGAGCCGATCGCCAACAGCGAGGTCAGTTTGGGCTTGAGCCTGAAGGCGCGGCCCAGAATGTGCATGAAGGTGAGTGAGAGCGTGATGGCGATGGCGACAAGCAAGAGCGAGATGCCGCCCAGGTGAAGCACATCGCCGAGCAGGAAGCGCGAGCCGAGCAGGACGATTCCAGCCTTCAGCCAAAAATCGTATGTGGCTACTCCGACCTGAAAGATGCGCGGAATACCGATGGTGTTGGCAATGATCAGTCCAAGAACGATGGCCCACAAGACATACTCGATGTTCGGAAAGGTAATGTGGCCCGCCTTGGTGTAGGCGGCAATGGATTGTTCGATGAACTTGCCCGCGTAGCCTACGGCGGCCAGCAGCAGAAGGCCGGGGATGAGTGCTGCAATGCGGCGGCCGAGGCCGATGAATCCCGTCAGGCTATGGGAGGGGACGACGGTAGTGGAAGTGGCCATTGCGATCTCCTTGTTGGGCTGAATCAATCGTTCCATGGGAAGAGTGTCACAGTGCAGGTTTCACCATTTGATTGGCGGGAGCAGGTTGAGGCGAACGAGCAGAGCCAGGACGAGCGCAAGCGCGACAGCATAGCCGTCGAGCGAGAGAGCCTGACGGGAAGAAGTGGCGTCCTTCGACATACGAATTCTCCAATAGTGTGATTGCGATTGCAGGTTGAAGTTGGAGCGCCGGGCGGGAGTTGAACCCGCGCGTACAGGTTTTGCAGACCTGCGCGTTAACCGCTTCGCCACCGGCGCTATTCAATTCGATCACCCAGTTGTCTACTTCTTTCCGTTGTCTTTGAAGTTCAGCGCAAAGTAGTAGTACGTATACGAGTGGCTGGTTGTCACATTCGTCAGGAACTGGCCTCCGCCGAAGTAGCCAACGCCGCCGCCCAGGTTGAAGTGCTTATTGAGTTCATACCAGGAGTAGCCATCGATCTCCGCGCCCAGATGGCGGCCGTGGTCGGTCTTGTTAAACACGATCGAACTGCCCGAGGTGTTGTAAATCGAGTCCAGCGCCGAGGCCGCCCAATCGTCCAGCCCCTGCGCCGTGAAGGTGAGCCGCCGGTGAGGCTCAATGGTTGTGCCCACACGCACCGCCTCAATGTTCTGCCAGCCGAACAGATCAGTGATGCCAAAGCGGTCGTGCGCTGTCGGGTAGATCGTGTCGAAGGTGGAGTGCTTTCCGTTCGTTGCCGGATCGCTGTTGCCCGATGCGTAGTCGTATTGGGTAAAGACGCGCGGCTTGGCCACTGCATCGAGGAACTGGTATGCCGCGCCTGCCTCCGCCGCCCAGGCGCCGATGCTTTGCGGTCCCACCGTGCCGCCTTCGAAGATCACCTCGCCCCCATAATCGAACGCCGAGCGGGCTTGCGCCTTGAAGCGCACGCCAATTGCCTTCTCGTTTTCCTTGCCGGTGGTTTTGGCGACGGCCGGTTCGACGACCTCTGCCGGCTGAACGCGCCACAGGAAGAACGGCTCAATGTTAGAGTGCGGCACAAAAAAATCATCGATGCGGCCGTAGGCTCCGTAGATGTTGTTGCCTTCCTGATGCGGGCTCACGCCATAGGCCTGCGGCACCACAGCCGAGGCGGCGAAGATGCCCAGGTGCTCGCGCTTCGCATTCAGGTTTAGCACCGCCGCATCGTAGGAACGGGCCTGATTGCGCCACTCGGAGTTGGCGATGATGGTGTTGTTGTAGCTGATCAGCTGCCGGCCCACGCGCAGGCTGAACCAGTGCTTATCGGGCGCGCCAATCTCGGCGTAAGCCAGCTTCAGATCCCAGCGAACCGTGTTCGGCGGACCGATCGGCGGATTCTGGAAGCCCGCGCGGGCATCCTGCACCTGCGCCGTAACCCGCAACCAGCTGAGCGTATGCAAATTCACCTGGAACCTGAAGCGGTTCAACAGGTAGGAGTCATCAACTTTCGCTTTCAAGTTTGAATTGTCGTACCCCTCGTATCGGAATCGCTCCTCGCCCTGCAGATCAATCCAATGGGGCAGCTTTGCGTCAAGTTGCGAGAACGGGGCAGAATCGTGAATGTCATAGGGCGCGGGGTTGCCGGTAGTACGCCAGGCCGGGCCGTTCAGGAAGCTCAACGGGTTGTTTGCCGGCCCGGTGAGGTATACGCCGTTGTACCCGGATGTCGCGTGTTGCGTGGTGACGTCGTCCTGCGCGGCCAGGGGCAGGCCGGCCGTTATAGCAAACAGAAAAACAACAGCAGTGATGGATTGCGGCAATCGGCGCAGTGAAGCGGACACGAAAGCATAAAGAGCTATTTGCACTTTGGATTCTCCTTGGAATTTAGGGAAGCTGTGGATGGGCTAGGACCTTAGGCTCCTGGCCCGCATGGAGCGGCAGAACTTTATCGACATGTAAGCAGACAACAACACGAGCACTGCGCCGTACCCGGCCCGCTCAGTGTGTGGCCGGAGTCCTCAAACAAGTGCACGGCGATGGGTGCGGAGACGGGCATCCTGTACTCGCAAAATCAATGTGTGTGTTTCGATTGGGAGAGACAAAATCGCGGATAGACCAGCGGGCGCTAGCGTAGACAGCAACAACACGCGATTTTGATTGGGAAGGTTTTCATCTCGTGAACAACTCTGTTTTTCCAAGCTAAACGACATCCGGATTCTTGTCAACAGGAAAAAGTTGACTTTCGCGCGGCTCACCCATAGTATTTCTATATGCAAGGTCAACTCTGTTGTCGCCGCTGTACATCGCTTCGCGCGCAGAGGTGACCTGGGTCTAAAAGTTCAGATCGAAATCACATTTCCCCGATGCCCGCGATGCAGCCTTAGCTGCCGCGGGTTTTCTGTTTTCGACGAAGAGGATCAATGACTCAAGCTACTCTTGTGAAAGAGACAAATGCGCAGCGCGCGGAGCGCCTGAAGCGCGAGAAGAATCCGTGGGAGGCCTTCGACGAGGTGCGCGAGTTTGCGCGTCAGGGGCGCTCGAGCGTGCTGCCCGAGTGGGCCTCGCTGTACTTCAAGTGGTGGGGCATTTACACACAGGGCGACGGCGTAGGCGCAACCGGGGGCAAAGGCGGCGAGGGCCTGGCCTCCGATTACTTCATGATGCGCATCGGTATTCCCAACGGCATCGTCAGCGCCGCTCAGCTTCGCGTCATCGCGGGCCTCGCGCAAAAGCACGCGCGCAACCTCGCCGACATCACCGTCCGCCAATGCATTCAGTTGCACTGGCTCACCATCGAATCGCTGCCTGAAGTGGTCGATGCGCTCGACGCCATCGGGCTTTCGCCGATGGGCGCATGCGGCGATGTGGTGCGCAACGTGACCGGCTGTCCGCTGGCCGGCGTGGCCGCCGATGATTTGATCGATTCCTCGCCGCTCGCCAATGAAATTTCACTCATGCTCAAGGGCAATTCGGAGTTCTATAATCTGCCGCGCAAATTCAAAATTTGCGTTACCGGCTGTCCATCGTGGTGCTGCCATCCGGAGATCAACGACATCGCCCTTACCGCGACCAGGTACAACGGCCAGATCGGCTACTCGCTGCGCGTCGGCGGCGGCCTCTCCAAGGAACCGCATCTTGCCGTTCGCCTCAATGCCTTTGTTCTTCCCGAGCAGGCAGTGCGCGTAGCGCGCGGCGTGGCTGAAATCTTCCGCGAGCAGCAGGGCCTGCGCGAAAACCGAGCCCAGGCGCGCATGAAATACCTCTTCCTTAAAGAAGGCTGGACCGCCGATCATTTTCTTGCGGAGTTACAGTCGCGGCTCGACTTCACGCTGCTGCCCGCCGCACCAGAGCAAGTGCCCGGCGACATCTTCCGCGACCACGCCGGCATTCATGCGCAGCGCCAGCCGGGCTTGAGTTACGTTGGCGCTTCGGTGCTGCGCGGCCGGCTCAGCGGGGATCAGTTGCTCGCCGCCGCCGAGCTTGCCGAGCGCTTCGGCAGCGGCGCTCTGCGCACTACTGTTAGCCAGAATCTTTTGTTCATCGACATTCCTAATCACAAGACTGCCGAACTAGCGCAAGAACTGAACCGAATCGGATTGCAAGTCGATGGCTCGAATTTCTGGCGTGGCGCGGTCGCCTGCACGGGCACCGAGTTCTGCAAGCTCGCCATCACCGAGACCAAGGGCTTCACACGCTGGCTGGTCGATGAACTCGAAGAGCGCCTGCCTGAATTCGATCAGCAGCTCAGGCTCAACGTCACCGGCTGCCCCAACGGCTGCGGCCAGCATTGGATCGCCGACATCGGTATCGAGGGCAAGAAGATCAAGCACGAAGGTAAGCTCATCGACGCATATTATTTTTGCCTCGGCGGCGCGGTGGGCCGGCACGCTGCCATTGCCCGCCCGGTGGGCTTTCGCTGCCCCGCGACGCTGGTGCCGGAAGCAATCGAGCGGCTGCTGCGCCACTACCTTGCCACGCGCCAGCCGAATGAAAACTTGCGTGCATGGTTCCTGCGCCACAGTAACGATGAGCTGCGCGCCGATTTAGCGGGTGAGGTTTTGCCGCCGGTGGAGCGCGATCTGCCCACGGGTCCTGTGCCGCACGGCGTCGCCGATTGAGGATCAATCCATGAGCTTGTTGCCAATCTTTCTCAAACTCGAAGGTCATCGCGGTCTTGTAGTCGGCGCAGGTACGGTTGCGTTCGAGAAGATTAACAGTCTGCTCAAGACAGGCTTGCGGCTGCGCGTGGTTGCGCCGGTGGCGCGAGCGGCAATCCGGCAGCTCGCAATCGATGGCCGTCTCGAATGGATCGAGCGGCCCTTTGAAATCGCCGATCTTGATGGCATTGATCTGGTCATCGCAGCCACCGATTCCGCCGAAGTCAACGCACAGGTTTATCGCGAATCCGTAGTGCGCAAAATTCTGGCCAACAGCGTGGACGACCCTCCCAACTGCGATTTCTATTTTGGTTCAGTGGTCAGCCGGGGCGCGCTGCAAATTGCCATCTCGACAGCCGGAGAGAGTCCTGCCGTGGCGCAGCAGTTGCGCCGCGAGATCGACGAGCAACTGCCCGAAGATCTCGGCCCGTGGCTTGATGATGTGGGAAGTTTGCGCCGCGAAGTTCTCGCAACGCATCCGCGCGGCGAGGCGCGCAGGCTGCTCTTGCATCAACTCGCGCAGCGCAAGCTCTGCGGCTCTGAACTCTGCCCCTCGCGCCAGTTGGCTCGCGCGCCGCTCGACAAACAAACGGACGGCTCAAACGCGAAGGTCTATCTGATCGGCGCCGGTCCCGGCGATCCCGACCTGCTCACCGTCAAAGCTCTGCGCCTTCTTCAATCCGCCGATGCCGTTCTGCACGACGCCCTTGTTCCGCAGGCGATTCTTGCGCTGGCCTCGCCGTCCGCCGAAGTCGTCAATGTGGGCAAGCGCTGCGGCGTGAAGAGCATCACGCAGCAGGAGATCAACGCGCTGATGATCGAGCGTGCGCAGTTGGGACGCTCAGTCGTGCGCCTCAAGAGCGGCGATCCGCTTCTTTTCAGCCGCGCCGCGGAGGAGATCGCCGCACTCGCCGCAGCCGGCGTGGCCTTCGAGATTGTTCCCGGCATTACTGCCGCCTTCGCCGCCGCCGCTGCCATAGGTTGCTCCCTCACCAGCCGCAACAGCACCTCCAACGTGATCTTCTCCACCGGCCATCACGCGCCATCGCAAGCGGAGAACCGATCCCTGCACGCGCCGCTGCCGCAACTCGAAGACGCGACCCGCGTGGTGTATATGCCGGGCCGCGATCTGCGCATGCTCGCGCAAGAGTGGCTCGACGAGGGCCTTCCTCCTGATCTTCCCTGCGCCATCGTCTCGCGCGCCGCGCAACCCGGCCAGCAGATCCGCACCACCACGCTCGCCGCTCTCGGCGACACCGCGCCCACGCTTGCGCCCAGTCTGCTGATCGCCGGCTGGGCTCTGCGTGAATCCTCTGCCGCATTCCAGTACCTCGCTGGAATTACATCCGAACGAAATGGAGACTCGAATTCGAGCGGGAAGTCCATTGTGCCTGGCCAATATTCGATTTGGCCCGAAATGGGCCTATTTTCTTCTAGGAGGAGCCTTGGTATCAATGATCCTTCACTCCAACATAGGGGACAGGGCCAAGACAACGGAAAAGTGTTGCAGAGCCAACCTGGAGCAATAGATGCGCTTTTCTCGCTGGTTCCCTGAACAAAGTCGCGGTCAAATACATCAATGTAGTCAATTTTGTCACTGTCAAAGCACCCAAGATCCACAAGGATCGTCAGAGCTTATTCGCAAATAGTGAGCAGTTTGCTTCCTGCATTCGATTCTTTGTTGGGAATGGCCGGAACCCGGCGAAGATTGAATCCAGGATGGCACAAATCAAGTCTAGGACAGTGTCAGACGCGTTGTGGAGCAAGATTGGGCCGCTGGTTCCAGCGCGAAAACGGCCGCGTGGCCGAACCTACCAGCGTAAGCCCGGAGCAGGACGCCAGCCTCCTGCATCGCTATGAACTCAAAGTAAAGACCCGCCGCCAGGAAACGGAGGGAAAGCGCAACGAGTTCGGCAAACGAGCGCGTCGATAAGTAGTTGAACGTACGCATTCCTGGTTCAGCAGGTACCGTAAACTGCTGGTCAGCTTCGAAAAAATCGAAACCGGCTACATCGCGCTTTTCTCGCTTGCTGCCGCGCTGATCTATTGGAGGCAGACCGCTTCTATTTACGGAAAAGCTCTGAAGTCGTGCCCTTTTACAAAACAGGCCTGCGATCGGGTTTTTCCGCAACCTGTGTAGTCGCCCTTGCAAAACAACGACTTGTTCAGAGGTTCCCTAGGCATCGCGCGTGAATGCCCCGTTGACCAGGCGCCAGATGCCCAGCGGATTCTCGTCTTTCAATTCATCCGGCAATGCTGCCTGGGGAAAATCCTGGTAACACACAGGCCGTGCGAAGCGATAGATGGCTTGTGTTCCGACAGAAGTATGGCGGCTGTCGCTGGTGGCAGGATAGGGCCCGCCGTGTACCATGGCGTGGCAGACCTCGACGCCGGTGGGATAGCCGTTGACGACGAGCCTTCCCGCCTTGCGCTCCAGAATCCCAACCAGATCGGCGAAATTGGCCAGGTCGGCCTCGCTTCCGTGCAAGGTCGCCGTGAGCTGCCCTTCGAGCGCGTAGGCAAGCGCGATCAACTCCTGCCGGTCCGCATAGCGGACAATGAGTGTGCTGGGGCCAAAGATCTCCTTCATCAACTCGGGGTCGCGAAGCAGTTCGCCTCCCTCGATTTGAAAGAGAACCGGAGAAACATCGGCTGCGCCGGCGTTCTCTGGTGAGGGTTGCGCAAGGAGTTCTACGCCGCTATGCTCTAGCCGACGCGCCACTCCGGATTTGTAACTTTTGCAGATTCCTTCGGTCAGCATGGGAGACGGCGCTGCTTGCCGCACGAGAGCCGCAAGCTCGGCCACCAGCACGTCAGCGGATTCGTTGCGAGGCAAGTAAACCAGTCCGGGCTTGGTGCAGAATTGCCCCACACCCAGCGTGAAGGATGCAAAGAGCCCCTTCGCGATCTCAGCGCCGCGCGTGCATAAAGCCTCCGGTAGCACGAAAAGGGGATTGCTGCCGCTCATCTCCATAAAGCAGGGGATGGGTTCCGGACGCGTCGCCGCAAGTTGCATCAAGGCCTTGCCGCCAGCGAGCGATCCAGTGAAGCCCACCGCCTTGATGGCCGGATGCTGAACCAGCGCCGACCCCACCAGGGCGCCGGAGCCGAAGATCAGCGCGAAGGTTCCCGCCGGCAGGCCGCACTCTCGCAGGCTGCGGCAGATGACTTGACCCACCATCTCGCTGGTTCCCGGATGCGCCGAATGTGCCTTGACGATCACCGGATTGCCCGCCGCGAGCGCGGAGGCCGTATCCCCTCCCGCCACGGAAAAAGCTAACGGAAAATTGCTGGCGGCAAAGACCGCAACCGGACCCAGCGGACGCAGCACGGAGCGAATATCGGCCTTGGGCAATGGCACTCGCCGCGGCTCGGTGGGATCGATGCGCGCCATGGCCCACGAGCCTTCTTCGACCACCTGGGCAAACAGCCGAAGCTGATGGACGGTCCGCGCCACCTCTCCCTGCAAGCGCTTCTCCGGCAGGGCGGTTTCCCGATGGGCCCGTTCCACCAACTCCGGCGCAACCATTTCGATTCCCGCGGCGATGTGGCGAAGGAATCGGCCTTTGTCCATGCCGGGCAGCCTGGAGTAGATTGCGAAGGCCTCTTCCGCCAGATTTGCCGCGCGATCGACTTCTTCCGTGGAAGCGCAATGATAGACCGGATCGAGGCGGACTCCCGTTGCTGGGTTGAAACCTGCGAATGCAGTTCCGGTTCCCTGCTGAGGCTCGCCGTTGAGAAGTGAATATCCAGATAGCATAATGGCCTCAATACTAACAAAGTACCGGTGCTCATTGGCATTCCAGGGCAAACGCATCTTACGCCGGCGATGGGAACGCCAGCTTGTAGTGGTACAGTAAGCGACTCCGAAACGGGAGGTGGAGCGCGGCGCATTTTTGGAGAACTGGCCGGGCGGTGCAAAAGGGACATAATTCTGGCCGGTACTGTATCGCTTTCGGACAGGCTTATTACCTTAGATTCGTTACGCGTAATCTGGCGCCGCTCATTATTCCTCATTAAGATCGGCACAGGTCGATAATACTTTAGTCTTTCTAAGAATTTTTCTTCGCAGCTAAAGATTTCTCCAAGGAGTACGCCATGACGACCAACTGTGCAGTCGGTGAAGATTTTGAGATCAGCTCCCGGTTTCGCCACACTGTCGAAGAGCAGATTGCGCGCCTGGAGAAGAACGCCGAGATCGACGAAGCGCAGGTTGCCCGGCTGGAGGACGGCGACCACATCCGCAGGCAGATGCGGCTTGTGGCCATCCAGCGGGCCGAAGCACTGCGTATGAGGCTCATCCTCGACCGCGCGAACACCGCCAGCCCCGGCCGATGATCGCGCTCTGATTTCTCACACTGTATAAAAATATTTAGAACGGCAAGGGCCGCGCCTCTTATATGAAGCGCGGCCCTTGCCGTTTGTAAAAAGTGGTCAGTTCAGATTTGACTCGAGTAGATTTCGGTTCCTGGACAGTAGATGCCCATGATCCCGGCTGCGCAACTGACGGAGTCTTCCGTCTGTCTTCGGCTGTTCACAGACCACGGTTCATGATTCATTGACGGCAATGGGATTGCGCCTGGATCGCTCTCACCGGCTTCGAGGAAGGCATCGAAGAGGGTGGCATAGAGAGCTTGCCTGCCGGCCAGCTTCTGATTGCGGGAGCGCAGAAAGCCGAAGCGGAAGATCGAGCAAGGCTCCAGTTCGGCAAGGAATGCGGACGAAAAGAAGGTGTGGTTCTCCGCCACAGCCATGACGATCAGCGTGCGCCAGCTCATGCGCAGCAGATCCTTGAGTACAGCCGTGCCATTCTCCAGCTTGTCCATGCGGCTGGCCACGTGCTGGCTGAAGTGGAGCAGTTGCGCGACCAGGCTGTCCAGCGGCTCGCCCTGCGCGGCGGCGCGGGTGAAGAGCGTGAGCGATCCGCGCTCAAGATCCTCGCGCACATCCTGCAAGTCGTCTCCCAGTTGCAGCAGCACGCCCCACTCGAAGGAGAATTGGCACTCCTCCGGGGTAAGCCCGGGCTGGGCGAGACAAGCATCGGCGAGGACGGAGCTGCCGCCTTTGGCACAACTGATGCGCAACACCTCATCGGCCTCGCGGGAGCGATCGATGAGGCCGCCGTGGTTGAGTTGCGCGAGACTACGCCCCTGGGCGCGATGGATCGCCAGCAGGCTCTCGTAGACCTGCGGGCAGCGTTGCCGCGGATACTGCTCTTCAATCATTTGCACCATTGTCCACACGGCCGCTTCACGAGGATCGCCGGCGGCCATCCGCTGGCCGCGCAAGCGCTGGCGGAAACGCCCATTGAAGCCGAGCTTTTCCGCGGTGGAGATTGCCGGATCGTCGAGATAGTTGTCGCTGTAGGGGTAGAGCAAGCTGTAAGCCAGGATCGACGGAGTCAGTTCCATACGCAAGCCAAGCAGCGCTTGCATGCCGCAGGCAATCCAGGCATTGCGGCAGGCCTGTATGGTGTCCTCCATGCTCAATTCCGGATCGAAGGCGCGTGTCCAGCGCGCCAGCTCGGTGCCCACCGGGAAGAAGCTATTGGTGAGCAGGTCGATGGCCCCTGCTTCGAGGCCCAGCGCGCCGGCTGCGAAGCCGGGGAAGAGCGCGACGATGCGCTGCTGCGCCCTATGCCGCTCGACCGGGTTGCTCCGCGCCCGGCGCGCCTCTCGTTCCACGGCGCGCAGGCCCTGGTCGTAGGCCTTCTCGTGCGCGCGCTGCTCTTTCCGCATCTGGCGCGGAAGCGAGGGCAGGGATCGCTGAGCGCAGTCCTTCCACGCCGCGATGCTCTGCGCAGCCTGCGCCTCAACCCACGCCCAACTGAAGTGATCTTCCATCTGCTGAGGGTGTACGAAAAGCCGCGCCGAAGGGTTCCATCGCAGCGGACTGCCGCTGGAAATCCACAATGTATCCCAATTCTACAGCTCCGATCCACAAGCCAATGGCTTGATAATACCGCTATGCCGGTCTGGGAAGGAGCGGTTTGCATGGAGCTGGATTACTTCGTCGCCGATGTTTTCACCGATACCGCGCTGGCCGGCAACCCGCTGGCCGTGGTGATGAACACATGTGGCCTGACGACGGAGCGCATGCAGCAGATCGCGCGCGAATTCAACCTTTCGGAGACCACATTTGTCGAGCGCAGGCCGGCCGCGGTCGAGCAGGCCGAGGGCGTGCGGGTGCGCATTTTCACCACCCAGGAGGAGCTGAACTTTGCCGGCCATCCGACGCTGGGCACAGCCAGCGTGCTCAGGCTCCATGCGCCGGAGACCGTGCTGGATGGCGTCGTCACGCTCAGCCTCAACGTGGGCGCGGTGACGGTGCGATTTAGCGGCGAGGGCCTCTTCGGCGAGATGACGCAACGCGATCCGGAGTTTGGCGCGGAACTGGACCCCCGCGAGGTGACTCGGCTCACCGGGCTGGAGGTCGACGACCTGGACCCCGGCCTGCCGCCCCAGATTGTCTCTACAGGGACGGCCTTCGCGATTGTGGCGCTGCGCTCCGCCGAAGCTCTCGCCAGGCTCAGGGTGAACCTGCCAGAGGCCACGGCGTGGCTGCGGGCGCGCGGCGGGCGCTGGTTCTTCGTACTCGCTCCAGTACTCGAACAGCAGGACGGCCATGCGCCCCGCTACCGCGCCCGGATGCAGTTCTACGGCGGCGAAGATCCGGCCACCGGTTCGGCGGCCGGCTGCGCCATCAGCTACCTGGTTCAGCGCGGCGCCGTCATGCCCGGCGAGCGCATCCACGTGCGCCAGGGCGTCGAGATCGGCCGCCCCAGCGACCTCTACCTGACAGCGCATTTCCAAAATGGGTCGGAGCAATCCGGATCGGCGAAGATCACGGATGTGCGCGTGGCGGGCAGCACCGTTCTTGTAGCATCTGGACGGCTTTTCCTGCCGGTTTGCACACGCTTTCAACAGGAATTCATCGTTACAAGTGATGGTATGTGTTCAATCTAGCTCGTTTACTCACGTGACTTTCATTTTTGAACAAAATCGTTTCGCTAAAAATTCCCCCTTTTCATCAGCCTCCATTCGCCGTACTCTAGGCTCTCGTTGAAGGATTTTGACCGGCGCATGAGCCGGATTATTTCCCTGGCATTTATCCATCATTGACCGGGATGAAGACAGCCGCCTGAGCATCGAAAGCCGGTTGCCGCATTGCAGGTTCGCCGTGCCCGTCAAGGCACAGTGCGTGGCGCGCGCGGCAATTTCGGCAGCAAGATGCGCCAGGTTGAGCTGGCTCGCTTCCGGTCACCAGTTCGAAGATACATTCGCCAGCCCGCCGCTGGAGCGGCTGCGGGCGAAGTGTTCCCATGCGCACGAAAAAAATGCACCAAGGAGCTGTCCCCCGACTATGCGGCCCAAAAAGATCATTCTCTGTGTCGACGACAACGAACAAGAGCTTTCCGTACTCAAGTTCATGCTGGCAACCAACGGATACCGGGTGGTTTCGGCCAGCAACGGGCAGGAGGCCATCGGCATCTTTACCGAGACTCCTGTGGATTTGGTGCTGGCCGACCACGGCATGCCGCAGATGAACGGCTGCCAGTTGGTGGAGCGGCTCAAGCAGATTGCTTCTCATGTGCCCATGATCTTGCTGGGCGACCCGCAGAGGATGGCGGGAGAGATGCACGCCGCCGATGCCTTGCTGGCCAAGAAGAACTGCTCGCCTCTGGAGCTGCTGGAGCGCATCAAGGTGATGAGCGCCCGCAAGCGCGGTCCCCGCAAGGGATCGCAGCGGCTGGTTCCCATGTTGGAGCTGGCGCGGGCGTCGTAAGAGTAGGGGTCAGGGATCGGAATGGTGATTCGCGGCCAGGCTGACTGGATTGCAAGAAAGGATTTCTGTAATCTGACCGCGCGGAGCACTACTTTAAGCGATTCTGCCCGACTGTATTGATTGCTGGTCCCTGACCCCTATTCCCTGCTCCCTGATCCCTGCCCCTTGACTACAGCGCAAGCGGGTGGAATACTCGCCAACTATACCCGGTCTGCAGGATTTTTCTGCCTGCCAGCGGGGGGTTGGCTTGTTATGGATCTGATTGTGCTTCGTCTTCTTTTTGTGGCTCTTCTTGCCGGAGTCTGTTTTTTCCTTCATCCATTCGGCATGACAGGATGGGTGAGTCCAGTTGTAGGCGCGGGCGCGGCCGGCGCGGTGATTGTTTTTGAGATGCGGGTGAGGGCGCTCAGCCTGAAGCGTCTGATCGGCGCTGTCGTGGGCAGCATCCTCGGCATCCTGGGCGCGGCGCTGTTTTGCATCGTGCTTCGTGGCGCTCTGGCGCCTGGAACCACCTCGTCCATCATCCAGATCTTCGACCTGCTGCTGATGACCTACGTGGGACTGCTGGTGGGCGCCAGCAAAGGCGATCTGCTGAACCCGGCGGCGCTGAGCACCGTCTTCGCGGGCGATAAGCTGACCCGCCGGAGCGCCAAGGTTCTCGACACCAGCGTCATCATCGATGGCCGCATCGCCGACATCGCCGAGGCCGGCTTCATCGACGGCATGATGGTGGTGCCGGAGTTCGTGCTGCGCGAGTTGCAGACGGTGGCCGACTCCACCGATAGCTCCAAACGCCAGCGCGGCCGCCGCGGCCTGGATATGCTCCAGCGTATGCAATCCAACACCAGCATCCAGGTGCAGATCGTCCCCGACGACTTCCCCTCCATCCGCGAAGTGGACCTGAAGCTGCTTGAACTGGCCAAGAAGTGGGAGGCCAAGGTGGTCACTAACGACTTCAACCTGAACAAGGTCGCCCACCTGCACCACGTTGAGGTGCTGAATATCAACGACCTGGCCAACGCCCTGCGGCCGGTGGTGCTGCCCGGCGAAAAGATGTCCGTGTTGATCCTCAAAGAAGGTAAGGAGTTCAACCAGGGCGTCGGCTACCTGGACGACGGCACCATGGTAGTGGTCGATCACGCCCGCAAGATGATCGGCAAATCCGTCGAGATCGCCGTTACCAGCGTGCTGCAAACTGCCAGCGGCAAGATGATCTTCGGCAAAATGGAGGAGACCGTCCCGGAGCGGTGAGGCTTCTTCATGACACGGAAAGGCAGGCCTACAAGATGAACGAACAGCCCATCGTTTGCCCATGTCCCAAACGGGATTGTCCGCGGCATGGCGATTGCCTTGCCTGCCGGGAATTTCATTTGCGTACTAAGCATCCCAAGCCCCCGCGCTGCGAAAGAAAGCCCGGCTGGCTGCAAAAGCTCTTTGGCGCAGCCGCACCGGCGGCAAGATGATCTTCGGGCAAGATGGATTATTTTTTACACATAGGCCACGTATGCCATTATTATCGATTCACTACTATCGCCTCATACGGTGCGGCCAGCCGGTAGCGGCGCGATTTCCTGGCCGCGTCGGCAACCTCCAGAAAGCCAGACTCGACCCAGCGCTGGCAGAGCTTTGAGGCGGTGCGCGGCTGATAGCCACATCATTGTCGATAAATTGCCGTTATCATGCCGATATTCTGCCGATAAAATGCTTTTAACTGCTCTGGATTCACGCGGCTTTGACGGCGATGCGGGCGGAACGGGAGTTGGGCCGGGCTTTGACGATAATCTCCACGTCCTGCCCGAGCGCTATGAGAAAGTGCATCAGGCGCTCAACGGAAAATCCTTCCAGTTTGTAATGGAGCAGGGCGGAGACCTTCGGCTGGTTGATGCCGAGCGCGGCGGCGACTTCAGCCTGAGTGAGCCGCTGCCGCTCGACGATGCGGTTGAGGGCAGCGCAAAGCCTGGCCTTGGTGTGCAGTTCAGCGGCATCCGGCAGACCAAGGTCGGCAAAGACGTTGCCGCTGCTCTGGATGACTTGATCGGTTGCGCCTTTAGTCATATCTCTCCTTGTAACTGCGCTGCGCGAGTTTCAATCGCTCCCTGACTAATGCGATGTCGGATTGCCGGGTGGCAACTCCATGCGGCGACTTCTTTTGAAACGCATGCAGCACATAGACGGCATTTGAAAATCGAACGGTGTAGATCGCCCGGTAGGTGTCCCCATCGTGGTCTCTGACGACCTCCAAAATCCCCGGTCCTTCACCCTTCCACGGCTTGGCGGAAGGATGTTTGCCACCGTATTGAGCAGCACTGAGGGCAAAACCTACGGTGCGCTGCATCTCGGACGGAAACCGGGCGAGATCCTTGAGCGCGGAGCCAATCCAGTAAAGCGGATTTTCTCCAGGAACCGGTTCTCTTGTCATTATATATCCCACTTCTGGGATGATTCGTCAAGCAGAATGACTTACAGACCACTGATAATGGCTCTTCACCCCACCACGCTGGCCGCCGGCGTCCATGGCCGCTGCTGGCTCTCGGCCACGCCGCGATAGGTCAGCTTGCCTAGCCAGGTGTTCAGCCCCTCGGCCAGGCCCGCGTCCTGACGAAGCGCCTCGCGCGCGCCCAGGTTGGCGATGCGCAGCAGATAGGGAAAGGTCGAGTTGGTCAGCGCCAGCGTCGAGGTATGCGGCACCGCTCCGGGCATGTTGGTAACGCAGTAATGCACCACGCCATCCACCAGATAACTCGGATTGGAGTGCGAGGTCGGCCGGGCCGTCTCCACGCATCCTCCCTGGTCGATGGCCACGTCCACAATCACCGCGCCCTTCTTCATCCCGGCCACCATTTCGCGGGTCACGATCCGGGGCGCCGTTGCGCCGGGAATCAGCACGGCCCCTATCACCAGATCCGCCTCGCGCGTCACGTGCGCCAGGTTATAACTGTTTGAGGCCAGCGTTCCGAGCCGTCCTCCGAAGTGGTCGTCCAGCTCGCGGAGGCGGTTCAGGCTGACGTCGACGACAGTCGTCTTGGCGCCAAGGCCCAATGCGATCCTGGCCGCGTTTGTGCCTACCACTCCGCCGCCGATGATGGTGACATGCGCGGGAGGTACACCCGGCACTCCACCCAGCAGAATCCCGCGCCCGCCATGCTCTTTTTCAAGATAGGCAGCCCCCACCTGCACGCTCATGCGCCCCGCCACTTCGCTCATCGGGGTGAGCAGCGGCAGCGTGCCCCAGCGGTCGCGAACGGTCTCATAGGCGATGCCGATCACCTTCGCTTCCAGCAGCTTGCCGGTCAGCTCCTGGAGCGGCGCCAGGTGCAGATAGGTGAATAGCACCAGCCCCTCGCGAAGGAATGCGTACTCTTTCTCGATGGGCTCCTTGACTTTGACAACCGTCTCGGAGCTGCTCCAGACGTCTGCGGCCTCGCCCACAATCTCCGCGCCGGCTCCCTGGTACTCCGCATCCGGAAAGCCCGATTGCGCGCCGGCCTGGGTCTCCACCAGCACGGTGTGCCCTGCCTCGCAGAGCGCCTTCACGCCAGCCGGGGTCACGCCCACCCGTGCTTCATTGTCCTTGATCTCCCTGGGAACGCCGATCTTCATTGCGACTCCTCCTGTCTTGCCCCAGTCCAGTTGGATGCAGGCCGGGGAAGACCGGTTCATCCAACATGGAAAAAACTCGATGCGACTGGCTGCAATCTGTGCTTCAATGTTCTTGGCCCCAATGAACAGGATTGCGGACAGCCGGAAAACGGGGATGACTGATGATAGATGAGGATCCGAGATTTCCCAACCGCAAGAGACGTGAGCCGGATCCGTCGCCCTTCGGCATTCAGCTCGCGGACCCGAGTCTTCAAGATCCCCATGGCGGGATGACAGATGGTGAAAAGCTGCCTGTTAGCGACTACCATGTGATTGACTCGGATTCGGAGTCTCCAGCCGAAAAACATGCTGCACCGGTGCTGTTCCATCCCATCGCCACGCCCAAGGACGAGGCCCGCGAAACTCCTGCCGGTGAAACTCTTCTCGCGCGGTTGCCGCTCTCCGAGGTGTGGATTGAACGAATTCAGAGATTTGCCCAGAGTCCAACCCGGGTCTATGCCGCGGCGGGGGTGGGCCTTGGCGTCTTGTTTGGTATCGTCTTCGCGGTGGTCTTTTGGCAACTGAATCACGCGGAAGGGCGGTACGATTTAGGATCGTTCACCTCCAGCGCGGCCGGATTGAAGGGCCACTTATGGATCGAATGGGAAAAGAAGGTTGTCTATCGCCTGACGATCGAACCCAGCGAACCAGACCAGGAGGCGGGCTTTGCTCATGCGGTGGCCCGTTCGCCACGCCCTCTTTCCATCCAAATCCACCTGCAGGACTACCAGGGCTTTGTCTTATGCACCAGGGAGATCGTCTTGAAATACGATGCCCGGAATGTGGACGCTCTGGCCTCATCCACTCCGGATTCCCAGGCCTTGAAGACAGATGCCGCAAACAAGCGGACGCAAACCATCGATTTTACGCAATTGGATGCCCAGGAGGCTGCGCGGGAGCGCGATCATGAGATCTTCCAGAATCAGATCGGGCCGGATGGGCAGATCACGGCCATCAACGCTAATGGCGAAATCCCCTGCTCGAAGACAGCCTATGAAAAGACGACTAACTGGAGTTTTACGCCAGACTTTCCCTCTCTCGCCGAGCAGAATCATTGGCTGAAGCGCCAGCTGGAGTTGCAGGCCGCCGCGGCGCACTCATCTCCTGCCGCATCAGCCGCCCGCAAGAAGAAAGCCGCGATCCAGCTCTTGCCTTTTACCGTCGAAGGGGACGATGCCATCGTCGACTTTGACGCCGTTCAGGGGATCATCGCCACGCGCGGGCGAAAAACCTTCTTCCTCGACAAAGCCGCCGGAGCCGCCGCTGACTCCGCATGGCAGGACTATCCCGTAAGCATCCATTACCGCTGCGACCAGAGTTCAATCTGCACGCTCACGCACTCCGGCCTGGGCGGTTTGCGCGCCAGAATGAAGAGATAGGCCGGGCCGATTCAGATTCGCTTGGACCAATAACCTGGACGGCGCCTGGCGTGGGCTACGGCAAGCGTTTACCGCATTGGGAATGGCCTTTACGCCGGTTTTAGCGGTTTCGCGACGCTCCCGGCCCGCTGGCCGTACAATAAGCCTTGAGGTACTATCGGTCCCCCCATGTCATCCAACGGTTATCCATCGCGCTCCACGCGGTCGCACGGCATCCGCTCACTGTTCAGCATGTTCTCCAGCGACCTGGCCATTGATCTGGGCACCGCCAACACCCTGGTCTATGCGGCCGGCAAGGGCATTGTCGTCAACGAGCCCTCCATCGTGGCCATCAACAAGAACACCGGCGAGGTGGAAGCCGTGGGCAAGGAGGCCAAAGAGATGCTGGGCCGCACACCCGGCAACATCGTGGCCATCAAGCCGATGAAAGACGGCGTCATCGCCGACTTCAAAGTCACCGAAAAGATGCTCAATTACTTCATTCAGAAGGCCCACAACCGCAAGATGCTGGTCCATCCGCGCATCGTCATCGGCGTGCCTTCGGAGATTACGCAGGTGGAAAAGCGCGCTGTTGAAGACTCCGCCTACCGCGCCAAGGCCAGCGAAGTGTATCTCGTCGAGCAGGCCATGGTAGCGGCCATCGGCGCCGGACTGCCCATCACCGAACCGGGCGGCAACATGGTGGTGGACATCGGCGGCGGCACCACGGACATTGCCGTCATCTCGCTCTCGGGCATCGTCTACTCGCGCTCCGTGCGCATGGCCGGCAACCAGATGGACGAGGCCATTACCAACTATCTCAAGCGCAAGTACAACCTGCTGATCGGCGAACGGACCGCCGAAGCCATCAAGATCCAGATCGGCTCGGCCTACCCGCTCGATAAGCCGCTGACCATGGAGATCAAGGGGCGCAACCTGATCGAGGGCGTTCCCAAGAGCATCACTATCGACGACAGCGAGATTCGCGAGGCGCTGGGCGAGTGCATCGCGGTCATTATGAACGCCATTCGCGTGGCTCTGGAGCGCACCCCGCCGGAGCTGTCGGCGGACATCAGCGATCGCGGCATTGTGCTGACCGGCGGCGGCGCGCTGATCAAGAATCTCGACAAGCGCATCCGCGAGGAGACCGGCCTGCCCGTCTCGGTGGCCGACGATCCGCTGGCCTCGGTGGTGCTGGGCACCGGCAAGATGCTCTCCGACTTCAAGCTCCTGCGCAAGATTAAGATCGACTAACCACCTGCGCCACCTGCGGTGGGGCAGACGCTCGCTCTCCGCTCGCAATAGTTGCATGGCTTCCCGAGTCTGAGAATTCAGGCTTTGGGTCCGGCGTTTGGTGATATTCTCCCGAAATGGCTAAGTTTTTCCTCTACCGGCTGCGTTATTTTACCTGGATTTCTCTTCCTCTTTTTCTGGGATTGGTTGGGATTCGTTCCTCTTGCGCTCAGGCGGATTCAATCTCATTCTTCAGCCCACCTGCGGGCGTTCTTGTCGCCGGCTTTCGGGAGACGGCAACCCATCGGCCCGAGGTATCGCTAAAATCGAGGGGTGGACACTGGGAATATGGTATTATCTGGGACGAGTCAAGAGTTAAGCTTTCTCAGATATGTCAATACCTACCCGTGCCAATCCCGGCTTTGTAACGACTGCCATCGGCGTCGTGGTAGGCATTGGCGTGTTTTTTGTGGTGGTCGTTGGCTTGATTTTGTTTATGGCAACATTTTATATGCCCGTCTCCACCACTAAGGAGGCTAATCAAATCCGAATTGTTGTTGTCGTTTGCCTCACGGTATTTTTAATTGCGGTTCTCATTGTTCGTAGGTTCATTCATAATTGGCGAAACAAATCATATTTAAGATGGATAGCAGTCAAACTTGACAAGCGAGATGAGAAGCGGAACTCGGAACCTATTCAGGACACTCTTAACAAATTGCGACGGAAGCAGGCCTTGAAATATGTGCTTATCGGACTCGGACTGACTGCGTTAGGCCTCCTTAGCTTTCGTGGTTTTCTAGGTAAACACTACGATGAGAACGCCCAATACAGGGTATACGAGAATGATCGTCCGACAAACGAAGTCATATCAGGGCAGGAAGCCGAGAATCGAGAGTCCTTCAGGCCCTTTTTCTGTCTGATGCTAGCTGGAGCCGGTGTTATCACAATTGTTGTAGGAATTAAGCGTTTTAGATCGCCAAGCTAAGCAGGCCTGTGTGAAATCCTGTGGGTGACCCAGGTCCGGATATTCAGACTTGGGAGACAGCGGAATTCAAATTGCTTGCCGAAAGCCACCCGCCTAGACGGTCAGTCCCTGCAGGCGGTTATTTCGCCGCAGCCGCCCGCAGTGCCGTCAGCATCTCGCGGCGGAGGATGGCGTTGATGCGCGATTGATACCCCTTGCCCTGCGACTTCAGCCACGCCAGCACATCCGCATCCACGCGCGCGGTGACCTGACGCTTCACCGGACGATAAAAATTACCGCGCACGGCTGTGTTCCACTGCTCATCGGTCAACTCGGGAATATCGCTGAAGTCGATTTCGCTGTCGGGCCGCGCCGCCAGCGCCTCTAGAGAGGCAATATCCTCCGCTGTCAGTTCCGGCAATGTCTCCAACGTGTAACTAACCATTTTCGTCTGCATAATCTCTTCTCTCCTTCGGTGAGGCTTTTCGAGCCGAAATGATGCGAATCACCTCGACACTCATGCCCGATTCCAATTCTTCCCGAAAGGTGTGCGCCACCAGCATCAAAAGGATTCCGCCCGACGCCTCGCTCACGAAGCCCAACGTATGCCAGCGCTGCTCTCCGTCCACGACACGATCCATCAAGAGCACGCGCGATGGGTCGTGAAAGACCTGACTGGCTTGCTGGAAGCTGACGCCGTGCTTGCGCTGATTGGCGAGGTTCTTCGCCTCGTCCCATTCAAAACGGATTCCGCTCACTACAATAGTATAATTACAAAAACGCAATTACACAACCAGGAACCACACTGGCGCAACAGCGCAGGCTGGGAATTCGATGAGACCCGCTCTGATCGCGAAAAGAGCGGGGTGCAATCCTCTTCGATGCCCGTCAGTATACTGGTATTGCTCTTGCTTTCTGTAGAATTCCCTCCTGCCTGAGCTTTTGCCATGGATTCGTTCATCCTCCGCTATCGAAATCTCCTGGTGCTGCTGGCCCTCCTGCTGGCGCAGGTCATCGGGCTGGCCGTGCAGGTGCGCCGAACCGACAGCGGGCGCAGCACGCTCGATCCGGGGGACATGTCCGGCGTGCGGCTGATCCGGTTGTGGGCCGATGCGGTGGTCACCCCCCCGGAGCAGCTCTTCCACTGGGCCGAGCTGGGCGCGGAGGGCTTGTGGCAAAACTACCTTGACCTGCGCAACATCCGCGCGCAAAACCAGGAGTTGCAGAAGACCATCGACCGGCTCCGCCTAGAACAGGCCTCTCTGCTGGAAGACGCCAGGCAGGGCGAGCGTTTGCAGGCGCTGGTGGACTTCCAGCAGAAGTACATTTACAAGACGCTGGCGGCCCAGGCCATCGGCTCCAGCGGCAGCGATTCCTCGCGGGTCTTCTATATCGACAAGGGTTCGGCGGAGGGCCTGGATCGAGACATGGCCGTGCTGACCGCCGATGGCATCGTGGGCAAGGTGCGCGAGGTCTTTCCCCATTCGGCGCAGGTGCTGGCCATCAACGACCAGACCAGCGGCGCGGGGGTGATTCTGGAGACGACACGGGTCCGCGGCATCCTGCGCGGCAACGCCCGCGGCCAACTGCAAATTGTGGGCCTACTGGCCGACCAGCGTATCAAACCGGGAGAGACGGTGCTCACCGCCGGGGGCGACCTGATCTTCCCGCGCGGGCTGCCGGTAGGGGTCGTCGAGAAGGTTGTGCCCGACCCCGACCGCGACTCTTTCATTGACGTGATCGTGCAGCCGGCTGCCCACCTCGACCGCCTCGACGAGGTGCTGGTGATTACCTCCACCGAGCCGCGCTTCTCGGCCGAGCAGCAGCAGGACATGGCCACCAGCGAGGCGCTGAAAGGCGAGGAGGCGGAGGCTATCAAGCAGCAGCAAAAGGCCTCGCAGATCATGGCCGAGCGGCTGCCCGGACTCACCGATCCCAATGCGCCGGCGGCGAATCCCGCAGCGCCCGGCCAGACTGCCCAGCCCGGAGAAACCCCGGCCGCTCCCGCCGCGGCGCCGGCTCCCAAGCTGCTGCCCGCGCTCCATCCTGACCGCTTTACGCCGGGGGCAACGCCGTCTTCAGGCGAGGAAACGCCTGCTAGTCCGGAAAACAAGCCGGAATCGAAGCCCGATCCGACAACCCAACCCCCGTCCGGCCAGCCAGGGAGGAATCCATAGCCATGAGTGTCCTGGGCGCCGATCATCGCCGCGATCTGGGGATTCGCCACTATCCGCTGCTGGTCTATGCCATGACGCCGTTGGTGGCGCTGGTGCTGCAAGCCCTGCTGCCACGCTACATGCGCGGCTACGCCTGGTTCGACCTGCCGCTGGTGGTCACGGTCTACTTTGCCCTGGTCCGGCGCGATTCCATCCAGGGTATGCTGATGGGCGGGAGCCTGGGCATCTTCGAGGACGCGCTGACCCACCACGCCATCGGCGTCAACGGCATTGCCAAGACGGTCGCCGGCTTTCTCTCCGGGTCGGTCGGAGTGCGCATCGACGTCGAGAACCACACCATCCGCCTGATGCTCACCTTTCTGCTTTCGCTGCTGTGCAGTGCGATTTACGTCTTTATCTACCGCGTCCTGCTGGGCCTGGAGCTGGAGTGGAGCTGGCTGGCGGAGCTGATGAAGGCGGTGGGTAATTCGGTGATCGCCGCCGTACTGTTCCCGCTGCTCGACCGTACGCAAATCAAGGAGTGAGAAAACAGGGACTAGGGACTAAGGGACTAGGGACTAAGGGACTGGAGAGCAGTAGATTTCGGCTTGAGCCGATTGTTTGAAACGACACGGCTTTAGCTGTTTCACATTCGATGGATCGCACGCACGATCCAGTATTGCAACTCAACAGCGCAGTGAAAACGGCGCTATTCTAAGGCTTAGACGATGTATGCAGGAAGCGGCAGTCGCGGCGAAAAGCTCTCTACCCTCAAATTGACGGTGGTTCAGTACGGCATTCTGTTCATGATGCTGGCGCTGGCTGCAGGGCTGTGGCGGCTGCAGGTGCTGCGGGTGGACGATTACCGCCTCCAGGCCGAGCAGAACCGCATCCGCAAGGAGCCGGTGATGGCCGCGCGCGGCAAGCTCTTCGACCGCGAAGACCGGCTGATCGTCGACAACTACCCCTCGGTCTCCTGCTACCTGGTGCGCGAGGCGGCACGTAATGTGGACGATGACCTGCCGCTGATTGCGCGCGGATTGAACCTTGACCTGGAGCAGTTGCGCGCCACGCTGCGCCGCTATCGCACCCGGCCGGTCTACGAGCCGATTCCCATCAAGCAGGAGGTAACCGCCGACGAGCAGGCCTTCATCGAGGCGCATCGCAACGAACTGCCTGAGTTGGAGACCATCGACGTGGAGCGCCGTCTTTATCCTCGCGACGGCTTTGCGGCTCACCTGATCGGTTACGTGGGCGAGGTGAGCGAGGAGGATCTGAACAACCCGCGCTATGCGGATTACGAACCGGGCGACGTGGTGGGCAAGGCCGGCGTCGAGGAGACTTATGACCAACTGCTGCGTGGCGAGGACGGATCGCGCGACGTGGTGGTGGACAGTCATGGGCGCGAGGTGGGCTACCTGCGCACCCAGCATGCCATCCCCGGCCAGAACCTGAAGCTGACCATCGACATTGACCTGCAGCGCACCGCGGAATTGGCGCTGGGCGACGCCAGCGGAGCCGTAGTGGCCATGGACCCGCGCAACGGCGAGATTCTCGCCCTGGTCTCGCATCCCAGCTACGACCCTAACGCCTTTGCCGTGCGCATCAACCGCGCCGACTGGAATCAGCTCGTCAATAACCCCAACCATCCGCTGATGAACAAAGCCATTCAGGACCAGCTCGCTCCGGGATCGACCTTCAAGATCATCATGTCCGCGGCCGGCCTGCAGGAGGGCGTGGCCCAGAACATGCGCGTCAACTGCCAGGGCGGCGCCGATTTCTACGGACGCTTCTTCCACTGCGATCATCACCATGGCGTGGTGAGTATCCACGAGGCCATTCCCATGTCGTGCGATACCTTCTTCTACACGCTGGCGCAGAAACTGGGCATCGACACAATTGCCAAGTACGCCACCGGATTCGGCCTGGGACAGAAGACCGGCATCGACCTGCCCAACGAGATGGCCGGAGTGATGCCCTCGACACAGTGGGAGATGAAGAACTTCCACCAGCGGTATTACCCCGGCAACACGATTTCCGTCGGCATCGGCCAGGGTGAGACGCAGGTTACGCCCCTGCAGTTGGCGCGGGCCCTGGGCGGCATCGCGTCCAACGGTCATCTGGTCCGTCCTCATGTGGTGAACACCGAGCAGCTTCCAGCCGAGTTCCGCCAGGCCATTCAGGACAGTTTTCCCGGATCGGGTGAGCAAACGGTGCCTCTCAATCCGGACACCTGGGAGATCATCACCGATGGCATGGCGGCCGCTACCAGTCCCGGTCTATACCACACAGCCGAGGCCGCGCACATGGAAGGCGTCGACTTTGCCGGCAAAACGGGCACCGCCCAGGTCGTCGAAAGCGGCGATACCCACACCAAGGGCGGAGTAAAAACTCCGAATTCCTGGTTTGTAGGCATGGTTCCCAGGCGCAATCCTGAGATTGTGATTGCCGTGCTTCAGGAGCATGGCGACTGGGGATCGCTCTCGGCGAAGATTGCGGTCCAGATCATCACCACTTATGTGAACAAAAAGCGTATGCAGGACCATAACGTCCTGAACCAGGCCGCCCTCGACAAGCCGGTCGAAGTGGGCGCCGTCTGGTCAGAACCCGCGCCCGCCGGTCACAAGCGTTCCGCGTCTTCCAGGCAGGATTCCAGCCTTCATGCAGGCCACTTCATGATCGACCCCAAACCGCTGACCGCCGACCTTGCCAACGCGCAGCCTCGCTTGCCGGCCTGGCTGCTGGCCATGCCGTTGCGCTTCAAAGAGGGCCAGCCCTGATGCGCCGCTTCCTCAGCTTTCGCGACTTCGACTGGGCGCTGCTCAGCATGGTGCTGGCAATCTGCACGGTCTCCGTCTTCGAGATCTATTCGGCCACGCTGCACACCAAGTACGCCGATTTCCATGCTCACAACAAGCAGTTGTTATGGATCGCCGGCGGCCTGGCGGCCATGTTCCTCTTCTCCAAAATCGACTATCACCGCCTGCTGGATTGGATTCCCTGGGTTTATGGGGCTAGCCTGCTGGCGCTGGTGGCTGTCAAGCTGGTGGGACACAAGGTGCTGGGCGCAAAGCGCTGGATCAGCATTGGCCCAGTGCACTTTCAGCCCTCCGAGTGGGTCAAGCTGATTCTGATTCTGATTGCCGCTCGCTACTTTGCCAATCTGGGCGGGCGTTCGCTCACCTGGAAGGAGATCTTCAAGGCCCTTGTGCTGGTTGGACTTCCCATGGCGCTGGTGCTGATTCAGCCCGACCTGGGAACCGCGCTCACCTACACGCCCATCCTTGTCGCCGGGCTTTTTCTCGGCGGCATCAACATTCGCCAGTCCCTGGTGTTAGTGATCTGCGCGGCCGTTCTGGTGGCCGGCGTCTGGACCGATGGTTTCGGAATCGGACGAATCAAAATTCTCAAGAACTTTCAGAAGGCGCGCCTCACCAGCTTCATCAATCCCGACAACGACCCCAAGGGCACCGGCTATCAGCTCAAGCAGTCGCTGATCGCCGTCGGCTCTGGCGGTGTCTGGGGCAAAGGCGCGGCCAAGGGAACCCAGACCCAGGGAGACTTCCTTCCCATTCCCCATGCGGACTTTATCTTTGCGGCTTTCAGCGAGGAACACGGATTTGTCGGCGCGATTTTCGTGCTGCTGTTATACTTTTTCATATTGATGCGTTTGATTCAGAACGCTCAAACAGCCGCGGACCTGTCCGGCTCCTTGATTATCATGGGAGTGGTGGCTGTGTTGACCTTTCAGATTGCGGTCAACGTGGGCATGGTCATCGGGTTTATGCCCGTCACTGGAATCCCTTTGCCGTTAATGAGTTACGGTGGATCTTCGGTGTTGTTTACGTTCCTGGCGCTGGGCGTGGCGATGAATGTCCGCATGCGCCGGTTCGTCAACTGACGGACTCGCAGCCTCACCTCTTGTGTCCCCCCGGAACAGTCCGGCCCGCAAGAGCACGATTTTTTCAGGTATTTCGCCGGCCAGGTCCCGATGGATCGCACGCCCGGCAGGATTGGGTTCATGAGCACGCAGAGACGGGTAATCCGTTGGCGGAATAGAAGTTGCATGGGGTACGCAGGATTATCGGGGATCGCTTTTCCCGGCCTCATCGCGCGATACGACCGCGCAATCGCCAGCGGTGGAACGGCTCCGCCGGAATTTCCGGCATGGTTCGCCACAAACTCTCTGCAATCGGGTTTCCGTATCGTACAGCTTGATCGGCTTGTACAGCTTCTGTTTGTACGGTTTGTTCAGCTTGTTCTCTTAGTCCGGCTCGTCTTACGCCATGGCTCTCCGCCCTTCGGGGCCGGTCCTGGCGGGGCAACCGGAAGACCAGCGAATCACGGTTTCTCCCTCCCGCACATCCCCTCCCCTTCCGGCTTCGCGCGTCTCCATCCAACCTTGCCGCGAGTCCCAGCAGGCAGACGCCGCTGGGCGGAAAGGTACGATGGCAAAGGAAATTTGTATCTCCAGCACGCCGCATGAGACGCGGTTGGCAATTCTTGAAGACGATCAACTCGCGGAAATCTATTACGAACGCGAAAACGAGTACACCCTCGCCGGCTCGATTTACAACGGCCGCGTCACCCGCGTCCTGCCCGGCATGCAGTCCGCCTTTGTGGACGTGGGCCTGGAGCGCGACGCCTTCCTCTATGTAACCGACTTCATGGAGCTGGAAGACCCGGAAGAGACCGACGAGCTGGAAAAGGCCGCGGCCAGCGGCGCCAACCAGCCTCCACGCGAGGTCCGGCACACCGCCGCTCCAGAGACGCGCAGCGGGCGCCCCGTCCAGAAGCCTGAGCAGAAGCCTGAGCAGAAACAGGAACAGCGCCCTGCCCAGGAACGACCGGCTCAAGAACGCCCGGCGCCTGAAAAACGTTCATTGACGGTTGAGGCCCTCCCTGAGGCCGAATTCGCATCCCTGCCCGCTTCCGGCTCCGTCTCCTTCTCCGAGCAGGCGGACAACGGTGAACAGGATTCCGGCGAGCAAGGCGCCAAGCGCTGGCGCGGACGCCGCCGCCGTCGCGGTGGCCGTGGCGCAACCGGCATGCAAGAGAGCCAGGCCGTGACCGGCGCGCCTTCGACGGCCTATGTTGAGGAGATCGCGGAGAGCGAGCAGGAGGTTGCGCCGCAGATTTATGCCGGCGCAGGCGCTCCAGCGGACAGGTCTTCGTCACCGGGGTGGACTACCGAGCCGGCGCGCCGATCCGAGCGCGCCCCAGCTTCGTCTCCAATCCCGTTTGTCCTGCCCGGCGAGTCGCTCTCGAAGTACGGCGGCGCTCCGGCGGAAGATGCGCACCAGCCAGCGGCCGCGCCCGCCGCACCCGCCGCGCCGCGCAGTTCCTTCAAGCCTCCAACGCTGATCGAGTCGCCTATCCAGTGGGATGGCAGCGGCCTGCTTCCCGGCGAATCGCTCTCCAGGCATCGCAATCGCCCCGTCGAGCCCGCCGTGCATCAGGAGGCCGAGCAAGCCCTGCAAGAACAGTTCGAGCCCTCCGGGGAAGCCCAACCAGAGCCGCAGAGCGCCGTTCCCGATGCGCCGGAAGCGAGTGACGTTGCTCCGGACGCCATCGAGGAGCAGGAGTTCTTTGCGGAGACGGCCGAGGCCGAACCGCAACAGCCTGCCTCCGAAGCCGTCCATGAGCCTGCCGTGAACGCGACAGAAGAAGAGTTAGTTCCTGAGTTGGCCGAAGACCACTTGGTCGAAGAGGAACCCATCGAAGAGGATGAATTCGAGGAAACGACGGAATCTGCATTGAATTCGGGTGCCCCAGCTCTCGATTCTGAGACCTGGGATTCAGCAACTGAGCCTGCGGGTGTGCCATATCGCGCTTTTGGGAGCTGGGAAACAACCACAAAAGACCAAGTGGGTGCCCCCGGTCTCGATTTTGAGACCGGGGAATCCAGGACAGAAGCGCAAGCCCCTGCTGAAGAATCCGCGACCGAGACGCCCGAAGCCACAGAACCAGCCCCCGACGCAGCCGCCTCTCACAACGTGGACCCGCTGCCTCCCACCGGATTCCGGCTCTTTGGCCTCGGCAAGAAGAAGGCCGAGGAAGCCGCCAAGCCGGCGGCCAAGCCTGTTTCGACCTATGCTCCCGGCAGCGGACTCATCGTCGAAGAGACCATCGAGGAAGAGGAGTTCGAAGCTCCCCGTCATCAGAACCGCGCCAAAGGCGGCGATCGTGATACGGACGATTTTGAAGAGGAGACGCTGCCCAACCAACTGCGCACAGGCGACCTGGGCGAGATGCTCCAGGAGGCCCACCTCGACCACCGCATCCAGTTGAACTTCGACGAAAAGAATGGCGACGAAGAAGGCTTCGACGAGGAAGAAGACGAAGAAGAGCCAACCGCCGAAGGCCAGCCCGCCGCCGGAGCGCCAGGCCAGCGCCGCGACCGCAGCGCCCGTGGCGGACGCCATGGCCGTGGTGCGCCGGTGGCGCAAGGGCCCAGAGGCCGCGGCACGACGCGCCGCTCGGCGCAGTTGTCCGATCTGCCCATCATCAGCGACCTGCTCAAGCCCAACCAGGAGATTCTGGTGCAGATCGCCAAGGAGCCCATCGCCAAGAAGGGTGCGCGCATCACGTCGCACATCGCGCTGCCCGGCCGCTTCCTGGTCTTCATGCCCACCGTCTCCCACATCGGCGTCAGCCGCAAGATAGAGTCCGACAGCGAGCGCCAGCGCCTGAAGCGCATTCTCACCCACGAGCGCGGCGATGCCTCCGGCGGATTCATCGTGCGCACCGCCGCCGACGGCGCATCCGAAGAGGATCTCCGCGCCGACCTGCGCATGCTGCTCAATCTCTGGGCCGAGATCAAGAAGCGCTCCGACGAATCCAACTCCCCGGCCCTGATCTATCACGATCTTGGCCTGATCGAGCGCATCCTGCGCGATCAGATCAGCTCCAACTTCTCCTCCATCTGGGTCGATTCCCAGGACGACTACGAGCGCATCGTCCGCTTCCTCAATCGTTTCTCGCCTACGCTCACGCGCCGCGTCAAGCTCTACACCAAGGAGACGCCGCTCTTCGAGCACTTCGGCATTCAGGACGAGATCGCCAAGGCGCTCAACTCCAAGGTATGGCTCAAATCCGGCGGCTCCATCGTCATCAACCAGACCGAGGCGCTGGTGGCCATCGACATCAACACCGGCAAGTACGTCGGCAAATCGGCCCGCCTTGAGGACACCATCGTCAAGACCAACCTCGATGCTGTCCCGGAGATCGTCCGGCAGATTCGCCTGCGCGACCTCGGCGGCATCATCGTCATCGACTTTATCGACATGGACGACCGCAAGAACCGTTTCCGCGTCATGGCCGCCCTCGAAGAAGCTCTCAAATCCGACCGCGCCCCCACCAAGGTTCTCCAGTTCAACGACTTTGGCCTGGTCGCCATCACCCGCAAGCGCGTCAAGCAATCGTTGGAGCGCACGCTCTCGGTTCCGTGCCCCACCTGCCAGGCCACCGGCATGGTCAAGAGCCCGACCACTGTCTGCAACGAGATCTATACCGAGCTGCGCAAGATGAAGAAGCACTTCGAAGGCGCGGACGTGCTGCTGCGCGTCAATCCGGAGACGGTCAAGGTGCTCAAATCCAACAGCGCCAGTTGGCTCACCGAATACGAGGAGCTGATCGGCAAGAACATCCTGGTCAAGAGCGATCCCACGCTGCACCCCGAGCAGTTCGACATTCAGGGGTGAGCGCCGCAACCCGCACCAAGAACAAAGGCCGAAGCGATGCTCCGGCCTTTGTTGTTACTGCATATTCCGGTGTAACCCGTTTCACCGAATCACATGAATCTGTCTGCCCGCCCTCTGGTTTCTCCAAAGCTGTTCTGTAGTATAAACCGCGGCCTCGAGCGCAATCGCCAGCGCCTGGCAGGATGCATCTCCTGTTAAAGCCGGTACGGAATCCGAATGCCGGGATCGTCCGCAGGGAAGTCGCGGGTGTTCCGGGTGATGAGCAAGCGGTCCGCGGCCTCGGCGGTCGCCAGGATGATTGCATCCGGCAGCTTCAACTTTCGCTCTTTTCGCACGGCGAAAGCTCGCTCTGCCACATCGGGAGTAATCGAAAGGCAGCGGAAGGCGGTGAGGAAGGCCCGGATGCGGCTCTCGTCTTCGGAGTTGCTTCCGGCCATTACTTCCATCCAGGTGATGATGCTGATGGCACGGTCCTGGTATCGACGGAGTTCGGCGCCCGCCCGGTCAATGCCGCTCAGGTGGTCGATCAGAATGTTGGTGTCGAAGAGAACCTTCGTTCCTACCATTCCCCGCGAATCCTCTCCTGATATTTCAGGCCATCAACGGGGCGGTCGCGCCATATCCCAAAGGCTTCCGCTGCCGGATCGGCGCGGTGCGGCTCCAGATAGGTCGAGATCGCCCGGCGCACGAACTCCGCGCGCGAAATATCGAGCTTTTTGGCGACGCCGTTGACCAAATCAAGGTCTTCCGCCGGAATATCAACCAAGGTGCGCACAATGGTCTCCTTTGATATATAGGCATGATAACACTGTTTCATTGCAAAAATCCAGATTCCGTGAACAATTCCCCGCTTTCATGCTCTTAACTGGTAGTAATGCCAAACGCGACCTTCATCGCGAACTCGGGAGAGCGTGGGACGGAAGCCGCGGGCGAAGGCGCGCAGGGGGCAAACTCGTTTGCCGCGTTCGTCGAACGGCATTCGCGTTTTGTCTACCGCATTGCGCTGGCCGTGGCGCGCAACCAGCAGGATGCCGAGGACGCGGCGCAGGAGACTTTTCTCCAGATCTTTCGAGGGGAGCGATGGGAGCAGATCGAGGACGAGCGCGGCTATCTGGCGCGGGTTGCATGGCGGCTTGCCGTCCGCCGGCGCAAGCCCCGGATGCTGGAGCAGGAACTGCCGCTCGAAATCCGCTCCCCCGAAGCCGGCCCCGAGCAGTCGGCGATGGACCGGCAACTGGAGACCTGGCTGCACGCCCGCATCGACGCGCTGCCGGAGAAGTTGCGCCAGCCGTTGGCTCTGGCTGCGCTGGGAGAGTTGAAGCTGGTTGAGGTTGCCCGGATTCTCGGTCTGCCCGAGGGAACCGTCCGCCGCCGCATTCACACCGCACGGCAAAAACTCCGGCAGGAGCTGATGGAACGGAAAGGAGCAAACCATGAACGATGAACAGGTTTGGCTGGATGATCGGATCGATCATGCGCTGGCCAGCTATACGCCCTTTGAACCGCGGCCCGGATTGGAGCAGCGCATTCTGGCCTCCGTGGCCGCCGCCGGCCGCCCGCGCCCGTGGGGTTGGAGACCGCTTTGGGCGCTGGCCGCCGCCTCACTCATTGCCGTCGTGGCCATTCCCTTCGCTCTCAAACCCACGCAGCCCAATCTAGCCGCGCTCCACGCACCCGTCGCCGCGCATCTTCCCCAGGCCGCTCCGGCGGCCGCGAATACCACACGGCTCACCTTCGCCAGACCTCTCTGGCCTGCCGGTCAGCGGCGCGAATTGCCGGCGAACCTCGCGCAATCCAGTCCCGGCCACCTTGCTCCAGCAACCTTCGCGGAGCCGTTGGCCATCAAGCCCATACGCAACCAGCCGCTGACCGCCGAAGCCCTCGAGCTGAAGCCCATCACCATCGACCGCATCCAGATTGCCGCTTTGAATTAGGAGAACCCATGCCAAAGACACGACTCATTCTCGCCGCCCTGCTGATCGCCGCGCCCATGATGAGCGCGCAGCAAGCAGGAACCAGCCAGGCACAACCGCGCAGCGCTGAAGTCAAGGCCACGCCCAGCGCCAACCATGCCAGAAGGCCATCAAATCCAACCTTCGAGCCGCTCCAGCTCACTATTACTTTCAAAAGAACTCGCGGCGACAAGATCACCACGCAAAAAACCTACATGATCGCTGCATCCTCGGAGCAATCCGATCCGCAGATTCGCGACGACAGCCGCATTCCCATCAAGAAAGACAGCTCCGCCGCCGCGGCCCCAACCGAATACGTCAATGGCAACACGGACGTCGA
>Ga0181529_10000578_pt1 | contig 52780 bp, 47 predicted proteins | sample PEATcosm2014_Bin_36_FD_119763 | JGI IMG/M metagenome (GOLD analysis project Ga0181529, IMG submission 119763) | Peatland microbial communities from MTU Mesocosm Facility, Houghton, MI, USA - PEATcosm2014_Bin10_30_metaG | ecosystem: Environmental > Terrestrial > Soil > Wetlands > Peat | place...
AAAACAAGCAGAACATCGCCGTCAGCGAAACCAGAACCGCATTCTGACACTTCTTCATTAGATTCTCTCCACGATTAGCCATGACCGAACCCTCCATCACACCCTCTTGCCATTCCTGGCGAATTTCTTCTTAGCCCACGCTCAGATTGCGCAAAAAAGAGGAAAACTGCCTCAGCTTCCTCTTCACGACCTCTTCAATCAACCCCGCCGGCGCCGAACGCCGGCACACAATAATGCTCGTTTCTCACCGATAGTGTTCAAACGAAAGCGCGCGTATCACGAAAATCTCCCCAACGGCCTCCGGCGGCGATGAATATCGGGCCTGTGTAGCCCTCATCCCACGAGCAATCCTAGGCAAAAACCCTGACAACCATATATGAAACAGACGGGGAAGCCTGCCGAATTGCCAGAGAATGAGCAATTGAGAACACATTTTAGGCAGACGAAGATTCAATATGCAAGTGAATTTTTATGTTTTTTTCTGAAATTTCCATGAACCTCAGAATTCCCTAAACTAGCACATCCATAGCCTCTGGCAGTAACGTTCACCGGTTATTACCTAAGATGTAACTTTCACAAGCTTCACAATGCCATGAGAATGCTGGTCAAGGAGTCTCTCAATCCGGAAAAACAATCAGTAAACCATTATTTTGTTTTGACTTCCTGTGTGCAGAGCCTTTCACCGCGATGTTAACTACTCCGCCACTGGCACGTATGCAACATTAAGTCTGTCACTTCTCCGATTATCTGAGATTATCCTTGTCATATAGGACTATTTGTGTCCTATATACTTCGCGCTTTTCCTCCTTCTCCGAGGTGATGAGGCCCGTTGACCAGCACTCGCGTCAAGTCTGCCTCCGTGAGGGCATTTTTCTTCCCTCCCGTCGAGACTGCCGGCGCGGAAGAAGCTGCCTCGCATCGGGCAAACCAAAAGTAATCTCCCGGTAATCTCTGGATGGACATCCCCTTATGCTGTCGTCGCTCTCAGTGATAAGGTGATTAGATTTCTTCAGAAACCTGCCACGGCCATGGACCGCTGACCTCCTCCTCGTTCGCCTTCGCCGGCGCCGACCCCACCTCCTTCAGCCAAATGAACAACTGCCCCAGTTCGCTGGCGGTATCAGCCACTTGCACGGCTTGGGCCAAATCAGCCCTAACCAGTATTCTGGAATGTGACCACAAGGCTGAAAACTTTCCCCAAAACCCCGTTGCGGAAGGGCCTCCTTCGCTCCATGATTCGATGGTTCCTCATCGGCGTGGTCATTCTTTGGTCGCTCGCCGCGCTGCTTCTTGTGGCCGCCCGGTGGATCGACCCGCCGACGACCGCTGTGCACCTCCAGCGCCGCTTGCAGGCCTGGATGCATAGCACACCATATCGCGAACACTACGAATTCGTTCCCCTCAGCCAGATCTCGCCCGATCTTCAGCACGCAGTCATCGCCGCCGAGGACGCGCGCTTCTACCAGCACCACGGCTTCGACTGGCAAGCGCTCCAGCTCGCCGCACAAGAAGATATGGAAGGCGAACGAACGCGCGGAGGCTCCACGCTTACCCAGCAACTCGTTAAAAACCTCTTCTTCGGTACCGGCCGCTCCTTCCTGCGCAAAGGCGTGGAGGCAACGCTCGTGCCGGTGGCCGAATTCGTCCTCGGCAAGCAACGCATTCTCGAACTCTATCTCAACCTGGTCGAATGGGGTCCTGGCATCTATGGGGCAGAGGCGGCCTGCCAACATCACTATGGAGCCACCGCCCGGAATATCAACCGCGAACAGGCGGCGCGGCTGGCCGCGATTCTGCCTGCTCCTCTTAAACGGCGACCCGCACGCATGAATCACTACAGCGAGATCATCCTCAAGCGAATGAGCCAAGTGGGTTGGTAAGATTGCGATACTCTGAAAGAGTACTCACTTCCCTTCCCCACGCCGGGTGATCCCTTGATTGTCGAAATTGAAAATCTGACCAAGATTTACGAGTCGAAGCTCCGCGTGGTAGCGCTCGATGGCATTGACCTGGAGCTCGAGCAGGGCGAGATCTTCGGCCTCCTCGGTCCCAACGGCGCCGGCAAGACAACCACCATCTCCATCGCCACCACCCGCACGCTACCCACCGGCGGCCGGGTTTGCATCGCGGGCATCGACGTCGTCAGCCATCCCGTCCATGCGCGGCGGCTGATCGGCGTAGTCCCGCAGTTCAACACCCTCGACCGCTCGCTGACCGTTTATGAGAACCTCTACTTCCATTGCCGCTACTTCGGCTTCTCCCACGCCCGCGCCAAATCCCGGTCGTTCGAACTGCTCACCCAGTTCATGCTCACCGAGCGCAAGGACGTCTACCCGGCTCAGCTCTCCGGCGGCCTCGCCCAGCGCGTGCAGATTGCCCGCGCCATCGCCCACCGCCCCACCGTCCTCTTCCTCGACGAGCCCAGCGCCGGCCTCGACCCGCAAAGCCGCATGGCCATGTGGTCGGCCGTCCAGGAACTGCACAAGGAAGGCATCACCGTCCTGCTGACCACCCATTACATGGAGGAGGCCGATTCGCTCTCCGACCGGTTGGCCATCCTCGACCATGGCCGCGTGCTGGCTCTCGGCTCGCCCGAGAAGCTCAAGCAAACCCTTGGCGCGCACACCATCTTTGACCTAAAACTCAAGTCCCTTCAATCGCTTGAGCCGCTGCTGGCCAAGCTCAACGCGCGCCAGGACGTGACCAGCGCCGAAGCCACTCCCGACGGCCTGCGAGTCATCGCCGCCAGCTCCGACGGCCTGTTGCCGGATCTGGTCCAGGCCGCCACTACTTACGGCCTGCGCGACCTCCAGATCACCGAGCCAAGCCTGGAGACCGTCTTCATTCAACTCACCGGGAGGGACCTGCGTGAATAACAACCAGGGATCAGGGATCAGGGGTCAGGGATCAGAAACCAGCGGTCAGGGTTCTCTCAACAGTGGTCAAGGTTCAGCAGCTGCGAACTCGCTAACTTACGATTTCCGCGCAGCGGAAGCTAACTCGCTGCCTCTCTCAGAAAACCCCGCCAATCCCTCCCATCAGCAGAGTGCCCCATCCTTCGCGCACTCGGCGAAGGGTGGGAATCCACGAACCTCAACCGGTCCCGCTCACCCACACCATCTAGGCCCAGGAATCTTCTTCAAGGTCTTTCTGGGGCTCTTCCTCCGCGATCTCCGCGTGCTCACCCGCGAATTTCTGCCTTTTCTGCTGCGCGTGGGAATGCAGCCGCTGCTCTTCCTCTTCGTCTTCACCTTCATTCTGCCGCGCATGGCCACAGGCAACCCCATGACCGTCGCCGGCGGCGCCGACTTTGGCACCATCCTGCTCCCCGGACTCATGGCTGTGGCCATCATGTTCTCCGGCATAGCCGCCGTGGCGCTGCCGCTCTCCAGCGAGTTCGGCATCACCCGTGAGATCGACGACCGTGTGATGTGCCCGCTGCCCTTATGGGCCGTCGCTCTGGAAAAGGTCTGCTTCTCCGCCATGCAGAGCATCATCGCCGCGCTGCTCGTCATCCCCATGGCCTACTACGTTCCCGCCAACCCCGTAGTTGCTCACGTTGCCAGTTGGTTCCTGCTCGCGCTGGTGCTCGTCCTCGCCAGTCTGCTCGCCGGATCGCTCGGACTGGTCATCGGCTCCACGGTCAACCCCCGGCAGATCGGACTGGTTTTCTCAATCATCGTCGTGCCCATCACATTTCTAGGCTGCGTCTACTACCCATGGTCCTGGCTCGACAAGATTCCCTGGGTAAAGTACGGCGTGCTCTTCAATCCCATCGTCTACATGAGCGAAGGTCTGCGCGCCGCGGTCACTCCCGGCATCGCGCACATGCCCTGGTGGGCGATTCTGGTGGCTTTGGTCTTTTTCACCGTCGCGCTGGGCCGCTGGGGACTCAAAGGTTTTTTGGGAAGAGTGCTATCGTAGGGCTGTTCGCTAAACCTTCCCCGCCGGCTTGCTTCTCTTTTTCCGCGGGCGCAGTCAGTACAATAAGGTTGGGTTTTTGACCATGCGGCTGTTTTCCAGGAATCTTCCGATGCTGCTGGCTCCGGCGCTGTTGCTTGTCGCCGGTTGCGGCAGCGGTCTGGTCAACGCCAATTCCTCGATTTCGGCCTTTTCCGTCACTCCCGGCCTCACATCCATCGACACCAATTGCTCCGGATGCAATGCAACCAACGCGCAAGGCTCATCGGTTCATCAGTTTACGGCCACGCTCCCGAACGGCCGCCCGGCGGAGGTCACCTGGTCGGTCTCAGGAGGAGACGCGGCAAGCGGGCCGGGAAGCATCAGCGCCAGCGGCCAGTACACTCCGCCCAGCTACCTGACAGCCGACCGCGCCGAAGTGGTGGTTACCGCGACGCTCGAAGCGAATCCCAGCCTACGCGCCTACTCCGTGCTGACCGTGACGCCGGGATTCCTGCAGCCGCTCACGCCGGAGAATGTGGCTCTGGGCGCCAATGGAAGCGTCGCCATCACCGGCGTTCTGGCAGAGGCGGGCGGAACGGCCGGGATCAACTTTGAGCTGGCAACCTCGCCAAACGGGCAATCCGGAACCCAATCCGGCGGCCAAGGCTCGCTCAGCGCGGCCAGTTGCCAACGCGATAGCAAGGCCTTCACCTCCTGTTCGGTCACCTACACGGCGCCGGCCACGGTGCCCGCTACCGGCGCAACCTATGTGGTAGCCACGGTGAGCGGGGCTTCGTCCAAGGCAACTTCGGTCGTGCTGGTCAACACCGCCGGCGTCACCAGCAACCCGGCCACCCATCAAGCCCCGTTACCGGCGACGTTCCCGCTGGGCAGCTCGGGCGGCAACAACACGGACTACGACACGCGCGGCAGCCAGATTGTGGACTGCTGCAGCGGCACGCTGGGCGCGCTCGTCGAGGACGCAGGCAAGCGCCAGTACCTGCTGAGCAACAACCACGTGCTGGCAAAAAGCGACCACGCCAGCGTGGGCGACACCATCGTCCAGCCGGGGCTGATCGACAACAACTGCACTCCCTTTGGCGACGGCGCGGGCGTGGAGCCTGTCGCCTCTCTGACCGGTTGGCTGGCGCTCAGTTCCAGGCAGACCAACGCCGACGCGGCGATTGCCCAAGTCACCTCGCGCGCCGTTGACCCCGGCGGCAGCATTCTGGAGCTGGGTGGCAGGCTGGCCGACGGCACGCTGGCCGCCGCTCCTCCCGGCATCAGCTCGACCGGCGGGCGGGGCGAAACCGCATCGATCAATCAACAGGTGGCCAAGAGCGGGCGGACCACGGGACTGACCTGCGGCGGCGTCTCGGCCCTCGATCTCGACGTGACGGTCGATTACTACCTTGACTGCGCGGAGACCCGGCCCTACCTGAGCAAGACTTTCACTCATCAATTAGGCTTGAGCGGCAACCAGTTCAGCGACGCGGGCGACTCCGGCGCGCTGGTCGTCGATGCCGCGAACGCCGAGCCGGTGGGCCTCTATTTTGCCGGCGGCACGGACATTGCAGGAGTTAGTCAGGGCGTGGCCAACCCGGCCTCCGACGTGCTCGCCGAGTTAGGCGCGCAGTTAGGCGGAAGTTATAGCTTCGTGGGCGCTGCCGACCATGCGGTCAGTTGCCTGAACTACGGCGACAACACTCTCCCCGCTGCGCAGGCTCGTGCGCTCAGCGACGCGGAAAGCACGCGCGCCCAGCAGGCTCTGGCCCAGGCTCGCATGCTGGTGAACTCGGCGGCCGGCATTCTCGGCGTGGCCACCGGCAAGAGCAGCGACCACCCCGGCGAGGCCGCGGTGATCCTTTACACCGACGAGAGCAGGACAGTCAGCGTGCCGGCCACGGTGGACGGCGCGCGCACTATCGCGATTCCCACCACGGCCCGCGCGGTAGCTTATGGCTCCGCGCCGCAGAATCCCTTCGAGGCTGGCGCCGTCAGCCTGCCGACCTCCGCGCTCGCGCAAGCCTCGGCCGTCAAGAACCAGGCCGCTGCCAGCCTGATGCGCCAGTACCCGAACTTCTTCGGCGTGGGCGTGGGTCAGAGCCTGGACAATCCGCGCGAGGCCGCGCTGGTCATCTATGTGGACCGCAATCGCCTTCCCGCCCAACTGCCCGCGACCGTGGACGGCCTGCGCACCCGCTACGTGGTGATGGACCGGCTGCACGTCACCCGTTCCTATGCGGCTCCGGCGCAGTCGCGGCTGCACTGCATGGCCCACAACTTCGCCCAATAATTCAAATGCTTCCCTTCCTTGGCTTGCAATTGAAATGCCGCTCTCTGGCCGCATAACGAGCGCTTATTCATCGATTTTTAACACAATATTCAACCCGTATTTAAATTGGATATTTGCGGTCGTGATTCCCTAAACACAGGTCGGTTTTTAATTCTGTTTCAACAAGGGCAAACAAATGATTCGTCCCTCTGTCTTCCCCAAGACGAGCCGGAAAGCTCTGTCAATTCCCCTGCAACTGGCCGCGCTGGCCACCATATTGTGCCTGGGCGCTTCCGCCCATGCCACCAACCTTGTCGCTGACCCCGGCTTCGAATCCGCGGGCGGCGGTAACGGGTATTATCCCCTCCAGGACAATATCTATTACGCTGGACAAAGCATTGACGCAAACTCCTGGTTCGTAGGCACGGGAGACGTTTACATCGACAATCAGGATCCCTACGTCTTCGACGGCAACAACTCCGCCAACCTTACCGGCGTCAATGTTTACGCGACGAACTCGCTCTATCAGGATCTGGCCACAGTTGTGGGTCAGCAATACCTGGTGAGCTTCTGGGCCAATTCCGATGCGCCCAACACCTTCTCGCTCACCGAGAATGGATTGGCGGTGAGCGGCATACCTGGCAGCATCGTGGACAACGGCTTTCCCAGCCCTGACTGGCTGGGGAACAGTTCGCTCTTCGTGGAGTACTCCGGCGAGTTTGTGGCTACCTCCACCACAACCGATCTGGAGTTTACGGCCTACGCCAATCCGTCCTACGACAACTACATCAATGGAGCGGGATCGGTGGTGTTTGACGATGCTTCCGTCACGCCGACGCCGGAGCCTGGAACGATTGTTTTGCTGCTGACTGGAATCCTCGGCCTGGGCCTGTTGATAGCCAGAAAACGCCTCGGACAATCCCTTTCGTCCTGTAGTACTGCGCTGGCCTGACAATGTGCTGGAGCGCTGGCCGCGCGGATTCATTACGCGCGGTTCATCGTGTCCTTGAAAGTCAATGCCCCATCGGCGGCGAAGTCTCCGGCTTCGCAATAGATGCTCCGCGGGTCCGCGAAATCCCGCAAACCAATCCCACAAGGAGTTTTCCCCCATGAATGGAATTGCCTCTCTCAATCGCGTCTCCCGCTGCAACGCCGGAGGCGCATTCTCTCTCCTCGCGCTGGTCGCCCTTACCACTGCCATCGCCGCCTCCGCGCAGGCGCCAGTATTCACCCCCGGAAATCTGGTGGTCAGCCGCTCAGTTTATGCCGGCAACGCCGGCACGGTGACCATCGGCGAGACCTTGCCGCCCAACTGCGTCCCCAGCAAGGCAAACAAAGTCACCTGCGGCACGGCCGCCCTCAACGGAACATTCCCCGAAGTCTTCAACAACGTCAACTCCGCGGTCGACGGCAGCTTCGGCATCACTTCTCCGATCTTTCTCGACGAGTTGACGCCGGGGGGCAGCCTCCTCAACACCCTCGAGGTTCCCAACAGCCTCACCACTTCCGGCGATCAGCTGGTCACCAGCTTCAGCTCCAAATCCGAGGAATCGCTCCACCTCTCCCTCGACGGCGCTTATCTGACCTTCATTGACTATGTGGCCCCGGTCAACACCATCGACGTCTCCAACGCCAACACGCCGTCCGTCATCGATCCGACCAACCCGGTGCCGGGGGCTTACTACCGCGCCGTCGCAACCGTCAACGCTCTAGGCCTGTTCACCTTTACCGAGACCAACGCCTACAGCGGCAACAACGGCCGCGCCGCGCTCTACGTCAACACCAACGGCAATAACTTCTTTTATACCGTCGGCAACGCCGGCAACGCCGGCAATCCCGAGCCCCAGCAGGTCGTCACCGGCGCAGGCGTGCAGATGATTCAGCCGGTCAACCAGAGTGAAGCCTCGCAAACTCCCGGACTGCCCACGCCGGTGGCCAGTTTCAATGTCACCCAGTTGGGAGACGCGCCTGACAAGGTCGGCAAAGACGATAACTTCCGCGGCATGACCCTCTACAACAATGTCCTCTACGTCACCAAGGGAAGCGGCGGCAACGGCGTCAACACCGTCTACTTTGTGGATACCACCGGCACGGCCTGCCCCACCACCGGCGTCGGATTGCCGGTGGCCGGCGCGCCTCTGCCCACCACCAACCTGGCCCCGACCTATAACTCGGGCACCGGCCTGGCCAACAATATGTGCGTGCTGGCCGGCTTCCCCACCGTCTCCAACAAGAGTGGTACTCCCATCGCCTATCCTTTCGGCCTGTGGTTCGCCAATGCAACCACGCTTTATGTGGCCGATGAGGGCGACGGCATAAACACCTATGACCCCGTCTCCAACACGTACACCGATGCGGATGGCGCAGTCAGCAATAACGGAGTTTATAACACCGGTGGGCTGCAAAAATGGATATTCAACTCCAACACGCAGACCTGGCAGCTTGCCTACACGCTGACCAAGGGACTGAATCTGGGCATTCCTTACCTGGTCTCCGGTTATCCCACCGGCGACAACAACTTCGTTGATGGAACCGGCCTACCCTGGGCGCCCGCCACCGACGGCCTGCGCAACATCATCGGCACCATCGGGGGCAATCGCATTCTGGGCTACAATGTCTCCATCTGGGCCACATCCTCGACCGTCAGCGGCGACGGCGACGAGGGCGCCGATCCCAATAAGCTCTACCTGATCACCGACCGTCTGACCAACACCTCCGCCGCGGTCGCCGCCAACGAGAGCTTCTCAGATCTTTACGATGCCACCAGCGGCGAGGTGCTGCGCGGCGTTTCCTTCACGCCGGGAACGACGCTCACCTCCGCCTCCTACTGACAGACCTCCACGCCACGTGCACTCCGGACTTATTCTCAACGGCAGGACGGACAATCTCCGCTCCTGCCGTTCTCATTTGCCCTTGAGCGCCTCGGCGATCAGTTGCCCGTGGAAGCGGCCATTCTCGATGAAAATTTCATTGGTGCGCGAGCCGGCCACGATGACACCGGCCAGATAGATGCCGGGGACGTTGCTCTCCTTGGTCTTGGGGTCGCAGACCGGCAGCCGGTCCTCACCTTCGAGGCGCACGCCCAGGCGCTCCAGGAACTCGAAATCGGGGTGGTAGCCGGTCATCGCGAAGACAAAGTCGTTCTGGATGGTTTCGCGGCCCTGAGGCGTGTGGATGAGCACGTTGTCGGGGTTGATTTCGACCACCTCGGAGCGGAAGTAGGCCTTGATGTCGCGATTCTTGATGCGGTTTTCGATGTCCGGCTTGATCCAGTACTTCACATGGTCGTGCATCTCGCTCTCGCGGTGGACCAGCGTGACCCGCGCGCCGCTGCGCCACAACTCCAGCGCCGCAATGGCCGCCGAATTCTTGCCGCCGATCACCAGCACATCCATCCCAAAGTAGGGGTGGGGATCGAAGTAGTAGTGGTGTACCTTGCTCAGGCTCTCTCCGGGAACGTGCAGGTAGTTGGGCAGGTCATAGTAGCCGGTGGCGATGGCCAGCTTGCGGGCCTTAATCTTGCCTGAACGGCCAAAGCGGTCCAGCGTATGCACCGTGAAGGCGCCGTCCGCGCCCGTCACCCGCTCCACGCGATGGTACGTACGCACGTCCAGCCGGTAGTAGGCCGCCACGTGCCGGTAATACTGGAGCGCCTCGTTGCGGTTGGGCTTGGGATTGGTGCTGGAAAAAGGAATGCCACCGATCTCCAGCAGCTCCGGCGTGGTGAAGAAGGTCATGTGCGCGGGATAGTGGAAGAGCGAGTTGCAGACGCAACCCTTGTCCACCACCACGGCGCGTAAGCCAATCTTCCGCGCTTCAATGGCGCAGGAGAGGCCAGTGGGTCCGGCGCCTACCACCAGTAAATCGAAGGTTTCATCCTGCGTAGACGGCGTTGCCTGTGTGGAATCGCTCATGCTTCTAGCTTAGGGCATCGGGAAGGGATGGATAGGGCCAAACCGTCTGAATATTTATGCGGATTGAAATCGAATGCATCATTCCCTCTGATTGGGTTGCGGGCTTTGGGGCCGCTATCAGCTCCGGACGCATGCCAGTTTGAGCCGGAAACCGCGTCCTGGGAGTTGGGCATCTATGGAATAAACCTCAGCGGGGTTCCCGCGGCCAAAGCGGTGCGCGATCATGCAGGGTCTCGCCATCCAGCTTCGGGATTTCGCCCATAGGAAACTCCTTCTCCATCCGAGCCATGGCATCCCGCATCGCGCGCTCGTAATCCTCCTCGGCGCCGGTTGGTGGTTCGACTGTCCCGCTGATGTTCTTGGCATCAATTGCGCTGGAATCCCTCATTCGCCAGTCCTTATTACCCTATTCCCTGCTGTTTCACTGCTTGCCGAAGCGGATGACGATGCCGGTCGTGAAGCCGCGAGTGTACTGGACAGTCGAACCGAAGCCGGTGAAGTAGTACTCGGGGGCGACGCGCAGGCCAACCTTCGGCGTGAGGTTGTACTCCACCGGAATGCTGGCGCTGCCTGCGAAGGTATAGCCGTCCGGCCACAGGCCAAGTTCGGTGGAAAGGGTGGGATTATGGTTTACGTCGCCGGAAAAGTTTCCCTTTTCGATCCCAACCAGAACGCGGCCGGAGACGGAAAACCTGGGCTGCAGGTAGAAGCGATAGGTGGGGCCGGCCAAAGCGGCATACTGGCTGATCGCCGGGTTGGTGATCGCGCTGTTGGTTGCCTGGTTGAGGTACACGTAGGCGGTGCCGTAATAGCCTCGGCCATCGACGGTCAATCCCAGCCGCTCGTCAAAGTAGCGGGTGACGCCGACATTCCAGGCATACTCGTGAGCGTGCTCCAGGCCGGGGCCGTGCGGTACGGCGGGGCTGGTGGGCGTCGCGGCGACGGCTGGCGACCCCGGGCCGGGAACAAAGCGCAAGTAACCCATGCCGGTGTACGCCTCAAAACGATGGGCGTAGGCTTCGTGAATGGCAGCGGCGCGGCGCTGTGCGCGGCGGGCGCGAATGCGGGCCTGGACGCTGAGCGCTCCCTGGGACTGGGCGGCGTTCTGTACGTCCATGGACGGAGGCTGGGCTTGATCGGTTTGGCTGCTGCTCGAAGTCGAGCTTTGGGCCAGAGCGGCGGTTGCGGCGGCAAGAACCAGCGCCAGCAGAAGGGCAAAACGGCGAAAAGAAGACATCGGTATTGGGATTCCTCCACGGGAGTACGGCAGCGCCGGCACAGCGCTCCCCCCATAAGGTATTAAACCACCTTGGGGGGAGCCTTGGATGTGAACCGGCACGGATTGGACGCGCCGCGGAGGAATATGTGGCTGGATGCGCTATTTGATGTTGGCCAAATCGGCCTGCAACTGTGCCTGGTCGAAGCCGCTGGGAGCGCCTTTGACGGTGAGCCAGTCCTGGCCGAAGAGGGTGTGGGCCTCGTCGCAGTATTTCTTCCAGAAAGCCAGGGTCATGGTCTTCGGCTGGCCCCAGGTGATGCAGGTAAAGCCATTTGCGTCATACTTGGGCACATAGACGCAGTGGCCGCCCCAACTGCCGGGCTTGGCCTTGGCGCCGCCTCCCTTGACCACATCCCACACGTCCTGGGTCTGGGCCGTCAGCGGCAGCGAGAGGCCGATGTAGACGCCGCCGAACAGAGCGATGGATTGTTGAATCTCGACCAGCTTGGCCGGCTTGGGATCGGCAAAGGCCAGCAGCGCATTGCCGGCAAAACCGTTCTTTTGCCAGTCGTTCAGTACGTCCAGTTCCACGCCGCCGTTGTCCGTGCTGGGATTGCCGGGAACATAGCCGTCCCACTGCTCGTAGTAGCTCTCGATGGTGGGGTCGGGCACCGTGACGATGCCACTGGTATTGGCTGTCCACACCTGCACGGCGTGGCCGCAGCCGGCGATGGTGCAGTCGCCGAGCGTGTCGTTCAGCATCATGCCCCAACTGGTGATGCCCTTGGTCCAGTCGGCGGCGGGGGGCGGCGGCGGAAGCGCCGGCGTGAGGTAGTCGCCGAAGGCCAGCGTGCGCGTGTCGGTCTTGATGGCCTTGCGGCCTAGTTTCATCTTCGAATGATCTGCCATGGGGGAAAGCTCCTTGGGTAGGGGATAGCCGCGAGCGGTGAAGCTCGTTGAACCTCCCGCTGCGGCATGGTGAAACTGTGTCAAATCTGGACAGTTTTGTCCAGAATATCTTTATAGTGCAATTAATGCGCAAACTGTTACACGGCGGCTTGCATCCATAAGCGCAGCATGAATGCGCTGTTTGATGCAGTGAGAATCCGCTCCCGCAAGGATGCCGAATCCATCTTCCACGCAAGGGCATCAAATGCTCTACGATGAAGGTCAGCGGAGGGTAAACAACGATGGGGCGTGTGCTGCTGGGAGTTCTGCTGGGAGTTTTACTTGTACCGGTTACCCTGCTGGTTTGGTTGCGCTTTGGCAAGCCGCCGGTGGCTGTCGCCGATCAGCCGTTCTTCCAGGAGCGGCTGCTGACCGGCATTCCGCTGCACACGCGCATCGACCGCGAAATGGTGAAGAGCCCGGTCATCCAGCCCGATGAGGGCAGCCTGGTGGCCGGCGCGCATATCTATAGTGAGAAATGCGCCGTCTGCCACGGTTTTCGAGGCAAGCCCTCGGTGATTGGCGAGCATATCTATCCCGCCGCGCCGCCCTTGTGGGAGATGCACCACCACGGCTCGGAGACGATGATGGGGGTAACCGACGACCCGCCGGGCGAGACCTACTGGAAGGTGGCTAACGGCATCCGTCTGACGGGTATGCCGACCTACAAGGACGTGCTCACCGATACCGAAATCTGGCAGGTGAGCCTGTTGCTGGCCAACGCCGACAAGCCATTGCCTCCGGCGGCCGTGGAGATTCTGCGCGGCGAGCCGGTGGCGTCGATGATGATGGAAGGCCCTCCGCAGAAGAAGTAGTGCAGGGCATGGAAAGGAATTGAAGGATGAGCATGCTCGACTCGTTGGGCAAAGGCTTCGGCTTCCTGCTGCTGAGCTTTGGCGTCTCCAGCCCGGCGCTGAAACCGCGCCCCGCGACAAGACCCGCCGCCAAGGCCGAATCCGGCAAGCCAGGCCGGGGCAATTGAGATCGCATGCTTCCCGCGCAATTCACAATATTTTACGTTGCGTTCCATCCATTGATCTTGTAAAGTTTCGTAGCAGCAGGATATTCCGCTTCCCATTCAGCACGGTATTCGCTGTGCAAAATCCATCCCATTCGGTCCTGCACAACCACTGAAACCCACCCCAGGAGATTGGAGGAAGATATGAACTTGCAGGCAACACTCCAGGCCGGAAGCCTGATACAGTGGGCCTACTCTGTCTACGACAGCCAGCAGCCCAATTACGACAACATGGCGCAGAATGGATTCAAGGTTCTGCAAACGATCTATGCCAACGATCTGGCTACGGATATCACGAAACTTGACCCGGTGAAGATGGTTTCGATCGGTTTCGTTGCGCAAAGCAGCGCTAATCCGGACGAGTTCATTATTGTGATTCGCGGCACGGTTGGAGTGTGGGAATGGATAGAGGACGCAAAGTTCCTGCCACAGACATTTTCCGCGGTTCCTGGCTCTGGACTCACCGAAGATGGCTTCACCGATATGTACAATTCCTTTCGCGTGCAAGCCGATATAAACTCCGGGCGGCTGACCCCCGCGCTGGTTGGCCTGCTGGGGCCGGTCAACGCAAACACCAAGCTGACCATCTGCGGTCACAGCCTGGGCAGCGCGTTGGCTACCTTGCTGGCGCTTGATGTTGCAGTGAACACGCCTTACAAAGACCCGTCGCTGATCACCTTCGCCAGCCCCAGGGTAGGCGATCTGCACTTTGCCAGTTACTTCAATAACGCTGTTCCGGACTGCGATCGCATCGCCAATCAGAAGGATGTGGTGACTCATCTTCCCTTGCCGCCGCTTTACATTCATGTGGGAGACGAGACGGTGCTGAATCCTAAAAATTCAGTGGCGAACAATCTGGTTTGCCAGCATATCATGGACACTTATATGTTCATTCTGGACCCCGACAATCACCCGCTGGACAAAGGTTGTATTCCGCCCCCGGCTGCATAGCGTACAGGCAAAGTTTTTCTTCTTAAACCTTTCATTGGGTCACCCATCCTTGCCGGCAGTTCTTCCGAAGGCAAGGATGGGAAGCCATCTTGCTAGAATCGATCTATGCCGCTGACCCGCCAACAGGCTCTCGACCACTTCCACTCCCCCGACCTGATCGGCCTGGGTTTCGAGGCCGAAGCCGTGCGCCGCCGCCTGCACCCCGAGGGCGTGGTCACCTACATCATCGATCGCAATATCAACTACACCAACTTCTGCACCGAGTACTGCACCTTCTGCGCCTTCTACCGGCCGCTGCCCAAACCCGGCGTAACTGACGCGCGCTCAGCGGAGGGCTACATCCTCGATTTCGATGTGATCTACGAGAAGATCGCCGAGACCGCCGAGATGGGCGGCACCGGCGTGCTGATGCAGGGCGGCATTCATCCAGACCTCAAGATAGACTGGTTCGAACGGCTCTTCAGTGGCATCAAGCAGCGTTTTCCGCAAATCTGGCTGCATTGTCTGACGGCTTCGGAGATTCTGGCCATCGCCAGGTACTCTGACCTGCCTCTGCGCGAAACGATCATACGTCTGCGCGCGGCTGGCCTGGATTCCATCCCAGGCGGCGGCGCGGAGATTCTCGACGATGAGGTGCGCCATCGCATCGCGCGCATTAAGTGCAACACCGAGGATTGGGTCAGCGTGCATCGCACCGCGCACCAGTTGGGGATGCGCACCACGGCGACGATGATGTTCGGCGTGGGCGAAACCTTTGAGCAGCGCGTGAATCACTTCGAGGTGGTGCGCCGTTTGCAGGAAGAGACCGGCGGCTTCACGGCCTTCATCCCCTGGAGCTTTCAGCCCAAAAACACGGCGCTGGGCGGGCGCGGCTGGGAGGAAGCGACGTCAGTCGAGTATCTGAAAGTGCTGGCCATCTCGCGCCTCTATCTCGATAACATCGAGAACGTGCAGGCAAGCTGGGTAACTCAAGGATTAAAAGTATTGGAGTTAGGCCTCCACTTCGGCGGCAACGATGTAGGCTCGGTGATGCTGGAGGAGAACGTAGTCAAAGCCGCGGGCACGAGTAACTGCACCACGGAAGAAGAACTCCGCCGCATCATCCGCGACGCGGGCTTCAAGCCCGTCCAGCGCGACACGCTCTATCGGACGATGTTTTTGAACTGATGACCAAAGAATCAAAATCTATTGAAGACTCAGGACACTAGCTGCGGACCACATAAAGGCTGCCGCCATCAGGGCTGGGGTCATCAAGAAGGGCGACAAGCGCCAATTTGGCCTGCCCAATCTCAGGCACGGCCTCGCCACCAGTTTGATTTCATGGGGTTTGGACTTCAAGACCATTCAAACCCTGCTGCGCCACGCGAATCCCACTACAACTCAGGCGATCTATGCGCAAGGGATTGACGCCAACTGCCTGGCCGTTCGAGGCGTTATGATGCGCGGCGTTCTGCACCCTGTTTCGGACGTGGTGCAATAACCAATTGCGGGGATAATCAGGGGGAAGGATTCAGGGACACCTGCTAAACCATTGATTTTCTGGTGGCGGGAGGCAGGATCGAACTGCCGACCTACGGGTTATGAATCCGTCGCTCTAACCATCTGAGCTACCCCGCCGGATGAGTCGCGGGCCGCAAAGGCACGGGCCGAGGAAGCGGGCAAAGACAGGGCTCCGCGCACAACTCCCTCTTCCGATGATACGGGCGGCTGGAGGAGAGGTCAAACCCTGGCGCGGTACACTCGACTGCATGAGCACGATTCGTATTGCCGGTGTGATTCCGGCCCGGCTCAGCTCCACACGGCTCCCGCGCAAAGTGCTGCGCATGATCGCCGGCCGGCCGATGGTCGAGTGGGTCTGGCGCGCGGCCATGGCCAGCGGGCTGATGGACCCGGTGGTGGTGGCCACCGACTCCGATGAAGTGGCCACGGTCTGCCGGGAGCGTGGCATTCCTGTGGCGATGACCTCGGCGGCCTGCCCCAGCGGCTCGGATAGAGTCCGGCAGGTGGCCCGCCAGATTGAGGCGGAGATTTACGTCAACATTCAGGGTGATGAGCCGACGCTGACCGCGGAGTTCTTCCCGCCGCTGCTGGCGCTCTTTGCAAGGCCAGAGGTCGAGGTGGCCACGCTGGCCGTGCGCTGCCCGCCGGAGGAGATCGCCGACCCCAACGCCGTCAAGGTGGTCACGGCGCTCGACGGCCGGGCGCTCTACTTTTCCCGCGCGACGATCCCCTTCGACCGCGACATTGGCCGCGGGCGCGATCCGGTCGACAACGGCTCCGGCTTCACCGGCTACCGCAAGCACCTGGGGATTTATGCCTATCGCAAGGCCGCGCTGGAGCGCTTTGCCGCGCTCGCGCCCTCGCCGCTGGAACTGGCCGAGCGGCTGGAGCAACTGCGGCTGCTGGAAAACGGCATCGCGCTCTATGTGGCCGAGGCTCCCGGCGACACCATCGGCGTGGACACGGAGGCCGATTTGCTACGGGCTGAGGCAGTACTGATGGAAAGATGATCAAACATTCACGCGTATTAGGCTGAACGATATTCGCTTTTACTGGAACAGATGCATCCGGTTTGCGTATTTGCATGAGTGAAGGAACATCGCAGAACACGCAAGCGAAGGAGCTTTTGTCCGGCGAATTAACCGGCATTTGGATCAAAACGAATATGGACGAAATCTTGGGCGGGCTGCTTTCGATGATTGCCGAGGTGATTTTAGAAGCATTTCTACAGATCATCATGGAGTCTCTGACTGCACTGCTTTTACGTGGGACAAGAAGTGCATTTTCTGCATTCGCCAGGGTAAACCTGCCTATTTCTGTTTTAGGTTCGGCGATTTTGGGCCTTGTCGCTGGTGTATTAAGTTTGTATGTTTTTCCTCATACACTCTTTCATCCATCCAGAATTCACGGAATCAGCCTTGTAATCAGTCCGCTCTTGACTGGACTTTTTATGTGGTGGGTTGGCAAGTCGCTCAAAACGTGGGGGAGGAGACCGGTACAGATTGAAAGTTTCGCTTGTGGGTTTGTATTTGCTTTGGGGATGGCTCTCATCCGCTACCTGCACATATCTTAGTTGTATGCCAAATCGAATTGCGCGCAAGAATCGGGTAGCGCGCCGGGACGCTGATCGGCGACGATGGTTCACATGAGCGGCAAAACGCAATTCGCGGAATCAGACGGACCTGTCGACAAGGTTCGTGCGCACATCGAGGCCCATCACGACCGCCCCATCTCGCTGGCCGAGCTGGGGCGGCTCGTTCGCTTGAGCCCCTTCACCGTGCAGCGGCTCTTCAAGCAGGCGCTCGGCGTCAGCCCACTGCAATACCAGCGGGCGCTGCGCGCGGCCAGCCTGCGCGGCGCGCTCAAGCAGGGAGAGTCCGTGACCAGCGCCATCTACAACGCCGGATTCGGTTCCTCTAGCCGCGGCTATGACGGCGCGCAACTGGGCATGACGCCCGCGCGCTTTGCCGCCGGAGGGCGCGGCGAACAGATCGGCTGGTGCTCGGCGCGTTCTCCTTTTGGCTGGGTGATCGTGGGAGCAACCGGGCGCGGGCTGTGCTGGCTCTCGCTGGCGGGAACGAAGGCCGAAGCCGAGGCCAGCTTGAGCGAGGAGTTTCCCGCCGCTGAGCTGCGGCGCGATCCGGCGCTGGTGGAAATGGTGAATGCGGCGTTTCAAGTGGTCTGTGGCCCGGCATACTCATCTGAAAAGTTGACCGCACCACCGCTGGACCTGCGTGGGACGGCCTTTCAACTGCGCGTCTGGCAGGCGCTGCGCCAGATTCCCCGCGGCGAGACTAAGAGCTACAGCCAGTTGGCGCGGGAGATGGGCGCGCCCAACTCCACCCGCGCCGTGGCCCGCGCCTGCGCTATGAATCGCGTGGCGCTGGTGGTGCCGTGCCATCGCGTTGTTGGCGCCAGTGGCGCACTCACCGGCTATCGCTGGGGCGTGGAGCGCAAGCGGATGCTGTTGGAAGCCGAAAACCAGAGAACACCGGCGAGCATCGCATAAACGCCTCTCGCTCTATACGCGGCGCTAGCCTGCTCATCGGTAAACCAGGAGCAATAACTCCTGCTATGTTTCTGGTTAAGGCGGGAAAACTTTAAATGTTGGCGAATCAGTCAACAGTACATAGTTACTGACCTCGTGCTTAGACTGCATGATTTGGAAGCCGCTCTATTTTCCGATGCAAAAGGTGGAGAAGATCAAGTTCAGAATATCGTCGGGGGTGGTCTGGCCGGTGAGGGAGTCGAGCGCCCAAAGGGCACGGTAAAGGTCCATCAGGATCATCTCGTGGGGGATGGAGGCGGCGTTGGCCCGTGTGGCGTCGGCCAGAGTCGAGGTGGCCGCGGCGATGGCTTGTTGGTGGCGCAGACTGGTCAACATTCCCGGCTCGGCGGCGGCGCCGCCCGTGGCCAGAGCCAGAATGCGCCCACGCAGCGCGGGAATGCCCTCGCCGGTGAGCGCCGATGTGGCGATTGTGTGTATCGCTTCCCACCCATTCCGCACACCGGGGTCCCCGACGCACGAACTTTGCGCGTTGGGGTGGAGAGAACGCGGGATGGATGGGGCACCCAGCGATGTTGCACAATCCGGCAGCGAGTGGCCGGCTTCGAGCAGGTCGATTTTGTTCATAGCCACCAGCGCGGGACGTTCCGCAACGGCTGCCAGCAGCCGACGCTCCTCATCGTTGAGCGGTTCAGTCGCATCGAGCACGATCAGCACCAGCGCGGCGTCGGCCAGCGCCTCGCGGCTGCGGCGAATGCCCAACTGCTCGGCCTCCTGCACATGCTCGCGCTGGCCCTCTCCCGCCCCTTCGCCGTGGCCCGAGCGCAATCCTGCCGTGTCCACCAGCTCCAGCGGAATGCCGTCGAGCGAGATGCGCTCGGTGACTGTGTCGCGCGTGGTGCCGGGGGTTGCGGTCACGATGGCGCGGTCGCGCTCGACGAGGCGGTTGAAGAGCGAGCTCTTGCCGGCGTTGGGCCGGCCGACAATCGCCAGCGTCAGCCCGTCGTGGACGATGCGCCCGCGGGCAAAGGAGGCTTCGAGCGCCGAGAGCGGCGGCGTCAGCTCATCGATGCGGCGGGCAATCTCGGCCTGCGGCGTCACCTCCACATCGTCCTCGGCAAAGTCGATGCCGGCTTCGAGCAGGGCAATTAACTCAACCAGCGCCTGCTTGACCGGCGCGACCCGCCGGCTGAGCGCGCCGCCCATCTGGCTGGCCGCCTGGCGGGCCTGGGTCAGCGTCTGCGCCGCGATCAGGTCCCGAACGGCCTCAGCCTGAGTAAGATCGAGTTTGCCGGCCAGAAAGGCTCGCTGCGTGAATTCGCCCGGCTCGGCCAATCGCGCGCCCAGGGCAAGAGCGCGGCTCAGCAGCAGCTCCAGCACCACCGGCGAGCCGTGCGCGGCTATTTCCACGAGATCTTCGGCGGTATAAGAGTGCGGAGCGCCAAAAAAGGTGACCACGGCCTCGTCGATGCGGGCGGCTTTGTCATCTGCCGCATCCAGTACATCGGCCAGACGAGCCCGCGCGTGCTCCAGCGGCTGGCGCAGGCAAACTAGCTGCGCTGCAATCGACGCGGCCTCTGGACCGCTCAAACGCACGATGCCGATGCCTCCACGCCCCGGCGGCGTGGAGATGGCGGCAATGGTGTCGGTAGTTGAGCCAGAGAGAGTCATAGGCTGGAAACAGTGTAGATGCTGCGGCTGAAAGCGAGATTGAAAAACCATCGCCATCCGAGGCAACGCAAGGATTTAAACCAACGCCGCCACCACTGTGGCGGGGGTATACCCTGAATAAGTCGCAATATTCCCCGGCAAAGGCGGGATTCTTTTGAAATTCAGGTTCGGGTACGAGCGCGGAAATGCCGGTTGTGCGGGCAAGTCGATCCTTGTATTGGTATTAACGGCCTGGCTGTTCGCAGCGATGGGAGCCTGGGCGCAACCGGCAGCGCTGCCCGTTTGGCAGGGCATTCTGCGCAACGCGGCCGGAGCGCCCATCCCCGGCGCGACGGTCCGGCTGGAAGCCAGCGCCGCCGCCGCCGAAGCGGTCACCGCCGCCGACGGCAGCTTTCGCTTGCTGAATCTTTCCCCGGGGCAATACCGGCTCTGGATTGAATCCAAAGGCCGCAGGATCGACTACGCGCTGCCCATCGACCTGGTTGCCAGCCTTCCCGGCGGTGGCGGGCCCATGGTAGCCATCACGCTCTCCGGCCGCGGCGAACTGACAGTCTCCATCCTCAAGGCTCCAGTAGCCACCGGCGGCGAGGAGCTGTCAAGCCAGACGGTCAGCGAGTTGCCGCTGAACAAACGGGACTTCAGCACGCTGCTGCTGCTGGCCGCCGGCACCATGACCGACACCAACGGCGCAACCAACTTCACGGCCCAATTCGCCATCAACGGGCAGCGCGGCGTGGAGGCGACTTTCGCAATGGACGGGGCTGACATCAGCGATCCGGAGATGGGCGGCGCCACTTTCTCCAACTTCAATGTGGACGCGGTAGAAAGCATCGATTCCAGCTCCGGCTGGATGCCGGCGGAGATTGGCCGGGGCGCGGCGGGGTTCACTAATATTCACACCCGTTCGGGAGCAAGCGGCTTTCACGGTTCCTTTTTTGAGTTTGTGCGCAACTCTTCCTTCGACGCGCGCAACTACTTCGATCACCCGACTCAGGCCTATCCCGGCCGCATTCCACCCTTCCGCCGCAACGAGTTCGGCTTTACCAACGGCGGTCCGGTCTTCCTTCCTTACGTCTACGACGGCCGCAAGCGGACTTTCTACTTCATGCAGTACCAGGGCTTCCGCCAGGTGCTCGGCACTACGCAGGTGATGGCTGTGCCGACGCTGGCCGAGCGCGCGGGCCTGGATACGATCACATACCCCGACGGCGCCATGGATACACTCACCGTTCCCGTCGATCCGGGAATTGCGGCGGTGCTGGCGCGTTATCCGTTGCCCAACGATGCGGCGGGCGCCTTCCAGGCTCGCACCTATGCCACCGCGTCGAAGGTTGTAACGAACGCCAACCAGTTTTCGCTGCGGCTCGACCACAAGTTCTCCGGCAAGGACCAGTTCTTTGCGCGTTTCAACATGGACAACCTCACTGGACCGACGACCAATCCCGACCAGACGGCCATCGATCCATCTTTTGGTGTTCAGTACGTCGATCGCCAGCGCAACGTTGTGGGCACGTATACACGGACCGTTTCTCCGCGGCTGATCTTCGAGTCTTCACTGAGCATCACGCGCTCCACGCCGGGCTTTCCCACGCCCAACCATACCGATCCCGCGGTCAAGTTCAATGACGGCCTCTTTGAGGCTTTCAACTCCGCCGGCGGATCGGTGATGCAGGCCTACGGAAACCTCTTTCAAGGACGCCAGAACGTAGCCTTCACCGTTGCGCAACATGCCTTCAATGCCGGCGTTGAGGCGCGATTGAATCGCGACACCACTTACTTCGGCATAAGTCCCAACGGTGAATACGACTTTGGCGGCGGCGCTGCCTATGCCACCGAAGCGATTCCGTCGCAGAGCGGAAGCCATGACATCCATCCGGGCGACCCTTTGCCGGATACGCTCAGCAGTTTCCTCTCAGGCAGCCCCTTCGTCTACACCGTGGCCATCGCGCCTCCCGAGGTCTCCGGCGGCGACCACATCGGCCCGGCGGCCATCAGCCGCAACAACTTCAGCTTCTATCTACAGGACTGTTGGAAGCTCACCAGCCGCTTCACGCTGGACTACGGCATCCGCTGGGATCTCTACCAGCCCATCACCGAACGCGCCCACCGCACCTCCAGCTTCCTCACCGTCAACGGTGTGCAGGAGTTTGTGATCAACCCGCAGCCCGGCTACCAGACGAACTGGAATGCCTGGGAGCCGCGCGTGCAGGCGGCGTGGCAGGTCAGCAAGAATATCTCGGCTCATGCGGGCGGCAGCATTATGGTAATCCCTCCCAACATCTGGCAGGACAATTTCCTCACCGGCGCCACGCCCTTCGCCGTTTATCCCCGCCTGCTCTCCGCATCGAATGCTCCCATTTCGTATGGCTTCAAGCTCACTCCGGCCCAGCTTCCCAAAGCCTACACACCTGCGGGGGTTGACATCCTCGCTGGACCGACCAACACCATCGCCCCCAATACGGACATGGATGTGAACCGTTATGAACAGGACATTGCCGCGCTCACTCAGGGCCATGTCGTCAGCGATCTGAATCTGAGCGGCATCGACCGCTCCTTCGGCAACGCCACGCTCTATACCTGGACAGCCGGCCTGGAGCGCAAGTTTGGCAATCTCACCGCGGACGCAAGCTATGTGGGCACCGCCGCCCAGAAGCTGCCGCGCACCAGCTTTCCCAATGCCTATCCGGGGGCCAGCCCGGCATTTGCGCCTCACACCACCTTCGATGCCAATGGGAATGTGACCGGCGGCTTCGGCGTGGAGAACGTCATGGCCGCAACGGCCCATTCGACCTATCACGCGCTGCAAACCTCGCTCTCAGGCACGGTGGGGCACGGCGGTCCTGGCATCCAGGCAAGCTACACCTGGGCCAAATCGCTCGACGACACCAGCCAGGCCTTGACCGGCTTTCCTCAGAATCCCTACGACACCCACGCCGAGAAAGGCCCGTCTTCCTTCGACGTAACGCATGGCTTCGGCCTTAGCGCGGCCCAGGATCTGCATCTGGAGAGCGCCGGGATTCTACATTCGGTGAGCAGGAAGGCTACCGATGGCTGGGAGCTGCTTAGCATTTCCAGTATCAGTTCCGGCTTGCCCTTCACCGTTTTCAGCGGTATTCAACAGACCGGCGCCGGCTCGAATGGCGTGGACCGCCCGGACCAGATCGCCAAGCCGCATCTTTCCACCGCGCGCAAAGTGCGCCAGGACTACTTCGGCGAAGGCGCGAACAACGCGGCCGATTACTTTTTTATCCCCATCCATATCGCCGGAGGCACCGGCCCGAATCAGGGCCGCTTCGGCACGCTGGGGCGCAATAGCTTTCGTGGGCCTGCCTTCTACAACTTCGACTTCGCGCTGATCAAGGACACGCCCTTTGGCCGCCGTAAGAGCGGAGTCGAACGCATGGACATGCAATTCCGCAGTGAGTTCTTCAACCTCTTCAACATCGTCACCATGGGCCTGCCGAACAGTATCCTCAACGGCTCCGGCTTTGGCGAGATCAGCAAGACCGCCGGCAACTCGCGGCAGATCCAGTTCTCGCTCAAGCTGATCTACTGAGCGCCGCAAATCGCCCTGCGCGCAGTATCAATGCTGCGGCGGTTTGCGGCCGGGCGTTCCCCCCATCTACGCTCGCTTTTTTCATGGAACCAAATCTCGCGATCTCTCGTATTGCATTCCCACAGAGAAGTGGGTATGCTTCTTCTATTGGTTACCAAGAGGAGTGAGGAATGGGCGAGAAAACCGATGTGTGGCAGGGCACGCTGGCGCTGATGGCGCTCAGAACGCTCGAATCCATGGGGCCGCTGCACGGCTATGGCCTGGCGCGGCGCATTGAGCAGATCAGCGGCGACCGGTTGCAGTTGAACTACGGCACGCTTTACCCGGCGCTGCTCAAACTGGAGCAGGAGGGGTTCATTCGCTCAAGCTGGGGCCTCTCAGACAATAACCGCCGCGCCAAATACTACGAGTTGACCAGGGCGGGTGAGCACCAGGTGAAGAAGGCGGCCGTTGAGTGGGAGCAGACCACGGCGATCCTGGCGCGGTTCCTGACCTCGGCAGAGGAGGCGTAATGCGCAAGCTCAGAGCATTCTGGATTCGCCTGCTTGGCTTGATAGGTACGCGTCGCAACGACGACGACTTCGCGGCTGAACTCGAAAGCCATGTGGCACTGCACACCGACGACGGCATCCGCGCCGGCCTCAGTCCCGAAGAAGCGCGGCGGCAAGCGCTCATTTGCCTGGGCGGCGCAGAGCAAACCCGGCAGGCCTATCGCGAGCGTCGCGGCCTGCCCTGGCTTGAGTCGCTCTTCCGCGACTTCGGTTACGCATTGCGCACACTGGGCAAGCATCGCGGCGCGACTGCCGCGGCCATTCTGTCCATCGGTCTCGGCATCGGCGCCAACGCCACGATCTTCTCCATGGTCAGCCGTTTCCTGCTGCGCCCGGCGCCCATGGGCGACCCGACTACCCTGCTCGCCCTTCAGACCACCCACGAAGGCGACGAGTGCTGCAACAACTTCTCTTTTCCGGTCTATACCGATATTCGCGACCAGGCAACGTCCTTCTCCGGCGTGGCCGCCTACTTCGAGATGATCCCTGCATCGATTGGTGGCAGCGGGGAGCCGGAGCGAGTCTTTGGCCAGGCGGTCACAAGCAATTTTTTTCAGGTAACTGAGCTTCCCATGGTGCTGGGGCGCGGGTTCGTCAATGGCGAAGAGAGCGCGCCCGAGGTTGTGCTGGGAGCCGGTCTCTGGCAGCGCCGCTTCAACGCGGACAGGGAGATCGCCGGCAAGACCGTCACCATCTCCGGCCATACATTTACGGTCATCGGCGTGGTTACGCCCGCCTTTCACAGCGTCGAGCAGATCCTCGGTACTGAATTCTGGGTACCGCTCGGTAGTGTAGCCCAATTGGCGCCTATCCTCCCTTCTCAGGGTTCCCGCGAAGACCATTGGCTCGCTGTCGTTGGCCGATTGAAGCCCGGCGTCACGCGCGCGCAGGCTGCGGCAGAGTTAAACACGCTCGCCCAGCGCTTCGCCGTGGCCAATCCTAAAACCGACCAGGGGAACCGGTTCTCTTTCGACCAGGCTGGCACAATGCCGCCCCATGAACGGAGCGGAATCGTTCTTTTTCTGGGCGCGCTCATGGTAGTTGTGCTCCTGGTGCTGGCGATTGCCGGCGCCAATGTGGCGAATCTACTGTTTGCCCAAGCCGCCAGCCGGCAGCGCGACATGGCCGTTCGGCTCGCCTTGGGAGCCACGCGCGCGGGTCTGCAGCGGCAAATGCTCACTGAGAGCTTGCTGCTCGGCCTGGGCGGCGGCGTGCTCGGCGTCGTTCTATCGCTCTGGGCCACGCGGACGCTTTCGGCGCTCCACCTGCCTATTCCGGTTCCGGTTGATTTGCGCATCGACCTGGATTGGCGGGTGCTGCTCTTTGCGTTCGCCCTGAGCGCTTTCAGCGGGTTGCTGCTGGGAGTGGCTCCGTCATGGGCAGCCGCCCGCCCCAAGCTGGCAAACGCACTCAAGGGCGAAGATGCTCTCGCCCATCCCGGCCGCCGCATCAGCCTGCGTAATTTCCTCGTTGTCGCGCAGGTCGCCATGTCCGTCGTTCTGCTCTCCATCACCGGACTCTTTTTGCGCAGTATGCAAAGCGCTGCCAACATCGACATCGGCTTTCGATCGAAAGGCCTGCTGATGATGTCCGTCGATCCGCGCGTTCACGGCTATGATGCCCCGCGCACGATCGCCTTCCTTACCCAACTACAGCAACGCGTTGCCGCTCTGCCCGGCGTTCTCTCCGCGGTTACGACGGATAATACGCCGCTCTCAAATACCACACGCAGCGATGATTTTCACGTTACTGGCGTGGCTGACAAAGACAAGCAAAATATCAACACCGAGCTCTTCATGGTGACGCCCGGCTACTTTGAAACCATGGGCATTCCGAGCATCTCCGGCCGTGACTTCGGCGGTGAAACTGCTACGGGTCTCAAAACCGCTGTCGTCAACCGCGCCTTTGCCGAGCGCGTCTTTAGCGGCTCAAACCCAATCGGCCAGCACGTCGCGGACGGCGGAACTACCTACGAGATCATCGGCGTGGTGGGCAACGTCAAGGCCCGCTCGCTGGGCGAAGAAACTCGCCCAATCCTCTATCGCTCGCTCCAGCAGAGCGTCGCAAACGATCCATCCTTCCTCGGCTATACGCTTGTTGTTCACACCTCCGGCAATCCAGCTGCGATTGCGCAAGCGGTCCGCGGCCAGATTCATGCGCTCGATCCCGCGATGGCCATTTACTACGAGGAGACCATGGAAGAACATGTTCGCGCCGCTTACTTTCTTCCCCACCTGGCGGCTACTCTGTTCGGCGCGTTCGGATTCATAGGCCTCGTACTTGCCGCGGTGGGCCTCTACGGCGTCATGAGCTACGCGGTCAGCCGGCGCACGCGCGAGATCGGCATCCGCATGGCCATGGGCGCGCAACCCGGAACCGTCGAGCGCCTTATCCTGAGCCAGGGCCTGATGCTTACGCTCATCGCTGTGATCCTGGGCTGGCCTGCCGCATGGATGGTGTCCAGACTCGCTTCCAGCTTTCTCTACGGCATTCAACCGCACGACGTCATCACATTTTCGATCGTTCCGGCGTTTTTGACCGCGGTGGCTCTTGTTGCCTGCTGGATTCCCGCGCGGCGCGCGGCATCCATCGATCCCATGCGGGCATTGCGTACGGAATAGGAGATACCTTATGCCAAAACTCAGAGCACTCTGGCTTCGAATCCTTGCAATGTTCCACCCCCGGCTCGACGATGCGGACTTCGACGCCGAACTGGCCAGCCACGTGGAGATGCACACCGACGACGGCATACGCGCGGGCCTGAGTCCCGAGGAAGCGCGGCGGCAAGCGCTCATTTGCCTGGGCGGCATGGAGCAGACCCGGCAGGCCTATCGCGAGCGGCGCACGTTGCCATGGCTGGAAACGCTCTGGCAGGACATACGATTCGGCCTGCGAATCCTCTGCAAGAATCCTGGCTATACGGCCGTCGCAGTCCTCACTCTGGCGCTCGGAATCGGGGCGAACTCGGCGGTCTTCACGGTGGCGCAGGCGGCTCTGCTGCGATCCTGGCCGGCCAGGGAGCCAGACCGCATGGCCAGACTGATCGCCACCACACCGCAGGGGGATGAGGTCAATTTCTCCTATGCGGATTACCAGGATTTAGCAGCGCAAAGCAGATCGCTCGAAGGGATTCTCGCCTACAATCGCCGCGCAAAGATACTGCGCGTGGGATCGGATTCCCAGGCAGTGCTGGATGACGTCGTTTCTCCCAACTATTTCTCGGTCCTGGGGATCGATGCCCAACTCGGACGATTCTTCTCCGCGGACTCCCGGCCGGACGATGAACTGGTCGTCGTGATCAGCGACTCGCTCTGGCGTAGGGTTTTCAATGCGGATCCATCGCTGGTGGGAAAGCAAATATGGCTTACGAACCGCGCCTTCACGGTTCTCGCCATTGCGCCGCCGGGTTTTCGCGGCCTCCAGCGCGGGGTTCCCACGGACCTGTGGCTCCCCGTCGCGACCGAATACGCAAACAAGGAGCTTGCCGACCGGAAGAACCGCGAGTATGAGGTGCTCGGGCGTCTGCGGCCCGGCGTGACCGCTGCAGAGGCCCAGGTTGAACTCGATACCCTTGGACGACGCCTGGCCGAGACCTATCCGGCCATCGACAAAGCCAGAAACGTTGCCATGATCTCCGAGCGCGAACGCCTGCGCGAAGCCATGACGCCCACTCTGATCGTGATGACTGCCGTCGGACTGGTTCTGCTGATCTGCTGCGCCAACGTCGCCGGCTTGGTGCTGGCCCGCGCCGACGCAAGGAGCAAGGAGGTTGCCATGCGGCTGGCGCTGGGAGCGGGACGCCTGCGCCTGATGCGCCAGTTATTGACCGAGAGCATGCTGCTCGCTTCGCTGGGCGCGGCGCTTGGCCTGCTTCTGGCGGTTGGACTTCTCCGGTTGCAACCGGCGCTGATGCCTCCGGCACAGTTTGAGCTTGGGCTCGATCTGCATCTCGACGCGTCGGTCCTTGCCTTTACCGCGGCAGCCGCCCTACTGTCGGTGCTGGTCTTTGGATTGGCGCCCGCAATTCAGGCCTCCAGGACGAGCCTCGTCTCGACGCTCAAGGGCGAAGGAACGGGCGCAGTGCGCGGTGTGCGGCGATGGACGATGCGCAACGCGCTGGTGTTGGGCGAGATTGCGCTGTCGGTCGTGCTGTTAACGGCGTCAGGGTTGGTGGTGCGCAGCCTGCTTTACAGCCGCTCGCTTCCTCTGGGCTTCGACCGGCAAAGGCAACTGATTTACTTCGATCTGGTCCCTGGCATCGCTGGATATAACTCGGAGCGCAGCGCGGCCTTCTTTGCGCAAGTAGAGGAGAAAACGGCGGCGCTGCCGGGGGTCCGCCACGCGGCTATGGCGCGGCGCGTACTGCTTTCCGATTCGGGGGGAGGATGGTCGCAACGCGTTTCCATCCCCGGCGTGGAGTTGCCGCAAGGACAGCTCAGCATTCCCATCAAATTGGACGCGGTTGACGGCAACTACTTCCGTACCGTTGGAACGCGCCTGATCGCGGGACGCGAATTCACTTCTGGCGACAATCCTTCGGCTAGCCGGGTCGTGATCGTCAGCCAAACCATGGCGGAACGCTTCTGGCCGGGCCAGGAGGTTCTGGGGCGGCAGATCGTGGCTGACGGGACGGCTTGCCAGATCGTGGGCGTTGTGGAGGACGCGAAGATCTACAACATCCATGAAACCCCGGAACCCTATATGTACATCTCGTTTACACAGATGCCCAGCGAGGAAGGAACGCTGATCGTCGAGGCGGAGAGCAACCCGCACGCGCTGACGGCAAGAATACTGAGCGAGATTCAACGGGTGGATCGCAATGTGCCTGTCTCGGTGCGCACCGTGCACTATCTGATGCAACAGGCCTTCTGGCAGGACCAGCTAGCCGCTGGCTTTGTGGCAGCGCTGGGATTGCTTGGAATCTTCCTCGGAGCCATAGGACTCTATGGCGTGGTTGCCTTCACAGTGAACCGGCGCAGCCGCGAAATCGGCATCCGCATGGCGCTGGGCGCAGAGCGCCGGGATGTATTGCGGCTGGTGCTCGGCCAGGGACTGACGCTGGCCGCCATTGGGGCGGGAATCGGCCTACTGGCTTCGCTCGCGGCCATGCGGCTGCTATCGACCATGCTCTATGGCGTCAGGCCAACCGATCCGCTCACTTTTGCCGGCAGCTCGGCTCTGGTGATCCTGGTGGCTCTGGCGGCCAGTTGGCTTCCCGCACGCCGCGCGGCATCCATCGATCCGATGCAGTCGCTGAGGACGGAGTAAGTGTGGATTTACCTGAGAATCAATTTGGACAAATTTAGTGAACTTTGGCCTTTCCGATTGCGTACATTAGTTCAGACGGAATGATACTCTCCGTCCAACGGGAGAGTTGCATGAAAGCCACAAAGATTGAGTTTCGTCTGCGCACGGCAATCAACGCGGCCATCATACTGCTTGGCTTCTGGTCGCCCTGGATTCAAGGCTGGGGCATCGGATCGCGCATTCCACTGCGGGCATGGCTGATCTTCAAAATTGGGGGACTAGGCCTGGTCTCCTATCCCACGGCCATCGCGCTGGTGGTGATTCTCGGCGCAATGATCGCCGCCAAGGGTATGGTCTTTCGGCTCTGGGGCTCGGCCTGGCTGGGGCCAGCCACGGTCACTCACATCGACATGAAAGGTACAACGCTGGTCGCCGATGGGCCTTACCGCTACGTTCGCAATCCGCTCTACATTGGATTGTGGGCGATGACGGCTGCCTTGGCCTTTCTGATGCCGGTCTCAGGCGCGCTCTTTGTGCTGGTGGCCATCCCGCTCTTCCTATTGCGACTGACGCTTGCCGAAGAGGCCTATTTAAGCGAAAATCTCGGGTCGCCTTACCGGGAGTATCTGCGCGCCGTTCCGCGCCTGATACCGCGCTTCCGCAGTTCTCTGCCGCGCTCCGGACGCAAGCCGCAGTGGGGCCGCGCCGTACTCTCAGAACTCACGCCCATCGGAGTTTTTCTGGCAATGGCCGCCTTCTCCTGGAGTTACGATCTCCGCTTGGGAGAGAGGATCATAGTCGCCTGCTTCGGCCTCTCTCTGGTGGTGCGGGCGCTGATGCCAGGAGTCGTCACAGAAGGCAATCCTGCGGATTAGAGTACGCAGGCAATTCAATGGGCACAAATACAAAGGGGAGGAGCCTAAGCTCCTCCCCTTTGCTGTCCGCAGTCCAGGGAACGGTTTCTGGTCTGAAGCGAGACTACTTCTTCACGGGGGCGATCACGTCCTTGGCGGCCTTGGCCACGCGGAACTTGACCACCGTCTTGGCCTTGATCTTGATGGCCGCGCCGGTTTGGGGGTTGCGGCCGATGCGGGCCTTGCGCTCCGCCTTCACCAGGCGGCCAATGCCGGGAATTACGAAGACGCCGTTCTTCTTGGTTTCCTTCACGGCGGTCTCCGCCTGCAGGTCCAGGAAGGCTGCGACTTGCTTGTTGGTCAGTTCGAGTTTTTCGGCCAGAAGCCGAATCAGGGCGGTCTTGGTCAATCCAGTTGCCATGTGTTGCTCTCCTTCTCGGGCGTGCCCTTGGGCGCGCCGGTGTTGCCTGGGCTTCCGCCGCATACTGCGCCGCATGGAGGGAGTCAGGCAACGCGTGCACAAAACCCTGTATTCATGCGGGTCGGAGTACCCGTCGTTCGTAACAATGCGGCTTTGGAGGGTATAAAGTCAAGGAAAAAACCGCGATTTCCACAAATTTCTTAGGTTTTTGTGCATTTTTCGTCTATATTTGCCTGTTTTTGCAGAGATTTGCTGGTTTTTATCCGGTTGCTCGACGGGAAACTCTTCAGGATGGCTGCTGTGCGCAGCACCTAGTCCAGGCCGAAAAGCACCTTTTTGCGGGGGGCGAGCGACGCAGTGATGGGGGTGTTCAGCGCATCCACTACCGGCGCGGCCAGCCGGAAATGGCGAATCAGTTCGGTGGCAAAGCCGGGGTCAAGGGCGGCCGAGGCGGGCAGCGTGGCGCTCAGCCCCCACTGGCGGCAGCGGATCAGGTCGAGCGCCGGGTGCTCGCATGGAAAGCCCTTCGGCGGGCGGGTGAGCGCGTTGCCTTCAAACTCGCTGAAAGTCCTCCGTATGGCTGCCGTCTGCAAGACCTTGCGGAACTCGGCGTGGTGGTCGAGGAGCCAATGGCGAATGGCGGCCAGTTGATCCTTTTCCGGCATCCACGCACCGGCGGCGATCACCACCTCCTTGGCGCTGACGTGAAAGTAGAATCCAGCTCCAGAGGTCTTCGCAAAGCCCTCCGGCATCCACCACGCAGCGACGTGAGTCTTGTAAGGCTTCTTGTCGTTGCTGAAGCGGGTGTCGCGATAGATGCGGAAGAGGCATTTCTCCGGCGGCCTCACGCAGGCCGGCGCAAAACCCTCCATCGCCTCGTTGACTTTGCGGATGATGGCCAGCATCGGCTCCTTGAGTTCGGCCTCGAAGATGGTTTTGCGCGGCGTGAACCACGCGCGGTCGTTGTGGCGGGCGAGATTGCGGAGAAAGGCGAGCCCTTCGGGGCGAAGGTGGGCGGCGGGTGCGTTGGTTGCGGTTTTCTTCTTGGATACCATGACAAGAGAAGTGTAGCGCGGTGACCGTCGAAAAACTTCCTCAAGCTCTGACAAGACAGGTGGTGTAGCCGCACAACCAAGGACGATTGCGCTTGACAAAAACTTTCGACATTATCGAAGAATACCCGACTATTCGCCTCAAGGAACGTAGAATCTCACCCCGTTTGCCTTCAAATAGCCGAATTCCGAGTCCGCTGCTACATGGTCCCCTCCGCCCACCGTGCCGAGCCACCCATGTACATTTGCCTCATAGCTCAGAAGCCATTCTTCTCCACGTAGATCCTGTGCGTTCATCCGTGATGCCCAGCGAGTCATGTCTAGATTTGGGGCGAATCCTTTAGCAAAAGCGTCGCAAGCTAGAATTCCGACCAGAGAATTATCTGTACAGTCCAAAACAGCTATTGTCTCCTGGTCTAACTGGATATTAAATTGCATTGCCGCCCAGAGGGCCCACACTGCCTCATATTGATGGCCCAGCGGAGTGCTGCTCTTAATCACTGCATTCAAAGTCTCTTGGAGCACCTGGGCATCAAGCAGGAAGGGAGTATTGGAACGAAGAAATAATAGGGCATAAATCACTTCCCTAATCGATCCAGGCTCTACAACTCCTATATGGCAAAGCAACGACTGATAGAGCGGAATGTTGGCCAGACGCGGTTGAAACTGTTTGAATCGCTGCAATCCGTACTTCGATACATGGTCATTTGGATGCAGCAGCAAAAACCGCGTCATGAGATCGAAATACGCTATCAGGTCGCCCCTTTCGCCAGCATTATTCCTTATCTTGAATTTGCGCAACTCGGACACCCATTCCGGTTCCAAACCCACGGGAGGAATTCGAACTGAAGTCTTTCGCGGATTCAGTCGGAGTTCAAATTGCAACAGTTCTTCTTGTAGAATGGCCAGCGCATTCTCTGCTGATGCGTAGTCAGGAAAAGACAGTTCAAAATCATCCACAAAGCGGGAACCCCTGAGGAAGGGTATTCGTAAGCGCAAATTCGTCTCTAACGAGGAAAGGATCACTTCTGAAATAACAAGCGATGTATCGGGTCCGATCGGAATTCCAATTGTCTGCCCGTGTTGGGCATTTTGAATCGCTCGATCTAAGCGGTTGCCCAGGAGATTCAGAGTGTGGTTTGCTTTTGCGATTGGCTTTGTATGGAGCGCCCACGGAATCGAGTGGGTGTAAATTGAGTGGTAGAACTCCGAAATGTCGGCTACTAAGAGGGCTTTTGCTGTGCCACGGTCTTTTGCTTGCCTGTCAACGCGGTTAGCAGGACTATAAGAAAGATGAGACAGAGCCCTAGCCCCATTCGGTCGGTATACAGCTCGGCTCATGCTGAGAACGGACGTTCTCATGTGTCTCTCCAGAACAGCCCAATTTGAAGCAACGAGGGTCGCAATCTGAAAGAAATTGATGGGATTCACTAGCGACAATCGCCTGCGGAACCTGGCATTTCCCGCTTTGGCCAAGCTGAAATTGCAGAGTTGAGCCATCTTCGGTCTTTGGAACCCCTGTGGGGCACCGTTCGGAAAAGCACAGGCCGCAGCGAATGTTGCCGTTGTGAAGCAAGGAGGCAACTCAGCTGGGAAGTAGCCTTTGGCAAGAATATCTTCCAGAAGAGACAAACCGTTCTCCAATCTTCATCTTCATTCAATGTTGAGCATTGTACGCCGCACCACCAGACTCAAGAATTGCGAAGATCCGGCAGGCGGCTACCGGATCACCTTCAGCGCCCCGCGGAAGAGGCCGTCGAAGTCGGCAGCGAGGGCTTTGTCTTTGGCGACGGCCTGTTCGATGGCCTTCTCGGCGGCGACGCGCTGGTAGCCGAGGTTGACCAGCGCGGAGAGCACATCGTCCACCGCCGCTCCACGCACCGACGACTGCACGGGCGCAACGGCAAAGTCGTCGAGCTTGTCTTTCAATTCGACCACCAGCCGCTCAGCCAGCTTTTTGCCGACGCCGGGAATGCGGGTGAGTTGCGCGTGGTCCTGGCCGCGAATCGCCTGCACGGTGCGCTCCGGCGAAAGGCCGCTGAGCATCTTGATGGCCAGTTTGGGGCCGACGCCGCTGACGGTGATCAGCCGCTCGAAGAGGCGCTTCTCCTCGCGATCGAGAAAGCCGAAGAGCGCGATCTGGTCTTCGCTGACCTGGGTATGAATGTGCAGCGCGGCCTCTGCGCCCAGCGAGGGCAGCGCCGTGAAGGTGGGAATCGAGATGGTGACGTCATATCCCACCCCGGCCGCCTCGACGATGGCCTGGCCGGGCTGCTTGTAGATGAGCTTTCCGCGCAGATGAGCGATCATGATGCCTCTATCTTAGAATCCCCAGCCGCCGCGCCCTTGGCAGCAATCTCATAGGTCGCAGCGAGCAGTCTGAGCAAGAGGAGCTGCCTGGGCCGTGGCCTCTCACTGTTCCTCATGGGAGGTCGCTCAGGTTCCTGCATGCAATCTGGTTGCCACCGTTGCAGGCCTTCTGAAACAAGGCACGCGCCTGGGCCGAATCCTGGCTCCCTCCCTGGCCGTTCTGGTAGAACAAGCCGAGATCGCGGCAGCTATCCATATCTCCGCCGTCGCAGGCCTTCTGGTAGAGTGTGCGCGCCTGGGCATCGTCCTGGTCCACACCCGCGCCGCTGTGGTAAAGCACGCCGAGTCTGAAACATCCGGTCATATACCGGCCGTCGCAGGCCTTTTGGTAGAGTGTGCGCGCCTGGACGTAGTCCTGGGTCACACCCTCACCGCTCTCATACATATGGCCGAGATTAAAGCAACCGGCCATGCTGCCGCCATCGCAGGCCTTCTGATCAAGATTGCGCGCCTGCACGTAGTCCTGGGCCCCACCCTGGCCATTGTCGTAAAGCTCGCCGAGATTAGAGCAACCCATCATTTCCCCGGCGTCACAGGCCTTCTGATAGAGCGTGCGCGCCTGCGCATAGTCCTGGCTCACACCCTGGCCATTAACGTAGAACACGCCGAGATTGTTGCAGGCGCCAGCCACGCCGCCGTAGCATGCGCTATGGTAGAGCGGCAGGGCTTCCTCGTAGCGCTTCTGGTTGTCTAGACGTATCGCCTGCGTGAATTGCTGCGCGGCTAGTTTGCGCGCGGCCTTTTCCCTCGCCTCCTGCGCGGCCTTGTCACTCGCAGCCTGTTCGACCTGGAGCCGGGCATCGTGGACAGGCGTCAGTTCGATGCGTACCAGAGTCTGCTTGGTGGTCTCAATGTCGATTTCCTTTTCCACCTTGTCCAGACCATCCAGGGTGTCGGCAACCACTAGGTGTTGGCCGATGACGACATTCGCCTTAACCGAACCACCGGCCTGGATGTGGCCCTTCGCCTCGCCGTCCAGCGTCCAGTCACAAGCCAGATCGCAGAGCACCAGCAGCGTTGTGCCAGCTGGTTTGGCCGCCGGCTTCGGTTTCGGGCGCAAAATCGGACCCTCATCCTGCTGCGCCAAGGCTTGCGAGGCCGCGACCGCCATGGCCGCGGCAAGCACCCATCCTGTCCATTCGCTTCTACGCATCGTGTGCCCCCTTGAGCTCCTTGGATGATCTTTCTTCCCGTGTGAGTCACCTCCTACCGCCCCGTCGGCGGGGCAGACGGAGTGCTTGTCCAAATAAGGTGTATCACAGACAGGACAGGTATTAATGGCGCTCTCTCCGACTTTCGCGTCTGGCGCCGGAGGGGAGATTGGATAGCAAAAGCATACCATTTTTTCGGGCTTATTCGGATCTCGACTCTCTATTTCCGGCGTTCCGCGTCCAACTGTTGCGGGTGTTACTCCGGAGTGGCTTTTTCTTTTCCGGCAGATCGCCGCGTGCCGGTTAGCTCCGGTCCGCCTTGGCCGGATACAATAGGGTTTGGACTGCGGCAGACAGGCGGCAGACGATTCTGACTTTTGGAGCTGGTACACGTGAAAGGCATTGTCCGCCGCGGTCTGCGGCTTGAATTGGTTGCGGGACTGGGTATCGCGCTGGCCTGGCCCGCGCTGGCGGCGCCTGCGGGCGTAGCCACGACAACGACGCTGACCGCGCCGCAGACCACGCAGATCACGCAATCCGATGCGCAGACCTGTTCGCTGACCAGCCTCTCGGTGAGCGTGGCCAGCGCGGCTGGCGTGCCGGCCGGAACTGTCAGCATTGAGGATGGTTCAGCCCCATTGGCCAGCGCGGATCTCGATTCCAACGGGAAGGCCAGTTTCCAGTTTGCCCTGAAGGACGGCGCTCACTCGCTGAGCGCGGTCTATGCCGGCAACGCCGATTTCCTCACCTCCTCTTCCGCAGCCGCATCCGTGACCATCGGCAATCAGTGCGATTCCCCGTTTGTGGTGACGGTATCCAATCTGACGCCGACGAGTGCCGCGAACACCCTGACCCTGACGCCGGGTGAGGCGGGAACGGGCACGATCAGCGTTACACCGTTGCAGGAGTATGTATCCACGTTGGCGGCTCCGGCGTTTATCACCATCTCCTGCTCGGGCCTGCCCGATCAAGCCTCCTGCATTTATACGCCGGAGAGCCTCGAGATTTTGCCTGACCAGAATTCGGCAGTAACCAGCTCGATGGTGCTTCAGACCTACGCGCAATCCACAGCATTGGCCTCGCCGGCAACCCCATCGGGCAAGGGCTCCTCTCCCATCGCCTGGGCGTTTCTGTTACCCGGCGCTTTGGGCCTGGGCGGTCTCGCCTGGGGAACGCGGCGACGCCGGGGTCCCCGCGGACAGGTCTTCGTCCGTGGGGTGGTCCGCCATTGGCTCAGCCGGCTTTCGCTCGTGGCCCTGGTAAGCCTGGTCACCCTGCTGGGCACAACCGGATGCAATCCGCGCTACAGCTACGAACACCACGGCCCTGTTCCCAATCCGCCGACCCCGGCTGGGACGTACACGGTCACCGTCACCGCGCAGACGAACAACGGCGTTACCGCCATCACGCAGCACACGACGTTCGTGATGACGGTCAATTAGGCTTCGCCCGACTGCATTAGGAAAGCCGCTCGCACCGCTGTGCTGGTGAGCAATAGACAAACAAAAGAACCTGCGGCCTCAAGCCATCCGCAGGTTCTTTTTATTGTCCGATCATTGTTGACGAATTGCGTGTGAAGTTGGCTAGAATCATCCCTCCGCGGCTATAGCCAGAGTTATTTCATTGGCTACATGCGGGGGTTGAAACCCCGCCTCCCTCCGTCATCTACCCCACAACCGGCAATCCGGCCAGCGCCATCGCGATCTCCTCAGCCGGATACTCGTAGTTCTCCAGCTTCCCGGCCTGGTAGGCAATGTACGATTGCATGTCGAAGTGCCCATGGCCGCTGAGATTGAAGAGAATCGTCTTCTGCTTGCCTTCCTGCTTGGCTTGCAGGGCTTCGGAGATGGCCGCGGCGATGGCGTGGTTGGCCTCCGGCGCGGGCATGATGCCCTCGGAGCGGGCAAACTGAATGCCGGCGGCAAAGGCGTCAAGCTGCTGAACGGTGGTTGCTTCGGCCAATCCCAGGTCGAGCACGTGAGAGACCAGCGGCGCCATGCCGTGGTAGCGCAACCCGCCGGCATGAATACCCGGAGGAACGAAGCTGCTGCCCAGGGTGTGCATCTTCACCAGCGGCGTCAGGTGGCCGGTGTCGCCGAAGTCATAAACGAATCTGCCCTTGGTCATGCTGGGGCAGGCGGCCGGTTCCACGGCAATCACGCGCGCCTTGCTTTGACCCTTGATCTTGCGGCCCACGTAGGGCATTGTCAGGCCGGCAAAGTTCGATCCGCCGCCCGCGCAGGCGATCACCACGTCGGGATCGTCATCGGCCAGGGCCATCTGCTCAATCGCCTCCAGGCCAATCACCGTCTGGTGCAGCAGCACGTGATTCAACACGCTGCCCAGCGAGTATTTGGTGTTGGGATCCTTGGCGGCTACTTCCACGGCCTCGGAAATCGCAATGCCCAGTGAACCGTTCGAGTCCGGATGCACCGCCAGAATCGCCCGGCCCGACTCCGTTTCGTTGCTTGGGCTGGCGGTCACCGAGGCGCCGAAGGCCTCCATCAGCGCGCGGCGATAGGGCTTCTGATCGTAGCTCACGCGCACCATGTAGACCTTGCAATCGAGGCCGAAGAAGGCGCAGGCCATGGCCAGGGCCGAACCCCACTGGCCGGCTCCGGTCTCCGTGGAAAGGTGCTTGGTGCCTTCCTTCTTGTTGTAATAAGCCTGCGGCAGGGCGGTATTCAGCTTGTGCGAGCCGGCCGGGCTCACGCCCTCGTATTTGTAGTAAATGTGCGCCGGCGTATCCAGCGCCTTCTCCAGGCGGCGCGCGCGGAAGAGCGGCGAGGGACGCCACTGCGCATAGAGTTGCCGCACTTCGCCGGGAATCTCGATCTCCCGTTCCTGGCTCACTTCCTGCAGGATCAGGCTCATCGGAAAGAGCGGCGCCAGGTCGTCCGGCCCAAGGGGCTGAAGCGTACCGGGATGCAGCGGCGGGGCCATCGGCTTGGGCAGGTCGGCGGCAATGTTGTACCAGGCAAGAGGAATGCGGTTGGGCGGGAGGTTGTACTGGATGGTTTCCATGCGGAGATTCTATCAGCACAGGCGGGGGATTGGCACGGCCCGCTACCGGAATGTTTGCGCTCAGGACTGCGCGCGCACGGCGAAGAGCTGGCCCGTCCACGGGCCGTAATTCAGCGTGATGCCGCCGATGACCTTGCCGTCGTCGGAGATGGCCAGCCGGTACTGGTCGAGGCCGATGATGTTGTTGGGGTCGTCCTTCTGATAGCCGTTCAGCACCAGCAGGCCCTCGCCCTTCCTCTCGCCCTTCACCAACTCCGTGCCGGTCATGCCCACCTTGGCGGCCAGATCCGGAGTGGCGTTCGTGGGCGTTTTGCGCAGCGTCCAAACAATCTTGCCGCGGATGGACCCGTTGCCCGCCAGAGCGCAGGTTTTGCAAGCGGGACCGGTCTCCAGTGTAATCGTGACGGTAAAGGCATACCCGGTTGGGTCCGTCCAGATGCCGCGCCATTCTCCCGCCACGCTGCCGGCCTGCGCGGAGCAAGACAGACTGCCCAACAAGATCCCGCACACTAGAAGAAATCGCCTCATCCTCGTTCTCCATTCTGCCGTTTGGCTGACATGCTGCCATTGTAAGCCTGGGCAAGAGGGGGCAGCCGCATAAGGTGAGGGAAGATGGATTTAGAGAATGCGCAAAATCGCCCTGCCGCGGAAGACTGGTGTCTCACGCCTTTACGGTCTCGTTGGCGCGGCTCAGGCTGCCCGAGATTCCGGCTCTTGTTTAGCAATCTTTCTTGAAAGCAGAGCTGCTTCCTGGGAGCGTTCGTAGGCCTGTTGGGTCAATTCATGATCGGAAGCGTGATCGCCCGTGCTGTGCCCGCAGGCGGCTACCGCGTGTGCATGAGCTGCGTGGTTGTGGAGTTCCGCCGCTTGGGAATGTTCACTCTGGGGCATGGTCTTTTCCTTTCAGGCAAGCGCGTAGAACACTTGTATGAAGAGTCTTCCACCCGGTCGCACGGCGCACTGTGCAATCGGAGACAGGGCTCTCGATGCGGCGTCGTTCCCTGCCTCCGGTGCGAGAGACGCGGAATTGGAAAATCGCGTTCGAACACGCGAACTGCGCGGCAGTCGCTTGCGCAGACTATGACCAGATCGCTGGAACAATGAATTAAACTCGTTCGTATCTCAACATGTTTCAGAAGACAGAATCCTCCGTGGAGGAACTCTGGAGGGCAGGCAAGCCAATCCTCGGGTTGAACGCCGGCAAGGAGGCGTATGAGTATCCGTACATTCTTTGGCCGCATCCTGGCGGTAGCCTGGGCGGGACTCCTGGGCTTCCTTATCCTCGTGATCGGCGCGGGTGTCTGGTCTGCTCTGGTCGCAATTAATCTCAGCGCCAGACCGGCAGTTCCCTGGGCGGTCCCGGCTATGCTTCTGGTGCTACTGCTGATGTGGATGTACCTGGGGGGCAAGGGCTGGCCGTACAGCACCTCACAGGCGCGCCGCCTTTGTCTTCGGGCCAGCCGCGTGTCAACCCCGGCCTTTTGCTGGGCGATGCTGGCGGGCACACTTTCGGTTGTGGCCCTTGCGGGGCTCTGGATCGTGATGTTTCAACTCGTCAAGATGCCGGGAAACGCCCTTCCCGACTTTTCTCGTTACCCGTTGCCCACCGTGGTGGCGATGATTCTGATGGGCTCGGTGGCCGCGCCTTTCACCGAGGAACCAGCCTTCCGCGGCTACTGCCAGGTCATTCTGGAACGCAACTTTAGCGGCCCGTCTGCCGTATTGATCTCTTCGGCCCTGTTTGCGCTGGCGCACGGGCCGACGCAGGGTTTTCTGTGGCCCAAGCTCCTCTTCTACTTTCTTGTCGGCGTCGTCTTCGGCGCGACAGCTTACCTCACTAAGTCCATCCTGTCGGCCATTCCGGGGCATATGATCGGACTGCTGATCTTCTTCACGCTGGTGTGGCCGTTCGATGCCGCGCGGCGGTTGGTCTGGGATGGTGGGGCAGACATCTGGTTTTGGCTCCACGGGGCGCAAACGATTTTTTTTACGGCTCTAACCCTTTTGGCCTTCCGCCGGCTCGCCAAGGCATGCGGTCAAGGCGCGACCTCGGAAACAAAAGCAAACTAGCTGCTCCATTGGCAAGGGTACCGTCGCCTGGAAGATCATCCTCGACTACGCCAGTTGTGGTCTACGAACCGTTTTATGAAGCTGGCCTCGACCTGAACCCTTCGTAAGTCAGGTAAATGCCGATCAGCAAGGACGGAGTTAACCACAGGTAGAAAACCAGCGGATGATGGAGCCAACTCAGGGTACATTCCCCCACCATCTCGTGGAATTGAAGCAGGTACAGCAGGCCCTTGATCATCGTTAACCATCCGACGAGAGTCACAACCACCGCCTGCGCGCCGCCCGACCAGATATTGTGTGCCAGAACCATCGCCAGCCCAGCGGCCAGTGTGATGATACTTAGCACAAACATCATCTCGGGACTGTGAAAAAAACCCGTTAACAAATCCACTGTGGCTTGTTTATGCACCGCCAGAGATAGCACGACAAGAATGAGGAACAGGCCGATCAGCCTGCTCAGGAAGAAGGTACGTGGCGACATGATGTCCTCCATGCGAGCCGTAGTGTTGTATGCCGGGAAAGAGTGAGCCGCAAATACAGGTATTCTCTCTCGATCGGTCCGCGTACATACTTATACACCCCAGGAAGGTTTCCCGTGCATTAAAGTGTTGTTTACGTTGGCTGATTACGGGGATTTTCCAGAACCCGATCCGCGTAACGAACGCTCTCCTGTACACTGGTGTCGTTATGAGTTGCCTATTTTGCAAGATCGTTGAAGGAAGCATCCCCTCCACCGCGGTCTACGAGGACGAGCAATGCTACGCCTTCGCCGACATTCACCCGCAGGCGCCGGTGCATGTGTTGATCACGCCGCGTAAACACATTGCATCGCTGGCTGACTGCGCCGAAGGGGATCGCGCGCTGCTCGGCCACCTGCTGTGGATCGCGGCCCAGATCGCCAGCGACAAAGGACTCGCCAGGGGCTACCGGGTGGTGGTCAATGCCGGAGAGGACGGCGGCCAGACCGTGGATCATCTCCACGTTCACCTGCTCGGCGGCCGCCCGCTCACCTGGCCGCCAGGATAGATTCCCGCGCACGAAAAGGCGCTCCCGCAATGGAAGCGCCTTTTTGTCCTACGGCTGCGCGCCTCAAGCCGGTTGCGGCATATTGTCTTCTTCCTCTTCCACTCCATAGCGGCGCAGAAGAGTGGGCAGGGATTGCGAGAAAGCCGACCGCGGCATCACCGCGTCGCAGCCGGCCTCGATGGCCTTGGCCTTCAGTTCGCCCTGCAAGTGGTTGAGATAGCCAACGATCGAAGTCGCTTTCTTGAACCTGGTCTTGAATTTCGGGATCAGCGCCAAGGGCTTGGCGTTCAGATTGTTCAGGTCGAAGACCACCAGCTTGGGCCGCTCGGCCTCCGGCAGGTCAATCAGCCGGGCAACGGAGTCCTTGTCGCCCTTCACGAACTCCACCTTCACGCCCAGCTTGCGCGCCGTCTCCTGAATCTTGGCCAGGAAGAAGAGATCGTCAATGAAGCAATAGATGCGGGTGGGAGCGTCGGCGCGGATTGCGACCGGGGGCAGCGGCGGGTAGTCGTCCAGATAAGAGTCCCCGTGGCCGTTGCTCATCTGGATGGTCGAGGGCGGACCGTCGGCAACATTGCCGTTGACGATACGGTAGCTGTGGTCCATCGGGCCGACAAACTCGCGCGGCCCCTTTTGCTTCATCTTGCGCTTGCCCTGCGGCGGAGAGGAAATGCTGTTGCCGGGCTGGGCCGCCGAAGACGATCCCTTCTGGGAGAATTTCTTCTTCCGGCCCTGATTCTGGTGTCCGCCCTGGCGGCCGCCCGATTGCCCACCCTGGTGCGGCTGAGCCTGCTTGTGCTTGGCGGGACGAGGCTGCGGCGGAGCCTGAGCCTGCGGTTGCGCCTGAGGCGAAGGCTGTTGGGCCTGAAGCTGCTGCGCGGGAGCCGCGCCTGCCTGGCTGCTCTTGTTTTTGCGGCGGCGCCGGCGGCGCCGATGCCCCTGCGACTGTCCCTGGCCGTTGGCCGGGTCCGGCCCCAATTCAGTTTGGGGCTGCGTCAATTCTGTCGTCATGCGTGAACTTCCTGGTGTGTTGCGCTCTGCTGCATTGCGTTTCCTGGTTCAGCCCTTTTTTGCCGGGTGATGAACTTCCCTTGCCCGCCGCCGCCCAGTTCAGGACGTGGATTCCGGCGGAATGCGGCGGATAATCGTCGCAGGAACCTGTGTAAACTGCGCTGAAGCCGTTCTCAGCGCAATCAACAGCAATTCCCAGAGGCGTTGTGCATCTTCACAGATTCCGGCTTTATCCGGAATTCACATCAACCGGCGCTTCCAGCGTGCGGAGCCTATTCAGCCTCTGCTGCCCGGAACGATCTCTGTAGACCTCTGCGAAATTGCATTCTTGCCGCCGCGCACACAAGAGCCGGGGTAAACTCATCCGGTTGTCAGAATCGTGACGGTGAGAGCGGCGCCTTCCTCAGGTGATGCCCTTCCTATGGGAAGCTTCGCCGCCTGTAGATGCTATGAAATGAACGGTCTGGCGAAGTTTCCTTGCATGCGGCGAGCTTGCTCTGCCCCTTTCGGGTGGCTCGCGTCAGCCGCTTGATAGGCAACTTTGATACTACAGCGAACTCCCGCGGCTGGCAAGTTACCAATTGTATGCCGGCCCCGGACTGGATGAGTGCCTACCCCAACCAAAGGCCAAACGCAAGAAACGCCACTCATCAAGAGTGGCGTTTCTCTGTCCCTGTGCTGGTCACTGGCCTCCCAGCTATCCTATAGCCGATGGTCTTCCATCGTGCTTGTTTGCATACCTTCCCGGCTGGTTCATCCCTTTTGAGGGCCGCTGCATTGGCGGTTGCTCTTGCCGGGCATCTGTGTTAACTGGGCTGGCAGAAATCTTCCAGCGCCTGTACATCACTGGCGCTTAACTAATAGCAATTACTGTACCGTTTTATACATTCTTTATTTTCAATGATTTGAGAATTTCTCAATGGGGGATTTGTCTTGATTATGGGACTTCTAATGCGCGATAAATTCCGAAAACCATAGAAGCTTCTCCCTATCGCTGGCATTGCGGACAATAATGCGTGCCTCGGCCAGTCAGCAGAATACGCCGGATCGGCGTCTGGCAGCGGCGGCAGGGAAGGCCGGAGCGCAGGTAGACGCAGTGTTCCAGTTGGAAGAAGCCGCGCACTCCGTCGGCATCCACGTAATCGGAGACCGAAGAGCCGCCCAGCCGAATGGCGTGCTCTAGAACCTCGCGCAGGGCCAGCCGCAGAGCTTCGAGTTCAGCCCTGGTCAGTCGGCAAGAGAGCCGGCGCGGGCGAATGCCGGCGTGAAAAAGGCTTTCGTCGGCGTAGATGTTGCCCACTCCGGAGAGCAGCTTCTGGTTGAGCAGGGCCGCCTTGATGGGCAGCTTTCGGGTGTGGAAGAGCGCGGCAAACTCTGCCGCGGTCACGGTCAATGGGTCGGCCCCTGCCGCGCTGAAGGCGGGGCCGCGGCTCAGGTCGCGGAACTCCAGCCGTCCAAAGCGGCGCGGGTCCACAAAGCGCAGCTCCCGGCCGCTGGCCAGGCTCAGCCGGGTGTGCGTGTGGGGTGCGAGAGGAGCATCGGGAGTAGTAACCAGCAGCCTTCCGGTCATGCCGAGATGGACAATCCATTGGGCGGCTGGCGCGCCAGAATCCTCGACCAAAGCACTCAATTCGCATACGATGTGTTTTCCGGTGCGATGCACGGCCAGAATCGCGCGTCCTTCCAGACCCCTGGCCTGGCGCGCCGGCGGCGTCTTGAAGGGCTCCCGGTGGCTGCCGAACCAGGCCTCGACGATGTGGTCGCCGCGCAGGCGCTCGTCGACGCCGCTGGCGATGGTCTCGACCTCAGGCAGCTCGGGCATCGGTCTATTGTAAGTGAATCTGTCTTCCGGCGCGGTCCGCGGCTATTTGCGCTCGCCGGGCAAGCGAATCCGGCTGGCCTCAAAGCTCACAACCTTCCACTTGCCCTCCGCATTCCGCACATAGACGCGGGTGTAGCGATAGCTCCCGGAGAAGTCTCCCCCGGCGTTCGTGCCGGTCACATCGGCCCGCGAGGTCACCAGAGCCGTTGTCCCGTAGAAGCGCACCTTGCGGTCGGAGATTTCGAGGGCCGTAAAATGGGTTGCGCCGCTGCGGAGATTGGCCAGCGACTGCTCCTTGGATTGCAAAGTGCCGTTGGGGGTGATGCCCATGTAGTCGTCGGCCAGCAGGGCGTCCAGGGCAGGAATGTCTGCCTTCAGTACGGCGGTTCGCCAGGCCTCTTCCAGTTGGAAGATCTCGTGGTGGCTCTCGTGCCGCTGCGTCCGGGGCATTCCGTTGTGCTGGAGAGCGGCACAATGGGTGAGCGCCAGCGCGGCCACAACGGGAAGGAGCGCCAGGGCATACTGCCTTCGGCGGAAGGGCTTGGCTGGGTTGATCGCGGCTGCGAACATGATCGTATCGGATGGTAGCCCCGCAAGGCCGCGCCGGTCAAACGAAATCTGGACGGCCCCACTAGAAACAAACGTGAGTGGTGAGCAAGTCAGACAAGTAAGGTCGTGGTTTTCCATTTTTCTGGTCCCGAGTCCCGCGCGTACGATAAATAGCATGAGCTACTTCCTCTTCAAGACCGAGCCCGATGTCTACTCCTTCGACGACTTCCTGCACGACCGGGAGACTATTTGGGATGGCGTAACCAATCCCACCGCCGTAAAGCACCTGCGCGAGATGAAGCCGGAAACCAAGTGGATCTTTTACCACACCGGCGAGGAGCGCACCGCCGTCGGGACGGGAACCGTGGTCAGCGTGGACCCAACCAACACCAAGGTTCCCATCGTCAAAGTCAAGGCAGGCAAGCGTCTCAGGCGGCCCAAGACCCTGGCCGCCATCAAAGCCGAGCCGCTCTTCGCCGCCTCGCCGCTGGTCCTCATCGGGCGGCTGTCGGTGGTGCCATTGACCGAGGAGCAGTGGGAGTGGTTTGTCGAGTAAGGAAACAATGTGGTAAGATTTCCTTACTTCCTTGTTTGAGGTGAATCATGCTGGCCAAATTGACCGTCAAAAATCAGCTTACCCTGCCCAAAGCCGTCGTCATGCAATTTAAAGGCGTGGAGCACTTCGATGTCAGCACGGATGGCTCCGCGATTACGCTCAAGCCATTGCGACGCAGTCGTCTGGATGAGGTGCGCGACAAACTCGCCAAGCTTGGCATCACCGAGCAGGATGTGACCGACGCAATCGCCTGGGCGCGTCAAAACCCGTGAGTGCTGCCGCCAAAGCTAGAATCGTCTTCGACACCAATGCCGTCCTCTCCGCACTCCTGTTTACGCATGGCCGGCTGAGCTGGCTTGTTGGCCATTGGCAGGCCGGAGATTGCGTGCCGCTCCTCTCGCGCGCCACGGCAGCGGAATTGGCGCGGATTCTCGCCTACCCGAAGTTCCGGCTTACTGCAATCGAGCAATTGGAAGCTCTGAGCGAATATCTTCCATATTGCGAGGAAGTCGAGGTCGTGCGATCTTGCCCGGTTCTCTGTCGCGACCCAAAAGACCAGCCGTTGCTCGATCTGGCGCAAAGCGGCAAGGCTGACTTGCTGGTGACGGGCGACGAGGATTTGCTGGCGCTAGTCGGACAAACGGCATTTCTCATCGAATCGCCGGAGGACTACCGAAGCAGAGTCTCCAGTGACGAACAGAATCCGTAATTAGGTCGTATGGTGCCCAGGTCTCGCTCATTGGAACTGCGTTACCGAGCTTGCGTTCTCAGGATTCGGGAGTTTCAAAAATAAGAGACGTGAGCACGAGGTTCATAAGAGTTATCGTTGTTCGATATTTTCTACCGCCTATACTATGATAATTGAAGATGATCCGAAAATTAGCTTGTCTAGCGGATGCCAGCGTTTCAACCATAGTGACTTTTTGGCTCGCCAGGACGTTCTGTACATAACGTTCGTCACGTATTCTGGGTTGCCCTGCCGGAACACTGATTTGTTCAAACTTATAACTGACATTGAGCGCGACGCCATTCCCAATGTTCTGGATAACAAAACTGCCTTGATCTCCTCGCGCTGTTGTGCTGCCAACAGCTCGTCCGGTTTCCAGAATAATGTCTGCCGGATCGCGCAGATCCGACCAAATTGTTAGGCAAGGCTTCGAGAGACCCTCAACCTGATCCATTGCAGCTTTGATTAGGTCTTGCGATATCTCCACCTGCTTTTGCGCAGCTTTCCGCATTTTGCGCGTTTCGACGGTGTACCAGCCCAGCCCTAGAAGCCCAAGAAACTGTACGACAAGCATGGCATTTTGCACCGGGTCACTCATCGCCCTTCCTCCTTGCTCTCCCCCAGCCACCGCTTGGTATTCAGCAACTGCCGCTGATCCAGCGCCCAGACCTTGCCGGTCAGCTCCTCCGGCCCCTTGCCTTCGCGAATGCACTTATCGAACTCGCCGGCCACGGCTTGCATCTTGGCGTCCAGGTCGTCGAGGAAGCTCAAGGCTAGGGCTTCGGGAATCATGGGCAGTTTGGGCGAGCCGAACTCCAGCTTGCCGTGATGCGACAGAATCATGTGCAACACCAGCAGCTTGAGCTTGGGCGGGAAGTTGGGCAGGCTGTCGATGGTGCGCTCCACCAGCGCCGCGCCTATCTGAATGTGGCCCAGCAAACTGCCTTCGACGGTGTACTCGAAGCCGATCTCCCAGCTCAGCTCGCGCACCTTGCCGATGTCGTGCAGGATCACACCGGTGAGCAGCAGGTCGCGGTCGAGGATGGGATAGCTGGGTGCGACGCGGTCGGCCAGCGTGAGCAGGCTGACAACGTGCTCCAGCAATCCGCCCAGCCAGGCGTGGTGGAGCTGCTTGGCGGCGGGAGCTTCGCGGTAGGCCTCGGCCAGCGCCGGATCGGCGAGCAGCGTGGACAGCAGCAGCTTGAGGTCGGGGTTGGTGAAGCTGTCCACAAAGCCGAGAAGCTGACGCCAGAGTTCGGCCACGTCATAGGTGGTCGAGGGCAGCAGATCGCTCTTGTCCACCTCCTCGGGCCGGGCCACGCGGAGCTGGTCAATCTTCATCTGCAGGCGGTCGTCGAAGCGCGAAGCCGAGCCGCGCGCCTTGACGATGTCGCCCCGCTCGAAGTCTTTGGCGATGCGCGGGTCTCCGGGCTCCCAGACGCGCCCTTCAAGCTGGCCGGTCTTGTCGCCCAGGATGAGGTTGAGGTAGGGCTTGTTGGACTTGGTGGTGCGCTGCTGCTTGAGCAGGACCAGGAAGAAGCCGTCGAAGAGCTTGCCTTCGTCAAAGTTGGCCAGATCGGCGATGTAGATGTCTTTCATCGTGATGTGCCTTGAAAATCGGGTGAGAATATCAGGGAAGTTGCGGATTGCCGGAAAACTTCTGTGAAACAAGTTTACGACTCCCGGAGCCTTTACAATCGAATCCGTGAGCAACTCCTTTGAAATCGGTCCCGTCCATGTGGGCGCCGGCCAGCTCTTCCTGATCGCCGGCCCTTGCGTCATTGAGTCCGAGGCCCACGCGCGCACGATGGCCGAGGCGATCCAGCGCATCGCGGCCGACCTCGGCATTCCCTATATCTTCAAAGCCAGCTACGACAAGGCCAACCGCACCAGCGTGAAGAGCTTTCGCGGGCCGGGGCTGGTCGAAGGCACGCGCATCCTGGGCCGGCTGGCCAAGGATACCGGCCTGCCGGTGCTGACTGACGTGCATGAGCCGGCGCACTGCGCTGTGGCCGCCGAGGCTGTGGACGTGCTGCAGATCCCCGCTTTCCTCTGCCGTCAGACCGACCTGCTGGTAGCCGCCGGCCATACCGGCCGCGCCGTCAACATCAAGAAAGGCCAGTTTGTCGCCCCGTGGGATATGACCCACCCGGTGGAAAAGGTGCGCTCGACGGGCAATGAGCGCGTCTTCCTCACCGAGCGCGGCGCCTGCTTCGGCTATAACACGCTGGTCGTCGATTTCCGCTCACTGCCGGTGATGCGCGCTCTCGCGCCGGTGGTCTTTGACGGCACTCATTCGGTGCAGCAGCCGTCGGCGGCCAATGGCGTCAGCGGCGGCCAGCCGGAGTTCATTCCGCTGCTGGCGCGGGCCGCGGTTGCCTCCGGCATCGACGGCCTGTTTCTCGAAGTCCACGACGACCCCGCCAACGCCAAATCCGACGGCGCCAATGCGCTGGACCTGAAGTTGCTCAAGCCGCTATTGGAAAGGCTGCTCGCGATTCATCGGGCGGCCGGACTTTGATTATTGGAGTGTGGTCTCTGACTTCTGCGCAGAGAATGCGCAAGGATGAAGCTAGGAAAGACGGAGACGAAGAACCGTTAGCAATTCAGTAGGCGCCGTAATCCGTACACCGCAAATAGTTTTTCCATATAAAGGACCAAAGTGCTTTTTATCACCTGAAACCAGATAATCTGCTTGAGCTTGGATCGCTCCAGCTAGAACCGGGCGGTCCTTCTCCGGCACTACGAGGACTTCGGGAATTTCCGGCAGATTATCGAAGAAAACAATTTGAACCGATCGCATCAGGCCGCGCAACCGCTCGATCTGGCTCACTTGAAGCAAGTTGCGTTGGACTTCGCCCATCACATAATTTGATGTGATGAATCGAATGCCCTCCATCTGCCAGATTTGTGCGACCTCGCAGCCTTCCCTCCACGCAGCAGAGATCAGCACATTGGCATCAAAGAACATGATCTTCAACGGGCCATGAGGAGATGTCATTCAGGCCACCGGATATGGTCAATAGAGTCTGGATCAATGCCCATCTGCTCAACGTCCTTGCGAGCTTCCAAGTAACCAGCCTTCGTCAATACATTGTTCAGGAAGAACTCGGCCAGCCGTTCGGGAGTGTAAACCTCGACTTCAACCGGTGTGGTCACCGCCGGACGCATCAAGATGCCGTCCTCGCGCTCCTCGATAAGCATTGTGCCGCCTTCATCCAGCCGGTAGCGTTTGCGTAGCTTGGCAGGAATCACGACTGTACCGCGTTTGCCGATCAGAACTGTCTGCATTTCAGAATCTCCGATATTCAGAATAGCAGATATTCAGATTTATTTGGTAATGAGGTTATGATGGCTGCTTGCTGCCGCACCCTAAATCTCCAGTTCGATACGCGCCAGGCGCGGAAGAGCGATCAGAGTGATTGCAAAGAGGAAGATGGAGGCGGCGATGACTTCCAGGTGGCCGAGGGGCAGGTCTTCCAGCAGCAGCTTGGCCGCAACCAGCACCAGCGTGGCGTAGGCGATGCGCGTCAGCTCAACGCGACGCCAGCGGGAGCCGGCTTTGGCCAGCGCCAGGGCCAGCGAGCAGAGAACTAGCGTGCGAATGAAGGCGACGTGATGAGCTTCAGGAGGCCAGCGCAGGGCGACGAGGCGCAACAGGCCCTCGACCAGCAACGCCGCCAGCGCGAAGACTGCCAAAGCCGCCGTTGCCAGATTGATCAACTGCTGCATCCAGCTTTCGGGAGAGCCGCGTTTTCCGGCCGCGGAGCAAATGATCGCGCACGCGGCAACCAGGCAAATGCTCACCGTGACGCTTACAGACAGGCCTCCAGTCAGGGCATGGAAGGCATACTCCATCAGTCCCGATGCTATTGCTGCCGCCAGCAGAAAGACCAGGCCATGCAGCTTGAGCGCCAGTCGAGACTCCGCAAGAAAAGCGGCCAGCGCAGCCAGGGCCAGGCACGCCACCAGCCAGAAGGGCGGCAGGTATAACAGGCAACCGACAAGAAGCAGGCAGGCGGCCCATGCGGAATACACCTGGAAGTTGCGGCCCGCGCCAGCTTTGTTGAAGAGCAGAAAGGCCGCCGCATAGCAGGCAATCGAAAAGAGCAGGCAGACCGCACCCAAAACGAGTGCGCCCCAGCCCGGCGCAAAGGTCAGCACGCTCCATGCAGCCAGCAGGAAGGCGATGATCGTCTGGCCGGTTTCAAAGACGGCAATTCGTTGCCCCAGCAGCGTGGTACGGACGACGACACTGACGGCGTAAATCAACAGCAGAAGGCAGCCGGGCACGAGCAAGCATGCCGCGCCCAGCGCTGGGTAATCCGTGCGCGTGCTCAGCGGGCTGGAGTAGATGAAGATCAGCGCCCAGACGGCCAGGTCGGCCGCGGCGGCCACCAGCGGCCGCACACTCCACGGGTGGTTGCGCACGGCCGCGTACTCGCAAGTGAACGCCATCATCAGCAGCGTCGCAAGGAAGGGCAGGAACTGGTGCGTGGCGATCGACAGCCCAAGCGCCGCCGCCGCCGCGGTTGCGTTAGTCATCCAGTAGACCGGCGCGCGATCCCGCTTCCAGGCCAGAGCGGTGGCCGCAATCACAAACACGCAGAGGATGGCCGCGGTGGCCTGCGCCGGCAGCACTTTGAAGATCAGGGTCAGTTCCCAGAGCATGGGAGCAAGGATCAGGGCGGACGTTCCGGCGTAGACGGCGCTGGAAAACCATTCCGAAACGCGGGCCGCTCCCACAAGCCACAGGAGCGCATAGGCGATGGCGACGGCAGCAATCGTCAGTTTGGGCAGCGAACTGGACTCCGCGATGAAGCGCAGGACGTAAGCGCCGGCAATGCCCAGCAGCGCATAGGCCAGCACGGAGAGGACGCTGCCGCTCTGCGCCAGAGAGAACCCTTCGCTGACTACGGCCGCTGGCGAGGCGACCGGCTCAGGGGCGATCAGCGGCGCGGAGGGGTGTTCGAGAGCGTCGACGCGCCGCTCCAGGGATTGCAGGCGCGCTGTAAGCTCTTCGAGTGCGTCGGGAAGAACGTCCATAGCCTCCACCCGAAATATGCGATTCCTTAGTCCCCGATCGCCGGCGCCGCTGCGCTCTTCTCAGACCACGGTGGCAGCAGCTTGATCAGCACCCACAGGAAGAGCAGCGGCAGCAGGGTCAACGCAATCGCCACCAGCAGACCCTCGCGCGTCACCAGGGCCATCTTGTAGGTGGTGTAGCCGAGGAAACTCTTGGAGAACAACTGCCCGCCGATCACAACATTCCAGCGCATGGCAAGAACGCCGATCAGGGCCAGGGATCCGGAGATGACATACATGTACTTGCGGGCGATCTCCGGCAGCTTCACCACCTGCGTCAGGAAGAGCAGAATCAGCGGCGTGACGGTGCCCAGGCAAATCTGAAGGACGATCTGGGAGAAGTAGAGCTTGGTATGAACCATGAAATTCAGGCTGTTGAAGGATTCGTCGGCCTCGTAGATGCGGTGGACCAGGTCCAGCATCTCCAGGCTGAAGTCGATGATGAAGATATAGAACATGTACATGGCGATGGAGTCCACGCAGCGCATGTCGATGGTCTGCTTGTGCAGTTTGGTGATCGCCATGTAGAGCAGCATGACCCCGGCGATGCCCGAGACCATCGCCGAAAAGATGAAGACCACCGGCATCAGCGGTGAGGACCACCAGGGATTGGCCTTGATGGAGCCGAAGATGAAGCCGACGTAACCGTGCAGCAGGAAGGCGGAGGGAATGCCAATCAGAGTCACGATCCAACCCGCCCGCTCGTCGATGGCCAGTGAGCGCGGGCTGATGTTCGTCGAGCCCAGCGTCATCACCTGGTAGACAAAACGCAGCAGCCCCTTGCTGGACTGTGAAAGAAGTACAATCTCACGCCGGTAGTCGAGCCAGATTTCCAGCACCAGCACCGCCATCAGGTACCACAGGTAGACATAGCCGAACATGGCCATCGCCGAGGTGCTGTGCGGGGTGAAGTACATCTCCGGCGAGCGGAACGGGTGGCCAAGGTGCAAGACCAGCGGCAGGGGCGCAACCAGCAGGAAGGCCAAAGCCGTCAGCAGCGCCAGCCGGTACGTGGGCTTGACCGCCTCGACACGGAAGACTCGCTCCAGCGAGGCCAGAATGAACGCGCCCGCCACCAGCCCCGTGATATAGGGATACAAAACGATCAGCACACTCCAATAGAGTGTGATTTCGTTGGGATACATGTAGCCTTCAACACCGTTCATAACCCCTCACCCGTTTTCTGCCTGAATGTTCACTTATTCACTCGTTCACTGTTTCACTTCTTCACTGTCTCACCGCACCGAGCCGTCCAGGTCGTTGTAGAAGAGCTTCGCGCCGGTGGCCATCTGCGGCTTCAGCACCTGCACGTTGTGCGTCTTCAGAAACTCGTGAATCGGATCGTTAGGATTCTTCAGATCGACCAGTTGACGCGCGCCGGTCGGGCAGGCTTCGCAGCAAGCGGTGGTCAGGCCCTTGGTAATCCGGTGGTAGCAGAGCGTGCACTTGTCCGCCACCTCCTTGGTGGGATGAATGTAGCGGCAGCCATAAGGGCAGGCCTGCACGCAATAGGCGCAGCCCAGGCAGTATGTCTGGTCCACCAGCACCACGCCATCCGGGCTGATGAAGGTCGCGCCCACCGGGCAGACCTGCGTGCAGGGCGAATCCGCGCAGTGATTGCACATCTTGGGAACGAAGAAGTACTTCCCGCGCTCATCGGTGGCTACCGGGAATCCTTCCTTGCCGCCGTCGGGCGAGATGACTTCGGGGACGATCAAGGGGTTAGCCGTAACCTCCCCGGATTCGGTCATCGGCCAGTCCGACCTGTGGTAGCGTTCCACCCAGGTGCGAAAGTGTCCGTCG
>Ga0181529_10000580_pt1 | contig 52713 bp, 47 predicted proteins | sample PEATcosm2014_Bin_36_FD_119763 | JGI IMG/M metagenome (GOLD analysis project Ga0181529, IMG submission 119763) | Peatland microbial communities from MTU Mesocosm Facility, Houghton, MI, USA - PEATcosm2014_Bin10_30_metaG | ecosystem: Environmental > Terrestrial > Soil > Wetlands > Peat | place...
ATCACTTACCGCTATTTGCACGACGCTCTGCCGTGGCTGGTGCTGAGTTCCACCGTGGCGCTGGCCTGCCTGGCGTCGCTGCCGCCCCGGTGGCCCAGGAGCGCCGCTGTTGCTCTCCTGCTGGCGGCGTTCGCTTACGGAGCCTGGGCCAATTTCGCCTTCTCGATCGTGAACCAGCGGCTGTACGTCTTTCCCGGTTCCGATGAAAAGCGCATGGCCTTCGTCGATTTCCGATCGGCCATCGCGCGCGAAGGTCCACTGGGGGCGATCGAGTACCTCTCGCACTGGCGAAGGTACGTCGGCGCGGACCACTTCGTCCGCGGCAACGTGGAGGTCTCGACCAGCGGGTTCAGCCAGCGCGCGGACCAGCCGGTGGTTCGCCACGACGGACCGCCGCCGGGTGGGGCCGAATACCGAATCGACATTCCCCGCGACGGCATCTACCAGGTCGCCGTGCTCTATGCCAGCGGCGAGCCGCGCCCGCTGCGGGTGTTTCTCGATGGCCAGGAGGTTGCTCACGCGGCCTGTGCCGAACCGACCGGCGGCTGGACCAGCGCCAACCAGAAGTGGGGCCTGGTCGGCTCATTCCGCCTGCAGCCAGGCAGCCGGGACCTTGCCTTGGTGAGCGATGGGGCCTTCCCCGTGGTGCGGATGATCCGGGTGGTCCGCACGCAATAGCCGCTGAACTCCACCCGGCGATGCCCCACCTATGGGGCTTTTCACCCATCGAAACGACTATTCGGGTCCGATTGGTGGATTTTGCAACAGGTTTTCAGCCGTCTGCGGCGGCCCTGCGTGTGGCACCCGAAATGCAACTGGCTTTCATCTGGGAGCTGTCATCTAGGAGCTTTCCTCAGGAGCAAGATATGAACTTCGATCAATCGCCGATGCTGGTCATCTGGGAAGCCACCCAGGCCTGCGACCTGGCCTGCGTACATTGCCGCGCCTCCGCCCAATCCGAGCGGAGCCCGCAGGAGCTGACCACCGAACAGGGCTACCGGCTGCTCGACGAAATCCGTTCGTTCGGCGAACCGCTCATGGTATTTACCGGCGGCGACCCCTTGAAACGGCCGGACCTGTTCGACCTGATCCGCCATTCGGTGAAGATCGGCCTGCGCACCAACGTGACGCCCAGCGCCACGCCGCTGCTAACCGCCGAAGCCATCGATGGTTTTAAGGCGGCGGGAGTGACCCGCATGGCCATCAGCCTGGACGGGCCGGACGCCCAATCGCACGACGATTTCCGCGGCATCCCCGGAACCTTCGAGCGCGCCATGTTCGCCCTGCGCCACGCGCGCGACATCGGTCTCGACACGCAGTTGCAAACCACCATCACGAAGCGCAACATGGGCCGCCTTCCGGAGATGGCGGAACTGGCCAAGGAAGTACGCACGCGGATGTGGAGCCTGTTCTTCCTCATCGTCACCGGCCGCGCCCTGGAAAACGACGATCTGGCGCCCGCCGAATATGAGAAGGTGTTCGAGTTCATGTACGAGCTGTCCAAGACCGCTCCCTACGGCATCAAGACCACCGAAGCCATGCACTACCGCCGCTACGTGGCGCAGCGCATCAAGGCGGAGCACGGCCTCACCGAGAACGAGAATGCCAAGGGCGTGGCCTGGCGCACGGCCGGCGTCAGCGACGGCAAGGGTTTCGTGTTCGTCTCCCACCAGGGCGAAATCTATCCCAGCGGGTTCCTGCCGGTGAGCGGCGGCAACGTGCTGCACGATTCGCTGACCGACGTCTACCGCAACTCCCCATTGTTCCGCACGCTGCGCGATACCGACCAGCGCGAAGGCAAGTGCGGCATCTGCGAATACCAGAAGATCTGCGGCGGGTCGCGGTCGCGCGCCTATGCCTTTACGGGCAACTACCTGGCCGAAGATCCCAACTGCATCTACCAGCCGCACCTGGCCGACGCCATCGCCGGCTGACGCGGTAGCTCGCCGGCCTGCGCCCAATCAATCGCCGGGTCCGCCGCTCGTCACAATGCGATAATCGTGGCTCTCATGGCGGGGTGGCGCATCTACGCAATCTGGGCATGCTTTGCGGCGCGTCTGCTTTTTTACGCCGCCATGCTGCCCTTGTGGGAAGGCTTCGACGAGTGGGCGCACTTCGCCGTGATCCGCACCATGGCGACGCGCGGCGTAGCGCTGGCGCCTCGCGACGCGCCGCTTCCCCGCGACGTGGCGGAATCGCTCACTGTGGCCCCGGTGCCCTGGGAGTTGCGGAATTATCCGGCGCCCGCAATCACTCAGGACGACTTCTGGCGCTTGCCGGCGGCCGACCGCGCGCGTCGCGAAACGGCCTTTCGCGACATGCCGGCCAACTGGCGTCGCGAAGAAGGCCCCGCGTCGCTCACGGCCTATGAAGCGCTGCAGCCGCCGCTCTACTATTGGCTGATGACGCCGGTGGCGCGTCTGCTGGACGGACGGGGCTTGGCGGTACAGGTGATGGCGATCCGCTGGCTGAGCGTCCTGCTGGCGTCGCTCGCGATTCCCCTGGTCTATCTAATGGTGCGGGCAGTTTTTGCCGATATTCAAGTGGCGCTGGGATGCGCCGCGGTAGCCGCCCTGATGCCGGAATGGGCGCTGGATGTGGCCCGCGTGGGCAACGATGGTTTGTCGGTGGTGTTCTTTTCTCTCGTGCTCTGGATAGGGCTCAAACTGGTCGAGAAGGGTCCGCGGGTGCGCTGGGCGGCCGGCCTCGGTGTAGTTTTGGGCCTGGGATTGTTGACCAAGGCCTGGTTTCTCACCGCGGTGCCGGCGGTCGTGTTGCTGTTTATCTGGCTCGGCAGGGGCCGGCGAGTGGCCGGCGCCGTTCGGGCAGGCGCTTTGGCGTTGGCGATCGCGGCGGCAATCTCCGGTTGGTGGTACCTGCGCAATCTGCGGGTGACCGGGACAATTTCGGGGTTGAGCGAATCCGTCATGCTGCGGCACCGGACTTTGGGGGAAATGGCGGCCGGCGTGTGGCAGGTGCCGTGGATCCGGGCCGTCGATTCCGTCCTCCTCTCGCACCTGTACTTCGGCGGCTGGAGTTCGCTGGGGGTCCGCGCCTGGATGGTTCACCTTTTTTATATAGTCATTCTGCTGGCGGTGATCGGGTTGATCCGCGTACGGCGGAGTCCCATGGTGGGCTGGCTGCTGGCAGTCTACCTGGCGTTCTGGGCCGGCCAGTTGTACAACGTGCTGCTGATTTCCCTGAGCAAGGGCGTCGCCACGTCCATGGGCTGGTACCTGTATGCCGTGGTTGGCGCCGAAGTGGTGCTGTGCGTGGCGGGTCTACGGAGGATACTGCCGGAAAAAGCCGGAAACTGGCCGGTTGCGGGCGGCGTCCTTCTGTTCGGGCTTCTCGATCTCTACACCGTGCACGCCGTCGCCATCCCGTACTACACCGGCATGATCGCGCATAAGGCTTCGGGAGCCTTGGCGTCGCTGCACGCCGCGGACTGGCAGGCGGTGGGTTTTGGGGAAGCGCTCGCAAGGCTGACGGTTTTCAAAGCGGTGGGGGAGCCGGTCATGGTAGGGTTGTGGATCGCGTACCTGCTGGGCACCACGGCGTTGGTGGCGGCGGGATTCCTCGGGTGTTCGCCCGGTAGCCGTCGCGCCATATTAAGATAAGCGGATACTCGCGTGAACTGGACTCGGACTCATCGTTGGTTGTGGGCAGCGCTGCTGGTGTCGCTGGCGGGGATGGTTCCGGCTCGCTGCGCCACCACGGTCACCCTGGGGACAAGTTCTTCCTGCGGGACCTTGAGCAGCGGCCAAACATGCACCTTGACGGCGGTGGTCACGGGCGTGACCCCGGCGACCGTCACGTTTAGCTTTTCCCCGATCGTTACCGGAGCGACGCAGGGGACGCCGAACGGACCGAATCAGTCGGGCACCACGACCATCACCTATGTGGCTCCGAGCCCGGTCACAGCCGCGGTGACCGTAATCGCGACTGCTACGGCTTCTGACGGCACCAAGGCCCAAGCCGAGATATCCCTGGTCCCGCCCACCTTCACCGTGCAGGTGAGTCCATCGAGCGTAATCCTTACCGGCGGGCAGTCGCAGCAGTTCACGGCCGAGGTGTTTGGCATCAGCGCGACCGGCGTAACCTGGAGCCTGAGCTCCGCTGTGGGGTCGATCAGTTCCTCCGGGTTCTACACCGCGCCTGCGACGATCACCACTACGCAGAAGATATCCGTGGTCGCTACCAGCGTGTTCGACGGAACCACCACAGGCACTGCGTCGGTGACGCTACAAGCCCCGGCCACGGTCACCGTGACCGTCTCGCCGACCACGGCACCCTTAACACAAGGCCAGACCCAGCAGTTTACGGCGACGGTGACGAACAGTACGGCCTCGGTGGTATGGTCGATCAGCCCATCGGTTGGAACCATCGACCAAACGGGGTTCTACACGGCTCCTTCGTCGATTACAGCCGCTCAAAAGGTTACCGTGACGGCGGCTGTGGGCGGCGTCACCGCCACCGCCACTATCAGTCTGAGCGTGCTGGTGGATGTCGGCTTCGGGGCGCCGACGACCACGCTGCAAGGGGAGTTCGTGAACGCCTTCTATCAGAATAATTTCAGTAATCTGGTCGCGCTGCCTCCACAGGGCGATGTGGTGTCGCTGGGCGGTGGCGTGTACGGGCAGAAGTTCTCCGACGCCGCCAAGGACTCGGGCGTCACCTACGCTCTGGTCACGGCCAGCGCGACGGTGAATCCGGCTCCCGACGGGTCCGTCTTCCCCGTAGCCCAAGTGTATCCGGGTGTTTTCGCGTATTATTCCTCGCTGGGCGCCAGCACGGCCGGCGCGCCCACGCAGAACACCCAGAATTGCCCCTACTTCTCTTCTACCAACACCTGCACGTACCAGTTTTTCGACAAGAATTACCTGTTGTTCGTGTACGCCACGGCGTTGGCCAACGGGACGCAGAATGTCGACGTCATCTCGACCTTCTACACCTCGTGGACCAGCTTGGGCGGTTTCATCGGGCCGGGACTTCCCACCGCGGCGTCAGCGACTATAACTGCCAGCACGGGTACTACGGCAACTGCGCAAACCTTTACCACCGGCGAGATTTTCTCGGTCACTTCGGGCGTAAATAAGGGTCAGATGTACGGCGTAATCGAACCCATCTACGACCTGTACGCCGCCAATGGGGGGCCGGCCGGAACTCTGGGCCTGCCTACCGGCAATGCCATTACGCTGGCCTCCGGCCTCACCGAGCAGTCATTCGAAGGCGGGCAATTGCAATACACCGCGAGCGGCGGGGGCACGCTGCTGGTTCCGGTGGGGTCGGTGGTATTGTCGGGGCTGGCCACCGGAGGGTCGTTCACGCTTTCGCTGGGCCAGACCATGACGCTGTCGGTTTCGGTGTTCGACAAGTCCGGAAACCAGTTGACCGGCCGCTACATTTCCTGGGTCAGCAGCAGCGGCCAGGTGGTATCGGTGCTGGCGAACGGGGGGGCGACGGCTACACTCACCGCTGTAGGCGGCGGGACGGCGACCATCCAGGCTTCGTCGGGCGGCATTTCGAGCGCGCTGATTTCGGTGGTGGTGACGGTTCCCTGTTGCCAGGTCGGCGGCGGAGCTCCTTTGGCGGTCGAGAACGCGTTTCAGACGGCGCTGAGCCGCAACCAGATTACCGCGCAGTTGCCGGTTCCCGATCCGGCGACGCCGGTGGGCAACGGCTACGTGCAGACGGTCCAGATGGCGGGCGCGTCCGGCGCCGCCGTCACCTACCTGCTGACCGAAGCGAATGGGGCCGGCGCGGCTTATGTGGTGACCGGAGCGTTATTGGCCGCTTATGAGGCAATGGGTGGCCCGGGCGGGACGCTGGGATTTCCATTGAGCGATGCCAGCGCTGGGGGCACTCAATTGTTCGCCAACGGCGCTCTGGCCGGCAGTCCCATCTATTTGGTGACGGGGCTGGAGCTGACGAAATGGCAGACGCTGGGTTACGAAACCGGAGTGGCGGGCGTGCCCACCGGTCTTCCGGTTGCGTTTTCCACCATAGGCGCCAACTCCGGAACCTCACAGACGTTCGCCCAAGGCGTCATCTACGCCGCCACGGCCGGGCCGCGCGCCGGGCAGGCGTACTTTGTGTCGGGTTTGATTCTGGCGGCGTATTCGGCGGCGGGCGGCGTCTCGGGAAACCTGGGCATGCCGGTGAGCGATGAAACCGTCAGCGGCACGCTGCACACGCAGACTTTCGAAGGTGGCACTATCAGCTACTCTGTCGGCGCCACCACGGCGCAGGTGCAGCTCTCAGCCAAGAATCCGGCGGTAGTAGTCTCTCCTCCGACCGTGTCGGCCGGCGGCCGCGTGGTGTTCGCTATCAGCGGCTTCCCCAACAACCACACGGTCAGCGTCTCGGTCACCGGCGAGCCGGCCTTTCTGGTGAATACCGCCAACGGAGCGTATAGCTGGGATATGTATGTCCCGCTGACCTCGACGGGCGGCGCCATCACCGTCCAGGCGACCGACACCAACGGATCGTCGACCGCCAGCGGCACTTTGACTGTGGAATCGCTCGCCGCCGCCCGCGCGGGAATCACTAAATTGCAGGGAGACAACCAGACCGGAATGCCGGGGGCGACGCTGCCGCTGCCGCTGGTGGTCGCGGTGGCCGATTCTTCGGGCGCGCCCGTCATCGGTGTGACGGTGACGTTCCAGGCTTCGCCGGGAGCCCAACTGACCGTCGCCAGCGCGGTCACCGACGGCAATGGACACGCACAAACCTCGGTACGCCTGCCGGGCACCACGGGCGTGACGCTGGTGACCGCGACGCTCTCCACCATCGAAACCACTACCGGCAGCGGCCAGGTGACGTTCGGGCTGAAGGCGTCGGCGTCCAACCTGGCCGCGTTCCCCAGTCTCCAGCAAAGCGGTAGCGCTCTCCTGGGACACGGCACCTCCACCACCGCCCAGAAAGGCGCGCTGCTGACCGCCGTGGCGTCGATTCTGCAATACCATCAGAGCCGCGGCGAGTTGCCGTCGCCTAACGGGCTGGCTACTCCCGCTGCGTTGGACGCTTACCTGACCTCGCTCTGTGCCGCCGACAGCCATGGTAACCCGGTGTGCGACGGTTTCCTGTCGAACAGCGCGTCGGGCGAGCAGATTGTCAATCTGTGGCGCTCGGCGCAGTTCACCGGAGGCGTGGATGTGACGGTCGCGAACGCGGCGCCGGCGGCCGTAGCCGATCTCCTGGCGCAGGGCGAACCGGTGCTGCTGTCGCTGGGATTGTCGCTCAACGGCGCGCCGGCGGGCGGTCATTTTGTGACCGCGATCGGCGTGGCGGCCGACGGGTCGCTGGTGATTCAGGATCCCAACCCGCTGTTTGCGCAAACCAGTCTGAACGGCTACCTCAACGGCTTCTCGGCGGGCGGCGGCTCCTGGCAGGGCACGGTGTTGGGCGCTGTACGGTTCGACGTGAGCGGCGCGCCGGCAACTCAATTCCTGGCGGGCGCGCTCTCCCAGCCGGCATCGCTGATGTCGGCGCTGGCGCTGAATATCGCGTCGGCGGCGGGCGCTTGCGGAGCCGTGCTGCCCATGCAGGATACCGTGGACGCTTCCGGGAATCCGCCGGCCGGCGGAGCGCTGGTGTCGCTGTTCAGCGTCTGCGATGGAGCGCAGGCGGCGTATCAGATCTCGGTGGGGACGTCGCAGCCGTACAGCGCGTTCCTGACGGACCTGGCTCCGGCCGGATCGGTGTTCAATCTCTCCGGGAATGCCGCCGTGTCCTATGCCCTGACGCGTAGCAATGGATTACTGGCGGTGTCGGCGCTCACGGCCAGCGTGGCGGCCAACGGGATAGTCAACGCGGCGACCTTCACCGGCGCCCTCGCCCCCGGCGGTATCATGGCGATCTTCGGAACCGGCCTGTCCGGGCCAGGCGCCGCGACTGCGGTGACAATGGATGGCTCGACGGCCGCGATTTTGTTTGCCTCGGCGTTTCAGGTGAATGCGCAGATCCCACCGGCGATTGCGCCCGGTGTCCACACGGTCCAGGTCAAGTCGGCCTACGGGTCCGTGCAACAACAGGTGACGGTATCGGCCGTCGCGCCCGAGATTTTCCTGCTGGCTAGTCCCTCCGAGGGCGCTATTTTGAATCAGGACAACACCATCAATACGGCGATGACTCCGCTGCCGCGCGGCCAGACGCTGCAGATCTTCGCCACCGGCCTCGGGGCGACGGTGAAGCAGGGGGCCTATTCGGTGGCCAGTACAACCGTAACCGCGGTGGTAAATGGAACCGAATTGCCGGTCTCATTTGCCGGATTAGCCCCGGGATTTGTCGGCTTATATCAGGTGGATGTCCCAATTCCGGCTACCATGCCGCCTGGGTCGGGGATATCCCTTACCCTCAAACAAGGGGGCCAATTGAGCAATGTAGTGACGATCGCGCTCCAGTGAGCAAAAAAATGAGACGATTTGGTGTGAAACCATTGACTAGACTAGCCCAGGCATGGTCTAATCGGGCCAGTTTGAGTACGAATCGACCTTTACGGATTGCCGGATCCGAATGTCAAGGGAGGAATCTCTCTTGACAGCGCTTTCGCAATCAGTTATGAATAATGTTTACCGCGTCTGGTAGTAGTCTGCAATTTTTGCGTTCGTGCCCTGGTGAGCACATAAGATAAAAAAGACACAAAACCATGTGTCCCAGGGAAGAGTTCAGTACAGGCCCGGCGGCCGGCTTGGTGGCCAACGGAAAATCGAATCTCCGCCCGACACGGAGAGGTTCCCTAGGTTGAGAACGGTTTTAGAGGTATCGAGGCTCAGGTTGTAAGAGAACTTCGACCGATTCAATTTCGCAATTTACAAGGAGAAGGAAATGGCAGATTTTCGCAGATGGATTACTGCGCTAGCTGTGATGGCCGTATTCGTAGGTTTGGCCAGCGCGCAGGTCGGAACCATTGGTGGTTCCAGCTTCAGTCCGTTCAACTGCTCCGTATCGAACGTGACAGTCACCCCGAACCTTCGTTCGGAAGGTTTTACGGAAGAGACTGGTGACATCGTATTGGTTTGCACCGGCGGCTCGCCGGTTCCGGTGGGAGCTCAGATCCCGACGGTTTCCATTACGGTGTTCTATAACGTGCCCGCAGTTACCAGCCGGTTGCTCGGTAACACCACTGCTGGCGCTTCGGAAGCATTGTTGTTAATCGACGAACCCAACAATGGCGGACCTCAGTCAGAGAGCGGCTACGGCCCCTCGCTGCCGCAGATCGTTTGCACCACGCCGCTGTATGGCGCTGGTCCTAACGGTTGTCCGCAGTGGGTCGGCAGCACCAGCTACGGCGGGCCCGGCGTGCCGGTTTCCGGTAGCTCCACCAGCACGACTCCTGGCGCTAACGTGTTTCAGGGTATCGTGAGCGCCGCATCCGTTACATTCCAAGGTATTCCCGTGCTTCCGCCGGTATCTTCCGGTTTGGCGCGCGTTTACCGCATCACCAACGTTCGCGTCAACGCCAACGGCGCTGGCGGCGGTTTGAACGGCGGTCCCGGCCAAGTCAATGCTTCGATTTCGGTCAGCCCGGCAGGTTCGCTGCCGATCACGAATCCGAACCCGATCGTTGGCTATATCAACCAGGGCATGAAGGGCAACGTAGCCAATGGCCAAACGTTCAACCAGTGTGTTGCCACCACCGGCTTCTCCGCCTTGCTGAATTTCGTCGAGCAATTCTCGACGGCATTTAAGACTCGTGTGGATGGTCTGAATGGTAAGGGCGTCAGCAATCAGGATCCGACCCTGCGTCAGAACATTCCGGGACAGCCCTACAACTCTGAGTCGAACTTCATCATGAACGGCACGGGCGGCAACGGTACCTTAACGGTCGGCAGCTATACCGCTGGCTTGGCTGATTACGGTACTCGTCTCAAGGCGATCTTCTCGAACGTTCCGGCCGGAGCAACGGTCTACGTATCGACGACGAACGTCACCAACTCGTCCGGCTCTGCCGGTATCAACGCCGTCGCTGCACCGAATGCGACGACTACCGCAACTTCGTACGCTGTCCTCCTCACCAGTGAGACTGCGGCCGATGGCACCACCAGCTCAGCTGCAGTGCCCGCGGCAACCGTCACCAACTCCTTCACTGGAACCAGTTCCAGCAGCAACCCGAGCTCGGCAGTCAACTATGTTGCCATGACCTCGACTGGGGCTCCGATTGTAGCGGTCTGGGAAGTCGTCAACACCCAGCCGACCTTTACGGAAACCATGACCTTCTCCGTGTTCTTCGGCTATTCGGGCGTCACCCAGACGTTCCCGCCGGCTGGCACTTCGCAGGTGGAGCTGTCGCTTGCTCCTAACGCCACCAGCAATGCCTTCAGCGTTACCAACGGTGGAACCACGGCGGTCAATAACCTAATCCCACGGTTTGCGGATCTCGGTACTAATTCGACATTCGCAAGCATCAACCTATGCAGTACCACGCTACTGTTCCCGTATGTCACAACGGTAACCGGATTTACGACCGGCATCTCGATCGCAAATACCACAACCGATCCGTTTAAGACTACGCCGCAAGCAGGAACGTGTACTCTCAACTGGTATAATGCTCCCACTGCCAATCCGGCGGCTTCGACGACACCGTCTATCGCCTCGGGCGGCATCTGGGTGCAGGATATCTCAACCTCCGCTTATGCTGGCCAGAACTTCAGTGGCTACATGATCGCCGTCTGCAACTTCCAGCTGGCTCATGGTGTCGCGATTGTCCAGGATATCGGTGCGCAGAGAATTCTGTCTGCCTACCTGGCCCTGGTCGTGACGACCGGCACTGGCGCCCGTAACAGCTATACCAACACCAGTCCGGAAGCACTGAACAACTAAGCAGTGTAGTCTTGTAGTCCCAAAGAGGGGAGCTTCGGCTCCCCTCTTTATTTTTGCCTCAGAGTTTTTTCTTTTTGACCCTTCCGAAACCAAATACCCTGTGTTACACTAAAACTCTGCCCGCGTCCATCCCAGTCTAACCGTGTTTATTCACCTGTAAGAGGAGGTCTTCTTGACCACATTTCGGTCGATTCTGTTTGCAGCGGTCTGTCTAGCCGTGTTGTGCGTGCCCTCCGTTTGGGCGCAGCAGCCGCAACCCTTTACGATTTCGTCCTACCAGGGCAACGGACAAATGGTCTGTGCCGCATGTCCGTTTTGGTCCTACCAGACCTTCGACCCGATTGTAGCCAAGGTTGTGGACGCCAACGGGAATCCCGTTCCCAATACCGCCGTCAACTGGTTCGTAGTCGCCGGAAACGGCGGCCTGGCGACCGTCACGACCTATACCGACAGCAACGGTTTGGCGACCAATAGCTACCAGGCAACCGCCGTGACCGGCGAGCCGAACCAATCCTTTATCACCAGCGAAATCACCGCCCAGCCGGCTGCGAATGTCGGCTCCCAGGCCGTTTTCTATGAGACGCAGGCGCTCGCGCTGCAAGGCGGCGCCATCTTCGTACAGGTCACCGCCACGCAGATGCCCAGCGCGGTCACCGGCCCCGCTGGAAGCACAGGCCCCACCATACAAATAGTTGCCAGCGCCTACAATATCCCCGTTCAGGGCGTTGAAGTTCGATTGATTCCCCAGCAGGGAAGTCCCAGTATCACCTGTCCCACCGGAACGAATGCCGATCCAGGGACGGTCCTAACCGATGCCACCGGTACCGCGACCTGCAACCCGATTCTTTCGGGTTCCGGAAATGGCTATTTTCAAGTACTCGTCGGCGGGGTCGCCGTCTGGTCCGCCACCGGACAGCCGCAAGGGTACCGATCCTACGACAACATTACCCTGAGCGTCACCGCGCCGTCGCCCGGCTCCATCACCAATCCCGTGGGGAACAACCAGAGCGCTACCGCCGGCCAGGCGTTAGGCAGTCCCCTGACGGCCGAAGTGGAAGATATCAACGGCAATCCGATTGTCGGACAAGCCGTCACCTGGACCGTCACTCCGTCCAATGCCGGAACCCTGGCTCAATCGACCACCACGTCAGGCAATGGCGGTATTGTGCAGAACAGCCTGACCCTTTCCACCAACGCCAACGGCAGCGTAACCGTTACGGCGGCCATCGCGAGTAATCCGAATATCAGGTTCGCTTTTTCGGTCAACGCCATACCCCTGGTATCGTACTCATCCTTGACGTATGTCAGCGGGAGCAGCCAGACCATCGCCTCCGGCCAGACTTTCCCCAATCCTCTAGTGGTGCAGGTGATCAACTCCAACGGACAGCCGGCCGTCAATGTCGCGGTGAACTTCGCTCTCACCTCGGGATCGGCCATCCTCAGCAGTAGTTCGCCCATTACCAACAGCACCGGCCAGGCCCAGGTGACCGTCACTGCCGGCAGCGTCACCACGCAAACGTCGGTCACCGTAGTCGCATCGCTTGGCAACCTCCCCTCGGTTACCTTCGCCCTCACCGTGATTCCCCCAGGACCGGTCATCACAGCCAGCAGCTTCGTCAATGCCGCGGACCAAAAGGTGGGCTCCATTTCACCGTGCAGCCTGGCGACTGTCATCGGCCCCGGCATCGCGCCGAACATCCAGGGAACCGTCGTCGGGACCTCGTTCGGTCCCGGCCCCTACTCTTTGGCCAGTGGCTCCATCAGCTTCAACGGCAACGATGCCGCGCCCATCTTCAGCGCCACGAACGCTGCCGGCCAGCAGTCCATGACGTTCCAGGTTCCGTGTGACCTCACTCCCTCGGCCGCCCTCCCGGTGACCGTCACCGTCGGTGGCGGCACGGCCCAGGTCAACGTCCCGGTCCTGGCGGCCAGTCCCGGAGTCTTCGGCGCTCTGGGTGGCGACGGCATCCAGCGGGCCACCATGGTTCGGGCCGACGGATCCTTCGTCAGCCTGACTAATCCGGCGCGACGCGGTGAGTCCGTCACGGCCTTCGTCACCGGCCTTGGCGCGACGTCTCCGCAGCCTGCCACCGATCAACTTCCGCCGCGAGGGACGAACTCCACCGTGATCGGGACGGTCATCCCAGGCATAGCCGGCGGCGGGACCACACTCAACTTCGCTCAGCTAACGCCCGACCTTGTGGGTGTCTTCGAGGTTTCCTTCGTCATTCCGACCAATGTCAATCCAGGAAACAACGTCGGATTCTCGGTTGGACTGCTCCCTGTTGGCGCCACCACTGCCCTGTACAGCAAACTGATTTACGTTCCCGTCCAGTAGCTTCCCTTCTCTTCAAGGGGCCGGCCCTCGGGTCGGCCCCTTTTTGTTTCGCCTCTTCTTCGCCTAATTCCCTACATATAGTATGTTGCTCGATCTGTGTAGATCTGGTGGTGTGGAGATAACTCCGTACGGATCATGAGCTTCCGGCAAAAAACCTCTTGCAAACACACAGGTCGCATGGCACAATCGGTTGTGGTATAAATCTGGTCAAGAAGTGGTCAAGACGTGGGCGAATTGGTCAACTCATTACCGATGATCGAGGCTCCACGCGGAATGTATCCGGGCCGTTTGGATGATAAGGGCAGAGTGAAATTGCCCACGGCATTCCAGGAGTATTTTGCCGCACTTCGCGAAAAGACCTTATTTGTTACAAGCTTAGATCGACGCATCGCGCAGATTTATCCTATCGCGATCTGGCGTCGGAACGAAGAGTTTTTTGAGACTCACCGGGAGTTTGCCAAATTGGCTAACAGCGTGGCCTTTAACGCAGCGGATCTGGGTGCCGAGGTTGCCATGGACAACCAGGGACGGGTGCTCTTCTCCCCCGACCTCCGCCGCGAACTCAACCTGGAAAACCAGGGCCTGCACTTGTACGCGCACCGGGGACGAATTCAAGTTCTGAACGACGCGATTTACGAAGAACGCCGAAAAGCGGCTATGGGATTAACGGAGGACGACCTGGCCCAGTTGGAGGCGGTGGGACTGAACTGACAATGCACCAGTCCGTGATGGCCGACGAGTCGCTCGAGTACCTGGCGGTCCGGCCAGACGGAAATTACCTGGATGCCACCGCGGGACTCGGGGGACATACTGCGCTGATCGCGCAGAGGCTGACCACCGGAATCGTGATCGCGAACGACCGAGATGCACAATCGCTCGAAATGGCCAAGAAGAATACGGAGGAATGGGCGGATCGCATCCGCTACCATCAGGCCCCTTTCAGCGATCTGGCCGAGACGGTAGCGTGGGCTGGTTGCGGCAAACTGGATGGAATACTGGCAGACCTGGGAGTAAGCCGCTACCAGCTCACGGCGCCGGAACGAGGCTTTTCAATACTGGCGGACGGTCCGCTCGACATGCGCATGGATCAATCCACGGGCATGACGGCGGCCGACCTGGTCAATTACACCGCTGAAAAGGAACTCGCCGATCTGATCTTTCAGTTGGGCGAAGAGAGGAGGGCGCGGAGAATAGCCAGAGCACTCGTCAGAGCACGGCCCTTACGGAGCACACGCCATCTGGCCGATGTCGTGGAGCGGGCCGTGCCCAGGACGGGCCGTCTGCACCCCGCCACTAGAACGTTTATGGCGCTGCGGATGGCGGTCAATCGGGAATCGCAGGAATTGGAGAAGCTCCTGGAAGTAGCGCCGGAGTTACTCCGCAGTGGCGGCCGCCTGGTGGTGATCAGCTTCATGTCCACCGACGACCGCATGGTGAAACAGAAGTTCAAGGCACTCGTCGCGCAGGATCGTGGCACGATCCTCACCAAACGCCCGCTCCAGCCAACCGACGAGGAAACGGCGCGGAATAATGCGTCGCGAAGCGCCAAGCTTCGCGCGTTTGAAGTTCATTAGGAAGGACGAAACACATCATGGCGACGCTGCCGGCATTTTTGAGATGGATGGAAGCAACGCGCCCGGAGGCATCCGTGAAACAGGCGCAACCACGCGCGATGCGGGATCCCTACCGCTTGCGCGCCCTGCCCCAGGATAACGTGTTCTTCTATTGCAAGAAGATCGACAACTCCCGACTGGTGCGCGAGCCGGATCCCCAGGCCAAAAGCGCCTGCTGGTCCGCCATTGGTGTGGCGTCTCTGGCGGTGGCCATCCTGGCGGGCGTCCTGGTCCCCGGAGCCGCCAGCACTATCTCGGGATATCGCCTGGAGTCCCTGCGGGCCGAAGAACGGCGTCTGGTCGACGAACGCCGCTCGCTCGATCTGCAGGAAGCCGAACTCCTCAGCCCCGAACGGCTGGACAAACTGGCGCATAACCAGAATCTGGTAACCCCCAAATCCAACCAGGTCTTCCACCTGGACGGCGGCCAGTCGGACACCGCTGCGGTTGCCATGGTGAAAAAATAATCGATAGAGGGGGCGTGACCCGGTCACGCAGCGCATCATGGTGGAACGTCGTCTGATAGTGCTCGTCGTGGCCCTGGCGCTGTGGAGCGCGGCCGTTATCGAGAAGCTGGCCTCGCTCCAGCTCGTTCATCACGAGGAGTATGCCCGGAAGGCGCGAGCCCACCAGGAAGTCGTTCGCCCCATCCCCGCCTCCCGCGGAACTATCTACGACCGCAATGGTCAGCCGCTGGCCATGAGCCTGCCTACTCAATCGGTGACCGTGAATCCCACCAAACTGCCGGATTTGGGAGTCGCCGCCGAGCTCCTGGAGCAGGTCCTCCATATGCGCGGGTCGGGACTGTACGACAAGCTCAAGCAGGCCTGCGACAAAGGACGCGGCTATTTCATCGTGAAGCGGCAGATCACCCCCGAGGAAGCCGAGAACGTCCGCGCCCTCCCCGTGGACTGGATCGACGTGGAGAACACCAGCCAGCGCCACTATCCCAAGAAGATCGCCGCGCACGTCCTCGGCGGCGTCGACTTCGCGGAAAAGGGCAACGCCGGCATCGAAAAAGGGCTGGAAGAGCTGCTGCACGGCGAGGCGGGACAGGAGATGCTGCTCACCGACGTGAAGCGGCGCGGCATCGCTTCCTGGCAATCCACCGAACCCAAACCGGGTACCGCCCTCACTCTGACCATCGACGAACGGCTGCAGTTCGTCGCCGAACGCGAGCTGGCCGCGCAAGTTGTGGCCAAAGGCGCCACCAGCGGCAGCGCCGTGGTGATGAACCCATCCACGGGCGATATCCTGGTGCTCGCCAGCTACCCCACCTTCGATCCCAACGAACCGCCCCAATCCGACGACGATCCGGCGCGCGAAAATCACGCCACCGGCATCGCCTTCGAACCGGGTTCGGTATTCAAAGTCATCACCCTCTCGGCGGCCCTGGAAACCACCAAGCTCACACCGGCGAGCCTGATCGATTGCGGCAACGGAATCCTCAATCTCCCCGGTGGGCGCGTCGTTCACGAAGCCGAAGCTCACGGCGGGTACGGCATCCTCTCCATGGCCGACGTCCTCAAGCACTCCAGCAACATTGGAGCCATTCGCATCGGTACGGTTGTAGGCAAGCAGAACATGTACGACTACGTGCGGCGTTTCGGCTTCTCGCAGTATACCGGCATTCCCATCCCGGGCGAATCGCACGGCAGCCTGCGTCCGCTGATCCGCTGGTCCGCCAACTCGCTCGCCTCCATTTCGATGGGCGCGGAAGTCAGCGTGACCACCCTGCAACTCGCGCAAGCCATCTCCGTGGTGGCCAATGGCGGCCTCCTCGTGAAGCCGCGCCTGGTTCTGAAACGGGGCGGCCAGACCGTTCCCCTGCAGCCGCCGGTGCGTGTGATCCAACCGGAGACAGCCTTCACTATGCGGAAACTCATGGAAGCCGTGGTGATGCCCGGCGGCACAGGCTATCCCGAAGCCCGCCTGGAAGGCTACTCGGCGGCCGGGAAAACCGGAACGGCGCAGATCTTCGACACCACCGCCAAGCGGTATACCCACAATTACAACGGTTCCTTCGCGGGCATGACGCCGCTCACCAACCCTTCCATTGTGGTGGTGGTCACTCTCAACGGTACCCATGGCGATCTCGGCTACGGCGGACGCGCCGCGGCCCCTGTCTTCCATGCGATCGCCTCCGAGGCCCTGCGCATCATGGAAGTACCCCGCGACCTTCCCGACGACGCGCCCAAGACCCTGGTGGCCGCCCAAAAAACTCCCCGCGACGACGAAGTCGCGCTCGCCGCTCTGGGCGAGGGCCCAAATATTCTGCAGGACGCCGTCGACGACGCCAGGTCCGCGCCGCGTCCCAACGAAGTCGCCGTCCTGGGACCCACCGTTCCCAATTTCAAGGGCATGACAATGCGCGACGTCCTGGCCGAAGCGGCTTCCCGCGGTTTGACGGTTTTGCCGGACGGCAGCGGAACCGCCCGCATTCAGGATCCGCCGCCAGGCTCCATTCTGCGACAGGGGGAACGCATCCGCGTACGGTTTGCACGATGACAGTGGGCGATCTACTGGCGGGGGTTCGGCTGAAGCAACCCATCGCGCCCTCGCTCGCCCAAATGACGGCCCTCGGCCTGGATTACGACTCGCGCCGCGTCGCCCCCGGATTCCTCTTCTTCGCCTTTCCCGGCAGCCGCACCGACGGCCGCCGCTTCGCGCAGGATGCCCTGTCGCGCGGTGCCCTGGCCGTGGCTAGCGAATCGGAGGCGCCCGAAGATCTCGCCTCGCACTGGATCCAGGTCTTGCACGGCCGCCACGCCCTGGCGCTGGCCGCGCGCAATTTCTATGGCCATCCCGACGAACGGCTCGGCATCACCGGCATCACCGGAACCAACGGCAAGACCACGACCGCCTATCTTCTCGATTCCGTGATGCGCGCCGCGGGCCACACTACGGCCCTGATTGGCACCATCGAGTATCACCTGGCGGGCCGCGTCCTTCCCGCCGTGAATACCACGCCGGAATCGCTCGACTTGATCCGCCTCTTCGCCGATCTGGAACAGCAAGGCGGCACGCGCGTCACCATGGAAGTTTCCTCGCACGCCCTGTCGTTGGGCCGCGTGTACGGCCTGCGCTTCCACACCGCGGTATTCACCAATTTCACGCGCGATCATCTGGACTATCACGGCACCATGGACGCCTACTTCGCGGCCAAGCAATGGCTGTTCGAGGGCGCCGGAGGTCCGCCGCCCGCGTTCGCGGTGCTCAATCGCGACGACGAGCAGGTGCGTCGCTTGAAACTCGATCCCCAGACCCGGGTCATCTGGTATGGCTTGGGCCAGGAGCCGGATCTGCGCGCCCGCCACATCGCTTCCAGTTTCAGCGGGCTGCACTTCGACGTCCAACTGGGCAAACGGCGCTTTCCGGTGGAGTCGCCGCTCATCGGGAAGATCAACGTGTATAACATCCTGGCGGCCTGCGGCGCGGCCCTATCCTACGGCTTGGAGCCCGAAATCATCGCTCAGGGAATCGCCCAACTGCGCGCCGTGCCCGGACGCTTCGAACGCGTCGACGAAGGCCAGCCATTCGTAGTAGTGGTGGACTACGCCCATACCGACGACGCCCTGCGCAACGTCATCGCCGTGGCCCGCGGCCTCAACCCCAAGCGCATCATTACGCTGTTCGGTTGCGGCGGCGATCGTGATCGCGCCAAGCGCCCGCTGATGGGCCAGGCGGCCGGAGAGAATAGCGATTTCGTGGTGCTCACCAGCGACAATCCGCGCTCCGAAGATCCCCTCGCCATCATGAACGATGCGCTCGTCGGAATCCGGCGCTTCGACGTGCCGCACGTCGTGGAACCCGATCGCGCCTCGGCCATTGCCCGCGCCATCAATGAGGCGCGCGAGGGCGACATCGTCATCCTGGCCGGCAAGGGGCACGAACCGTACCAGGTGTTGAAGGACAAGACCATCCCGTTCGACGACCGGCAGGTGGCGAGAGAAGTGCTTAAGGGTTATGGGTATCACCGGAATTAGTGAACCATGATCCTGAATTTGCAAGAAGTTGCGAGGGCGATACAAGCGGCGGGAGAGGTTCGGCCGATCCCCGTAACCGGTTGGAGCGTGGACACGAGGACACAAAGCGCGGGCGACCTGTACTTTGCCCTGCGCGGTCCCAACCACGACGGACACGATTTTGTGGCGGCCGCGATTGAGAAGGGAGCGGCCGGTGTAGTGGTGGATGCCGCCCGAGATCTGCCGCTGGAGGCCCTCGGGCGCCAGTTGGATGTGGCCGATACGCTGCGGGCTTTGCAGGACCTGGGCGCCTGGGCGCGGCGCCGCTGGGGCGGAACGGTAGTTGCGGTTACGGGAAGCGCGGGAAAGACCACCACCAAGGATGCCATCGCGCACCTGTTGGCCGTTGAGTTGGCTGTGGGAAGGACCATTGGAAACCTTAATAATCACGTGGGAGTGCCGCTCTCGATCTTGCGGCTGCCGGATGAGTGCCGCGTCGCGGTGCTGGAGATGGGAATGAATCACGCGGGAGAGATCCGCGAACTGGCGCGCATCGCCAAACCGGATATCGGCGTGGTCACCAATGTGGGCTACGCCCACGTGGAGTTCTTCCCTTCCGTCGAAGGTGTCGCCGCGGCCAAACGGGAGTTGATCGAAGCGCTGTCCGTTCGAGGACTGGCGGTGCTGAACGCCGACGACGAGCGCGTGCTCCGCTTCCGTGATGCGCATCCCGGCCGCACCGTGACGTATGGCTTCTCTGAGCACGCCGATGTGCGCGCTCAGTCGTTCGATGAGGGAACCGACGGTCTCACCCGTTTCCGCGCCCTGAATACGGATTTCGAAACCACCCTCTCCGGCCGTCACGGCGTCATGAACCTGCTGGCCGCCATCGCCGTGGCCCGGGAATTGGGCATCTCCGCCGATCGTCTGCGCGAGCCGGTCCGTTCCTTCCGCGCCGGCAAAATGCGCGGCGAGCGGACCGAACATCGCGGCATCACCATCTGGAACGACTGCTACAATTCCAACCCGGAAGCTTCGCAGTCCATGATCGACGTGCTGCGGGCCACTCCGGCGCGCCGCCGCATCGCAGTGCTGGGAGAGATGCTCGAACTGGGCCGCTCGTCGGAGGAATTGCATCGCCTGGTAGGCCGCTATGCGGCCGGTCACGGAGTGGATTTCCTCATCGGCGTGCATGGACAGGCCAGTGCCATGGTGGACGAGGCGGTGCGAGCCGGCCTTCCCGCGACCGCCGCGCGCTTTTTTGAGGATGCCAACGAGGCCGGCGACTTCCTGCGTACCGTGACGCACGCCGGCGACGCGGTCCTGTTCAAGGCGTCGCGCGGAGTGCGCGTGGAGCGGGCGCTCGAAAGGTTTATGGCCTGACCCATGCTGTACTACCTGCTCTACGAACGCCTCTTCCGCTACGCCACTCCGCTGCGCGTCTTCCGCTACGTCACGTTTCGCACGGCGTTCGCCTCGCTCACCGCGCTCTTCCTGTGCGTCGCCCTGGGACCCTGGCTCATCGGCAAGCTGCGGCAATTCCAAATCGGCCAGTTCATCCGCGAAGAAGGTCCCAAGTCCCACCAGAAGAAGGCCGGAACGCCCACCATGGGCGGCGTCCTCATCATCATTTCCATCGTCATCCCCACGCTTCTCTGGGCCGACTTGCGATATCCCTACGTGTGGGTCGCCATCGCCGCGCTGCTGGGGTACGGCTGGATCGGCTTCATGGACGATTACGCCAAGGTCACCCGCCGCCGCAATCTGGGGCTCACCGCCCGCGCCAAGTTGCTCTACCAGTTCGGCATGGGCTTCGTCTTTGCGGCGTTGCTGCTGTGGATGCGCGCCGAAGGCGAGTTTTCGACCGCTATGAACATTCCGTTCATCAAGCAGTTCAAGCCGTCGCTGCTCATCCTGTCTCTCTTGAAGAATCCCTGGACCTACGTGCTCGGGGTGCTGCCGTTCTGCATTTTCACGGCGCTGGTAGTCGTGTTCATGTCGAATGCCGTCAACCTCACCGACGGGCTGGACGGCCTGGCTATCGGACTCATGGTCATCGCCGCCGGCGCGCTCACCATGCTCACCTATGCCGGCGGTCACGCGCAGTTGGCCGACTATCTGCAACTGGCGCGCAACGCCCACACGTCGGAGTTGACTGTCTTCTGCGGATCGATGACCGGCGCCAGCCTGGGATTCCTCTGGTACAACGCCCATCCGGCGGAAATCTTCATGGGCGATGTCGGTTCGCTCGGTCTGGGCGGCGCCATGGCCGTCGTCGCGGTACTCATCAAACAAGAGGTGCTGCTGCTTTTTATCGGAGGCATTTTTATTCTCGAAGCTCTATCCGTAATCCTCCAGGTCGGAAGTTTCAAGCTCCGCGGCGGGAAGCGCATTTTCAAAATGGCTCCGCTGCATCACCATTTCGAGGCCCTCGGATGGGCCGAATCGAAGATCATTGCGCGCTTTTGGATCGCCGGCCTGGTGCTGGCGTTGTTCGCATTGACCACATTGAAGCTGAGATAACTATGGAACTGGAAGGCGCAAAAGTTCTGGTGGTTGGCATGAAGCGCTCCGGCATGGCCGCGGCCAGTCTGCTCACCAGTCAGAAGGCCATCGTCCGCGCTACCGACCTCCAGACGCTGGAGGCCTTGCCGGAGGCGCGCGAACTGCTGGAGCGGCTGGCCATTCCCTTCGAGACGCAGTCGCCCGCCGTGTTTGAAGGTTGCGGCATCATCGTCATCTCACCCGACGTTCCCGCCGACCTCCCGGTGCTGGTCGCCGCGCGCGAGCGGGGCGTGCAGGTCATCGGCGATCTCGAGCTGGCCGCGCCGCTGTTGAAAGGCATGACCATTGGGGTCACCGGATCGAATGGCAAAACCACCACCACCAGCCTCATCGGCCACATCCTGCGCGAGAGCGGCGTGGACGTGCAGGTGGGCGGCAACATCGGAACTCCCGTCAGCGCCATGGTGGCGAACTCGCGCCGGGGGCAGTGGAACGTGCTCGAACTTTCCAGCTTCCAGCTCGAAACCATCTCCACCTTCCGCGCGCACGTCGGCGTGGCCCTCAACGTCACGCAGAATCACCTGGATCGCCACCACACCTTCGAGCAATACGCCGCGGCCAAAGCCCGCCTCTTCGAGATGCAGCGCGCCGGCGACACCGCCGTCCTCAATGCCGACGATCCCGTCTGTACCGCCTTTGCCGCCAGCGGCCGCGCCACTGTGCGATGGTTCAGCCTGCTGCGCAGGTTCGCGCCCGGCGCCTGCATGGGCGGCGAGGAAGTGCTGCTCGACGGCCGTCCTCTGATCGGCATCCGCGATATCCCCATTCGCGGCCGCCATAACATTCAAAACGTCATGGCCGCGGCCATCGCTGCGTCCCGCGCCGGCGTCTCGCGGGAAGACATCGGGGCCGCCGTGAGCACCTTCCGCGCGGTGGAGCATCGCCTGGAGTTTGTCCGCGCCATCGAGGGAGTCGATTTCTACAACGATTCCAAAGCGACCAGCGTGGATGCCACCTTGAAGGCGTTGGACGCGTTTCCCGGCGGCTTGTGGGTGATCCTCGGTGGAAAAGACAAAGGACTGAATTATACCCCGCTGCGCGAGCCACTGGCGCAAAAGGCGCATGCCTCGCTACTGATTGGCGCCGCCGCGGGCAAGATCGCCTCCCAACTGGAGGGCGCCGTTCCGCTGGTCGATTCGAAAACTCTCGAGGAGGCCGTGGCGTATGCCTGGCAGCGTGCCGTTTCGGGCGACACCATCTTGCTGGCGCCCGCCTGCGCCAGCTTCGATCAGTTCCGCGGCTTCGAGCATCGCGGCGAAACCTTCAAGGAACTGGTCATGGGGTTAACTCCAAGGAGCTCAAATGGCCCAGCAGCTTAAGACCGACAAGATTCTGTTCGGGGCCGTCCTGGTGATGGTGTCGTTCGGCATGCTCATGCTCTACAGCGCCTCCAGCGTGATCGCCAAAATCGATCGCGGCTCGAGTTGGTACTTCGTCGTCCGGCAGCTCGAATGGGTGGTCGTCTCCGTCGGCGTCATGATGTTGTTGAAAGCCACCCCCTACCGCAAGCTGCAAAACCGCGCCGTGGCGTTCAGCACGCTGGGCATCACCTTCCTGCTGCTGGTGGCCGTCTACTTCGTCGATACCGTGCACCACCGCTGGTGGCGCGTCGGACCCGGCGGATTTCAGCCCTCCGAACTGGCCAAGCCCGTCCTGGTGGTCTTCCTGGCGTTCTTCGTCGCCTGGCGAGGCCGCGCCATCAACAACCCCCGCTACACCCTGCTGTCCGTCGCCGGCTCGCTGGGGCTGCTCATCTCCGGCGTCGCCATGGCCGACCTGGGGACGCCCGTCATCCTGGGGATCACCGTTCTTGCCGTGTTCTTCGTGGCTGGCCTCGAAATGCGCTACTGCGTCGCGGTGATCGCCGTGGGCTTGATCGGAGTGGTCGTCTTCATTCTCGCCGAGCCCTATCGCCTGGGCCGCGTGGTGCGCTTCTTCGACAAGGATTTCAAGTATATCGCCCTCGTCGATCCGCACGGCAAGATCCGCGACCGCATGAACCAGACGCTGCGCACGCGCGACACCAATTACCAGCTCGAGCAGTCGGAAATCGCGCTCGGTACCGGCGGCGTCGCCGGTCTCGGACTCATGAACGGCCGCCAGAAGCTGCTCTATCTGCCGTTCGCGCACACCGATTTCATCTACGCCGTGGTGGGCGAAGAGACCGGCATGGTCGGCGCCGTCGGCGTGCTGCTGGGCTTTCTGGTAATCGCCTGGCGCGGTTTGCGCGCCACCTTGCGCATGCGCGACGATTTCGGCCGTTACCTGGCCCTGGGAGCGACCTCCGTGATTGTAGTGCAGGCGCTGATGAATATCAGCGTGGTGCTCGGCATGATGCCCACCAAAGGCATTACCCTGCCCATGATGAGCTACGGCGGCAGTTCCCTGCTGAGCACCCTGGCGCTGCTCGGCATCCTCATGAATGTGAGCGAACATGCCGGCTAACATCTGCGAAAAAATTGGGACAGACTACTCTCTCCCAAGGCGCGCCTTTTGCGCCGCGCGGACAGAGCGGTCTGTCCCCTTTTTTTCGCCCCGTCCACAGAGTCCCGCGCTTTGCACTTCCGCCTTGGATGGAGCCGTACACCAATGACGCAACCGGCGAAGTTCCTCATGGCCGGCGGCGGCACCGGCGGCCACGTCATCCCACTGCTTGCTGTGGCGCGCGAACTGCGCCAGCGCGGGCACGAAGTGTTTTTTGTCGGAACCGACCGCGGCATGGAATCCCGCCTGGTCCCCGCCGAAGGGTTCGAGTTGCGCAAGATCTCCATCGGCGGACTGAATCGCGTAGGCTGGCGGCAGAAACTCTCCACGCTCATTCGTCTGCCTCTGGCGACGGCGCGGTCTCTCCAGTTGACGCGCGGCGTCGCCGGCGTCTTCAGCATGGGCGGATATGCCGCCGGCCCGCCTGTCATGGCCGCGCTGCTCCGCCGCATCCCCGTGGTGGTGATGGAGCCGAATGCCTTCCCGGGATTCACCAACCGCGTCGTGGGACGCCTGGTGTCGCGGGCGCTCGTCGCCTTCACCGAGGCCGCCCGCCATTTTCCTCAGGGACGCACCGAGCTGACCGGCCTGCCCGTGCGCGAAGAGTTTTTCCATCTCGCGCCCAAGCCGCGCGCTGCCGTGCTCGATCTGCTGATCACCGGCGGCAGCCAGGGCTCGCGCACCCTCAACAACGCCGCGCGCCAGAGTTGGCCGTTATTCCGCAGCGCCGGCTTCCCGGTGCGCATCCTGCATCAATCCGGGGCCGCGCAGCATGAAGAGTTACGCCGCGAATTTTCGACCGCCGGCCTGGAAGGCCAGGTGCTGCCATTCATCGCCGCCATGCCGGACGCTTTCGCCGCCGCCGACCTGGTAGTCTGCCGCTCGGGCGCCGGCGCCGTTTCCGAACTGGCGGCCGCCGGCAAGCCATCCGTCCTGGTGCCGCTTCCCTTCGCCGCCGACGACCATCAGACGCGTAATGCCGAAGCGCTCGAACGGGCCGGCGCCGCCCTCATGGTCCGCGACGCCGACATGAACGGCGAGAAGCTCTTTGCCGCCGTATCCCGGTTGGCCCGCTCTCCCGGCGTCCTGGAACGTATGGGAACGGCCGCCCGCACCCTGTCGCATCCCCTCGCGGCGCGCCGCGCGGCGGAAATTCTGGAGGAGGTGGCAGCGGCATAAATCGAGTTGAAGTTTGACAGAGGGTCCCATTAACCGAAACAATACAGTAAGCAAATGTTTTTTCGTCCGCAGCACGTGCACTTTACGGGTATTGGTGGAATTGGCATGAGCGGTATCGCCGAGGTTCTGCTGAACCTGGGCTACCAGATCAGCGGCAGCGATCTCAAGCTCTCGGCCATCACCGAAAGGCTCGCCTCCCTGGGGGCGCGGGTCTATGAAGGCCATGCCGCGTCCAACGTCGCCGGCGCGCGCGCCCTGGTGGTGAGTTCCGCCGTCGACGAACAGAATCCCGAAGTCCTGGAAGCGCGACGCCTGCAGATTCCCGTGATCCCCCGCGGCGAGCTGCTGGCCGAATTGATGCGTCTCAAGTATGGCATCGCGGTTTCCGGCAGCCATGGAAAGACCACCACCACATCGCTCACGGCAACCATCCTCAACCACGCCGGGCTCGACCCCACGGTGGTGGTGGGCGGACGCGTCGGCACCATGGGCGGCTCCAATGCGCGTGTCGGCCACGGCGAAATCCTGGTCGTGGAATCCGACGAAAGCGACGGCTCGTTCCTGAAGTTGGCGCCCATCATCGCCGTGGTCACCAACATCGACCGCGAGCACCTCGATCACTATGCGTCGCTCGAAGTCATCGAAGCGGCCTTCGTGGAATTCGTCAACAAGGTTCCGTTCTACGGCGCCGTCATCGCCTGCCTGGACGATCCCAACGTGCAGACTATTCTGCCGCGCATCAAGCGGCGGACCGTTACCTACGGAGCCGCCGCCCAGGCCGACGTGGAAGCCTCCGACATCGGCTGCGGCCACTTTTCAAGCGACTTCCGCGTGCGCTATCGCAGCACCGATCTGGGCCGCTTTCACCTGCGGATTCCCGGCCGTCACAACGTGCTCAATGCCACCGCCGCCCTCGCCGTCGCCATGGAGCTGGACGTCAAGCCCGACGTCATCCGTGAGGCGCTGGAAGCTTTCAGCGGCGTGGACCGGCGCTTTCAGGTGCGCGGCACGGAGCGCGGTATCACCGTGGTGGACGATTACGGCCATCATCCCACGGAGATTCGCGCCACCCTCGATGGGGCTCGCCAGTGCGGTTTCCGCCGCATCCACGTGCTCTTTCAGCCGCACCGTTTTTCGCGAACGTATCACCTCATGGACGAATTTGCCCGCGCCTTCCACCAGGCCGACAGCGTCTTCGTCATGGACATCTACGCCGCTTCGGAGAAACCCATTGAAGGCGTCACCGCCGAAGCCCTGGTGGAGCGGATCCGCCAGTTCGGTCATCGCGGTGTGGAATACGTCGGAACCCTGGATCGCGGAGTGGATGCTCTGGCCGCGGTGGCGCGCGAGGGCGACGCGGTGCTCACGTTGGGCGCGGGAAGCGTCTGGCAAGCCGGCGAAAAGCTGTTGGAGAAGTTGCGATCGGGAGCCGCAGGTTGAAATGGCAGTGAACTGAAATGGCGCGCGAAACCAAAAAGATCCCTCGGCGTCCGCGATGGCGGCTCTGGCTCGGCTGGGCCATCGGGCTGGGCCTCTGCGCGTCCAGCGCCGTAGCCGCCTACAAAGTGCACGATTATGCCATCTCGTCGCCGTCCTTCGCGTTGTCCCGCGAACGGCCAGAGGCCTTGTCTGTCGAAGGCCTGCACTACGCGCCGCGCTCCAAGGTACTGGGCCTGTTTGCCGCCGATTTCGATCGCAGTATTTTCGCCGCGCCTCTCGGAGAACGCCGCCGCCGCCTGCTCGCCATCGATTGGGTGGAGGATGCTTCCGTCTCGCGCATCTGGCCGGATCGTCTGGTGGTGCGCATCCGCGAGCGCAAACCGGTGGCCTTCGTCTCCTTCCGCTCCGGCGTGCTGCTCATCGATGCCCATGGCGTCCTGCTCGATCCCCCGGCGCTGTCGCATTTCACCTTCCCCGTGTTGAGCGGCGTACGCGAAGATCAGGATGAAGGACAGCGCGCCGAGTGCGTGCGTACGCTGCTGCAGGTGCAAAAAGACTTGGGCGGCCACGCCCGCGACATCTCCGAGGTGAACATCGCCGATCCGGACAATGTTCTGGTGGTGGTGCGCGTCGACAATGGGACGGCCGAACTGCTCATGGGAGATTCCGGCTTCGGCGCCCGCTACCAGAGGTTTCTCGGTCATTACGCCGAGATCCGCAGGAAGTCGCCGAACGGAAGAACCTTCGATTTGCGGCTGGACGATCTCATCACGGTGAAGGAATAAGCGGGCCATGGCAAGCAAACCCATCTTCGCGGTTGGACTCGACGTGGGCAGCCTGCGCACCCGTCTCGTCATCTGCGTCCTGGAGCGTGGACGCCTGCGGTTTCTGGGCTGTGCGTCGGTCGAATCCCAGGGCTGGATGAAGGGCCGCATCGCCAACCAGCGCGCCGTGTCCGAATCCATCCTCGCCGCGCTGCGCGAAGGCGAGCGAAACGCCGGTGTCGGCATCGGATCCGCCGTGGTCGGCATGGGCGGTCCCACTGTGCGCGGAGCCAACGCCCGTGGACCCGTGGAACTGGGGTTCACCCGCGAAATCGATCAGCGCGACGTCAACCGCGCCGTCGACCGCGCCCTCATGGTGCGCTTGCCGGAAGACCGCATGATTCTGCAATTGTTTCCGCAGGACTGCGTGGTGGACGGCCACCCCGGCCATCGCGACCCGCGCAAGATGATGGCTTCGCAACTGGAGATCAACGTTCACCTGCTGGTCGGCGGCGTCCAGGAGCACCATTCGCTAGTGGGCGCCGTCAACCAGGCGCATCTCACCGTGGAAGAGACCGTCTTTGAAGCCTTTGCTTCCTGGTACGCGTCGGTTCCCGAAGAGGACCGGCGCGAGGGTCTGGCGGTGGTCGACATCGGAGCGCACTCCACCGAACTGGCCGTCTATTACGGCGACTCCATGCACCTCGCCTCCACCCTGGCGATTTGCGGCGATCATTTTACCCGCGACCTCGCGCAGGGGCTCTGCCTCAGCTTCGACGACGCCGAGCGCGTCAAGCTGGAGTATGGATGCGCCGTCTCCCAGAACACTTCGGAGAAGGTTCATGTGGAATTGCCCACCCCCGAAGATCGCGAGACCCGCTACGCACACCGCCGCTTCATCAACGAGATCCTGGAGGCCCGCGCCGTGGAGTTGTTCCGCTTTGTGCGCGCCGAACTGGTCCGCGTCAGCATGGAGAACGCTCTCGTGGGCGGCGTATTTCTCACCGGCGGCGGCGCGCGCCTGCCCGACCTGTGGGATGTCGCCGAGCGCGAACTGCAATGCCAGGCGCACTACGGCCTGGTCAACGGAATTATGGATTGGCCGGATTCCCTGAAGGATCCGGAATGGACAACCGCCGCGGGACTCGCTATGTATTCGGCGAAACTCAAGGCCCAGGCCGAGCAGACGCGCGAGGATGCCGGCTGGCTGGGGAAAATGCTTCGTTAATCGGGAGGTGACGGATGGGGCTCATCGATTCGGACATGGACGATCTGAAGTATGAGATCGAAGAAGAAGCGCGCATCGGTACGCGGATCAAGGTGATCGGTGTCGGCGGCGGCGGTTGCAATGCCGTGGCCCGTATGGTCAGGGAAGGACTCGAAGGAGTCGAATTCCATGCCATGAATACCGACCTGCAGGCACTCTCCGCATGCAATGTGCCCAACAAATTGCAACTCGGCGCCAAGATAACCAACGGGCTCGGCGCCGGGTCCAATCCCGAGATCGGCCGCCAGGCCGCCCTCGAGAATACCGACCACATTGTCGAGCTGCTGCAAGGCGCCGACATGGTCTTCGTCACCGCCGGCCTCGGCGGCGGCACTGGAACCGGCGCTGCTCCCGTCATCGCCAATCTCTCCAAGGAACTGGGCGCCCTTACCGTCGCCGTAGTCACCAAGCCGTTCGGCTTCGAAGGACCGCGCCGCATGCGCATGGCTGAAGAGGGACTCGCCAGGCTGGCCTCCATGGTGGATACCGTCATCGCCATTCCCAACGACCGTCTGCTGTCCCTGGTGCCCAAAGGCGCCAGCTTCTTCGAAGCCTTCAAAGTGGCCGACGATCTGCTCCGCCAGGCGGTGCAGGGCATCAGCGACATCATCGTCACGCCCGGCCTGATCAATCGCGATTTCTCCGATATCAAAGCCACCATGGTGGGCATGGGCTATGCCATGATGGGCACGGCCACCGCCTCGGGCGAGAACGCCGCCGTGGAAGCCGCCCGCCAGGCCATCAGTTGCAAACTGCTGGAAGATTCGCGCATCGCCGGCTCGCGCGGCGTCCTCATCAACATCACCGGCTCCAGCCAGTTGGGCTTGCACGAAGTCAACGAAGCCTGCACCATCATCCGCGAAGCCGCCGAATGCGAGGATGTGCAGATCAACTTCGGCGTCATCCTCAACGAATCCATGGCGGACTCGGTGAAGATCACGGTGATCGCCACCGGCTTCCAGCCCGAGCGCGAGCCGGTCCCCGATCGCCGTCCCACCAATGGCGCCGTTGCCGTCCCCGTCACGCGCGTGCGCCCCCCCGTGCCGGTCGCCGCCGCGCCCCCGCCCCCTCCTCCTCCGCCGCCTCCGGTGGTCGAGCCGTTGCCCGCCGCCGTGGTGGCGCAGGAGCCCGAAATCGAGCAGATGGTGCTCACCGAAGCCGAACCCGAGCCCGAACCCCTGCTCGATCTCGACGACCTGGACACCCCCGCCTACCTCCGCCAGGGCCGTCTCCTAAATTAGTCTGGTGGTCCAGATGCTTAAGCGAGGCAGGTTGTTAACCTGCGGCGGGTTGTGAACAGTTGTGAACCCGCCCTCTCGATCAGTCCGCCGGCTCCCGGGGCGAAGCCAGCTTACCCGCCCCCACATGCGATAATCGAAGTTCTCATGACAGCCCGCGTCTTTGTGACCTTCAAAACTACGGTGCTCGATCCGCAGGGACAGACCGTGTGCTCCGCGCTTCACGGACTCGGCTACCCCGGAATCAGCGACGTGCGCCAAGGCAAGTTCTTCGAGATCTCCTTCGCCCCGGACACCACCCGCGACCAGGCCCGCCAGGATATCGAGGCCATCGCCCACGATGTTCTGTCCAACCCGGTGATCGAAGAGTACCGCGTCGAGATCCTCGACTGAACTGACCGCTCGCTCGGTTCGCCCCCGCCGGTCCACCTATAATGAACCTATGTGTGGAATCGTCGGTTACATCGGTTCGCATCGGGCCGTACCCATCATTTTGGAGGGATTGAAGCGCCTCGAGTACCGGGGTTACGATTCGGCCGGTCTGGCTGTCTATTGCGATGACAACCAGCTCGCCGTGCGGCGCGCCAAAGGCAAACTCCGCAACCTGGAAGATGCCGTGCGAATGAACCCCGTCGATGGCGCCTGCGGCATCGGCCACACCCGCTGGGCCACCCACGGACGGCCCACCGAGGAGAACGCCCATCCCCATCGCGACTGCAAAGGCGATGTGGTGGTGGTGCACAACGGCATTGTGGAAAACTATGTGACCCTCAAGCACGAGCTGTCCGCCGAGGGCCACGTCTTCAAGACGGAAACCGACACCGAAGTCATCGCCCACCTGGTGGAGAAGCACCTCGAAGGCAACCTGGAAAGCGCCGTTCGCGCCGCCGTCAAGGAGATTACGGGCGTTTTCGCGCTGGCCGTCATCTGCAGCTCCGACCCGAACAAAATCGTCGCCGCGCGCTCCGGGCCGCCGGTGGTGATCGGCATCGGCGACGATGAATATTTCGTGGCATCCGACGTCCCCGCCATCCTCAGCCACACGCGCGATATGTTTTTCCTGGCCGATGGCGACATGGCCGTGCTCACCCCGGACGGCGTGCACCTCAGCGATTTCGACGGACGCCCCGTCAACCGCCAGGTGACGCATGTCCTGTGGGATCCCATCCTGGCTGAAAAGGGCGGATTCAAGCACTTCATGCTCAAGGAGATTTACGAGCAGCCGCGCGCCGTTCGCGACACCACGCTGGGCCGCGTGGGTCTCGACACCGGGCAGATCTTTCTCGATGAAATGGACATCATGCCGGCCGAATTCGCGCAATTCCGCCAGATCCGTATCATCGCCTGCGGTACCAGTTGGCACGCCGCCCTGGCCGGCAAGTTGATGATCGAGAAGCTCTCCGGTATCCCCGTGGAAGTGGATTACGGCAGCGAGTTCCGTTATCGCGACCCCATCGTCGCGCCCGATTCGCTCACCGTCGTGATCTCCCAGTCCGGCGAAACCGCCGACACTCTGGCCGCCCAGCGCGAGGCCAAGCAGAAGGGTTCGAAGACTCTGGCCATCTGCAACGTGGTCGGCTCCATGATCACGCGCGAGGCCGCCGGCACCATTTACACGCATGCCGGACCGGAGATCGGCGTGGCGTCCACCAAGGCCTTCACCTGCCAGTTGACGGCGCTCTTCATTCTGGCGATGTATCTGGGCCAGGCCCGCAAGTATCTGGACGAAAGCGCGTCCCGCTGCCTCATGCAGGAACTGCTGCGCATCCCTGGCAAGCTGGAAGCCGTCTTATCGAACGACGCCATTTACGAATCGCTGGCGCGCGACTTCTACCACGCCTCCGACGCCCTCTATTTGGGGCGCGGCGTCCACTTCCCCATGGCGCTCGAAGGCGCCCTCAAGCTGAAGGAAATCTCCTACATCCACGCCGAGGGCTACCCCGCCGGCGAAATGAAGCACGGACCTAACGCGCTGATCGACGACAAGCTTCCCGTAGTCGTGCTGGCCGCCCATGACCCAACGCGGCCCGAGAGCCGCGTGCTGTACGAGAAGACGCTGTCCAATATTCAGGAAGTGAAAGCACGCGAAGGCATCGTCATCGCCGTCGTGACCGAGGGCGACGAACTGGTGAAGAAGATCGCCGACCACGTGATCGAGATTCCCCAGGCGCACGACCTGCTGACGCCCATTCTCGAAGTGGTCCCGCTGCAATTGCTGGCCTATCACATCGCCGTCCGCCGCGGCTGCGACGTCGATCAGCCCCGCAACCTCGCCAAAAGCGTCACCGTCGAATAGACCAAGGCTCTGTGTAATACAGTTGGCCCAAGATCCTTCCCGCCTTTGGAACCGCGACCGCAGGGAGCGGCCCGGCGAAGAATTACAGTTTCATGCAGGAACAATCGAGAACCGAGGGTCTCCCGTCTGTTGCGCGGGCCGCTCCCTCCGGTCGCGGTTCCAAAACGCCCCGACGCCGATTTTGACTGCGGCTCTGCTGCTGTGTGGGCCAGGTCGGGGGTGCCTTTGGATCCGGCGGGTGTCTGCCCCCCGCCGCCCTACTCCGCCTCTTCCAACAGCCTCACCAGCGCGTACAGCGCCTGGTTCGTCGGCGCTGCCACGCCCAACTCCGCTCCCCGCCGCACCACGAACCCGTTCAACGATTCGATCTCCGTCCGCCGCCCGCGCTCGATATCCTGCGCCGTCGACGACATCGCGCCGCTCATCGCCTCGCCCAGCCGCAGGACCGCCGCGTTCATGGCGTCGCGCGCCAACCCGACACCCGCGGCCGCCGCTACCGCAATCACCTCATCCACCACCTGTGCCATTAACTCGCGCGCGGCCGCGGAGTGAACGACGCGCCCATAGCGCGCCCTGCCCAGCGCCGACACCGCATTGTACGCGCAGTTCATGATCATCTTCGTCCACAGGTCCGCCGCGAGGTCTCGCGAGATCCGGCAGGGAATTTCCGCCGCCTCAAACAGCGACGCCAGCCGCGGCAAGTCCGTGCCCGTGTCGAGCAGGTCTCCCAGCACCAGGTCGCCGCGTCCGGAATGCTTCACGTGTCCCGGAGCGGCCATGGCGGCGGCCACATAGACCACTGCGGCCAGCGCCCGGATGCCCGTGGCCGCATGGATCCGCGCCACATTGTCTACGCCGTTCTGCAGGCTCACCACCGTGCTACCCGGCGACAGGAACGGCAGCAGCGCCGCCGCGGCCGATTCGGTATCTCCGGTCTTCACGCAAAACAACACGATCTCCGCGTCCCGCACGGCCCCCAGTTCCGTCGTCGCCGGCACCGCGATCCGCTCCGTTCCGCCCGCCCGCTCCAGCAGCAGGCCCTCCCGTACTATCGCGTCCACGTGCGCCTGCCTGCCGATCAGCGTTACCGGCGCGCCGGCCCGCGCCAGCATGCCGCCGAAATAGCAGCCCACCGCGCCCGCGCCCATCACGGCGAACGGCGGCCAGACTCGATCCGAAGTGTTCACGGGTGTGCTCAGACCTCAAGCATATCGCAGCCGTTCCCCACCTTCGCTACAATTTCATTTGCAACAATTCTCACATCGCCTGTCCATTTCCACCCACGGCAAGGGCCTGTACGAAATCACCTCCAAAGTGGGCCACTGGCTCGCCGATCAACCCGTCAGCCGGGGACTGCTGACGCTCTTCGTGCAGCACACCTCGGCCTCGCTCACCGTGCAGGAAAATGCCGATCCCGACGTGGTCTACGATCTGAATGCCTTTTTCAGCCGCCTGGCGCCGGAAGACAACCGCCTCTACCGGCACACCGTCGAGGGTCCCGACGACATGCCGGCGCACATCCGCTCCGCTCTCACCCTGACGCAGCTCTCCATCCCGGTGGAGGACGGCCGCATGACCCTCGGAACGTGGCAGGGCATCTATGTATTTGAGCACCGCTCCGCCCCGCACCGCCGCAGTGTGGTGTTGCACCTGCTCGGCGAGTGACAACGTGACATAATATGGCACTGGAGGTCGTTCATGACACCGAAAGCAACCGTGCGCCACTCCGGGGACGTGGCCATCGTCGATTTAGCCGGAAAGATCACCCTGGGAGATGGCAGCGGGTTGGTGCGCAACACGATTAAGGACCTGCTCGCCGCCGGGCACAAGAACATCGTGCTGAACCTCAAGGAAGTCGGATATATCGACAGCGCCGGTCTGGGTGAGATCGTCGGAGCGTATGCCACCGTCGCCAACCAGGGCGGCGAGGTCAAGCTCCTCAACACGCAGGGAAAAGTGAAAGACCTTCTGCAGGTTACCAAGCTCTACACCGTGTTCGCCGCTTTTGACGACGAGGCAGCCGCCGTGCGCAGCTACGCGGCCGGCGCAGCATCCGCCTGATCTGTGCGCTGTTGTACAATTGAATTTCCTGCTTGAGGTCAAATTCGACGGCTGTTGTCGTGCCTGGTGTTTGGAACTGCCGCGCCGGCTGATCTCCTGGTCGAGGGCCGTTTGAAGTTGAATCTGTTACCACGAGCCGTATTCACGCTTTGGTTATCGATGCTTGCCGGCGGGGCGTGCCATGCGCAGGAAGCAACGGCCCAGCCGTCCGACCCCAAACCGGCCACCGAACTGGCTCCCAACCACCCTCCAGCCTACCAACCCGCGCCGCGTAAGCCGTTCTTCAAGCGATGGTTCAGCGTGGAAGCCGCCGGAGCCACCCTGCCCAGCGCCATCTTGCAACAGATCCACGACTGGCCGGCGCAGTGGGGTAAGGACCGGTTGGGATTCGAAAAACGCGTCGGCTCGCTCTACGGCCAGTTTGTGGTCGGCGTGACCATTGAAGACGCGGTCAAGCTAATCCACAAGGAAGATACCCACTATCGCCGGCTGGGCGACGGCAACTTCTTCAAGCGGACGGCGCACGTCATCACCGGAACCGTGACGGCGCGCACCCCCGATGGCGGCCGTACCGTGGCGTGGGCGCTCCCGGCCAATGCCTACGGCAGTTGGGCCGTCGCCACGCTGTGGAGCCCGCGCGAGTTCCGCAACGCCCCGTCCATTCTGGAATGGGGAACCGCCGGCATGGGCGGTACCGGCATTGCCAACTTCACCAGGGAATTCTGGCCCGATATCCGCGGCATCTTCCACAAGAAAAAATAGCCGCCGGCCGCTCAACCTTCGTAGGGAAAGCGGTTGATGGAGCGGATGCACTCCGACAGCGCATCCAGCATGGTCTTGCCCCACCCTACCGGCTTGAACGGCGCAGTCTTCTGATTGACTTCCTTGTCCGCCTGGGCGAAGAAATTCATGGTGGGCTCCTTCGGCGTGACGTATTCCCTCACCGTAATCAGGAATTCGATCTCGCCGGCGGCTTGCAGCTTCTTGACGGAAAAGAGATGCACTTCCGCGAGTTCCTGCGATGGATGCGTCTGGGCGAAGCCCCAATCTCTCATGCCCTATAGCATATCGTGGCGATGGGCCACGCGCGACACCGCATTCACCAGCTTGCGGTACGGGATGTCCTGGTAGCTCTCAAAGCTCAGCCACTCGCCGTCGCGCCAGCTCGAGTAATACCAGCGCGACAGCAGCGCCAGGTATTCCTGCCGCTCACGCACCGTGCGGCGGCGCGGCTCGGCGCCGGCAAATACTTCGCGCAGCGCCCGGTCGAGCGGCACCGGCTTGCCCTCGTGGACCTCGAAGCTCAGCCGCCGCGGCTCCAGCCAGATCCCCTCGCGCACCAGCCACAGTTCCACCGCTTCCGCCGATACCGACCGCGTAATCGCCACGCCGCTCAGCCGGTCCACGTCGCGCGCCAGCTCATCGCGCAGTTTCAGCACGTCCTGCACTTTCTCCAGACGCTTGTGCTGCCGCGCCGCTTCTTCGAACTGCATCTCTTCGCTCAGCCGGTCTCGCGACCGTTCAATCGCGTCCAGCATCGACCGGCCGTCGGTGCGCAGAAATTCCGCCGCGCGCTCCACCTCGTGGCCGTACTCGGCCGCACCCACCACCAACTGGCAGGGTCGCAGGCACATGCCCATTTCTCCGTAGATGCAGCCCGGATGGTCGGCCGACGGCGCCAGGTCCTCCTGGCAGCGCCGCACCTGGAACAGATCCAGAAATTGCCCCTCGAACCGCTCCGCCGACGCCCGCGACCGGAACGGCCCGAAATGCAGGCCCGACGACCGCGTCAAGTGCGTGGTCACGTGGCTGCGCGGAAACTCGTTGGCCATCACGATGCGGACGTACAGCGGCAGCCGCAGTCGCAGCACTTCCAGGTACTTCTCGGGAAACAGCCGGCGCGCCTCCTCGTACAGGGTCACGCTGGCTTCCAGTGCCGACCCGGTGAACCGGTACTCGATGCGCCGCACCGTGTGGCGCAGGTTCAGCAGCCGCGATGGTTTGTCGCGCTCCCGCAGCAACCGCAGCAGCCGGCGGCGCAGGAACGCCGTCTTCGAGAGGTGCGGGTCGCCTTCCCTGGGCCACAGCACGAAAACCGCCGGATGGTTCGGCAGGGCTTCCAGCGCCGCGTCGAGCAGCGAGAGGTCTTCGCCAACGTCGATCGCCGTCATCATCCCGACCGCGGATACAGCACCAGGTAGGAATCCAGATCGAGCGGCGACACCCGCGCGATGGCCAGGTTCTCCGCCACGTGCTCCGGCCGGCCCATGCCCACCAGCGCCACCGCGATTCCCGGCGTGGAACGCGTGAACTGAATGGCGCGCTGCGCGTGCGTGTCGAGGTCCTGCGTCGCGCCCCGCGGCGGATGGGGCAGTCCGCGAGCCAGTTTTCCCTGCATCAGCGTGCCGCTGGCCACCACTGCGATCCCCAGCCGCGCCGCCGAATCCAGCACGCTCTCGGGCTCTCCCGCAAACGCCTCCGTCATCGCCAGGTTAAAGGGAAGCTGAATCACGTGGAAGTGGTGTTCCGCGCCGCCTTCCCGCTGTGCAATCTCGGCCAGCCGCGGCAAACTGAGCTGACCCGGCACGCGGTATCCGTCCCAGGTGGCCGTCCCATAGCGCCGAATCTTGCCCGCCGCCACCAGTCTCTCCAGGCGGCCGAAGGCCCCCGCGATGCGCTCCTCGAATACCTCCCGGCTGACAAAATCCAGCTGCGTCTCCGGATTGTGGAGATAGAAAATGTCGAGCGTGTCGATGCCCAGGTTCACCAGGCTGCGCTCGATCTGGTCCTCCAGGAAGTCCGGATCCATGGAATGCATGCCACCGGCGACATCCTTCTGCTGCAGAAACCCCGGCACCGCGCCCGGCGTCAGGAATCCGGCCTTGGTGGCCACCACCATCTCTTCCCGGCGGAGTTGCCGCAGCGCCGCGCCCATGGAGCGCTCCGACCGCTGGTTTCGGTAGTTGATGGCGCAGTCGAAGAAATTGATACCCTGCCGTCCCGCCGCGACCAGCGCTTCGGTGTACGCTGCATCCGCCGCGTCGCTGGCGGCGCCCAGGTACGTGCCGATTCCCAGGCTCGAAACGCGCAGGCCGAAGACCGTTCGATAAAATCCGGCATCCCTGAATTCCGGAAACCGTCCGGCATAGGTCACCGTGCCTTCGGCGGTGGCGTGCATGCTACTCCGATACGGCTTTGGACTCGACCAGGCCGCGGATTCCGGCCAGAAACTCATCCAGCGTCTTGGCGCCCTGGTCGCCGTGTTTGCGATTGCGCACGGCCACCTGTCCGTTCTGCTGCTCGCGGTCCCCCACCACCAGCATGTAGGGGATCTTCTGCAGTTGCGCCTCGCGGATCTTCAGGTTGACCTTCTCGCTGCGTTCGTCAATGCTCACGCGGATGCCGGCCGCTTCCAGCTTGTCGCGGATGCCGCGGGCATATTCCGTCTGCCGGTCGGTAATCGGCAAGACCGTCGCCTGCACCGGCGCCAGCCACAGCGGAAACGCCCCGGCGTACAGCTCGATGAGGTAGGAGATCATGCGCTCCATGGTGCTGACGATGGCGCGGTGAATCATCACCGGCCGGTGCTCCTTGCCGTCGGCGGCCACGTAGGTGAGCGCGAACTGGTTGGGCAGGTGGAAATCCACCTGGATGGTGGAGTAGGTTTCCTCGTGCCCCATCACGTCGGCCAGTTGGATATCGAGCTTCGGCCCGTAGAACGCGGCCTCGCCTGGCGCCACGCGGTAGGGCAGGCCGAGTGAATCCATGGCCTCGCGCAACACGGTCTCGCCGAGCTCCCACATGGCGTCGTTGTCCACGTACTTCTCTTTGTTGGTCCTGTCGCCGAGCGACAGCCGGTAGCTGTACTTGGTGATGCCCAAGTCGCGGTAGCACTGCTCCACCAGCTTCATCACCTTGGTGAACTCTTCTTTGATCTGGTCGGGGGTGCAGAAAATGTGCGCGTCGTTGAGCGTCATGCAGCGGACGCGGCTCAAACCGCTCAGCGCACCCGACCGCTCGTATCGGTACATGGTGCCCAGTTCGGCGATCTTCACCGGCAGGTCGCGGTAGCTGCGCTGCTTCGATTCGTACACCAGGATGTGATGCGGGCAGTTCATGGGCCGCAGCACCATTTGCTCGTGTTCCAGCTCCATCACAGGGAACATGTCCTCGTGATAGTGTTCCCAGTGGCCCGACCGCTTGTAGAGATCCACCTTGGCCAGGTCCGGCGTATAGACATGCTGATACCCCAGCGCCCGTTCGCGCTCCAGGATGTACTCTTCCAGCAGGCGGCGGATGGTGGCGCCTTTGGGAAGCCACAGCGGCAGGCCCGCGCCCACGGTTTCGCTGACGGTGAACAGCTCCAGTTCCTTGCCCAGCCGCCGGTGGTCGCGGCGTTTGGCTTCTTCCAGCCGGGCCAGGTAGGCTTCCAGATCCTGCTTCGAAAAGAAGGCGGTGCCGTAAATGCGCTGCAACTGTTTGTTGTGCTCGTCGCCCTTCCAATAGGCGCCGGCGATGGAAAGCAGTTTGAAGGCCTTGATCTTGGACGTGTTGGGTACGTGCGGGCCGCGGCAAAAATCGATGAAATACGGCCCCAGCGTGTATTCCGAGAAGACTGCGCCGGCGCGCTCCGTGATCAGCTCGCACTTCATCCAGGCGTCGGCGTATTTCTTCAGACCCTCTTCCTTGGGAGTGTAAATCCGGTCGTAGGGCAGATGGCGCGCCTGGATCTCCCACATCTTCTTTTCGATCTTTTCGAGATCTTCAGGGGTGAACGGCGTGGCGCGGTCGAAATCGTAATAGAATCCGGTTTCGATGGGCGGTCCGATACCCAGCTTGGTCTCCGGGTACAACTCGAGCACCGCCGCCGCCAGCAGGTGTGCGGTGGAATGGCGGTAGACTTCGAGCGCTTCGGGGTTTTTGGAGGTGAGGATCTCGACTTTGGCGTCCGTCTCGATCGGCCGGTTGAGATCGTACAGGTCGCCATTCACCCGGGCGACCAGGGCGGCGTCGGCGAGCCGCGGGCTGATGGAGCGGGCGACGTCCAAAGCGCTGGAGCCGGCCGGAACGGGCTTCTGGCTGCCGTCGGGCAGGGTAATCTGAATTTCACTCATAGGGAAACTTCAGCGTAACATTTCTCCATTTCGCGCGGCTCCGTATGGCGCCGTACATCGCCACTTGTAAACGAAATCGGCGGCCGCCGGCGGGGCTCGGGCGGCAAGCGGGCGCGATTGTTATCATGGAATCACGGTTCTATGCCCGTTTCCAGCCAAGCCGGGATTGACGACGCCACTCTTGTGACGCAAACTCGCGAGGGCGATGCGCGTTCCTTCAGCGAACTGGTGAAGCGCTATGAGGGCAAAGTATTCCGCCTGGCGCAGCATGTCACGCAGAACCGCGAAGACGCCGAGGACGTGCTGCAGGAGACGTTTCTCAAGGCTTACGAGCATCTGGACCAGTTCCGCGGCGATTCCAAGTTCTACACCTGGATCGTACGGATTGCAGTCAACCAGGCGCTCATGAAGCTCCGCCGCCGGAAGACCGACAAGTCGGTGTCGCTTGATGAGACCATCGATACCGGCGAAGATACCATCGTGCGCGAGATTGCCGCTTGGGACGAGGACCCGGAGCAGCAATTCTCTCGGGAAGAATTGGGCGGCATTTTGGATAACGCGGTGCAGAGCCTGGAACCGATCTACCGGTCGGTGTTTGTGCTGCGGGATATTGAAGATCTCTCCACGGAAGAGACGGCGGAGGCCTTGGAGCTCTCCGTTCCGGCGGTGAAGAGCCGCCTGTTGCGGGCGCGCCTGCAACTGCGCGAGAAGCTGACGCGCTATTTCAAGCGTAAGGGAGACGACCTCTTTGCTTACCTGTAAGGACTTTCTGCGCGAGCTGAGCGACTTCCTGGACGAAAACCTCGATGCGGAAATTCGGGCCAAGCTGGAGCAGCACATCACCGAGTGCCCCAACTGCTGGGTGATCGCCGACACCACCCGCAAGACCATCAAGATCTACAAGGGCATGGAGCCGTATCCGATTCCGAGCGACATGGAAGAGCGCTTGATGGAGGCGCTTGAGCGGAAGATGGCCTCCGGCCAGAAGTAGCGGCCCGGCCGAAGACCGGTCCGCTACTGCACGGCGATCGTCACGCTGGGCTGGCTTCGCCTGGAACTGACGGCAGCGCCCACTGAAACCGTCATCGAGACGGCCGTACCGGCGGCCACGGTTGGCGGAATGATGGCATTGATCTGCACCAGGCCGGCCACCGCGCCGGGAGCCGCTCCCGCGTAGCTCACCACCGCCGGCTGTCCGGCGATATCCACCCGCACCGTATTGTCCGCCAGTCCGGCCGCGGCGGTGGCTACTACCCCATCGGGGACCGATGTAGCCAGATCGCCCATGCCGGTGGCATAGATCAGGATGGTGGATCCGGCGGCCGCGGCATTCTTGGCCGAGTTGATGGAATAGGTTCCGCTGGTCGAATTGTAATTCAGCACGGCCGCCTGTCCCTGTCCCAGCCCGCCGAACGTGAAGGCGCCGGGATCCTCCAGCACCACCATCAGATTGAATGGCTGCGTCGCCACGGCCGGCGTGGTGTTGGTGTTGAGCACTTGGACGGAAACCGTCGGATTGGTGGTATTGATCACCGTCGCCACCGCGACCGGCACAATCGCGTTGATCTGGTTCCCCGACGTCATGATAATGGGGGCATAGACCGGCGGATTGCTGCCAATGAGGAACACCACCTGGATTCCGTTCAGGATGGTCGGATAGGTCTGCGGAGTTCCCGCCGGTGTAGCGGTCTGGACGCCGGCCGAGCCGAGATTCTGGCCAAAAATCGAGACGATCTCGCGCGGGGAAACCGAGGTGGTGCCGCTGGCTACGGGATCGGACCCGCCCGATCCGGTCCACACCGAGGTCGACAGGTAGCTGGCGGCGTTCACCACGGAAGTGATCAGAGGAACGGTCGGATCGCTCACCGTGAATAGAATAGTGACTGGCAACTGCCCGGGATTATCGGGTGGCGCCGGATTGGTCACCGCCAGTGTCCAGACTCCCGGAGTGGTCAGGTATCCGCTGTTCACGACCGCCTGCAGAACCTGCCGGCTGAGCAGCGTCGACGTCAGCGTGACCGGCGGATTGTTGCCCTGCTGCAACGTCACCACCGACGTGCTGAAGAAGTTGTCTCCGTAAATCGTAATGATCGGATTGACCACCGGCGCCGCAATCACGCTCGAAGGGAAGATGGAATTCAGCAACGGCGGTCCGGCCGATACCACTAGATTCACCGAGATCACCGCCGTGCCGTTGGAGGCGCTGGTCGCCGCTATGGTGATGGTGCCTCCGTAACTGCCGGGGTTGAGGGCCTCGAGAGTTGCCAGGTCCAGCGTCACGATAATCGGAACATAGGACCCCGAGAGCGCCACCCCGCTGGTTTGCACCGTGGGCAGCTGGTTGGACGTATTCACTCGCAGCCAGACCGCCGTCTTGGAAGCCACATTGGCCGCGGTGACATTGAACGGAATGATGGCGCCATTGGTCGACACGTCCAACTCGGCCGACACCGGCGAAGCCGCGCTGGTGCCTGTGGTGAAGCTGAACGTCAATGTCGGTGACGCCGAGCCGGAGGACGCCGACGTGTAATTCGCGGATGGCGATGTCACCGCCAGCGTCGACGGGGGATTGGAGATCAACAGATTCGCCGACACCACCGCCGGGTTGCTGCTGGCGGGCACGGTGTTGACAATAATGGTGCCCACGTAGCTTCCGGGAGTCATGCCGGTGGGGTTGACTACCACCGACAGCGCCAGGGGTGCATAGCCGGTATACGGTGTGACCGTCAACCAGCCCTGCGGCGTGGAGGTGACCGTCACGCTCAGAGGCAGGGTATTGATGGAGGTCGGCAGCGTCACCGTGACCTTAGCGGCCGCCGGAAACGTGGTGCTGTTGACTTGATAACTGAAACTCAACGAAGCCGGGGTGGCCGTGGGACCGGTCGATTGCGCGTGTACGCACCACGCCGACACGATCAGCGATACCAGAAATTTGGCGCTCTTCATAGCACTCTCTTCTCAGGTATCTGATCGGCTGATTACAGAAAAACTGTAGGGTAGGAGGGAAAACCGGCCGGCGGCTCCAGCCGGACTTGCCGGAGCCGCCGGCCGTGAGTCTACTTAGCAGAGGGCTGCCATCAAAGCGCCGCGCGCCGTGGAATTGAGCGGGTCGGCGGCCACGCGCACTTCCGACAGCCGGACCGGGAAGTCTTCGGCTTGCAGGACCGCGTTGAAATGCTCGGTAAACCCTTCCGGCATGGCGGTGCCGCCGCTCAAGACCAGGGGAATCGAATGGTCCAGTTTGGGCAGGCGCTGGGAGGACGAGATCTGCGCGCGGAGATTCTCGGTGAGGTGCTCGATCATCTCCTGGTAGTACACGTTGAGGGCGTTCTGTACCCGGTCGGCGGTTAACCCGTTGAGGCGGAACGACTGCTCTTTGAGGATTCGCAACCGCGTCGACAGCTCCCCGGTCACCACCGACGCCTGCGCGTCGATGAAATCGCCGGCTTTGGGCACGCTGAAGCTGATGACCGGCACGGAGAGCACTGCCAGGCAGATGTTGTTCAATCCACTGCCGCAGGAGATGCCGATTCCGGTGTAGTTGGAGGCGCCTAATTCGCCGAACACCACCGCCAGACCTTCCTCGATGGGGGTTGCCTGGTAGCCCAGGTCGGTCAGAATCTGCCGGATGGAGGCCTTATGATAATGAATGCCGCTCTCGCCGCCGGCGCCTTCGGCGGGCACGCTGAAGAAGACCTTTTGACCCTGCCGCACCGCGCGTCCCAGCAGCTTGCCAATGATCATCGTCACCACGCCCAGGCTGTGCGGTTCCTGGGGATTGAGTACGCCGTTGGCCATGGGACGCCGCAGTTCTACGTGAAAGACTTCCGCAAACCGCTGCGCATCGTTTCCCGCCACCACGATTTCCGTGTCGCGCACGACGTGAAACACGTTCTCGCGCAGCAGCAGGCTCTCCGTCAGTTTGGAATACGGCAGCGTCAAGAAGGCATTGAGCTGGCTCTCGCAATCCGGCTTTTTGTCCCCGGTTCGCGCCACCACAATCCGGCTGGTTCCCACATCCAGCCCGAGCGGCTGCGCATATTCCTGTTCCGCGTTGTTCATGAGCTTATCTCCTAACTACCCGTGCGGGTAGACGTCTTCCCGGTGAACCCGATCCGAGAAGAGTCTCACCCGGTTGATATCCTTTTGGTCCAAGGGCCGTTGCTTGCCGTGGCGCAGGCAGACCGTAACCACGAAAATCACCACCAACGAAGTACTGGCAATGAGCACGGCGCGCCTCCTTACCTGCGGACTACCGATGCCCGTTCCAGCACGTTAGCCAGGTTGCCGTTGGAATTCACAGGGCTGTTGCTCTGCGGAACGCAATAGTTGGCGGCCTCGGTGATGTGCTGCGCTTCCAGTTGTTTCTGTTTCTGCCAGTTGCGAAGATCGTCCTGGGCGTGCGCGACTTCGTCCAGATTGTTCTGAATACGCGCCATGTACTGGCCGGTGAGACGGTCCAATTCCGCCTGGATGCGGCGATTTTCTTCCAGCTTGACGTTTTCGAAGCTACCGAGCCAGGCCTGCTGAGTCTCGTCGTAATCGTTGAGCGCGCGCTGCCGCGCCACGGCGTCCTGCAACACGTCCTCCACGTCCACGTTGGCCGCTTCGAGCGCCATCATCAGCGACGCGCGTTTGGCTTCGGCGGACATCCCCGACAAGTGCTGGCTATTGAGCATCTCGACAACCTTAAGGATGCTGTAGTCCGTGCGTGCCGGTTTGGAGGCGGAATTCTCATAAATCTGCTCGAACGAGACAGTCTTGCAGGCGGCAATCGCGCCGCCGGATCCGGGATACGGTTCGGAAAAGCCGGCGATCGCGATGGCCAATTCCGCAGTACCGTTGGAGTTAGCTTCCTTCTTCTGGGTGTCGTCCCCTTCACCTGAGTGGAATAGTCGTTTGAACATCAGTAGCTCCTCGTGCCGTACTACCTATCGGCAGTTTGCGGGAAGGAGTATAGGCCGTCGCCTTCTTTCCACCATCTGCCAGGTATCACCCTGGTAGTACATTCGGCGGAGCAATCCTCTCAGAATTAGGAGCTAGGAGTTAGGAGTCTCACTTCCTGAACCGCGGCGGGGTCGGCGACAGTGACGGTTTCGATGCCGGTTTCGTACCAATCCAGCCCTTCTCCGCGCTGCCAACGCTCCAGATCGGCGCGATCGAAGGCGAACACCTTGTACCGGCCCAGCGGAACCGACTCGAGACGATACTTGCCCCCGACGCCCGAAACGGCGGTCCGCAAGCGGTCAAGGCCGTCCGGCTCCTCGGGAAACAGGCCCACCATCACTTCCGAAACCGGTCCGTCCGCCGATTGCACGGTACCGGACAGCGCCCCGCCGGCCGCCGCCAGCGTCACCGTCAGCGCCGCCCCGGTGGATCCGTGGCTCACGTCGACGATTCCCCCAGGCGCTTTCCGCGCACCCACCGAGACGGACTTCACATATAGTGTTCCGCATCCCCACGGACATCTTTGAGCGGCTCGCCGTTTTCGTCGACAGCGCGGCCGGTCAGCACCGCGGCCGGCGCCAGATGGAGTTGCAGATTGTCGAGGCGCTGGCCGGGCTTCAGATCCAGGAAGACCGTCGGCGGCGCGTCCGGTTCCTCGCCGCGGACGAAAACGAAGCCGGGCGATTCCGGCCGCAAGACGTACGTGCCGGGACGCATGGCGGCGACGGAGAACCGTCCGGTTTCGCCGCTCACCGCGCCATAAGCCAGCTCCGGCATGGAGCCGCGGACCAGCAGAGTGAGGTTCACGCGCACGCCGGGCATTGGCTGGTGCGTCACGGTGTTGACCACGGTTCCCTGAATGCTGGCGTCCTGCGCGGCGGCGCACAGGCATCCCAGGAACGTGACGGTCAGGCGGGCGCCAACGGTCACATCCCCTCCTTGAGCCAAAAACCGCTACGCTCGTAGCGGCTTTTCGATGCCACTCTCAAGCCGAATCAATCGCTTACCCAATAAAAACCGCTACGTTCGTAGCGGCTTTGGCCCTCAAGATCCCCCGCGCGGCCGCGGACGGCGTCGCGAAGAAATCACCGACGTATTCATCCCGATGGTGTTCAGCCCGCCGAAAAACCGCGCGTGCTCAATCTTCATGCAGCGGTCCATGACCACTTCGAGGCCGGCGTCGCGCGCCCGCTGGGCGGCCTCTTCGTGGATCACGCCCAGCTGCATCCAGACCACGCGCGCGCCGATGGCGATGGCATCGTCCACAATCGCCGGCACGGCGGCCGGTTCACGGAAGATATCCACCACTTCCGCTCCGCCCGGTATAGCGGCCAGCGACGGATAGCTGGGGAGCCCCAGCACGGACGTTTCTCGCGGATTGACCGGCACGACGTCATACCCCTCCGCCAGCAGATACAGCGCCGCGAAATGGCTGGGCCGGAAAGGATTCGACGACAGCCCCACCATGGCGATGCGCCGGTAGCGTTCCAGAATGCGCAGCCGGTCGAAGGGGGTGGTGGCGAAGCGGCTCTGGTTGACGGGCGAATTGCCGCCCACGCCGTCCTGCGCCGGCTCGCCGAAGGAAATTGCGCACTGGTTCATCGGCTGGCCTCCAGAGCCTGGTTCAGATCCCATAGGATATCGTCGATCTCTTCCAATCCTACCGAAAGCCGGATCATCTCGTCGGGGATGCCGCCCGCCGCGCGCTCCTCGGCGGACATCTGCTGGTGGGTGGTGGACGCCGGATGGATCACCAGGCTCTTGGCGTCGCCCACATTGGCCAGGTGCGAGAAGAGATGCAGCGACTCGATGAAGCGCCGTCCGGCTTCGAGTCCGCCCTGGATGCCGAACGCCAGGACGCCGCCCGCGCCGCGCGGTAGGTAGCGCTGGGCCAACGCGGCATAGGGGCTGGAGGCGAGTCCGGGATAGCTCACCCAGGCGACGCGAGGGTGGGTTTCCAGGAATTGCGCCACCTGCAGCGCGTGGCGCGAGTGGCACTGCATGCGCAGCTTGAGGGTTTCCAGGCCTTGCAGGAACAGGAAGGAATTGAACGGACTGAGCGCCGGGCCGAGATCGCGCAGGCCTTCCACGCGGGCCTTCATGATGTAGGCGAAATCGCCGAACGTCTCGTAGAAGCGGATGCCGTGGTAGCCCTTGCTCGGTTCGAGGAGTTGCGGAAAGCGGCCGCGGTCCCAGGGGAAACGTCCGCTGTCGACGATCACGCCGCCGATGGACGTGCCGTGGCCGCCGATGAACTTGGTAGCCGAATGGACCACGATATCGGCGCCGTGTTCGATGGGGCGGCAGAGATACGGCGAGGCGAAGGTATTGTCGACGATCAGCGGCAGGTTGTTCTCATGAGCGACGGCCGCGAGCGCGGCGATATCGAGCACATTCATGCGCGGATTGCCGATGGTTTCCGCATAGAGCGCCTTGGTGCGCGGGGTAATGGCGCGGCGGAAGGTTTCCGGGTCGTCGGCATCGGCGAAGGTGGTTTGGATGCCCATGCGGCGGAAAGTGACGTCGAACTGCGTGTAGGTGCCGCCGTAGAGCGTTTTGGCGGCGATCAATTCGTCGCCGGCTTCGAGCAGGCTGGTGAGGGCGACTAGTTGGGCCGCCTGTCCCGAGCCCACGGCGAGCGCGCCCACGCCGCGTTCGAGCGAGGCCATGCGCTCCTCAAACGCCGCCGTGGTGGGGTTCATGATGCGGGTGTAAATATTGCCCAGCCGCTGCAGGTTGAACAGGGCGGCGGCATGGGCGGTGTTTTCGAAAACGTAAGACGTAGTCTGATAGATGGGCATGGCGCGCGCGCCGGTTTCCGCGTCGGGCTGCTGACCGGCATGGAGGGCGCGCGTGGCGAATCCAAAAGCGTGATCGGGGTGAGAAGACATCCTTATTAAGGTAGCTGAGACGGGGCGGGCGGCGCTGGGAAGGGGGGCCCACTTAGCTTGCGTACCCGGTATCCTGTTCGTTGGGGCTCGATTGCTGTTCACCGTTACGGATGTGTTGACTATACAAGGTCGAGGCATCGTCCTTCTGCCGGAACTCCAGCCGATTGGTGAAGAGCGGTTCCAGGTTGGGGATCCGCTCCTACTCAAACGGCCCGACGGCGCCGAGGAGATCGTCCGAATTTCCGGACTCGAGTTCGTCAAACCGATGAGCGGCAGGCGGCAATTGGTGGTGATGCTGTCGGGAAAGAGGAAAGAGGACGCACCGGGACGAAGTCTAGCTAGCCGATCGAGAAATCCTAAGACGAAATCCTCCTCGGTCACCCTTTGGGGCGGGCGGCGACGGGAACTGCCCCGCGTCCCTGGGTACTCGCCAAACGCGACCCCGGCCCATCTACAAGAGTTGAAGGGCCAAATCGGTGTCTCGACACAGCATCTTGCGACCTTGGTTGTTGGTGAAGACCCCATCAAGGCTTAAGAGCGCGTCGTCTGCTGAAACCAAGAGGTCGGCATCGAATGCAATTGCACTTGCCGCATGAAGCGCATCGGCTGCGCGAATTCCGCGGGTCTGCAGATCGAGTTGCTGTAGCTGAAGGCGTACTGTTCCGGAAGTCAGGTCGAGCACGGAAACACTAAACAGCTCAACCACTATCTGGACCTGCGTGGTGATGGACCGCGCCGCGGGAATCAGCAGCATATCGGCGCGCGAAATCCCTTTCGCCGATTGCGCCAGAAGCCGATACAGCGCCTCCTCGACTTCGTAGTATGTTAAGCACGAGGTGGCGCCGATATGGCTCCTGCCGACGGTTCCGAACAGCCGTTCGGCGTCAGCGGCAATGTCTGCTGGGGAGCGTCCCCGCCGCTCCGATGATCGGAGCAGTGAGTTCGCGCTCCCGCGGGTGCTCAGGTAATCGATAAATATTCCGGTGTCGAAGTAGACGCGCACTATGCGGCCCGGAGATGTGTGACCAGTTCTTCAGGCGTGACGACCTGTGGTTTTTCAGCGTTGACTAAGGTCTTGAGGAGAGCGTCCCTCGTAACAAAGAAATCGCATTCACCTGCGCTGCTAAGAATCAGAATGTCGTTAGAGTGGGCCAGACGATTTCTCAGAGACCGTACTTGTGGGAGTAAAGCCTCGGCCTTTGCGAAATCCACGGGTAGCACCCGCAAGTGGTCTCGGATCCGTTCGAACTCAGGCCGGCCAGCAGCATCGGCAGCTAGAAGCAATTCCTGCAGGACGATTGGATTTACAGCGAAACGAATGTGGCCTTCGGCTTCAGCCGAGAACAACTGCACCGCTGATGGCTCGCCCTCAAGGTATCCGACGATTACGTTGGTGTCCAGGAACACGAGCGGTCGTTGTCGCTCAGAACGTTCACTCCGTTCGCGCGGGTCGGATTTCGCCACAAGTTCCATATCTCTATTGTAGGCGAATCCCGCATCGTCACATCTGATGCTCCGGACGTCCATCGAGGAAGCCGTCTCGGTCAGGCGCGACAGAGCCTCGCGTTCCCCTGTGACCCTTTCCGGAGCCCGCCTGCCGCAGTTTCTCGCGCTGCCTGGCGATCTGGGCATACATGGCGTCCGGCGCCAGGTCAATCTCACCCGGCCAAGCTACCACGCCATAATCGATGAAGACCCGCTGGAAAAACTGCTCGTCTCTCAAGGGCGCAAGGGCGCCCGTCAATTCGTCGGGCTGCAGCCGCACGCGGCCAGCCACCCCATCTTCGAACCTGACAAAGAGGCAGTGGTGCGGTTCCGGCATCACTTCCACAACATTCCAATACATGGATCCATCGCTCCGTTCAAGGCAGCGGCTCAATCCTCGCCGGCGCGGCGCGGTAGGTGGCCTTCGATCACTTCCAGCGTGCCGATCCCGACCGTTGCTTCGAAGCGCTGATCGTGGGCATTCGCGACGCCAACTGTACCATCCCGAGACGGGCGACTCGCCGTTAACCCTCCACCCCATTTTCGGGATCGGCCGGACGCCCCCCCTTCACGGCAGCATCTGGTATTCGAGGGTCTCTTGGACTCCGCGGTTCAAGCGCCGCGCGTTACGGTTGATGATCGCGATATCCCTGCAGTCCCGCCGGGGTTATTCCAGATGGGCAAGATAGGCGAGGGCCGCGCGTTCGAGAAAGGCGGAGCGGTTGGAGCCCACCCGGTCAACCCGTTCCAGAAGGTCCTCCGGAAGTGTGATGGATACCTTGACTCGCACAAGATCAAGGATACTGGCGTCGAGCATCTCTTCCTGCATGGCTCCTATGCGCGCGGCACGGATGTAGTCGATCGATTGCCGTGGTCGAGGTGAGCCACCCAAATCCCGAATCTCTGGCATGGTATCGCCACTTCGGGAATCGTTTGGAGAACCTGTTCTCTCTCCTAACCGGCGGTTCGATCGCGATCGAGACAATGTTCGTCTACCGCGGCGAAGAGCGCGGGCACCTCACAGCCAAGCGACTCAGCCCCGCCAGACGCTTCGATCGCATCACCGTCACGCATCCGACGCAGCCAAGGGAGATCCTGGACTTCAGCCTCTGCGGGCCGCGGCCCGCGTCACCGTCGAAGGCGTCGCCGAGCTGAAGAGTGATGAGGACGAACGAGGGCGCCTCAGCGACGCTGTTAATGCACATGCCCGTAAGGCAGGCCAGGGCTCGATAGGTCTTTGCCTTGATGGACTGTTGCGCGACAAAGTCGACGACGTTCGGAGAGTCGGCCTCGACGAGCTGGCAGAGCGTGCAGCACCCATCCTCGGTGAAGCCGTGCAGCGTCGGGAGGATCGGGCTGTTTTGGTCGGCAAACATGCCGGCCGCAAAAGAGGCTTGGCGCTCGTATATGGGCGCGCTCGTGAACCTGATACCGCGCTCGTCTGAGACTAAAGTACCTGTCGTGATCAGATCAGGGGTATCTGGCGCCCAAAACGCACCAATTACGCTAAAACGCGAATCGATCCGTCGGTCTCGGTGCGTTTTCTGCACCCCCACCCAACTTGCACAGGCTATCGCCGCCTGGCTCTGCCTGCCTCAGAGATTCGATTCTGTCGAAGGACTTGCGCTCGGAGTGCTTCGGAAGAGCAAGCTCTTCGTTGAGACCGAATTCCTCGCCCTGGCGCAGGCCCTGGAAGGGTTTCATCGGGCGATTATGAGCACCTCCGGGACCGACAGGGCGACACTCCGGCGGGTCCGTAAGGCCGTACAGGCTGCCCTTCAGAGCCAGGACATCGATCCAGCCCTCACGCAGAGGATTTGCGAATCGATGATGCACGCTAACGACCCAACGCTTGCAGCCCGCCTCGCCGCACTCTGCCAATCCCTTAGCGGCGCGACTTTGTCGCAGATGGGAATCGACCCTGCTACGTTCGCCTCCAATGTCAAAGACACCAGGAACTTCTACACTCACGCTGGAGGCGCCAAGCGCAGGTCAAAGAGGCCCTCGATCAAGGGCATAGATATGTTCCTTTTGAACCAGAAGATGCGGGCCCTCCTGCGCGGAGTTATGCTGCTTCATCTAGGTTTTCCTGAGGCGCAGATCGCCGGCGTCTTGGCGAGGGAGGCCACAGAGTGGGGCTGAACACTCAGCCTTCGCGCTTCGCTTAAGAAGGCCGATTCCGCGCGGCGCGTTCCTACCTCCCATTTCCACTTCCAGCTACACTAATGAAGATCATGTCGAGACTGCTCGTCGCGCTCTTCCTGCTGGCCTCTCTGCGCGGCGCGGATCCGGGCGAAATCCGCCAGGCGGCGGCCGACGTGACCCAGGCGCTCGACGTGCAGCGCCAGTTGCCGGAGGATTCTCCGCTCGCTGCGCCACCGCCGCCGCGCGAACGGGAACGTAATTCCGGCGGCGATGCCGAGGAAGTTCCCGGCCAGCTTTCGGCGGCTCCGGGGGACGTCTGGAACCTGCTGAAGTGGACGCTCGTCGGCCTTGCCATCGCGGCGGTCGTCGCGCTGCTGGTTTCCTGGATGATGGAGTCGCGCGCTCTCCACGGTGCGCCACGGACGCGGCCGGTAGCTCCGCGGACGCCGGGATCGCCCGCACCGCCGGCCGCGCCGGATCAATTGCTGGCCCTCGCCGAGGAGTACGCCGCGGCGGGACGCTACAGCGAAGCCATGCACCTGGTGTTGCTGGCGGCCACGGCCATGCTGCGCGCGCCCGATTCGCTCACCAGTTGGGAATTGCTGAAGACGGCGTCGCTGGCGCCGGCGGCCCGGCAGGCGCTGCGGACGCTCATCGCCCGCGTGGAACGCGCCTGGTTCGGCAAGCAGCCGGCCGGGACGGAAGATTACCAGGCGGCACGCGCCAGCTTCCGCGATTTCGCGGCGGCGCGGGAGACGGCATGAAGAAGCGGCTGCTCCTGGCGGCGCTCGGGATCGGCGCGGCGCTCTCGATCCTGGGGATTCCGCACACGCAGTATGGCCATCCCGACCCGGTCGGTCCCACGGTCTATTCCAAGTCGGCCATCGGCCATGCGGCGCTCTTCGAATTGCTGCGGCGGCTGGAGATTCCGGTGACGGCCAGCGAAGGCGGGTCGGGCCACCACGGCTCGCCCGGCCAACTGCTGGTGATCGCCGAGCCGCGCACCGGGCCGGCGCTGGACGATGTGCGCGCCCTGCTGGTGGCGCAGAATGTGCTGCTGGTCCTGCCCAAGCGGACCGGGACCTCCGATCCGCACCGGCCCAACTGGCTGGGACGCGACCGCCTGGTGTCGGAGGACGCGGCGCTCGACGTGCTCCATCTGGTGGACGAGAACGCCACGCTGACGCGCGGCGGGTCGCTCGATGCCTGGCCGGCACAGCCCTTCGCGCCGGGACATCTCAGTATCGCCGGCGCGCAATTGATCCATTCGAAGGAACTGCGGCCGCTGCTGCAGGGGCCCGAAGGCATCCTGGCCGGCGACCGCTTCTTGGGAAGACGGCATGTCACCGTGCTCGCCGATCCCGATCTGCTGGCGAACTTCTCGCTCGAGCGCGGCGACAACTCGGTGGCCGCGGTGAATCTCATCGTGAGTCTGCGCAACGATCCGGACAGCGCGGTGATCTTCGATGAGTTCGAGCACGGCTTCGCGGAGCGGCCGTTCCACATGCTGGGCATTTTCTTTCAATTCCCGTTCGCACTGGTCACGCTGCAGATCGCCATCGCCGCCGCGCTGCTGGTGTGGGCCGCGGGGGCGCGGTTCGGTGCGCCGGCGCCGCTCGCGGAACCGATCGCGGCCGGCAAGCGTAGTCTGATTGAAGCCGGCGCGCGGTTGCTGGACCGCCCGCAGCGGATGGGCGAAGTGTCCGCCCGCTACGTGGAGGCCATCATTCGCGATGCCGGCAATACCGCGAGCCCGCTGCCCCAACTCACGGACGGCGCGCTCGGGAACGCACAACGGATTTACTTGTGGAGGAAGGAGCTTTCCGGTGAACCTCGAGAACGCCTGCGGCATCGTTGAAGCGATTCAAGCTGAAGTTCGCAAAGCCATTGTCGGCCAGGATGAAGCCATCGGGTTGATGCTCACCAGCCTGCTGGCGGGGGGTCACATCCTGCTGGAGGGCGTTCCGGGCACCGCCAAGACGCTGCTGGCGCAATCGTTCTCGGCGGCGCTGTCGCTCCAGTTCGGACGTATCCAGTTCACGCCCGATCTCATGCCCGGCGACGTCCTGGGCACCAACCTGTTTCACTTTCAGACCA